>Ga0208586_1000315_pt1 | contig 18646 bp, 16 predicted proteins | sample NGESurshal072012_6_FD_184471 | JGI IMG/M metagenome (GOLD analysis project Ga0208586, IMG submission 184471) | Arctic peat soil microbial communities from Barrow, Alaska - NGEE Surface sample 53-3 shallow-072012 (SPAdes) | ecosystem: Environmental > Terrestrial > Soil > Wetlands > Peat ... | reverse complement strand
GTCGGGGGCGCTGGTGGGGTCGGAGTGGATGGTGGGGTCGGAGGGAATGGTGGGGTCGGGGGCGATGAAATGCGCCACGATGAGCGCAAAGCGGGCGGGCTCGTCGAGATAGCTGAAATGGCCGGCGCCGTCCAGGACCACGAGGCCGGCGTCGGGGATCAGGCGCTCCATCTCTTGCGCTGCGGTGACGGGCGTGTCGGAGTCCTCAGAGCCCCATACGAGCAGGGTGGGGACCTTGACCTGGGGCATGAAAGGGCGCAGGTCGGCGTTGACGAGCTTCACCAGCGTGGGTCGCATCTCTCCGGCCGCCAGATAGTCTGCGGAGGCGGCTCTCCCGACCAGGCGCTTGCGCAGACGCTCGCCGGGCGAGCCCAGAAAACGGGCGGCGTACTTGCCGATCTTGGCCATGCCCACGCGGCGGTACCAGCGGAAGGTTCGCTTGGGGCGGATTCCGGCGGAGTCCACCAAGACGAGCCTCGATGCACGGGCTGGTTCGGTGGCGGCCATCCTGATCGCTATGCGCCCGCCGTTTGAGTGGGCGACGATCGTGGGAGCCTCGATTGAGAGCGCGTCCATGAAGGCGGCCACGAAAGCTTGGTAGTCCTCCACGCCCCACGCTTGCGGCGGTGGGTCGCTTTCTCCGAAGCCGGGCAGGTCGAGCGCGTGCACGGTGGCCACCGGAGAGAGGCCTGTGACGATCGGATAGACGGCCTCGATCGAGGCGCCCCAGCCATGCAGGACAAGAACGGGCGGGCCCGAGCCGGCGACCAGGTGGCGAGTCCTCAGGCCGTGCACGGTGGTGTGCTGGGTGGGGAGCGTGGTGGGCACGCGCTAACGGTATTGGGCGAGCGGGCGGCTTGGGAGGTACCCCGGCTCGGGCTGGACGACCGGCAGTCCATGTGCTAATCTTCATAAAATTGATCAAGAATCTGGAGATTATGCCGTGAAGATCGACATCCACCAACACCTCTGGACGGACCCGCTCGTGGAGGCGCTCGCCCGGCGGGACGAGCTTCCGTTCGTACGCCACGAGCAGGGCCTCACCGTTCTGTTTCTGGCCGGCGAGCGGCCCTATGTGATCGAGGGCGAGGACGAAGACGGCGTCCGTCGCGCACAGCTCGTGCGTGCAGACGGCCTCGACCGGGCGCTCATTTGCCTGTCAAGCCCGCTGGGAATCGAGTCGTTGCCCCGCGCGGGCTCCACCGAGCTGATCGACGCCTATCTCGACGGCGCGCTTGCACTCGGCGATCCGTTCGGCGCGTGGGCTCCGATCGCGCTCGATCGCATCGACGCGGCCGATGTCGATCGTGCGCTGGATCGGGGCTGCTGTGGGATCTCTTTGCCGGCCGGCGCATTGGGCAGCGTGGACATGCTTGCGCGCCTCTCTCCGATGCTGGCCCGCGTGCAGGAGCGGGGCGCTCCACTGTTCATTCACCCGGGTCCTGGCTCCCGGCTGCCCACCCACGAAGCGACGCTCGGCGATCCCCTGTGGTGGCCGGCCCTGACGCGCTATGTGGCTGAGGTGCACGCAGCCTGGTTCGTGTTCGTGACGGCCGCGCGTCGCCAGTTCCCGGAGCTGCGCGTGGTGTTCGCGATGCTGGCCGGGCTCGCCCCTTTGCACACCGAGCGCCTGCTGGCGCGCGGGGGGCCCGGGGTCGATCTGGAGGATCCTTTGATCTTCTATGACACCTCGTGCAACGGTCCTTATGCGATCTCGCTGATGGATCGCTTGGTCGGTGTCGACCAGCTCGTGTACGGGTCTGACAGGCCGGTGGTCGACCCTGGCAAGCATGGTGTCCGCGAGGTGTCCGATTGGGAGCGTTTGGCGAACAATTCGGGGCGCCTGTTCGCAAATGAGCCATCGCGCCAACCGCGGGAGCAAAGGACACGGGTGCTGTCGGCGGCTACCCGGCCCAAACGGGTCGCCGTGCTGGAGCGGGCGCTGCGATGAAGGGCCCCTTGGCTGAGATACCGCGTCCCCGAGGCCGCAACCTGTGCGGGCAAGAGCTCGAGGGTTTTGTGAGCGAGCTGGCGGGCCGGCCCGAGTTGTGGATCGACCTGGTCAAGCACGACCGCACTCAGCGCGTCTATGAGGAGCTGTTCAGCGACGCGCACATCACGGCTTGGCTGATCTGCTGGATGGAGGATCACGACACCGGTTTTCACGACCATGACATCTCGTGTGGCGCGGTCGCGGTGGTGAGCGGCTCAGTGCGCGAGGAGCGCCTGACGCTCGACGGGCCGCCGGCCAAGCGGATGGCGAGGGCCGGCGAGAGCTTTCACTTCTCGGCCGCGGACATCCACCGTGTACGACACGCCGGTAGCGACCCGGCAGTGACCCTGCACGTCTACTCCCCACCCTTGCTCACGATGGGCGCCTACGTGGTGCGCGAAGACGGTCGCTTGGAGCGTCAGAAGGTTTCAGCCGACGAGGAGCTGCGACCGCTTAGCGAGGTCGTGCCCACGCCCTGAGCTGGGGCGCCTTGCGGCACCAGTCAGCAGACCCGGGGAGCGCTTGCGTCGCAGCGCACGCGTCCCTCGCCACAGTCTTTAGCGGCGCCTAACTCTCTGAACTATGCTTTCTGTGCAGGGGAACGAAAGCGGAGAACGGGGAGACGATGGCTGCACACGGGCGCTCACTTCGAAGCACACTGGCTTTGCTCTGCGTGACGATCGGCGCACTGGCGGTTGCGATCGTGGCTGCGCCGGGTGCTGCATCGGCTGCGCCTACGGTCACCGTCAAGGCGAAGATCGTGCCGATCCCGATCGACCCGAGCAAGCCGAACGGCCCGACCTACCCCGGCACGGGCAACATTCTTGGTGCGGGCGCCGCCTTGGAAGCGACGCTGAGCATCAGCGGCACCGAATATGGGGGCTACCCCTCGCCTGTGACCAAGGTCGTGGTGGAGCTGCCTGCAGGGGTGAAGCTACACACGCAAGGCTTCCCGGTGTGTCCCACCGCAATCCTCGAAAGCCACGAAGTGCAGAAGTGCCCCAAGGGCTCCTCCGCCGGGCCCACCGGAGAAGCGCTGGGGGTTGTCAGCTTCGGGGGGACACGGGTCAGCGAGAAAGCGACGATCCAGGCGTTCTTCGCGCCGGGTGGGGGCTTGGCTTTTTATACCGAAGGCACCTCTCCGGCCGAGCTGGAAGTGCTCGCGACGGGTAGCTTCACCACGGCTCCGCCTCCCTTCGGTCCGAAGCTGACGGTGCCGGTGCCGCTCGTGGAAACGGTGCCGGGCGCGCCCTATGCGTCGGTCCTGTCGATCAAGGGCAAGGTAGGCGCTGCGATCAAGCAGGGTAAAAAGCTGATCTCCTATGGCACTGTGCCCAAGACTTGTCCCAAGGGCGGCTTCAAAGGCAAGGTCGAAATCACGTTCTTCAGCGGCGAAACGGTGACGGTCAGTCCGACCGTGCCTTGTCCCAAGCGGTAGCGCCCGCAGCTCTTTGGAACTGAGGAGGTGAGGGGTGCCCGAGGAGTATGAGCATTCCGAGGAGGGCCCGATCGTTGGGCTTCTGGGGCCGCGCACCAGGCACATGGCTGCGTTGGAGTTCGGCAGCAAGGCCCAGTTCGACAACCCACGCTTGGAGTGGCGCAGACTCTTCTCTGAGTTGTTTGGAACGTTCTTCCTCGTGCTGGTAGCGGCCGGCGGGGGCATCCTGCATGCACAGGGCCAGATCAGCCTGGCTGCCGCCGTGGTGGCGCCGGGGCTGATGGTGATGGCGATCATCCTGTTCATGGGTGCTGTCTCCGGTGCCCATCTGAATCCAGCGGTGTCGCTCGCGTTCGCTTTGCGTCGGGATTTCCCGTGGAAGCGCGTCCCCGGCTACATTCTCGTCCAGCTTGCGGGAGCCGTCTTGGCATGCCTTTTCTTGGAGGCCGTGTTCGGCAACATCCAGCATCTTGGCGCCACCTTGCCGGGGCCGGGTTATGCTCCATGGCAGGCTTTTTTGATGGAGATTGTTCTCACCGGGGGGCTGGTGAGCGTGATCCTGGGAACCGCTTCGGCCGCCCAGAACGTGGGCGCGATCGCGGCCTTGGGCGTCGGCGGATACATCGCCTTGGCCGGACTGTGGTCGGCGCCGGTGAGCGGGACTTCGATGAATCCGGCTCGCTCGTTCGGCCCGGCCTTGGTGAGCGGCGACTTCACGAGCTACTGGGTCTACGTGGCAGGTCCGCTCGCGGGCGCCTTGATCGCGGTCGGCTGCGCCTTCGTGTTGCGCGGCGGAGGCGGAGACCCGATCTCCTATGCTGCCGGCTCGGGCGTCTTGGATGCGGGCAGCTTTGCGGCCAAGCAACGCTTGGCTGAGGCCCTCAAGCGCGGTGAAGCGGTGCCGCCGGGGGTCGGCGGCGGTGAGGAGGCCCGAGAAGACCCAAGCCGACGAGGAGACTCGAACTCCTGACCCCTTCATTACGAGTGAAGTGCTCTACCAGCTGAGCTACGTCGGCGCGGCCTTGGATGCTAGCGACGCCGCGACGCCACCGGTCGGCACGGTCGCGACATTGGATCGGCGAGTCGGTCATAGGAGAGTTGGGCATAGGCGAGGCGGTAATAGGCCAGTCGGTCATAGGCGAGAGGGCCTCTCGCGGTCGTGTCGGCCAAAGTGCTTCTCTACAACTCCGCCAGCGACGCCAGCAGGGACTCGCCGTGGCGCTCGCAGAAGGCTGGGCCTATGCCCTTGACCTCAAGCAGCTCCTCCAGGTTCCTCGGCTTGGCGCGAAGGATGCCTTCCAGGGCCGTATTGGCGGCCACCGTGAAAGCCGGCTTGCCTTCGCTGCGGCCCAGTCGCCAAGCCTTCAGCTTCTCGAAGGCCTGCTCGTCGACCGGGTCATAGCTCTCCAGTGGCGTTCTCGAGCCTCGGTCGAGCTGGTCCAGCGGGTCGAGCGCTTCTCCGGGACTCCTAGCTTGATGTCCCGTGCCTGCGCGCCCCCCTGCCCCACGCGCCTTGGGCATCTTCGGCAGGTCACGCTTGGAGGCCTCGACCAAGGCCGCATCCGCTGCGCACACATCGCAACACCTCACCTCCGGTGCGCATGGCTCGTCATCGCCGAAATGGTCGAGGATCTGGCGCCTACGGCAGACCTGCCCGCCGGAGATGAACTGCTCGATCGAGCGATACGAGGCCCATCCCCGATCGCGGGCGCCCTTGATCGCGTCGTAGGCCTTACGCGGACTGCCTTCGCCGGTCAGCTCCACAAGCAGGCCCCCTGGTCCGCCCGGCCTAAGCTTCACCGCTCCGGCGCGCTCCGCGATCGACAGGAGCACCCTGTCGCGCTCGCCTACTTGTCCCGCATAAGGTGCACCCCCCAAAGGGTCCGGCCCCCCGGGTCCGACCGCAACCACGCCGTCCTGAGCGCGGGCGCGCAGGCCTGCGACGTAGCGTCTCACATCGTCCACGGTCGTCTCGCGCTCCTTGATGAACCTGATCAGCCGTCCCAGGTCCATCCGAGAGGCCAGCAACACCGCCCGTCCCGGCAGCCCGTCGCGCCCGCCACGTCCCGCCTCCTGGTAGTAGGCCTCCAGGCTGGTCGGCACGGCCCAGTGCACGACCGTGCGCACGTCAGCCTTGTCGACCCCCATTCCGAATGCGTTCGTGGCGACCACTACCTCTGCCTCGCCTCCCATAAACGCCTCTTGGCTTGCTCGGCGCGCGTCCGGGCTCATGCCCGCGTGGTAGCTGACCGCGCGCACGCCCCGCCTCCTCAGCAGCTCCGTCACCTCCCCGGTGTGCTTGCGAGTGCCGCAATACACGATCGCCGGCCTCGCCCCCGACTGCTCCAGGACATGCAACAGGGCCGCGCGCTTGCGGGCCACCGCGCCCTTGCCCTCCAAGCCGACCACGTCGAAGCTCAAGTTGGGCCGGTCAAAACCGGAGCGCACCCCCACCCAGTCGCGCAGCCCCAAGCGCTCGGCGATCTCCTCGGCCACCTTCGGGGTGGCGGTGGCCGTGGCCGCCATCACCGCGGGTCGTCCGCCTGTGCCCGAGCGGGTGAGTGCCTCGATCGCCTCGTGCAAACGCAGGTAGTCGGGTCTGAAGTCATGCCCCCACTCCGCCACGCAGTGAGCCTCGTCCACCACGAACAGCCCCACCTTGCGGGTGGCGAGCGTTGCCCTGAAGGCCTTCGAGGCAAAGCGCTCCGGCGCCGCCAACACAAGCTTGGCCGAGCCCGATCGGATCGCCTCCAGCGCCTGCTCGTTATGGCCGTCGGCCATGCCCGAGGCCAGCATCGCGGCCTCCACGCCGGCCAGCTCCAGGCGTCTGCTCTGGTCGGCCATCAGCGCGATCAAAGGGCTCACCACGACCACCAAAGGCCGCTCCGGGTCGGACTCGCCGGCGAGCGCCGGCAACTGGTAGCAGAGCGACTTGCCACCGCCGGTCGGCATCACCACAAGGCTGTCGCGTCCCTCCAGGGCCGCCTGTACCACCTCGCGCTGGCCCGGTCTGAACGCCTGCAGGCCAAACCGTTCGAGCAGCTGCTCGGGCGTGGGCCGGTGGTAAGCGCCGGTCAGGCCCCGGTTGGCGCGTGCACCGTCATGGCTTGGGCCAACAAGCGGGTCGCTGAGGCTGTCTTGAAGCACTCCCCAAAGCTACCTCGCGCTCCGGGCGGTATTTGGCGCGGGCTTGACTCGCGCGCGCAGGGCACCCCAAACGGGCCATCACACCCTCCGGAGGGCAGTGCTCCCCAAACGGGTCATTACACCCTCCGGGGTGGAAGTGCTCCCCAAACGGGTCATCACACCCTCCGGGGGGAGTGCTACGGAGATCGAGTGTCAGGGTTGTCGCTGTGTTGGTGCTCAGCGCCTGCGCCACACCACGCGGGCGCCGCCGGCCGGCACCAGCGTGATCGCGCGCCGCTGGTTCCACTCGCCTTTGCGCCACAGCCGGCTGCCCTTCGCAGGCAGCTCCGGCGAGAGCTCCTTTAGGATCGTCTGCAAGATGAGCTTCATCTCAAGCGTCGCAAACGAAGCCCCGATGCAGCGCCTGATGCCGCCCCCAAACGGGATCCATGAGAAAGTCTCCGGCGGCTTGTCCAAGAAGCGCTCCGGCCTGAACTCCTTCGGTTCGTCGTAGACCTTCGGGTTGCGATTGGTCAGGTAGATCGACGGCACGACTCTCGAGCCGGCCGGCAGCTCCCGCCGACCGACCTGAAGCGGCGCTTGCAGGACCCGCACCACCATCGGCACGACAGGACGCACCCGCAAGGTCTCCGAGATCACGGCCTGCATGTACTCGTCGCCCTCACCCCTTTCGATCTCCGCAACGAGACGAGCGAGCTTGGCCGGATGGCGCACCAGCCGCTCCACCGCCCAAGCCACCGCCGTGGCGGTTGTCTCGTGCCCCGCCAGCAGCAGCGTCACCAGCTCGTCCCTAAGTTCCTGATCGCTCATCGCCTGTCCGTCCTCGTCGCGCGCGAGCATCAGCAGAGAGAGGATGTCCGCGCGCTCCCCCAGATCCTGCTGGGAGCGCCGGCGCGAGATCTCCGCATAGATCACCTCGTCGAGATGATCGAGCGCGCGCCCGATCCTGCCCGTGGGCTTGGCTTCGACCGGCCGGCGCAATGCGTTCAACAGCAGCGCCGGTGTCTGGCCCGGTGTCAACAGGCCCCCGATCGCGTCGCGCAAAGCGCCCATGCGCTCGGCCTCGACGCCGAACACGGCCCTCAGGATCACCTCCAGCGTGATCGCCCGCGTGCGCTTGCTCAGCTTCATCGCTTCGCCAATCGGCCACTCGGCCATCGAGCGCTGGGTGGCCTCCACGATCACATCCGCGTACTCGCGCATCCGCTCCCCATGGAAGGGAGGCAGCAACAGCTTGCGCTGGCGCATGTGCTCGGGACCCGTCAGCACGATCACCGAGCTGGGCCCCATCACCGGGGCGATCGGCGAGGCGCCCGCGGCCGACGGCGCCACCTCGGGCGGAGCCGTGAATACGGCCTTGATGGCCTCCGGTTCGCTCAGCATCACCAGTTTGCGCCCGCTCGGGCCGAACGTCAGCGTGAACGCCTCGCCATAGCGGCGGGAGCACCGGTCCATCACCCAGGTCGGCGCCAGCGCCCAAACCAGGGTCAAAGCAAGCGGCGGCAGTTTCGGGCCGGCCGGCAACGCCTCGGCGGGCGGTTCGGCGAGGGGCTTTACGGTGCCTAGGGGCGGTTGCGCGACGGCGGTGGCCACCCCAAGAGCCTATCGGGCTGAGGCTCGCTCTCGGCAAGCGCCGCCACGATGCGCTCGTGTGCCCGCTCCAGCTGCTCGGCAGTCAACGTCTCAGGGTGGCGGCGCAGGTAGGCCACCAGCATTCGCGCCGGCGTGACTCTCACCCCGCGGCGGCGAGCCAACGGCTTGTCGACCCAGGCGCGACTGAACACCACCAACGCCTCCGCGCGCTCACCGGTGATCCGTTCGAGCGTCTCGCGCTGCTCCTGTGCTTGGCGCAGCACCGCCCCGTGAATCGTCCTCACGCGCACTTCGCCCTGGCGGCTCTTGGTCTCGACCGTGAACAGGCCCGCGCTCCCCAGTGCGATGTGATCCACGTTGCCATAGCCAAAGCTCGCGTCGTGGATCACATGCCAGCCATCGTCTGCCAGCTCATCCAGCAGCCCACCCACATGCTCCTCGCCCGCAGCGCCCCTGTCGTGGCGGTCCACCAGCGGCAGCACATAGCGCGAGACCCCGAACATCGTCACCAACAAGGCAAGCTCCGAGCCGATGAACAGGGGGCTATGCAAACCAAAGGAGCGCCCCAAAACCGTCGTCAGGACAGCCAACACGCCGAGCGTAACGAGCGTGCGCAAACGGAGGCGCAGAAACGTGGCGCGCGCGTGCTGTCCAGGCAAGCGAGCGGTCGGATCGTGGCGTTTGGGCAGGCGCAGAGTGTGGCTGCGTGCGGTCGGCATGTACTTCAGACATCGGCCCGCCGGCGGTCTCATCTTTAGGATGGGAATGGGTTGGGCGTGGTTTGGCGCCGTCCGTGGGCGGGTAGCGTCTCCGCGCTCTGGTGGGTGGCCCGATGCTCGCGAACGTCGTGCTCGCGGGAACATGAGTGGCCGGCCTTTGACCGACCGTGGAAGCGGAAAGGTGTGCCGTCGAGAAAACGTGGAACGTATGGCCATCCTCCTAAAGCCCATCCGCGACCGGGTCGAAGGCAATGACAGGCCGCGACACGAACCGGTCTTTCGCTATGTCCAATTCATTTGAATCTTCGCTTCCTTGCGACATTCGCCTGCTGCTACGAGCCGACGCCGAGCGGTGCTGGTTGCACCGCGAGGTGATCCCGGTCCTGCGCGAGGTCGAGACGCCCGGCACGCTCGCCGAGGAGGAGGTGGGAGCGGCGCTCGCCTACCTGGAGGCAATGTGGAGCGAGGCGACCTCGCGCGCCCGTGAGACCGACGCCGCGCACCTGCATCTACGCTCCCCCGAGCGGACCGGCGAAGCCTTGGCGGGTCCCGCGGGTCGCTACCACGCGGCCGTGCGCGTCCTGCGTGAGATCGTCGCCGAGCGGATCACCCCTTTCGTCAAGTCCGAGCTCGATTTCGAGACCCGGCGCGCGACGGGCGGTGGCCCGGTGCGCATAACCGACAAGCGTCGCGGCGGCTGCCAAGCGGCGTAGGCCATCAGGCCTCGCGGTGTGGGCGGTTGTGCTCGCGGTGACTTCCGGGCGCCTGGGACTCTCGACGGCGAGGGCTCCCTTGATCGCATAGGGATCGGCGAGGGCTCTCTGGATCGCATAGGGTTCGCTCGTGCCCGACCCCAGCTCCGCGCCCACCCCGCCCTTCGATTTGCAGGCCCATTCGACGCGCTCCGACGGGGCCTTGGAGCCAAAGGAAGTCGTGGCGGCCGCCGCCCGGGCCGGCGTCAAGCTCCTGGCCCTGACCGACCACGACACCTTGGCCGGTGTCCAAGAGGCCTTGAGCGCGGGGGCCGAGCAGGGCGTGACGGTGGTCCCCGCGATCGAGATCTCCGCGATCGACGATCCCTCCGCGGCCCCCGCGCCCGGCGAGAGGCAAGGGGGCGATGAGGCCGACCCCGCGCGCAATGAGGCCGGCAGGGCTCGGACTGACGCTGGACCCGCGCGCGAACTGCACATCCTCGGCTACCTGGTCGACCACACCGACCCCACGTTCCTTGCCACCTTGGCCGGTTTCCTAGCCGACCGCGAGCAGCGCACTCTGCGCATGGCCCAGAACCTGCGCGAGCTCGGCTTCGAACTCGACGCCCAAGCGATCGACACGCGGGTAGCGGCCGGGGAGCCGATCGGCCGGCCGCACCTGGCCGAAGCGGCGCTCTCGCACCCGGCCAACGCCGAGCGCCTGCGCTCCGAGCAGATCGACGACATCGGCTCGTTCATCCGCGGCTATTTGATCGAGGGTCGCCCAGCCTTCTGCCTGCGCGTGACGCCCACGGTCGGAGAGGCGATCGACGCGATCCACGCTGCGGGCGGCGTAGCGATCTGGGCCCACCCCTTCTGGGACGTATCCGACCCGGACGAAGTCCTCGCCATGATCGACCGCTTCCGCGACCTCGGGATCGACGGGGTGGAGGCTTTCTACGTCACCCACACACGTGAGCAGACCGAGTTGGTCGCGGCCCGCTGTGATGAGCTGGACATGCTCAGCACCGGCTCGGCCGATTTCCACGGCCCCGACAATCGTCTGTTCTCCCGCTTCATGGCCTTCGAGACCTACGGTCTGCAGCCGCGTCTAGGTCCGATCGCCGCCTCGGTCAAGTAGGCAGCGCGGCCAAACGATAGGCGAGCGCTTCGAGCGCCAGCTCCTCGGACACGTTCAAGGGTAGGCGCAGGCGCGTATCGCAAACCAGCTCCACCCCCTGCATCAGCGAGACGGACGAGCGACCCTCCGCGCAGGCACCCAGCTCCGCGGTCCGATCGACCGCAAGCGCAAGCTCGGGTGTGCCCAAGGCAAGGCACCAAGCGTCGCGCAGCCACTGCTCAGCCAGCTTCAAGCCCAACTCCAGCGTCGCCGCGCGGGTGCGCCGCTCAGCTCTGCGCACCACGTCCGCGCCTTCGCGCTCATACTTGCGCCGCTCCTTGCTCGGCAGCAGCTCGGCCTCCTCACGCAGCCGATCGCCGGCCTCCGCGCCCGCCTGCGCGCCGGCGGCCTTGGCCGCCTCCAGCAACCCGGTCCACTCGCGCTCCTCGTTGTGTCCTCCAAGCGCGGCCCCCACGAAGGCCTCTGCCCAAGCGCGCAGCTTCGCGCCTTCCTCGCCGGCCAGCCTCTGCGCCAAGCGCACATCCCCACCCGCCAGCTCCGCACAAGCGGCGGCCCGTACGGGGTCCAACGGCTCGCCGCCCGTCTGTTCCACCAATCGCGCGCGCACAACCGCGCCGGCCAGCGGATCGAAGCGCACCTGTTGGCAGCGCGAGGCGATCGTCGCCAGCACATCCTCGCGGTGCTCTGCCAGCAGAATCATGTGAGCGAACGGAGCCGGCTCCTCCAGCGTCTTGAGCAGTCGATTGGCCGCCTGGTCGTTCATCGTGCCGGCCGCCTCGATCACGAATACCCTGCGCTTCGATTCGAATGGGGTGTGGGTTGCAGCCGCCACGACCGGTCCTTCGATGTCTCCCACGAGCACTTCGCTGGCCCCGCTAGGCGTGACCCAGGTGAGATCGGGATGAGTGTCGCGCTGCACCCGCTCGGCGACCGTCTCCGGGGTGCGTGCGCCGTCGGCGAGCAAGGCGCCCGCGAAGGCCTTGGCCACCGCCTCCTTGCCGCTGCCCGCAGGCCCATGGAACAGGTAGGCATGCGACGGGTTCCCCTGTGGGGGTAGTGCGGGCAGCAGGATCGCGCAAGCGTGCGGATGATCCTCGATGCCCGGCAGCGCCGCCGCAGCCGGTTTTGTAGGTGGGGCTGACACTGTGGCCATCCTAGATGGACGCTACCGTGGCCCCGTGCCCGCCGCCAAGCTAATCACGATCGAGGGCATCGACGGCGCCGGCAAGTCCACGCTCGCCCAGGCTTTGGCGGAGGCTCTGCGGGAGCAGGGAATACCCCTCGAGCTGTTGCGCGAGCCGGGAGGCGTTCTGCTGTCCGAGCGGATCAGGGCTCTGGTCAAGGATCCCGCTCTGATGGTCAGCCCGCCCGCGGAGGCCCTGCTCTACGCCGCCGCCCGAGCCGAGCTGGTGCACGAGCGGGTACTCCCCCTGCTGAGGGCCGGAACCTGGGTCCTGTTGGACCGCTTCGTCGACTCTTCCCTCGCCTACCAGGGCGCCGGCCGGGATCTGGGAATCGAGCAGGTCCGAGCCGTCAACCTTCTAGCCACCGACGGCCTCGAGCCCGACCGCACCCTGCTCCTACGCGTGGCGCCCACAACCGGCCGAGCGCGCCAAGGAATTCGCGACGACGAACCAGACCGTTTGGAGCGCGAGGGGCAGCCTTTCTTCGAGAGGATCGCCTGCGCCTACGACGCCCTCGCCGCCGCCGAGCCGGCTCGGATCAGGCCGATCGACGCAGAGCAGCCGCCATCGGTAGTGCTCGAGCGCGCCTTGGCCGAGATCGCGGACTTGCTGGCTCGTTAGGATGGGGGAGGTGAATGTTGTGCGCTACTGGGTGACTTGCCCGCGCGCGCGGGACCTACCAAGAGTCCGCGCGCGAGTCCTCTGCCTCGGTGTGATGCTCGGCCTGCTCGTGAGCGCCGCCCCGGCCTCGGCGACAAGCACGACGATCACCACCGACCGGGCCTTGGGCATCTCGATTCCCGCGTCGGCCCGCGTCCACGGCACCACCAGTCAGACCACACCCGCCGCGGCCACCACAACGCCCGCGTCGAGCACACCCGCCGCGACCGCGCCAACCAGCACGACGCCCGCAAGCGGAGCCCAGCCCGGAACGGTCGCGCCAAGCTCCACTTCCACGGCCGGCACGACTCCAACCCCCACCTCAACCCCGACCATTCAGTCCACGGCCACCACCCCGGCGACGAGCGTGCCGGGCACGACGGTTCATTCGAGCACCGTTGTCGTCGCCCGCAAGCCGAGCAAACCCACACACCTCTCGACCGGGGCACTGCTCCTGGCCATCCTCGGCGCCCTGCTGGTCTTGGCCTGCCTCGCCTGGGGCATCGGACGCTGGTTGGCTTTGGAACCGCGCTGGACGGTCGCCTTCACGCACTCCCTACGAGAGGCCTCCTACCGCGGCTCGGCCACCTGGGCGGAGTTCTCCGACTGGGCCCGCCTAGGCCGGTAAAAGCGCAAAAGCCCTCTAAAATTAGAGATTCTCGGTGTCCGTCCGGCGCGCGCGAGAGGATTCTCGGCCCAAGTGAACAGATTCGAGTGGGCGTCGCGAGTGTCGGCGCAGAGGAGGTCAGGCCAGTGGATTTCACCCCGCACCCCACGATCGCAGAGGACCCACGCGCCGGTGAGGCGCTGTCCGTCGAGCGCCTATTCACCTCCCCCGAGACGCATCCCTTCGACACGGTCGAGTGGGAGCGGCGCGATGCCCGCATCGGCCACGGCGACCGCGTCGCGTTCGAGCAGGCCGACGTCGAGTTTCCCCGGACTTGGAGCCAGAACGCGACCAACATAGTCGCCCAAAAGTACTTCCGCGGCCAGATCGGGCACCCCGCGCGCGAGCGCTCGGTCAAGCAGATGATCGGTCGCGTCGCCTCCACGATCGCCGGTTGGGGTCGCGAGCGCGCCTACTTCGCAAGCGAGGAGGACGCCGCCTCCTTCGAGGCCGAGCTCACCTACATCCTCCTGTACCAGATGGCCGCCTTCAACTCCCCCGTCTGGTTCAACGTCGGGTTCGAGGAGAGCCCCCAATGTAGTGCCTGTTTTATATTGTCAGTCGAGGACACGATGGAGTCGATCCTGGAGTGGAACACCAAGGAGGGCAACATCTTCCGCGGCGGCTCCGGCTCGGGCATCAACCTGTCCAACATCCGAGGCTCGATGGAGCCCTTGGCCAAGGGCGGCACCGCCTCGGGGCCGGTCTCCTTCATGCGCGGCGCCGACTCCTGGGCCGGCACGATCAAGTCTGGCGGCAAGACCCGCCGCGCGGCCAAGATGGTGGTCCTCGATGTCGATCACCCCGACATCCGCGAGTTCATCTGGTGCAAGGCCAACGAGGAGGACAAGGCCGAAGCCCTGCGCGACGCCGGCTTTGACATGTCGATCGACGGCGACGGCTTCAAGTCGATCCAGTACCAGAACGCCAACAACTCGGTACGCGTCACCGACGAGTTCATGCGCGCGGTCGAGGAGGACGGCGATTGGCACCTCACCGCCCGCGCCACCGGCAAGCCCGTTGGCGAGCCGATCCGCGCACGTGAGCTGATGCGCGAGATCTCAGAGGCCGCGTGGCGCTGCGCCGACCCCGGCGTGCAGTACGACACGACCATCAACCAGTGGCACACGTCGCCGAAAAGCGGGCGCATCAACGCCTCGAACCCGTGCTCCGAGTACATGCACGTAGACGACTCCGCCTGCAACCTCGCCTCCTTGAACCTGATGAAGTTCCGTCGCCCCGACGGCACCTTGGACGTGCGCTCCTTCGAGCACACGGTGGACATCGTGCTCTTGGCACAGGAGATCGTCGTCGGCCCCTCCAGCTACCCCACCGAGCAGATCGGCGTCAACGCCCGCGCCTTCCGCCAGCTCGGCCTCGGCTACGCCAACCTCGGCGCCTATTTGATGAGCAACGGCATGCCCTATGACTCCGACGCGGGCAGGGGCACCGCGGCAGCGATCACCGCCCTGATGACGGGACGCGCCTATCGCGAGTCCGCGCGCGTAGCGGCGGCACTGGGCCCCTACGAGCACTACGAGCTGAACCGCCCGGAGCACAACGCGGTAATGCAGATGCACCGCGACTCCTCCTACGCAATCCCCGACACGACCTGCCAGGACACGGAGCTCTTGGAGGCCGCAAGGCGCTCCTGGGACGAGGCCGTGGAGCTCGGCGAGCAGTTCGGCTACCGCAACGCCCAGGCCACGGTCTTGGCCCCCACAGGCACGATCTCCTTCCTGATGGACTGCGACACGACCGGCGTCGAGCCCGACTTCTCCTTGGTCAAGTTCAAGGAGCTCGTCGGCGGTGGCCAGATGACGATCGTCAACCGCACAGTGCCCTTGGCCCTGCAGACGCTCGGCTACTCAGAGCCCCAGGTAGAGCAGATCGAGGCACACCTGGCCGAGCACGGCACGATCATCGGCGCACCCGGTCTGGCCGCCGAGCACCTGCCCGTGTTCGACGTGGCCGTAGGCGAGCGCGCGATCTCCCACATGGGCCACCTGAAGATGATGGGAGCCGTACAGCCCTTCATCTCTGGCGCGATCTCAAAGACCGTCAACCTGCCCCAGACGGCGACAGTAGAGGACATAGCCGACGCCTACACCCAGGCCTGGCGCCTGGGCATCAAGGCCCTCGCGATCTACCGCGACGGCTCCAAGACCGCGCAAGCCCTGCGCACCGACGCCCAGAAGGAGAAGGCGGCCCCAGCCGACGTCGATCAGGTCGTCGAGCAGGCCGTCGCCAAGGCCCTGTCCGAGGCGGGTCCCAGGCGCAAGCGCATGCCCCGTGAGCGCCAGTCGATCACCCACAAGTTCTCGATCGGAGGCCACGAGGGCTACATCACCGCCGGCATGTACGAGGACGGCACGGTGGGCGAGATCTTCCTGACCGACATCGGCAAGGAGGGCTCCACCATCAAAGGCATGATGAACTCGTTCGCGACCGCCATCTCGATCGCGCTCCAGTACGGAGTGCCCTTGGAGACGCTCGTGGAGAAGTTCAGCTACATGCGCTTCGAGCCCGAGGGAATCACCGGCAACCCCGAGATTCCGTTTGCCAAGTCGATGCCCGACTACATCCTGCGCTGGGTCGCCTCCCGCTTCCTCGACACCGACGCCCAGGAGGAACTGGGCATCCTCACCCCCGCAGTGCGAGCCCGCAAGATGGCCGAAGAGGCCGCCCAGTCGGTGGCCTCCTCCGACACGGCCGGCCCCGAGGCAAGTGCCGGCGGAGAGGCTGTTCCGGCAGCTGCGGCCTTGACCGATTCGCCGCCCGTCGTCCCGGCGCGCATGCAGGGCCTCGATCTGGGGCCGGCTTGCTCGCAGTGCGGAGGCATGATGCAGCGCACAGGGTCCTGCTACACGTGTTCCAGCTGTGGTAACAACACGGGTTGCGGCTAGCATCCGAGATGAGTATCAATCGGCTGTAGCGCCTTCGGCCCGCACTAGTGCGGGCCGAACGTTTTTCGGAAGTGCTTAGTGCCCGGCGGCGGCCTGCTCGGCCACCGCGACACGCGAATCGTCGCGGCTGAGCATGCTGATGAAGACCGCCGCAAACGCGATGCCGAAGACCAGGAACTCGACAAAGCACATGCCCGCGCCGGCCAGTTGCTGGTCGGCGATGGCCGACAACCCGAAGGAGCGGGGGGCACTCGCGTAGAGCGGGTACTGGCTCGTGGCGATCCACGTCAGCGGAAGGCACACCGCCGCCGACGCGATCCGCGAGAAGCCGAGCAGAGCCAGGCGCTGACCGTCCGGGCGGGGGCGCACCCGCGGCAGCGGATCCACGATCAGCCACCATAGCGCCAGGCCCGTATAGAAAAGGGTCGCGTGCTCGAAAGCGTGCACCACCGTGTGCTGTGCCGCAAAGTCGAATACCGCCGGGAGTGCCCAAACCCAGGTCGCGACCGCCCACAGCGGAATCGCCACCCAAGGCGAGGTCAACACCGCCAGCGTGCCGCCCCAACGTCCGCCCGGAGCAACCGCCTTCAAAGCGGTCTTGGACAGGCCCAGCGTCAGCACCGGCGAGCGCAACCCCAGCAGAATCAGCGCAGGAGCGATATCCGACAGCAGCACGTGCTGAGCCATGTGCGCTGAGAGCAGCCACCGGTCGCCGATCGTGTCCAAGGGCGAAAGCAGCGCAATCGCAAGTACTGACAAGCCCATGTAATAGGGCAGCCAGTGGCCTACCCCGACCGACTCGGAGCGGGCAGCGGCGCGCTTGTACATGCGCCCATACACGACGCCTGCGGCAAGCAGCCCAATGATTGCAAGTGGATCGAGGCTCCAGGAGCCCCAGCCGGGCACATTCGTCATCGGCGGCATCCTATCGACCCGCTCCCCGCTCGCGTCACGCGATCGGCCCGGCCGGTCCCACAGATCCCGCCGGGTCCCCAGATTTGGGCCTCACGCGCCCCCATACGACGCTGGTGGCGGCGGGTTCGAGCGGATAGCCGCGATCTCCGCCAGCAGCGCCCCCGGACTGGTGCCGCCCAACACCCTCAGCCGGGGCAGCCTGTACGGGTCCTCTGCAGGGCCTGCCCAGCCCGGTACCACCGTCGTCGAGCCAACATAGCCGGCGGCCTTCACCGCCGCGATGACCGTCGCGTTGTAGTGGCCCGAGGGGTAGCAGAACCAGTTGACCGGCACTTTGTAGAGGCCACGGACCTGTTCGCGCGCGACGGCCACCTGTTCACGCAAGGCCCTGGCGTCCAGCGTGATCAGGTCCGCATGACTGATGCCTTGCGTGTCGAGCTCCCAGCCTTCCGTCACAAGCTGGGAGACCTGGCTGCGGCTGAGCCCGCCCTGGGAGGGTGGCAGCCCGGTCAGCTGGATGTTCTCCACCCCAACCCAGCCCAGCCGGCGCAGCACCGGCAGTGCGTTGGTGAGCTGGGACTGGTAGCCGTTGTCGAAGCTCACCACGATCGGCTTGCCCGCAGGCAACGGCGTCCCCCTCGTCCAGTTGGCAAGCATCTGGTCCATCGTCACCGCATGAAAGCCCGCCCCCTTCAGCGTCCGCATCTGCGCTGCGAACTCTTCCGGGTCCACATACAAGCCCGGAAATTTCGCCCCCGCCGCCGGCGGATTGATGACGTGATACATCAAGATCGGCACCGCCTCGGTGCCTTTGGGCCCACGCACCTCAGGCTGTGCCCTGCGCGCATTTTTGTTTGAACCGGGGCGCGACTTGCCCGCGGCAGCGTTTTTGGAGCCCTGTTTGGAGGACCCGCCGGATCCGAGCAGGAGCGCGATCAGCACCGCTCCCACCGCCAAAACGGCTACGGCGGCGAGCCCTCGCTTACGTCTGCGCGCCAAAGCGCGCCGACATGCCTCACGACGGGCTCGCCGCTGATCGACGTCCATCTGCTCCTGTGCTTCTGGTTGTTTAGTTGAGACGCTTCTTCAGAGCGCTGGCTGCCGAGAATTTCGCCGCCTTGCTCGCAGCGATGTTGATCGTCTCACCCGTCGCTGGGTTGCGTCCCTGTCGGGCCGCCCGGCTGCTGACGCTGAACTTGCCAAAACCGGCAAGCGCGACTTCGCCACCGCCGGCCAGCTCGTCGGAGATCAATTCGATCGCCGCCTCCAGCGCTTGGCGAGCCTGCGTTCCCGCAAGACCCGTGCGTTGCGCGACCCCATCAGCCAGATCGTTCTTGGTCATGGCATTCCCTTCTCGAGTGTCGTTACTCCGGCCAGGCTAACGGTTGGCAAGGACGGCCACGCGCCCAACCACCGGGTTTTCCCGCACCTTAGGCCCTAATTTCAGGGGATTCGTGGCCAAATCGAGGTTTTCCGGCCTTTCGGCACGGAACGGGCGCCTGGTTGAAGAGTAGGTCCTCCTCGTCCTAGATGCGCCCTTCGGGCTTGCTAGGCGGATACGCGAGCCCTCGAAGCGGCTTGTGGCTGGGGC
>Ga0208586_1000313_pt1 | contig 18689 bp, 19 predicted proteins | sample NGESurshal072012_6_FD_184471 | JGI IMG/M metagenome (GOLD analysis project Ga0208586, IMG submission 184471) | Arctic peat soil microbial communities from Barrow, Alaska - NGEE Surface sample 53-3 shallow-072012 (SPAdes) | ecosystem: Environmental > Terrestrial > Soil > Wetlands > Peat ... | reverse complement strand
TCGAATACGCGCCCTGCTTTACGCGGGAAAACCAAACTGGCGAGTGCTCGGCTCGATCGTGGTCCGATGAAGCTCACCCCACCAGAATCCGATGAGCCAGAAAAGCTCGAAATCTACTCTTTGTAGTGCTCACGCCATATCAGGCGATAGACCCGAGTCTTTCGAGGAATCGAGCGAAGTCCGGGAATGAAGGGCATGAGGATCAGCCCGGCCGTGAGGACCATCATGAGTCCCCACACCAGCACGTCGCCGTTGCCGCTTTGGTTGAACGGTGGAACCTGATACCAGAACGTGTACAGCCACAGCCAGGCCTGGCCCGGATAGCTGCCGGTCTCGTTCATCATGCCCCACTGTGAACCGGTGAGGTGCTGGGCCGTCGCGAGGTTTTCGAGGTAAGAGCCATCGGCGATGAACAGCAGCGGCAGGGTGTAGTCGGTCGTATAGAAGCCGTTACTCGTCACGAGGTCTTGGTCGAGCGCGCCCGAGCGAGCCATTTGCGTGAGGTCGTTGATGAAGACCGGGACGGGACCGGCGTTGTTCGCGTTGACCACGACCTGGCCGGCCTGGAACTTCATCTTCGTGGCGGCCTTGGTGTAGCTAGTAATCCACTGCTGGCGGGTGCCATTTGACGCTGTCTTCCACTGCGTGAGGTCGCCGCTGAGTGTGGACTGGTTCGGGAGCGACCTCAAGGGATCGAGCACAAAGGCGGTGGCGGCGTCAATGGGGATGCGCACGCCAACCCACTTCGCGAGTTGGAGTGGACCGAGTTGTTGGCCGGTCGAGTTCTTGTTGTAGGGCGCACCGTACGACGCGGAGGTCGAAGTGCCGTTGAGTTCACTCAGCGCCGTCGCGGCGAAGTCGACGGGGGCGGCGTTGGCCCAGCGCTTCAGCGTGACGGCCTTCACGTCGGGTGAACCGAAGACGACGGCCAGTGCGATGGTCAAGATTGCGACGACGAGTAAAGCGATCGTCCCTTCCTTGATGATGTCGTAGGGCGTGTAACCACCCCGCCATTCGGGGGCGTCGACGTCGGGTCGAAATGCTTTCTTACTCATGACGCGTCCGATGTGTCCGCAAAGGGGGGCACGACACCCTTGACACGAACGAGCAGGACATGTAGTGCCGTGAGCACTACGGCCGCAATCGGGAGCAGCACGATGTGCCACATGAGCATTTGGCCCAGATTCAACACGTTGAAGTAGGCGCCCCCGCCGGTCGCGTTGATGCCGTCCTTGGCCTGGGTTGAGATCCACTGCGCATCAAAATTCGTTTGGGAAACGTAGCCGGTGAACGCCGTCAGGATCGACACGAGGAACGTGACTCCGCCGGTCACCCACGTGAGGGACCGTCCGCCTCGCCACGCCGCCATGAAGTATTTGCCCCAAAGATGGATGACCATGGCGAAGAAGAAGATCTCTACGCTCCAGAGGTGCATTGAGTTGACGAAGTGTCCGATGTACGAGCCGTGCCACCACTGGGGTCCACGAATGGCCAGGAGGCAGCCCGTCGCGATGACGACTATCAAAGCGGCGAGCGTTGTCACGCCAAAGACGTAGATCCACGAGGCGACGTAGGAGGGCTGGGTATCGGGAAGGAGCTTCTCGGGGGGCAATTTGGCAGTAGCGCGACGACGCAGCCTGGTCGTCCACTGACGATCGACCTCGGTGGTACTCACTTGGATTCCTTTCGGCGACGCCGGCCGGGGAACGGAAGCAGCAACGCGGCAATGAAGGTCACGACCATGAGGACAATGACGGTCAGGTTCGCGACGCTAATCAACAACCAATGCCAATGGAGATAGTGCCCCAAGTGATCGAGCGGTAAAAGTGCCGCTAGTGACGCTGACCAAGCCATGGTCTACCCCCAGATTTGGGAAAACTGTACCTAAGTTTCGAAGCCTGGATTAAGACCGACTAGGGACTAAAGACCCATTCTATGAGCTTCGCGTGGTGTCGTGATTTTCTTCGTCCCCGGTTCGCGGTCTTGGGCGCGCTGTTTGAGGTGGAACTGGGTGACGCCAATGGTGAGCGAGACGGCTCCTGCGACGTGAAGCTCCACCAGCACCGCTGGCACATGCGTCAGGTACTGCGTGACGCCAATGGCGGCCTGCGCGAGTGAGAGCAGCACGAGACGGCGCACGCCTCGTTGCAACGCCATCGGCGCGCTGCCCTTCCAGACGGCGAGGAGAAGTCCTGTGACGAGACCGATGAAGAGGGTGGCGGCGACGGAGTGAATCCACGCCGCCGAGGAGAACGCGAAGGGCAGTCGTCGCGCGACGAGCTGTCCCATTGATTCGCCCGCGTGCGGCCCAGAACCCGTGGTCATCGTGCCCGTCACGAGCAGCACCACGAAGGGAATCCAAAGAAGTCGAGCGACGCGTAAGAAGTGCGCGTCGCGGACGTCGTTTCGAGCACCCGGTGAGTACAGGTACTTCGAGCGGTGGTAGAGGATCGCGGCGATCACCACCATCGAGAGTGAGAGCAGCATGTGGAGCGAGACGAGCCACGGATTGAGCTTTGAGTAGACGACGAAGGCGCCGAGAATCGCGTCGGCGGCGATGCCCCCAATCAGCAATCCTGAGAGGATTATCAGGTCACGACGAACGATGACGCGACGAATGGCGGCGACGAACGCCGCGCCGACGACGCAAAACAACAGGACGGTGACCAGTCGATTGCCGAATTCGATCTTCGAGTGGATGCTCCACTGATTCGTTGCATAGTGGCGAAAACACGAGGGCCAGTCGGGACAACCCAGCCCCGAACCGGTGAGCCGGACCGCGGCCCCCGACAACACGATCAGGATCATTGCGATGAATGTGGCCAACGCGAACCAGCGAAATACCGGGGGCGTAACGCGGCGCCGCAGCAACGTAATCATGGCGCAAGCCTAGGTAATCCGTGTGCTCCTAGAATTCCTCCATGACGCTCGCGACCCCGACACGCCAATCCGCGGCCGACGTGTGCCGGGGCTACCTTGCGTTGACCAAACCGCGAATAATCGAACTACTGCTGGTGACGACAATCCCGACCATGGTGGTCGCGGCCAATGGCATTCCCGGACTCTGGCTGATCATCGCGACACTCGCCGGAGGAACGCTGGCCGCCGGTGGCGCGAACGCCTTCAACATGGTGATCGACCGTGACATTGACGCGATCATGGAACGCACGAAGCGCCGGCCGCTCGTGACCGGTGTGATGTCGGCGCGCGACGCGACAATCTTTGCCGTCGGTCTCGAAGTCGTTGCCTTCGTCGTGCTCGCGGTCTGGGTCAACCAACTCTCGGCGTGGCTCGCGATGTCGGCGACCGCCTTCTACGTGGTGATCTACACGTTGTGGCTGAAGCGACGAAGCAAACAGAACATCGTCATTGGCGGCGCGGCCGGCGCGGTGCCCGTGCTCATCGGGTGGGCGGCCGTCACGAACTCGCTCACGTGGACACCGGTGTTGCTCTTTCTCGTCATCTTCATCTGGACGCCGCCGCACTTCTGGGCGCTCGCCGTTCGTTACCGCGACGACTACGCCGCTGCGAACGTGCCCATGATGCCGGTAGTGACGTCACTTCGCCACACCACACTCGAGATGCTCGTGTACTCGGTCGTGATGTGGGCGCTCACCGTTTTGATTGGTCCGACGGCGCACTTGGGCTGGATCTACGCACTCTCGTCCACGGTCCTTGGGGGACTCTTCACGTTCTACGCACTGCGCCTCTACCGCCACGCCCGCGAAGACCGGGCCGACGTCGCCGAAGCGATGCGACTCTTTCACTTCTCGATCACCTACCTCACCGCACTCTTCGTCTTCATGGCGGTTGACGTTCTTGTCCGACACCACTAAGGCCCCCCGCCGACGTCCGTCCCCAATGATGATGGTCTCCTTAGGGATTGGCACGGTCCTGGCCGTCACGTTGATCGTCGTGGTGTCGATCTTCACCGGCGGTCACGTCACGAACGGCACTGCCGAACCTCCGAACCAACTGGTCGGCAAGCACGTTGGATCGTTCTCACTCGCGGGACTGAAGGGTGGCACCATCGTCGCCCCGTGGAAGAGCGGGCATGCAGCGGTTCTGATCTTCTTCGCGAGTTGGTGCGGGCCGTGCCAAGCGGAGATGCCCAAGGTGGCCGCATACCTGCGACACCATAACGAAGGATCGATTCGGGTCATTGGCGTGGACTCGCACGACACGCGTGGGCCAGCGATGACCTTCGACAAGAAGAGTGGCGTCGCCTTTCCCGTCGCCTACGACCCGAACCTGACCGTGGCCTCCCTCTTCAACCTCCAAGCGATACCCGACACCGCCTTCGTCAACGCCAAGGGTGTGGTCACCCAGATCTACATCGGGGCAATCCCCAAGTCGCAGCTCGTGAAGGGCATTGCCACGCTTCGAGCGAGTTAGTCGAAGCGGAACGTGCGCGCCGCGACGAGCGGCGCGACGAGTGCCCACAACGCCAGGGCGAGCCAGTCAGCGCTCGTCGGCGAGAGACCCTGACCGAGCACCCGATGGAGACCTTCGGCCATGGCGCCTGAGGGCAGCGCGATGACCACTTTCTGTATAAAGGTTGGGAACGAGGTGATCGGTATCACAATGCCCGAGAGCAAGAGAAGCACCAGGTACAGCCCGTTGCTCGCTGCAAGATTCACTTCAGCACGAAGCCGTCCAGCGAGGGCGAGACCGATGCCCGCTGATCCGGCCGATCCGAGTAAGAGGAGTGCGACGACCTCGAAGGCGCCGCCCACACCGCCTCGCGGACGCCACGTCAGCGTGATCGCGACGAGCGACAAGATGGCGACTTGCAACAGTTCGGTCACCAGGACGCCGGCGATCTTCGCACCGATGAGACGTCTGGTGCCGAGCGGCGTGACGTGAAGTCGGCGCAAGACGCCAAAGCTGCGTTCGAATCCGGTCGCGATGGAGAGCGCAACGAGCGACGTCGACAGGACGCAGAGCGCGAAGATTCCCGGCGCGATGAAGTCGATTCGACTCTTGGTCGGGGTCGATGTGACCTTGGTCAAGGAGAAGAAGACGAGTAACAGCACGGGGATGCCGATCGTCAAGAGCAGTGTCTCCCCGCGACGGATTGTCATACGAACTTCGGCCAGCGTCTGCGCCCACCAGGCCCTCACGGTCGCGCCTCAGTTCGTTCGGCGTCGAGGAGTTCCAGGTAGCGCTCTTCGAGTGAGGCACGCGTGCGAAGCGAGACGAGCGTCGCGCCCACGCTCGAGAGGTGGCCGTTGAGCGCGGCGATCCGCTCGGGTGACGACTCGGTCTCGCAACGAAACCGCAGAGCGCCGTCAGCGACGACCACGCAACCAAGTGCCGAAGCCAGCGCGTCAGAGTCGATGGGCGTCGAGACTTCGAGGATCATCTCGGGCGCACCGGAGAGTTCGTCGAGTGTTCCTTGGATCACGACGTGGCCGCGATTCATAATGACGAGTCGATCGGCCGTTCGTTCGGCCTCGGTCAGCTCGTGGGTCGTGATGAGCAGTGCGCATCCGCGTTCCCGTTCGGAACGGATGAGATCGCGAATCACCTGACGCCCTTCGGGATCGACTGAGGTCGTCGGCTCGTCGAGCACGAGGGCGCGCGGTCGTCCGAGGAGGGCCAGGGCGAGCAACGTTCGCTGTTGCTCGCCGCCGCTCAGTCTGCGCCACGGCGTTCGAGCGCACGTTGACAGATCGAGCAGATCGAGCAACTCCACGCAGTCGCGCGGTGCCTCGTAGTACGAAGACGTGAGTTCCAGCACCTGACGTGGCGTCATGGGGGCCCAGACGCCGCCTCGCTGGAGCAACGCTCCGGTGCGAACGACGACCTCTCGGTGGTCGCGCACCGGGTCGAGACCGTGGAGTCGAACGGTGCCGGTGTCAGGCGCACGAAAACCGAGCAGGGTCTCGACGAGTGTGGTCTTGCCCGCGCCGTTCGGACCGAGCAGCGTCACCACTTCGCCGTAGTCAACGTGGAGCGTCACGTCGTCGACGGCTCGAAGCGCACCGAAGCGAACCGAGAGGTTGCTGACGTCCACGGCGTTGCTCACGACCACAGAACCTAATGCGTCCTCAAGAACGCTCGGGACCGCTCGGTAGGCTTGTGCGCATGATTGATCTCGTCCGTCTGCGCCGTGAACCCGATGTCGTGAAGGCCGCCCTGGCCCGTCGCGGGGTCTCGCCCGAGGTCATGGACGAGATTCTCGCGATGGACGTGGAGCACCGTCAACTCCTCCAAGAGGCCGAGCGTCTACGTGCCGAGGTGAAGTTCCTCTCGCGACTCGTGGGCGAGGCGCGACGCGAAAAGGACGCCGAGACGGCTGACGCGTTGACCGAGAAGAGCCGAAAACTGGGTGACGAGGAACGCGTCGCGACGGAGGAGATGGAGCGTGTGGGCGCTCTCTTGCTCGACGAACTGTTGATGATTCCGAACCTGCCGGCGCCCGAGGCGCCCGACGGCGCGGACGAGAACGACAACGTGGAGCTCCGGCGCTGGTGGGTCGGCATGGACGAGGGCCTCGCGTTCCCGACGTACGCCGAGCACCAGAAGGTGCCGCACTGGGACATCGGCATCGAGCTCGACATCTTGGACCTGGAGGCCGGGGCGCGCCTCGCGGGCTCCATGTTCCCGCTGTATCGCGGCGACGGCGCTCGGCTCCTGCGCGCGCTCAGCGCGTTCTCGCTCGATCGTCACCTCGGTGTATACGAAGAGGTCCGTCCTCCGACCTTCGCGCTCACCGCGACGATGATGTCCACCGGCCATCTACCCAAGTCCTCCGACGACATGTACGCCATCGAACGCGACGGACTGTGGGCTATCCCCACTGCCGAAGTGCCGCTCACGTCGATGCACGCCGGCGAGATCCTCGAGGAGTCGCGACTCCCGATCCGACTCTGCGCGCAAACGAACTGCTTTCGTCGTGAGGCCGGCGCCGCCGGACGCGACACGCGCGGCGTCCTGCGCGTGCACGAGTTCGAGAAGGTGGAACTCTTCGCCTACTGCACGCCCGAGCAACAAGATGACGCCTTCAATGACATCCTCCAACGGGCCGAGGGTGTCCTACAGGCACTCGGTCTCACGTACCGGTTGCTCGATCTTTGTGCCGGTGATCTTGGCACGTCGTCGATGCGAACGATTGACCTCGAGGTCTTCAGTCCCGGTGTGGACCGCTGGCTCGAGGTCTCATCGGTCAGCAAGTTCGGCGACTACCAGGCCCGTCGAGCCCAGGTTCGCTATCGCACCAGTGAAGGAAACAATGCGTTGGTGCACACGGTGAACGGTTCGGCGCTCGGATGGGCACGAGTCTGGGCGGCGTTACTCGAGACGTACCGTCAAGAAGATGGCTCGGTCGTCCTACCCGACGCGCTGTGCGCGTACATGGGCGGCAACGCGACGATCGCCGCTAGGGCTTCGTAACCTCGTAGCGGTAGCCAACGCCTCGGACGGTGGTGATGTGCTCGGGGTTTTTCGGTTCATCCTCGATCAGTGATCGGAGTCGCTTAATGTGCACGTCGAGCGTCTTCGTGTCACCGACATAGTCACTGCCCCACACACGATCGATCAACACTTCGCGGGTGAGTACCCGGCCGGGGTTCTCGAGGAGTAGTCGAAGCAGCGCGAATTCCTTTTTGCGCAGTTTGATCTCCTCACCATTGACGTAGCAACGTCGCGCGTCAATATCCATGCGGATCGGACCGAGTGTGATCTCATCATCCGAGGCCAAGACGTTCTCGTTGGACTCTCGACGGCGAAGTACGGCGCGAATCCGCGCCACCAACTCACGAAGTCGATAGGGCTTCGTCACGTAGTCGTCGGCGCCGATCTCGAGCATCAATACCATGTCGACCTCTTCGCCTTTTGCACTCACGATGATGATGGGGACTTCGGAGGTTGAACGAATCGCACGACAGACGTCGAGTCCGGACATCTTGGGCAACATGAGGTCCAACAACACGATGTCGTAGGTGTCCTTCGCGAAGAGCGTGATTGCCTGTTGACCGTCGCGTGCAACGGCGACGTCGAACCCCTCGCGGTTAAGCCCGACGGTCAGTGCGTCGACAAAGGACTCCTCGTCTTCGACGAGCAGCACGCTGACGCGCTTCTCGCTCGATCGCTTCTTCGCCATTAGTGGGTCATCGGAAGTTCGAGGGTGAACGTCGACCCTTCGCCTTCGCGTGACTCCACGAGGACATTACCGCCGTGGTTCTGCGCCACGTGGCGAACGATGCTGAGGCCGAGTCCGGTGCCACCGGTCTCGCGCGCTCGACCCGGATCGACACGATAGAAACGCTCGAAGATTCTCTCGAGGTCCTTAGCGGGGATACCAACGCCCTGGTCCTTGATCGCGATCAAGGCAACCGCACCGACGTTCTCGCCTTCGTCGTTCACACTCGCGTCAACGCGGTCGACGGAGATATTGACCAGGCCGCCGCGGGGTGAGTACACGACCGCGTTCTCGAGAAGTGCGTGAATAGCTGAGATCAATTGGCGGCGATCGCCAATCACCACGAGGTTCGACTCGGGCTCGGAGAAGTCAATTTTCACGTCATGCTGTTCGGCGGAGGTGCGAATCCGTTCGATCGCGTCCGCCACGATCAACACCAGCGGAATCGGCTCGCGGGTCGGACTTCCTTCACCTTCGATGCGAGAAAGGTCGAGAAGATCTTCGATGATTCGATTCACGCGGAACGCTTCAGAGTTAATTCGTTCAGCCAGGCGATGCGCGACGGCCGGGTCGCTTTCGAACTGCAGCGTCTCAGCGAGGAGTCCGAGGGCGCCCATCGGTGTTTTCAACTCGTGTGACACGTTCGCAATGAAGTCGCGACGAATGTCTTCGAGTCGTCGACGCTCGGACACGTCGTCGATGATGGCGAGCACTCCGAGTGGCCGTCGTCCGTCGTCAATCACCGCCGCGCGGATCGTCAACGTGCGCCGAGGGGGTCCGTAGATATCCATCGTCCGTTCGGCGACGCCGTTGGACCATCCTTCGGCGAGGACGTCCGTGACCGCCTGAGCCGCAATGGCGTCACCGTAACGACTGGTCATGAGTGCCTCGGCCTGTTTGTTGCGAAAGATCACGCCACCGGCTTCGTCGCAGAGGACCAGCCCCAGTGGCAGCGAGTCCATGGATTGGCGTAGTCGAATTGAATCGGCACTCGACTCACCAACTGCGGTGCTGGCTGCCCCGGTCGCCTCTTCGAGGTAGCTGAGTGCAGTTTCGACCTTGCCCTTGTCGTCATTGGGCGTCACGCCAAGGCGCGTGGCTAGCGCGGTCAGGCGCTGGGCGATGGCGCGATGGCCCCGAAAACGGTTGATGAGAACTCCCGCAAGAAGACCGACGAGCAAGACGCCCGCGCCGGCGCCGTAGAGGGCAGCGGGCGGCCACTTGGAGGTCACGTTGTCGACAACTGCGATGAGCACAAGGCCATTCTCGCAGACTCCGCCACTGTGAACGCGACAGCGACCGTTGGGCGCTCCCCATTCGAAAGGAATATTTGCGATGTTTGCCGACGTAAGCCTCAATCCCTCAACTTCTTCTCTTCCCGGCAGCGCAGCGCTGCAGTCACTCGCGAACGGAATTGCCTCGTGGGCGCTGATTGGGGCGCTCGTCGCACTCCTGCTCGGTGCCGGTCTCTGGGCGGTGGGAAGTCACACGCAAAATATGCACCAATCGTCGCAAGGGCGTCGCGCGGTGTTGACGTCGTTGGTCGCGGCGGTCCTAATTGGTGCGGCGCCTGAACTCATCAACTTCTTCTTCAAGACCGGACTCAGCGTTCACTAATGATTCACTTCTCTTGTTTCTTCTCCCCGGTCGGATGCGTTGAACGGACGCTCGGCCACGTGGTGATAGGCGGAGTGTTTTCCCAATTGACGAATTGGATTCTCGGAAGTGTGCAGTGGTTCCTCGACGCCGCCGGTCACGTGCTCACTTCGGCAAGTGAGCCGTCGATGATTATTCGATCAGCGTCCACCGAGTACAGCGTCCTGCTCACAATTGCACCGGGGTTATTGATGATGGGCCTCCTCGTGGCCACCTTGCAGGCAGTGCGTCACGGCGACAGCGCATCGTTGTGGCGCGTCTATTTAGGGGTCGCTCCGGCCTGCGTGTTCGCGATCTTCGTTGCGAGGCCCATCGCGAAATTGGTGCTCGAGGCGGTGAATCAACTTTCGTCGAGTGCCTCAAGCGCCGCGGCCCTGCACGTGGCGTCGCTGAGTGGCGCGTTTGCACTGCTTTCGCCGTCGCTCCCGGGATTCGGGCTCTTCATTTTGGCAGCTGCCGTCGTCATCGGCACGTTTCTCTTGTGGTGTGAACTCATTGTTCGTGCCGTGGTCTTGACCTTGTTAGTAGTACTCGTTCCGGTCATCGCGCCCCTCTCTACGTTTCCCGCCGGGCGACGACTCGGTTGGCGGCTCGCCGAAACGTTCATCGCTGTTGCAGTGAGCAAATTCCTCATCGTGATCACGCTCACCCTCGGATTTGACGAACTCCTCGGATCGTCCGCAACGCAGATCGTCACCGGTGCGGTCACATTGATGTTGGCGACCTTCTCTCCCTTCCTTCTGTTGAAGTTGATCCCCTTCGTAGAGGCGTCGGCGCTGCACCACCTCGAGGGACTGAGGACGCGCTTCACGCGATCGGCGACGTCGCTTTCTTCGTCACCGGTGGGCATGGCGGCGCGAGCGTTGCGACCCGAACCACCCGACGTTGAGCCGGCACCGCGCCCCGACGACCTCGGGCTCGCGATGTGGGAAGGAACGCCAGCAGGACCGATGCCGCCCCACGATGGAGAGCGACCACCACCGCCTATTGGCACTCCGACCCTGCGCGGTGGTCACGTTGCGTATCACACCGATGCGATGGGTCCGGTCGTGGGTTGGCACTTCGATGAGTGAGTTCTTGGGACTGGGTGTCGCCGACGCCGAGAGCCGTTGGGTAGGTGTACGACGACATCAGGCGATCCTCGTCATCGCGGGCCTCGGTCTCTTGGGTCATTGGTTGACCGCTTCGAACGCTCCCTTCGTCGAAGCGTTCGTCGGCGTGCTCTGCCTCGCGTGCCCGGCACCGACGACTGACGGACTGACCATCGGTGAATGGTCGATCATTGGGTTGCACTTCGTCGTGCGATCGCGATGGACCTCGATTCACGTGGACGTGAGCGAGAGCGAGAACGTCATGACCGTCGATGCCCGCGGTGAAGTTCGTCTTCGCGGATTCGAACTCGTGCACCGGGGGCGCCTTGACCTTTCGGGTCGCGACCACGACAACGCCGTAGGTCTTGCCTCGTTCGCCGACGCCCTCGCGACGTCGGGCGCCACGCGGCACTTCTCGATGCACGTCCTCGCTCGGCGTGACGTCGTGTCGACGCTCCTCGCGTTGCCCGAGGACGTAAGCCCCCCCGCGGGCTGGACGCCGCGCACCGCGCTGGCGACTTCGTGCGTGGGAACACACGCGCTCGAGTGGATGCTCGAGCGATGGGCCTACGTTCGAATCTCGGACCAACTGATTCGAGTGCTGCGAATTCGTGACTTCAGTTCGGTACCCGATGGTCACGCGCTCCTGGAACAAATTCAGTTTGCTTCGACGTGGCTGGACGTCTCGTTGCACGTGGAAGTCGTCGCCGGAACGAAGGCGCAGCGGGTCGCTGCGCGCGCGGTGCACCGTATGGGAAGCGACGACGTCGCGACCCAGGCCGCTGGATTTCGCCGAACGGCCAGGTCGAGTCGAACGCTTGACCGACTTCGACAACGTGAGGCGCTCGTCGTTGAAGGAGCGGCACTGCTTCGCGTCGCAGTGTTTCTTGTCATTCGTGCGTCATCACTCGCGACCCTCGAACGCGACGTCGCGTCGGTGACGCGCCTGGCGTTCGAAGCGGGGCTGCGCTGTGAGCCGGGCCAAGGGCGTCAGGCACTGTGGTACTGCGCACAGTTGCCGGGGGGTCCTGGGTGGTGAGTCGTGAATGGACGCACTGGGCGACATCGAAGGACCTCGTCAGACTGAAGCTTCCCGCGCACGATGCCGGTACCGGACTCGCCGGGCGTGCCCTCGGCGACGCGCAACGTGGCTCGTCATTCGTCTTTGATCCTTTTGACGCCTACGCCACTGGTCTCGTGAGCAATCCCAACATGATTGTCGCGGGCTCCATTGGGGCGGGTAAGAGCACCGTAGTGAAAATGCTGCTGGATCGCGCGCTCGAACGTGGTCGCCGCGTGGTCGTCATCGACCCGAAGGGCGAGTACGCGGTCCTCGCCCGAAGCCACGGCGTGGAAGTCCTCGCCCTCGGTCGTGACGGCTGGTGCAATCCCTTCGCACCGAACGACCGAGAGAGTCGCGATCTACTACGTGCCCTGCTCGCCAGCGCGCAGGGTGGCTCGCTCAAGAGTGATCAGCACTACGCGCTCGATGAAGTGTGGAGTCGAATGGCCACGCCGCGACCGACGCGAGTACTTCGCTCGCTCTTTGAACTTCTCCGTCCCCATTTGACCTCGCTGTCGATGACACCCGAACGCTCACTGGCGCTCACGCTGTACCGATTCATTCACGGTGACCTTGCCGGACTGTTCGACGGTGACGATGAACCAATGGTGTTCACGGGCAACCTCGTCGTGCTCGATCTCTCAGCGCAGTGGTCTTCAAACTCCTTCGCCGTGGCCGCCCTGAGTGCCGTCGCGGCGGCCCAGCAGGTGGTTGCGGTCCAAGAGGAGCTGGGCTACCTCGTGCTCGACGAGGCGTGGGCGCTGATGTCTGATTCGTCCGCGCTGCGCTGGTTGCAGGGTTCGTGGAAGCTCGCTCGTGCGAAAGGACTGAGTCATGTGCTGGTGCTGCATCGCTGGACTGACGTGGCAGCTGTTGGCGACGCCGGATCCGCGCACCGCGAGCGGGCGCAGGGCCTGCTGCGCGAATGCGAGACGGCCTGGCTCTTTCGACAACCTCCGGACGAAGCTCGAGAAATGGCCTCCGCGCTCGGTCTGCACGTGCGCGAGGAGCGCTACCTCGCGGCGCTACCTAAGGGCGCGGCGCTCGTTCGCTACGGAGCGCATCGCTCCATTGTTCGTTTTCGTCCCGATGGCCGTGATGTCACCTTCATCGATACCGACGGGGCGATGAGAATCGCCACGGCGTGAACGATCGTCCGTCGCTCGGTCGACGAAGCTTCCACGATCTCGGCGTCGGTCCAAGGGTCTCGCTCGCTCCGCGCAGCTCGCTCCTCATTGTCGGACCAACACAAGTGGGGAAGACCACGTCGCTCGTTATTCCTTCCTTGTTGCGTTGGCGAGACGCGCTCGTCGTCACCAGCGTGAAGAAGGATGTCATCGCGACCACGAGAGACTGGCGAGGCACACTTGGCACCGTGCAGGTGCTCGAGCCTGGACGCGATGACGGTCTCACCTGGAATCCTCTCGAGGGCGTGACGACACTCCGTCACGCATTGCGCGTCGCACGTGACCTAACGAGTGGTTCCTCGGACCGCGGCGACACGGAATTCTGGAACTCATTGGCGACGAAACTCGTTGGCGCCCTGCTCATGCTCGCGTTCCAACGGTCGCGTGACATCTTCGACGTTGCGAAGACGATCGAAACCCGTGACTTCGAAGGTTGGCTCCACGTGAACGCGACGAGCGACGCCGCTCTGGTCCTCGAGGCGTTTCTGGCCCATGACCCCAAGACACTCGACGGTGTGATCACGACCGCTGAAACCATGTTGATGCCGTGGCGATTTCGCCAGCCGCTCGCCAACGTTCGTTCCGTCGTCGGCGGTTCGAATACTCTCTTCCTGTGCAGCCCTCGTGGCGAACAGCGACATTACGAACCGCTGTTTCGCGGCGCGCTGCGAATGATCCTCGAGGAGCAGCAGCGTCGAGTCGACGAGGGCGCGCCACGGCGACTCCTTCTCGTGCTCGACGAGGCGGCGACCGTGGCGTCGCTCGACGAGCTCGATCAAATGGCCGCAACGGTGAGCGGACTGAATGTGACCCTCGTGACGGTCCTGCAAGATTTCGCCCAATTGAAGGCACGCTGGGGCGCTCGCGCGTCGACGATTGTCAATAATCACACGACGCGACTCGTCATGGGCGGCCTCGCCGACCCTTCGGTCAGCCACTACCTTCCCGAACTCTTCGACACGCGCAAGGACGCTCCGCCAACCGTCCCGCTGCGCCAACGGCCGCCCGGCACGGGCGCCGTGATCGCTGGACACCGACCCGTCTTCAGCGTTCGGCTCACGCCGTGGTGGTCGAGTCGCCGGCTCCGTGTCAGAGGGGTGCGCGTGGGCTAACTACGCTTTATCGATGGCTCCGCCGCGAATACCAATCGAAGATCAGATTCTGGCCGTCGATATTGGTGCGACCAACGTCAAGTTTTGTCACGTCGATATTCACGGCGAGCTCCTTGAAGGTGTGCGTCGTCGCCCGACCCCGTATCCCTGCTCCCCCGATCGTTTGATCGAGGCCCTGGACGAACGCATCGAAGGCACCAAGTGTCCGCGCATCGGCATTGGCTTTCCGGGGGAGTTCACGAACGGTCGAGTGGTGCGTCCGGGCAACCTCTCTCGTCCCGGTGGCGTCACGACTGACGTCGATCCCGAACTCGAGGAGGAGTGGCGCGGCTACGAACTTCAGGCCAAGTTGTGCTCAGTCACGGGTCGTGACGTGCGCATTGTCAACGACGCCACGCTGGCGGCACTCGGGTCGATTGACGGCGAGGGCGTCGAGTTGGTCCTCACCCTGGGCACCGGTCTCGGCATCGCTCTGGCGATTGACGGACAGCTCAAAACGATCCGTGACGTCGGTGCTGAGATCTTCGTTCGAGGCAAGACCTACGACCAGACGATTGGCGAGCACTCGCGCTCTATGGACGAGGAACATTGGGGCGAGTTACTCGTCATGGCGGTCGTCGGTTTCGTGCGCGAGTTTGGCGCCAAGACGGTGCACCTAGCCGGTGGGAACGCCCGTCGAGTGACGCCGACGCTGTTCAGCGAAACGCCGTATCGGGTCGTCATCAATGGCAACCAAGCTTCGATCAAAGGCGCCGCCAAACTTTTCTACAACTGAGCGAGGTCGACCGCGCTTTGCGCGAGGACACCCGCGAGAATTCGACACGAGGCGTCGTCAACGTTGAAGTCAGGGCTGTGGTGCATGCCGCTGGTCCCGTTGGCCATCGCGCCGCCAATAAACATGTAACAGCCCGGTACCCGGTTCAAGAACTCTGAGACGTCGTCACTGGGTGTGAATGGTGGAATGGTCATGAAGCCGCTCTCGCCCACAACTTTCTTGGCCGACTGCATTACATGTTCGAACACGGCTGCGTTGTTGACGACCGCGGGAGCTAAGCCCGTGAGTTCAAGCGAACACGAGACAACGAACATCGACTCAAGTTCACGCAGCAAACCCTCGAGTCGTGCGAGTGCCTCGACACGCTGGTCGGCGGTGAAGGTCCGAAGCGTGCCGCGAAGCAGTGCGTGGCGCGGGACGACGTTCATCGCGGTACCGGCGCTGATCACGCCGGCCGAACAGGCGCAGTTGGTCCCTTCGAAGACGAGTCCGTCGATGACTTCGCCAAGTCGTGGTGCGAGATGACTGACGGCGAGAATGACATTCCCCTCAACCGAAGCCATGGCCCCGTGACCGCCCTTGCCCGAGATGTGAACCGACAGTGACGCTGCTTCGCTCATCATGACGCCTGGCTTGGTGCCCACGAATCCAAGTGGCGCGAGCGATGACACGTGCGCCCCAATAACGAAGTCGACCGGATTATCGCGCAGGACACCGCCATCGATCATCGCGGTCGCGCCGCCGAGGGCCTCTTCGGCCGGTTGAAAGAGGAGTGTGAAGTCACCACTGAGCTCATCTTGGCGTCGCGCCAGAAGATCGGCGACGCCAAGTAATCCTGCGGTGTGGACATCGTGTCCGCACGCGTGCATGACGCCGTCGTGTACCGAGGCGTACGAGAGACGGTTCTCTTCGACGACGGGCAGTCCATCGATGTCGGCTCGCACCATGACGCGTTTTCCGGTCTTGGCGCCACGAAGGACCGCCACCGCGCCGGTTTCGGTGGGGCATGACTGCAACTCCCAACCGAGCGACACGAGTCGGTCACGAACCACCTGCGTGGTGCGGTGCTCTTGGAACGCCAGTTCCGGATGGGCGTGCAGGTCGTGGCGTAGCTCCACCATGGGATCCTCAACTGCGTTGAGAAGTTCGGGGAGACCGTCGGAGAATGAGTGAGCCATAGAGGCATGGTAGTGACGTGTAGGAGACTTCATTGAAGGTCGTTCGGCTACGATTGAAGGTCTGCAACACTGCGGCTGTAGCTCAGCGGATTAGAGCATCGGTCTACGGAACCGAGGGTCGGGGGTTCGAATCCCTCCAGCCGCACTATACAACCCCAGTAATCAATGGGGTTTCCAGAGGCAACTTGCTATCCCACCTTCATCGTGGGAATGTAATGGGAATGAAACTCACTTCGGCTTTGGGCTGACCCGGTGCGCGGCCACCTCGAAGCCCGTGGGAGCGGAACCTGGAGAGCCAAAGTCTTCCTCGGTCAAGACGCCGATGGCCGACAGCGCTATCTCACGAGAACTGTCCACGGAACGAGGCGAGAGGCCGATGCGCAACTTCGTCAGTTGATACTTGAAGCCGGCCTGGCGCACGAAACCTCTCACTCGACGATGGACGATCTGGCCGCGAAGTGGCTCGAACTGGCAACAGAAACGCTCTCGCCATCAACGCTTCGCGAATATCGGCGACTCTTGGCGAAGATCATCCTTCCTCAGTTTGGAAGCGTGAAGGTACGTGCCATTCGTCCCAGTGACTTGGACACCTTTTACGCCAGCCTTCGTCGCCGCGGCGTGAGCGGTCGTGCTCTCAGCGCCCAGAGCGTCCGCCATGTGCACGCGCTCATTCGACGACTGCTCAATCAAGCGTTGAAATGGGGATGGATTCTGACCAACTCGGCGCTCAACGCGTCGCCACCGAGGGTCGACCGAGTAGAACTCGAGGTTCCAGACGTGGAAACAGTCATGCGAATCATCAACTTCGCGGAGGAGCGAAATCCCGACATTGCCTGTTTCTTGCGACTGGCTGCGGTGACCGGAGCACGGCGAGGAGAGCTGTGCGCGATCCGTTGGCGGGACTTCGACAAAAAAGGTGCCCTTTCCATTAAGCACTCAATTGTCGACGGCCGAAATGACGAACTGTTCGAAAAGGGAACGAAGACGCACGCGTCGCGAAAGGTTGTGATTGACGCGTTGACGTTGAGAGTGGTCGAGTCGCAGCGCCAACGATGCGAAGAACGGTCTAGGGCGTGTGGCAAAAAGTTCTCACGCAACAGTTTCGTCTTCACCAGCTCTCTTGATGGATCCATACCGTGGCGCCCCCACCGCGTAACCCTGGCGTTCAAGCGACTGTGCAACGAGTTGGGAATTAGTGGTGTGCGTCTGCACGATTTTCGGCACTTCACTGCCACACAAATGCTCGCTTCGGGTGTCCCGGTCAAGACCGTCGCGGGGCGGCTGGGTCACGCGAATGCCGCAACGACACTCAACGTCTACGCGCATGCCCTGGAATCATCGGACGCCGATGCAGCTCACCTGCTTGGCAGCATTTTGAATGATCACGGCGACTTTTGACTGTTTGAAAAGTGAGGGTGACAAGGCCCGCGGGTCCAGTTTGGAGGTCTGGACAGCCAGTGAAAAATATCACACGACCATCCCTCGTCAATACCTACTTTCATTGAGTTAAATGTGCCGCGGAATTGCTCTCGGCACTAATCGGCGAAGCAATTCCGAAATGTGCAGAAGGGTTCTCGTCGGAGATCTCACTGCAAAAATCCTTGAGAATTGGAAAGCGAAATGATCAGAAGCAACAAATCCCGGAAAGAATTTCGAGACCTAACGCGATCAGAACGGTGACCTTTTCGAAATCCGTGATCTGATGACCTTCACGATCGAAAGACACGCGGATACACGCTTCATCTCTGAATCGAACGACGTATTTCGTGAGTTGGCCACATGTATGTGATTGGTTGCGCTGACCCATTTAATGAATTGATGAGAAGTTGTGAGAATTGAAACCGAATTTTGACATCGTTTTTGGGATGTTCTTGTTGTGCGACAATCCAATCTTGAGTGCCGCTGCAGAAGGAGCGTCACCGTGTCAGATCCGTCTAAAAAATCGTTCGATGGTCAACGGCGTTTTCGGTCACATCTCACCAAGAGCGCACTTCTCGTCATAGGTGCTTCAGCGGCTGGCCTGTTACTCACATCAGTAGCGCTGGCGATCGGGTCGCCGACAACGCCTACCGGAACGCGTAATCCTGCGGCGTCCGTTGTCGCGCCAACTCTGTGGACAACTCCACAGAACGAAATTGGTGCGCCATCAATTCCGACTCCGGGCGGAGCCGCGGAAGGTGCGGGTGCATTTGACTCGATCATTTGCCCTACAGCGTCCCTTTGCATAGCAGTAGGCGGAGATTCCAATTTGTCCGGGACTGTCGCGACATCCAGTAACGATGGGGGCGCGTGGTCACCAGGCACGGTGCCCGCCGGACTACCGGAGATCAAGTCAGTAAGTTGCTCATCGGCAAGCCATTGTGTCGCCGTTGGAAGTGGCGTTGCGATCATTTCAAGTGACGGCGGCGCGACATGGAGCGCACACTCGATCCCCACCAGTAACGCCTCTCTCCTGGGAGTTAGTTGTCCCGCCAACACCGA
>Ga0208586_1000312_pt1 | contig 18715 bp, 20 predicted proteins | sample NGESurshal072012_6_FD_184471 | JGI IMG/M metagenome (GOLD analysis project Ga0208586, IMG submission 184471) | Arctic peat soil microbial communities from Barrow, Alaska - NGEE Surface sample 53-3 shallow-072012 (SPAdes) | ecosystem: Environmental > Terrestrial > Soil > Wetlands > Peat ... | reverse complement strand
CGTCACGACTGGCGGCGTAGCAGGTTCGTCGCGGAGAAGCCCGACGCCCAACGGTATGACAGCCAGCACCGCGTCTAGGCCGTCTTCGTCTTCTGGCTGAGCCTCAGCTCGAATTAATTTAGAGCCCGGAAGCCCACCGGTGGGCTTGTGAAACTGTGCCACTTCAAGAGCTAAGGCGCGGAGCTTTCCCAGGTCGTGCCCCTCCGAAACGGCATCGGCAACGTTCCAACCCGTAATCGCATCGCGCCTGCTTCCTGATGGTTCGACCTCTCCTAGGCGTTGCGCGTCGACGATAAGGACAATGGGAATGCCGAGCTCCGCCAGAAGATCTGCAACGGTAGTTGCATATTTGAATCCGGGCGCATCGAGATCTGGCCAAATCAGGACACGGCTGCGACCGGCGAGAGGTGTCCAGTCCGCTTGCATGGCGGCATTAGATCCTCCTGGAGATGTAACGACCACAGCGGAGGGAAATACTCTCTTAGCCGCTTCGAGACACTTTTCATCCCCGACCACGACTACTGAAGCATCAGGCCGTTTGTTGAATTCCGCGAGGCCGTACAAAGGCTGAAGTTTCGTTTGGTATTCACCTATTTTCGGGATGGCGTTCATTCCACAGCCTCATGCGTCGCAAAACAGCATCCGCTCGACATCATTCATCATAGCGCATGCCCTCCCCCCAACTGCTCCTTGAACATTCCGGTTTCAGGGTCGACGAGGAAAATGCAGTGGCCAATCCTACCGGCGTAGGGCTGTTCGCGGACCTTCGCGCTAATCACCGTGGTTTCCCGACTTCCGGCCTCGTGCTTTACGATCAGGCCGTTGTCGCACTTGTTGAACCAGTGCATCGAGCCTTCAATGTCCCCCAAAGTAACGTCCCGGCCATTCGCGGCCTTCGTCGGATGGGCAACCATGAACATGGTGCAGCCGGTTTCCTTGGCGAACATTTTCACCCGCATTAGACAACGGCCAATGTAGTCCGTCAGATTTTCATCCCTGAGTTTCGCCCGCTCCAGCTCATTCCAGGGATCGATCAGAACTAGGCTCACGCCGTCTTTCTGGTAAGCCGCCCACGCGTTATCCAGTATCCATTCGATTGTTCTCGGCTCGTCATCGTAGTGGATATAATTCGAGGACTGCACAAAGCATTGGGTATGAGCGAAGGCACCGAACAATGATCCTTCCGGCTGATCGCCAAACATCAATTGAAGCTTCTGCAACAGGTTCATTTCGTTTTCTGGCACGTACAGCCATGCTCGCGTCTTATTTTTCCAGCATAAATTAATAATCAGATTGAATAGGAACGTTGATTTACCGGAACCGGCATTGCCAGTCGTGACGATGAGCTGACCCGGGTAGATTTTCAGAATCTTGTCGAGTTCATCCCACCCCGTTGAGGTCACGCCTTCGCTCAACGGCTTTCGCTGCGGCAAATCGGCCAAGGCGTAGTACCCCGGAATGCCGTGGCGCGGGAACGGGACAGGCTGGTTCATACGAGGCTGCTCCGAATGTCGAACGGTGTCTGGACTCGGGCTTCGTCGTTCACGAACCCATCGAAGCGCTGCTGTGACAAGAAGCGGCAGGCATGGACGGTTTCAAGATTCGGTTTGGACCGGAGATATTTTTTGTATGGCTCAATGGCCTGGCAGGCAGCAGAACGCTGGTCGGGTGCGAGTTTCATCCACTCGCGCCAGGCTTCCTTTTTCGCCATCGTCGGCGATCGCGGATACGGAATCCAGAACTTGGTCTCGAACTCCTCGGAATATCCCTGCTTGGTCCGCGACGCCTTGGCGTCCGGACAATGCTTACGATCCTCTCCGATCCCTTCCGATCCACTTAGATCAGTCGATACCGTTCGACGAATGGTCGGCGACTGGTATGGTGGCGGCTCGGGGTATTTGGCCGGTTGGCGCCTGTCTATCTTCTGATGACGCCACCCTGTGATGAACAAATACTCCTTGTCGTCAACGACATAGACTTGGACAAGGCCATTCGACGACAGTTCGTCGATCATTCGGCGAACAGCTTCCGAACGGATGTCATCGGCAGGGAAAATCTGAGCCTTGATCGTTTTAGGGGCGCAAGGCAACCGACCATGGTCGTCAGCGAAATTCCACAGTCCGATGAACATGAGCCGAGCCATCGGCGAACACTCCATCACTTGTTCAGACGTCCAAAAATCGGGCTTGATCGACCTGATGCGCGCCACTAATTCGCCCTCCCGTTTGATGAGGTTTGGAGGGGCGCAACGCGATTCTGAGTGTTGGGTTGGCTCATACCAATTCCTCCGGGGCGAGCGGGCGCACCGTCACGACTGCCAAGCTGGCTTGGCCATATCGCTTCTCTGCGAAGATCTTGACGACCAGCGCGTCGTCGGCGAACACGATGCGGTTCAGCGCGTCCAAAACTGATTTTTGCAAGTTGTCGATGTCCGGCTTGATGGCGTGCGGTATATCTCCCGCGATCGCTGCCGACCGTTTCTTTTCTGACCACGACGCCGGCGGGGCGAACACAAACCGCGCAAGCACCTCGACCGGCACCGCAAACGGATTGCGCCCACGCATCTGTCCAAACGCGGTCAGCCTGAAAGCTTCCTCATAAACCCGGGTCGCTTCAGGCGTGCGTACGTGGACCTTCCCCCTCCAGGCGCTAACCCTGGGGCGCCCCTTGCCAACCGGCGCCCCGACAAGGGCGATTGTCACCGAATCCAGACTGTCGATTTTCATTCGACGGCCTCCGGCATGGTGATGCGATCCACGGCCGCGCCGATCGGCGACGAGGCAACGCCGCGCGGATCCCGCTTCAGTGCGTGCGCAATGGTTTGAAGGGGCGCCTCGTGCTGAAGTGCCAAGCTCAGAATGATGGCCGCGTCCGAAAGGAGCGCGTCGATCATGCTGTCGCCGCGGTCGGCATTGACGAACAATTCGCCAACGCTGCCATCGTGGTAATAGCCGACCGACATCGTGATCGTAATGCCGTCCCGCTGGAACGTTTGCGTGTGCGTCAACCGACGTTCGGGAAGGTGCCTTCTCATCGGGCACTCCCCAGTACAGGTTCTGTGCCATGTCCGGGGTGACCGCCATGTCGGGGGTGACCGCGATTCATCGGCTTGTCTCTTGGCCAATGCCGGCAAGAGAGGCATAGGTCCGAACCAGATTGGGTGGGAGGCTTGGGAATTTCCGCCGAAGCCACCGTTCAGCGAAATTTGAAGCCGCAAGTTCTTCGGGCCTGCCGGCCAACGTCCGGACTTGTATTTTAGAAGATGAGTAGTTATTCATGTGATTGCTAACTTTCGGAAGTGCCCTTGCAGGGGCGTTGGTGAATCCCAAGCTAAATCAAACCCCTGGCCGACAGCCGGGGGTTTTCATTTGTGGGGTTCAGGATTAAGTTTGGTAGGCTTCGGGCCGTCGGCGCTTCTGGCGGGCAGGTTCGACAACCATTCCTGAAGAGCCGCGTCACTCACGAGAGTGCGGCGACCGGCCTTTTTCACCAGGAGGCGACCAGCCTTTATTTCTTCAAAAAGAAAGCTGCGGCCGATGCCGACCTGTTTCGTGATGTCGTCTATGGAGTAGGCAAGTTTTTGCGCGATGTCTTGCATTGTTAATGCTCCGCTGGTGTCCGGGTGGACGGCAGCGCGGAGCAAATCAGTTAGATTTGGGAATATCTAACTGCTGCTTTTGTCGGTCACTTTGATTTTCCCTAGCTGCAACACGGGAACCTCCCTCTGCGCCGCCAGCCAGCTGGTGAAGTCGACGTCGACTTCGGCGCCGAGCGCTCGAACGAGCCCGAGCGGTGTCACCTTAACGTAACTCCAATGCTTCTTGAGCGTCTGGAAGTGGCGTTTCCAATCTGGCGCTTCAGAGCGAGAGTTAGTCCTTAGTTCAAACTTCGCGCACTTTTTTGAATCCTTGGCGATTTTTTCGAGGGCTTGCGCTTCTGTACAACCCTGTTCTGTTAAATCCCGGACATCGTTGTAGAGTTCTATGTCAAGAGCGACCGTCCACTTGTGAGCTCGACGATTCGCTCCGCGAGGTGGCGTCCACGTCATATGGCCAGCCCCATAGTGTATAACCGCGAGTAGAAAAAAAGCTCGTTCCCAAACATTTGGCATCGTTCGATCAAGCCCTAAAGCTTCCAACAAACAGTCAAGCTGGTTGGATGTGAGTTGTCGAAACTCATTAATCGCTTGCTTATCGATCGAATCAGAATCGATTCGTGCCAGCCGATAGGGTCGAAATCGATCAGGTAGTTTCGATTTCTGTTTCCTGACCCAGCCACGCTCTGGAACTATCTGAGCGGCTCGCCTGGTGATTTTAGTAGTTTTCTTTGCGGCCATGGCCGGAGCCTAGCGGCCGCCGAGGGCAGGGAGGCCTACCACTTCCGCGTCCCCCTCAGTGGCGACGTTGGAGACACCTTCGACATAGCGAGCCCACGTCTCCATCAGTTTCCGCCTCTTCTTAAGAGCGGTTCCGCGCCTGTAGGCTTGCTCGACTTCGTCGCCCACTTTGTGTGCCAACGCCATTTCGGCGATATCGCGCTCGAACTGTGTTTCATCTCCTGCCCAGTCGCGGAAGCTGGATCGGCACCCATGCGTCGTCATCGCCGGGTAAATGGCCTTGAGAGCATGCAAGACCGCATTTTGGCCTAGCGACTTGGCATGGTCTTTGGACCACTGCCCGGCAAAAACATAGGCATCCGGCTTGGCGCCTGTCGGAATGACAGTCTTCAAGATCGCAATAGCAGAATCGCTAAGCGGGACTTCAAAATCCGTTCCCTCAGGATCATCTTCCGTCTTCATCCGCTCCGCCGGGACGGTCCAAAGCCGTTCCGAAAAATCTACTTCGCCCACTCGCATGTACCGGGCTTCGCTGGTCCGCACGGCAGTCAGGATGATGAATTCGGCGGCCTGGTTCACCGTTGTGTCGGCGCCTTCCTGCTTAGCGCGGAGCATCCGCACGATGCCCGGTATGTCTTTGTAAGGCGCTGCCATTTGGTGGCGTTTAGACCGCTTGGCCTTCGGCAATAGCGGCTTCAACGTCTTCCACATTGCAGGATTTTTGCCTGAGCGAAGCCCCTTCGACTCTGCCGCGTCCAACACGCGCTCAATCCGGCTACGCGTCTCTCGCGCCGTACGATTGATCGTCATCCATAGCGGCGACAAAATAGCCAGGATATGGTTCGTGGTTACGTCCCCGAGACGCTTGGGGCGGATTGGCTTGCATCGCACCTCGAGATCGCGCTTCCAATCGGCCGCGGCCGTCCGCGCCTTGAAGCCCGGGAGGATCGACTTCAGATAGGCATCCGCAAATGCACCGAAGGTCTCAGCTGAACCCCGCTCCACCTCTCGTTCTTTTTTTGGATCTCGGCCCTGCGCAAGTAACTTCCGAGCGTCTGCCGCTTTGGTGCGGGCCTCCGCCAGCGTGAGACCGGATCGCTTGGGCCCCTTGGCGGAGCCTAGCCCGAGTTCCTTTCGGCGGCCGGTGCCGCGTTCGCGATACATGAATATCCATGCGCGCCGCGCGTGGTCGCCCGTCTCGATCGTGAGATAGAGACCGCCGCCGTCGCTATGGCGTCCGATCTCCGTGGCTGTTTCCGCTTTGCGAGCGGAGAGTTTGTGCAACTGTCTTCCGGCCATAACCGCCCCACCAAACCGCCCCACCACAAACGCCGGATTACGACAGCAAGGGGTGGATCGTTGCGGATGATAGTGGACTTTAGACCGATCAAAAAGCCCTGGAGCAACAGTGCTTTGGCATATCCCCACAAACTATCAGGGACTGCGGTGGACAAATGCCGTGCGTGGGGTGATGCCAGTCGCGCCCTATCTTTATGCTTAACTCCCTGACCTTGCTGCTTTTTTCAATGCCCCGCCGCGGCCGTCCAGGACCGCCGGCGGCTTGCTTGCGCGATCCGGCATTGACGCACCGCCTGTCCGCATGCCCCAACAGCGCGCGGTAGCGGGACGGCTGGCTGACTTTGCGCGAATTTCTCGGGATTGTAGGACTTTCGATCGGCGTCAGCCTGATGGCGACGGCTTTGGCCACCGCGGTCGCGCTGCCGGGTGGCACCGCGCTCGCGATTTATCCGTTCCGCGGACGGCGATGGGTGGTCGTTCTGATCAATGCGTTGTTCGGCCTGCCCCCGGTCGTGGTCGGACTGATCCTGTATCTGGCGCTGTCCCACTCGGGCCCGCTCGGCTTTCTTGAACTGCTGTTCACGCCCGCCGCCATGGTGATTGCTCAGGCTATCCTCGCCATTCCCATCATCGCCGCGCTGGTCCACCGCGCCGGCGAGCGGGCCTGGGCGCGCTATGGCGACGAATTGATCTGCGACGGAGCGTCGCGGCTGCAGGCGATCCCGCCGATTCTTGCCATCATTCGCGCGGAACTGCTGACGGCCGTGCTGGCCGGCTTCGGCCGCACCATTTCGGAAGTCGGCGCGGTCATCCTGGTCGGCGGCAATATCCGCGGCCTGACCCGCACGATGACCACGGCGATCGCGCTGCAGACCAGCCAGGGCGACCTCCCATTGGCGCTGGCCCTTGGAGCCGTGCTAGTCGGCATCAGTATTTCAGTCAGCGCCACGGTCTTCGCACTGGCGGGACCGGCGCGAGCGGCGGGGAGTGACGAGGTATGATCAGGCGATGGCTAGTGGCGCTGGCGGCGGCCTTGGCGGCCATCACGCCGGGCGTGGCGGCAGAGCAGTCGATCGTGCTGGCCTCGACGACGTCAGTCGAAAATTCGGGACTGCTGGCCGCGATCCTTCCGCAATTCACTTCCAAAACCGGCATTGCCGTCCATGTGGTTGCGCAAGGCACCGGCAAGGCGATCGATACGGCGCAGCGCGGCGATGCCGATCTGTTGCTGGTCCATGATCCCGACACCGAGCGGAAATTCATGGATGAAGGCCATGGCGCAACCCGCCGCCAGATCGCCTGGAACGACTTTGTCATTGTCGGGCCGGCTGACGATCCTGCGCATGTTCGCGGCGGCCATGACAGCATTGCGGCACTGAAGTCGATTGCGTCGGCGCAGGCGCCCTTCGTGTCGCGCGGCGACAAGAGCGGCACCAACGCGGAGGAGTTGCGGCTCTGGAAGCAGGCGGGCCAGACGCCGGACACGCTCAATCAGGAGAAATGGTACCGCGACATCGGCGGCGGCATGGGCCAGGCCCTTAACGCCGCGAGCGCGATGAGCGCCTACACGCTGTCCGACCGCGGCACGTGGCTCAGCTTTGGCAACAAGGGGTCGCTGACCATCGCGGTTGAAGGCGATTCCCGGCTGTTGAACCGATACGACGTCATCGAATTGAATCCGCAGAAGCATGCCGGTGCCAAGCTCGACGCCGCCAAGGTGTTTGCGGACTGGCTCGTTTCGGCAGACGGCCAAGAGGCCATCGGCGCCTTCCAGGTCAACGGCGAGAGACTTTTCAACCCGTCCGCGGCATCGCCTGAATGACAACGGAGCCTGACCGTGTTGGCCACGCCCCGCGTCGCTTGCAGTTCGCAGCCGACCGCCTCAGGAAGCCGCCGCGCGGGGCGCGCGGTTGCGCGAATTGCGCTGGAAGAACAGCGCCTGGCTCGCGACCGCCGACACCATCGCCGGCTGGAACGGCTTCGAGATCAGGAATGCCGGTTCGGGCCGCTCGCCGGTCAGGAATCGCTCCGGATAGGCGGTGATGAACACCACCGGCACTTCGAAGGTTTTCAGGAGTTCGTTGACGGCATCGAGGCCGGAACTGCCGTCGGCCAACTGGATGTCGGCGAGGATCAGGCCGGGTTTGCGGTTCTTGGCGAGCGCCACGGCATCGGCATGGGTGCGGGCGACGCCTATCACATGATGGCCGAGATTCTTCACCAGGCTTTCAAGATCCATCGCGATGAAGGTCTCGTCCTCGATGATCAGCACATCGGTGGCGATCTCGGCCGCCATTTCCCGTCCGGCGGTATCGGCGAGCTTGCGGGTTTCCGCGACATCGGTGCCGAGAATGAACGCCACCTCTTCCTCGGAGAAGCCTTCCAGCGACAGCAGCAGGAAGGCCTGGCGCGGCAAGGGGGTGATGTTGGACAGCCGGCGCTCCGACGGCATCGGCAGGGTCGCCACATCGGTATCGTCGTTGAGCGAGACCGAATTCCAGATCTGGGTGAACAGCCGAAACAGGCCGACGCGGGGTCCATGCCGCTCATCGAGCAGGGATTGGTCCTGCAGCAGGGCTTCCAGCATGGCCCCGACGTAAGCGTCGCCCGACGCCTGGTTTCCCGTCAACGCGCGGGCATAGCGTCGCAACAACGGTAAATGTTCAGCAACGAGCTGTGATCGGGACATCCCCACTCCATCATTGTCTTGGGTCAGAACGCTCTGTCGGGGTGACCCTGGCTCCCCTGTTGTGCCTGACTACGTTTCAGTCCGAGAAAAGTTCCCTTTTTCCCGGAACTTTCCCTCCGATATCGCATTAGCTCCCGATGGAGATGCGGCCAAGGTCTCGTAAATCAAGGATATTTGCCGAAATTTCAGGGACTTAACTTCCGGGGGAGCGTGGAACAGGTCATGAAAGAAGTAAAGAAGCAAGGCGGCCTTAACGCCGAGATTCAATCCAGAATCGGCCACCAGCTCCGCGCCATGTACGACGATGTCGTACGGCAGGGGGTGCCCGACCGGTTTGCAGATTTGATCCGAAAGCTTGATGCGTCCGAGGCGAGTACCCAGATGGGAAGTGCGGGCGAGCAAACGACAAAAAACGACGGGAGGGACTAAATGCCTCTCACAGACTCTCTTCGCGATGACATCCTGGCGGCGGTACCGAGCCTGCGCGCGTTCGCGATCTCGTTGAGCGGCAACGGCGATCGTGCGGACGATTTGGTGCAGGAAACCCTGCTGCGGGCACTGGCCAATATCGACTCGTTCCAGCCGGGCTCGAACCTGCCGGCCTGGCTGTTCACGATCCTGCGCAACCTGTTCCGCTCCGACTATCGCAAGCGGCGGCGGGAGGTGGAGGATGCCGATGGCAGCTACGCCAAGACGCTGAAGACCCAGCCGGCGCAAAGCGCGCATCTGGAGTTCGAGGAGTTTCGCGCGGCGCTCGACAAGCTCCCGCAGGATCAGCGCGAAGCCCTGATTCTGGTCGGCGCCTCGGGCTTTTCCTATGAGGACGCGGCGGCGATCTGCGGCTGTGCGGTCGGTACCATCAAGAGCCGCGTCAACCGGGCCCGATCGAAACTGAGCGCGCTGCTGTATGTCGATGGCGCCGAGGATTTCGGGCCCGATGAAACGGTGCGTGCCGTGATCGGCGGCAGCGGCGGATAGCTAGCGCAATTTCGACCTTAACGGCTTCATCCTTCGAGACGCATCGCTTCGCGATGCTCCTCAGGATGAGGACTCATATCAGACCCTCATGGTGAGGACTCATATCAGACCCTCATGGTGAGGAGCCGCGCTGCGCAGCGTCTCGAACCACGAGGTCCCGAGACACGCGGTCGTGACTTCGACCCCCTCCGTGATGCGTCAGCGGGCCGGCTTCAGCGGGGCGGCAAATTGTTCGGTCCGGTCGCGTTCGGTCATGTCGACCACGGTTTCCATCGGCGCCGTCAATTCGTAGACATAGCTCACATCGGTAAAATACCGCTTGGATACGCCTCCGAGCGCTTCCGGTGCGACGCGGTCAAGCAGGATGACGCCGAAGTCGCTGTCCTCGCGGCGGGTCGCGGCGCTGGTGTTGAACTCTTCCCAGCGGAAATGGAAGGTGTTGCCGGAATCCTCGTCGGTCACTTCCCATTGGGCGACAATGTGCGGATGCTTGCCGACCAGGGAAAGCCCCTCGTCGGAATGCGACGCCAGCTCGAAGAACAGCAGCGACAGACTTTGCGCAGCCCGCGCGCTGACGGAAATATCGGGCCCGCTCACCGCGATGCGCTCGGCATGGGGAATCGCGCGCGCCTCGAAAAGTCCTTTCAGTTTCACGCCCTGCCACTGGCTTTCGCTAAGCAGCGAGACCACGTTCGACATGGCATGGATCCGGCCGATCAGCAGTTCGCGGGCGACGTCGATATCCGAGCCGTGGCGAAGCGTGCGCGTCACGATCGACTGGATCACTGCGAGGATGTTCTTGACCCGGTGATTGAGCTCGTCGATGACCGCGGTCAATCGTCGCTCGAATCCGATCCGCACCTGGATTTCGCGGCTGAGCCGCAGGTTATTGTAGGCGACATAGCCGAACAGTCCGCAGACGATCCCGGTCAGCGCCAGACCGATGGCCGCCACGATCGCCGCCGTCAGCTCCGCACGCTTTACGGCGTTGGTCTTGGGATAATAGGCGAGCGACCAGTCGCGGCTTCCAAAGGTGACTGTTCTCGTCTTCGACGGCGCCGCCGCATCCGGGCCCAGAGTCCTCGATGTCACCACGCCGCGGTCGTTCGCAATCAGCTCGCTGTTGGCGTGACGTGGGTCCTTCAGCGCGACCGAAAACAGCGAGAGATCGTCATTCACCAGCATCAGCGACGCCAGCTCATAGGAAAAAGTCACGAAACCGGCCGGCGGGCCGCCGTCCTGCAGGACGGGCGCGGCGAGAACAAGACCGATCGGGCCGTTCGGGCGCAGCAGCGGGAACGGATCGGATGCGAGAGGCTTGCCGCTGGCCATCGCCTGCGCCAGCATCGGCCCCAGGATCGGGTCCTGATCAACCGAGCGGCCGGTGATCGCCATCGTCTCGGCATTGCGGGGCTCAACGTCCATCAGCACGTCGAGCGGCTTGTCAACCGACTTCGCATCGAGCGGCTGATCGTCGAAGCTGCGGATGGTCGGATCGGAAAACCCCGCACTGGCCAGTTCGTCGTGCGCCGCGTCCAGCTCGCCCGGCTCGAGTCGCGCGATCCAGCCCGCGACAACAAAGTCGGTCTTGAACGCGTAGATCGACGAACGCAGCGGCTGCAGCATATTGGCCTTGATCACGGACGGCGCATGAAACAGCCCCGACGCGACTCGGGCGAGCAATTCGCGCTCGGTCAGCCGGTCCTGGACCAGACTGGCCTGGACATCGATCGCGCGCGCCATCGCGATGCCATCAAGCGTCAACTCCTGTTCATGAACGCGGTACGCCGCAAAACCGGAGAGCAAAACTCCGATGAGCGCGACAAAGCCGATGATGAAACCCAGCCGAACCACTCGCTTACTCGGAAATCAGGGGTGGGCGAACAAGTGGATCAAACATGTGCCATTCGCCAGGCCAGCAACAAACGGATGCAGTATGAAGGCCGACCATCCGACATAATGTAGGAGCGATCCTCGGTACGCAACTGCGGTGGGCAACAAAGGCGAACAAGGCACGCTCATGCGCCATGTTCGCGGAGTCAGAGCGTAACAATTCCGGTCGCCGGATTTTGTTCCGTCCGACGGCGGGAATGTTTTCCGCGTCACGCGCGCCTGCATCGCCGGCGCGAGGCGGATGCCATGCGCGGCGCTGACCAGGCCGACCGCGACCGGGTAAACGATCGCACCGTCGCAACTGGAAACCATCTGGTCCAGCCCCTCGCAATTCCAGGCCGCGCGCGCAATGTCGACAAACGCGCGTCCCTGCGCCGAGGTCTCAAGCTGGCGCTCGCGCGACGGGACGAAGGCCGCCGCAAGTTCGGCGATCTCCCGCAGCCCGGCGTGGCTGCTCGACGATGCGGCCCGATGCGTGTGCGCCAGCAGCACGCCGTCGCAAAATCCCGGCCCGTCTGTCAGCATGCAGGCGAGCCAGTCCTGCAATGACGGTGCATCGACGATATCGCCGGCCTCCACCGCCCATTCGATTCCGCTGGAGTAAGAGAACGCCCCGACAGGAAAGGACGGTGACAACCAGGTCAACAGACGGTACAGCGCCGCGGCCTCGGCGCCGTCAACGCCGCTGTGGCCGTCGAACGCCGCCCTATTTGTGGTCATGAGCATGGGAATGGTCGTGGTGATCGTGGTCGTGATCGCCATGGTCATCATGGTGCTGATGGTCATCGTGGTGATCGCCGTGACTGTGCGATCCGTGACCAGCAGCCGGCGCATGATGGCTCTCGCCCCCGTGGGCATCGCCGCCGCCGGCATAGGCGCCGCCTTCGGGATCGAAGGGCGCCTCGATCTTGACCACGCGCGCGCCCAATCCTCTCACCATCGCCTCGATGACGTGGTCGCGCCGGATCCGCAGCCCCCTCGGCATGATCTGCGTCGGCAGATGGCGGTTACCGAGATGCCAGGCGAGGCGTACCAGATGATGCGGATCGCTGCCGCGAATCTCGATCAACGGCTCCGGCGCCGCAACCACCTCGACCAGCCGGCCATCGTCGAGCACCAGCGCGTCGCCGCCGCGCAGCGCCACCGCGTTTTCCAGATCGAGCAGGAACTCAAGGCCGCGCGTACCGGTCATCGCCATCCGACGCCGATGACGATCGTCAAAGTCGAGAACGACGGTGTCGGCCGCCGCTTCGGTCCAGCGATGCTGCGCGCGGATGTCGATCGCCCGGATCATGAAAGGAACCTCATAGCTTCTCGACCTTTGGCGTCGAGCGATTCCGGCTTCACCTGCATGGTAGCCCCGACATAGACCATGGATTTGTGCTTCCTTTCTTGTTCTTCTAAAGCGGTTTTCGGTTCACTCGAATCACGTTGCTTGTTCCGAGGCCTCGTGGTTCGAGACGCGCGAAGACGCGCTCCTCACCATGAGGGTCTAAGACCTCATCCTGAGGAGCAGCGCGAAGCGATGCGTCTCGAAGGATGAAGCCGCTGAGCTGGCAATTGCGCTAGCGGACATCGACCTTTTCGGGCGTAATGACCTCGATCCGCGGCGGCGCCGTCATGCATTTCACCACGATGCGGCCGAAGGTCTTCATGTGCTCGGCGCTGCGGTGCGGCACCAGCGCCTCGGCATTTTCCCACTGCTCGACGAACACCATCTTGGAATGATCGGTGACGCTTTCATGCAGATCGTAGGCGATATTGCCCGGCTCTTTGCGGGTTGCCGCAATGCAGGCGGTCGCAGCCGCAATGAATTCGGCGCGCGTTTCAGGCTTCACGGTCAGTGTGGCAACGACGTAGATCACGAAATCCTCTCGGTGCTTGTTCTGGCTGGAGTGCCGGCAGGGATCCTAGAACATGAAATAGCGCTGCGCCATGGGCAGCACCTCGGCCGGTGCGCAGGTCAGCAGTTCACCATCGGCGCGCACCTCGTAGGTTTCGGGATCGACCTCTATTTTGGGTGTGGCGCCGTTGTGGATCATGCTCTTCTTGGAGATGCCGCCTCGGGTGTTTTCCACCGCGTGGAGCTTCTTGTCGATGCCGAGCTTCCGCGCCAGCCCCGCGGACACAGCGGCTTTCGAGGTGAATACCACGGAGGAGGCCGTCAGCGCCTTGCCGAAGGCGGCGAACATCGGCTGGTAGTGCACCGGCTGCGGCGTCGGGATCGATGCGTTCGGATCGCCCATCGGCGCCGCGACAATGGAGCCGCCCTTGATGACGCAATCGGGCTTGACGCCGAAGAAGGCCGGCGACCACAGCACGAGATCGGCGAGCTTGCCCTTTTCCACCGATCCGATCAGCTTCGAAACGCCATGGGCGATCGCGGGATTGATGGTGTATTTCGCGATGTAGCGCTTGACCCGGAAATTGTCGTTGTTGGCCTTGTCCTCGGCGAGTTGGCCGCGCTGCTTCTTCATCTTGTCGGCGGTCTGCCAGGTCCGGATGATGACTTCGCCGAGCCGTCCCATCGCCTGGGAGTCCGACGACATCATCGACAGCGCGCCGAGATCGTGCAGGATATCCTCCGCCGCGATGGTCTCTTTCCGGATCCGGCTTTCGGCGAACGCGAGATCTTCGGCGATCGAGGGATCGAGATGGTGGCACACCATCAGCATGTCGAGGTGCTCGTCGATGGTGTTGCGGGTGAACGGGCGTGTCGGATTGGTCGAGGAAGGCAGTACGTTTTTCAGGCCCGCGATCTTGATGATGTCGGGCGCATGGCCGCCGCCGGCGCCCTCGGTATGAAAGGCGTGAATGGTGCGGCCCTTGAACGCCTTTACCGTATCCTCGACAAAACCGGATTCGTTCAGCGTGTCGGAATGGATCATCACCTGGATGTCGTGATCGTCGGCAACCGACAGGCAATTGTCGATCGCGGCCGGGGTGGTGCCCCAGTCTTCATGCAGCTTGAGCGCGCAGGCGCCGGCCTTGATCATCTCCACCAGCGATGCCGGACGTGAGGCGTTGCCCTTGCCGGAAATGCCGAGATTGACCGGAAACGCATCGAACGACTGAATCATTCGTGCCACGTGCCAGGGGCCGGGCGTGCAGGTGGTGGCGAACGTGCCGTGCGAGGCGCCGGTGCCGCCGCCCAGCATCGAGGTCACGCCGGACATCAGCGCATGCTCGATCTGCTGCGGGCAGATGAAATGGATGTGGCTATCGAAACCGCCCGCAGTGAGGATCTTGCCCTCCCCCGCGATGATATCGGTGCCAGGGCCGATCACGATGGTCGGCCTGCATCCGTTCCCCGGGACCGACCTCAATCGGTCGCCCCGCCCCTGTTAAAGCGCCATCTGGCGGCTGATTTCGCCGGGATCGAGCTGACTGCGGTCGCAGGCATATTTCACCGCGCCGCGGTCCATCACGGCGAAATTGTCGCCGAGCTCGCAGGCAAAGTCGAGATATTGTTCGACCAGGACGATCGCGATATTGCCGAGGCTGCGCAGATACGAGATCGCGCGTGCGATGTCCTTGATGATCGAGGGCTGGATTCCCTCGGTCGGCTCGTCGAGCAGCAGCAGTTTCGGACGCATCACCAGCGCGCGGCCGATCGCCAATTGCTGTTGCTGGCCCCCGGACAGATCGCCGCCGCGGCGGCCCAGCATCGATTGCAGCACCGGAAACAGCGAGAACACGTCATCCGGAATATTGCGATTCTCGCGCTTCAGCGGCCCAAACCCCGTCTTGAGATTTTCCTCCACCGTCAGGAGCGGAAATATCTCTCGGCCTTGCGGCACGAAGCCGATGCCGCGTCGGGCGCGCTCATAGGGTTTGAGGCCCGAGATTTCGCTGCCGTCGAAGGCGATCGAGCCGCTGGAAATGGGGTATTGGCCGACCAGAGCGCGCAACAGGCTGGTCTTGCCGACGCCGTTGCGGCCGAGCACGCACATCACCTTGCCCGGTTCAGCAGCGATCGAGACGCCACGCAGTGCCTGGGCCGCACCGTAATAGAGGTTGATGTTGTCGACCTTCAGCATGTGACGCCCTATCTTCCCAGATACACTTCGATCACCCGCTCGTTCGATGAGACCTGGTCGATGGTGCCTTCGGCAAGCACCGAGCCCTCGTGCAGGCAGGTGACCTTGACGCCGAGTTCGCGGACGAAGGTCATGTCGTGCTCGACCACCATGACGGTCTTCTCGCGATTGATTTCCTTGAGAAGCTCGGCGGTCTGGTGGGTCTCGACGTCGGTCATGCCGGCAACCGGCTCGTCGACCAGGAGCAGCTTCGGGTCCTGTGCCAGCAGCATGCCGATCTCCAGCCATTGCTTCTGGCCGTGCGACAGGCTCCCCGCCAGGCGATCGCGCGCCGCGGTCAGGCGAATGGTTTCGAGCACCCGCTCGATGCGTTCGGATTCCGCCCTGGTCTCGCGCCAGAACAGCGTGCCTCTGACGCGGTGATCGACATTGAGCGCGAGCAGCAGATTGTCCTCGATGGTCTGGCTTTCGAATACCGTCGGCTTCTGGAATTTCCGGCCGATCCCGAGTTCGGCAATCCTGGTTTCATCGAGCCGGGTCAGGTCGGTGACGCCGTCGAACAGCACATCGCCTTCATCCGGCTTGGTCTTGCCGGTGATGATGTCCATCATGGTGGTCTTGCCCGCGCCGTTCGGACCGATGATCGCGCGCATTTCGCCGGGCGCCAGCGTCAGCGACAGATTGTTGATGGCATGAAAGCCGTCGAACGAGACGTGCACGCCATCGAGATAGAGCAGCGCCGAAGTCGCACGGCTGTCCATGACGTTCATCGGCTCACTCCGCCATGTCGGGTTCGCTGACGCCGTCCTCGCGCGCAGCACTTTCGGCATTCGCGGAAACGCGCCGCGCCTTCCACGGCTCCCAATAAGTGAGGAAGGTGCCGACGATCCCCTTCGGCAACAGCAGCGTCACCAGGATGAACAGCGCACCCAGCATGAACAGCCAGTAAGGCGCGAGCGGGCCGGAGGTGAAGAAGGTCTTGGCATAATTGACGACGACGGCGCCGAGCGCCGCGCCGACCAGGGTGCCGCGGCCGCCGACCGCAACCCAGATCACCGCCTCGATCGAATTTCCGGGCGCGAACTCGCTGGGGTTGATGATGCCGACTTGCGGAACATAAAGCGCGCCGGCGACGCCGGCCATGCAGGCCGACAGCGTGAACACGAACAACTTGTAGGATTCGACCCGGTAGCCGAGAAACCGGGTGCGAGATTCGGCGTCGCGGATCGCGATCAGCACCTTGCCGAGCTTCGATGTCACCACCGCGCGGCAGATCAGGAAACCTGTGATCAGCGCCAGACAGCTCAGCGCGAACAACGCCGCGCGCGTGCCCTCGGCCTGCACGTTGAAGCCGAGGATGTCCTTGAAATCGGTCAGGCCGTTGTTGCCGCCGAAGCCGAAATCGTTGCGGAAGAACCCCAGCAGCAGCGCATAGGTCATCGCCTGGGTGATGATCGAGAGATAGACGCCGGTGACGCGCGAGCGAAACGCCAGCCAGCCGAAACAGAACGCCAACAGGCCCGGAACGAGGATGACCATCACGGCCGCGAACCAGAACATGTCGAAGCCGTGCCAGTACCATGGCAGCTTCGGATAGTTCAAAAATACCATGAAGTCGGGCAACACCGGATTGCCGTAGACGCCGCGGCTGCCGATCTGACGCATCAGATACATGCCCATCGCATAGCCGCCGAGCGCGAAGAACGCGCCGTGGCCAAGCGAGAGAATGCCGCAATAGCCCCAGATCAGATCGATCGCGAGCGCCAGGATCGCGTAGCAGACATATTTCCCGAACAGCGCCACCAGATAGGTCGGCACCTGCAGCATGGAGCCAGCCGGCAGCAGCAGATTCGACAGCGGGATCAGCACGCCGAGCGCGGCGACGACGATCACGAACAGCATCGCGCCGCGGTCCAGCGAGCGCGTCAGCAGGTGCGGCATCATGCTTCCACCGCCCGCCCCTTGAGCGCGAACAGCCCGCGCGGGCGCTTCTGGATGAACAGGATGATCAGGACCAGAATGGCGATCTTGCCGAGCACCGCGCCCGCCACCGGCTCGAGGAATTTGTTGGCGATGCCGAGGGTGAAGGCGCCGACCAGCGTTCCCCACAGATTGCCGACGCCGCCGAACACCACCACCATGAAGGAGTCGATGATGTAGCTCTGGCCGAGATTGGGGCTGACATTGTCGATCTGCGACAGCGCGACGCCGGCGATGCCGGCGATGCCCGAGCCAAGACCGAAGGTCAGCGCGTCCACCCGCGAGGTCGCGATCCCCATCGACGCCGCCATTCTGCGGTTTTGCGTCACCGCGCGCATCTCGAGCCCGAGGCTGGTGTAGCGCAGCATGGCGAGCAGGATCGCGAACACCGCGAGCGTGAAGCAGAGGATCCAGAGCCGGTTGTAGGTGATCGTGATCTGTCCGATCGCGAACGCGCCGCTCATCCAGGAGGGATTGGCGACCTCCTGGTTGGTCGGGCCGAACATGCTGCGCACGGCCTGCTGCAACACCAGCGACAGGCCCCAGGTGGCGAGCAGCGTTTCCAGCGGGCGGCCGTAGAGGAAGCGGATGATGGTACGCTCGATCAGGACGCCGATCGCGCCGGCGACGATGAAAGCCGCCGGCACCGCAACCAGCAGCGCATAGTCCGACAGCGCGGGATAGCTGCCGCGAATGGTCTGCTGCACGACAAAGGTGACATAGGCGCCGATCATGACCATCTCGCCATGGGCCATGTTGATGACGCCCATCACGCCGAAGGTGATGGCAAGACCGATCGCGGCGAGCAGCAGCACCGAACCGAGCGACAGCCCGTACCAGGCATTCTGCACCCACGACCACATCGCGAGCCTGCTCTGGATCGCGGCGATCGCACTGGCGGCGGCATGCGCGACGGCGGGCGGCTGGTCGGCGCCCGAATCGGTCAACATCGCCACGGCTTCCTGGTCGCCGCGCGCCCTGACGGTGGCGACGGCGTCGAGTTTCTCGGCATCGGTCGCGTCATCCTTGAACAGCACGATCGCCGCCCGGGCTTCGCTGAATGCCTGCTTCGCGTCCTTGTTTTTTTCCTTCTGCAACGCGGCGTCGATCGCGGGCAGCAGGCTCTCCTCGTGGTTCTTGAAAACCGACTGCGCGGCCTGGATTCGCTTGTCCGGATCCGGCGACTGCAGCGTCAGCGCGCCGAGTGCGGCTTCGACGCCACGCCGCAGCTTGTTGTTGACGCGCACCGCTGCGGCGCTGTCCGGAATGCTGGTGAGCGGCGCGCCGGTCGCGGCATCGATGATCTTGCCGTCCGGCTGGGTGACGTAGACTTTCTTGCTGTCGGTATCGGCCATCAACCGGCCGTCCTGCAGCGCGCGGATGATGGTGTAGGCGAGTGGATTACCGCTGGTCGCAAGCGCCGCTACGGCATCCCCGGTGTCTGAATAATCGTCATTGGCGAATTTGCCGACCGCGTCTTCGAACGGCCCGGCGAAGACA
>Ga0208586_1000311_pt1 | contig 18757 bp, 16 predicted proteins | sample NGESurshal072012_6_FD_184471 | JGI IMG/M metagenome (GOLD analysis project Ga0208586, IMG submission 184471) | Arctic peat soil microbial communities from Barrow, Alaska - NGEE Surface sample 53-3 shallow-072012 (SPAdes) | ecosystem: Environmental > Terrestrial > Soil > Wetlands > Peat ... | reverse complement strand
TGATCAGGCCCAGCCGGTGACCGGCCACCTGGTCGGCCAGGGCCACGATGCCGGACCGACCCGTCGACCTGCCGATGAAAAAGCGCGAACGCGCGCTCACGATCAGCAGAACTCAACGCGTGGGCGCGGCGCCGAACGGCGCGTAGCGAGCGGCATCCAAGACGTCGGAGTTGGTTCGACCCCGGCTACGAGATTCCGGTGCGTGGCTGCGATTGAGTCGAGGTTCTGGGCCGGATTCCGCATAACCTCCTGCGATGAGCCTGGATCACCTCGGGACACCGCTGCGGCCTATGACTCGGGTGCACGCTAAGAGCTCCAACCGGCTGTACCGGCTCGACACCGACCAGGGATCGTTCGCGGTGAAAGAGCTCAACCTCGTCGACCGCCGCTGGACCTACCACGCCGACGACGTGTTCAGGTTCGAGCAGGCCGCGTTCGCAGCGGGCATCCCGATGCCGGAGCCGATCTCCGCCGATCCCGACGTGCTCGTGCACCGGTGGGTCGAAGGTGACAAGCTGCCCGAAGCCCCAGTGCCGGCAGCGTTCGCGTTCGAGATCGGCGAGATCCTCGCCCGCATCCACGCACTCGACGTGCAGTGGACCCACGTGTCGATCAAGGACCCGACGCCACGGGACTGGCCCGAGCTCGCCGAGCAGGCGGCGGCGACCGGACAGCCGTGGGCCGCCGAGCTCGCGTCGCACGTCGAGACGTTTCTCGCGATTGCCCACTTCGTTGACACCTGCGAACGGCCGGGCCCCGTCGTGGTGACCCACAAGGACATCCAACCGTGGAACCTGCTCGCTCGAGACGGTCGGCCCGTCGTGCTGGACTGGGAGCTGTCGGGGACGCTCGAGCTGGCCAGTGAGCTCGGCTCGACCGCCCTCAGCGTTGCGAAGGGACCTGGCTTCGACGACATCGAGCCCATCATCTTCCGCTCGGTCCTCGACGGCTACGTCGCAGAGGGCGGCGCGCTGCCACCGTCGGGTCCGAGCTGGTTCGTGTTCATGATCGAGGGCTGGCTGGGGTTCACGCGCTGGAACATCGTGCGCTGCCTGGCCGGTGTCGAGCCGCCGACCGGTCCCGATCTCGCGATGGGCCATGAGGAGGTGCGCAACGGGTTGCACGGCCTCCCCGACATGTTCGGTCGACTCCCCGAGCTCGAGGACCTGCTCGTTTGACGGTAACCCGCTTCTGCGCTGGGTGCGCGGCATAACGCGCGCTCCCGATCCCCGCTCGGGATCGATACCGCACACGCGCCTATCGACGCGTAGGGAGCAGCGAAACGCCCCAGAACGAACGCCCCCGAACACCGGTGCGCTGCCTCACCCACCGCCGGGTCGGAGTCACGCCACCAACGAAGCAAACGTTGCCAGACGCGGCACTAGGAAGGCGCGCGTGCTGCACAGCTTGGTCAGTCCAAAGCGATGCCCCGATCTCGCGACTGCCCGTGACACCCGTGGACCCCGCGGGTGCACACCCCCGGCCCACCAGTGATCTTCTGGGAGCCTGGCGGGCTCTCCAGAGAGGACGGCGGGCCATCGAATTCCAGGAGCAAGCGGTTCGGTGAACCGCCGGCTCCGCCCCGAATCCGTCCGCCATATGTCCGTAACCACTGCTACGCAGCGGCTCACAGCGGCACATCATGAAACACAGCGGGACAAGACAGAGAAGACCCGCGAGGCCGGGTATCCCCAGCTCACGGGCTATCTTCGCAGGTGGTGGCAGGTGTTGGGTTCGAACCAACGTAGGCTAAGCCGACGGTTTTACAGACCGTCTGTCCTGATATAGCCATATGCCTCCTGACCTGCGAATATGCGCTTAGCGATGATCTTCACGGTCGGCTCTGTCCGTCATATGTCCGTGTGCGTGAGGGCCGCAAGGGATGAAATGACGGAAAATCACGGACAGCGTCCGCACATGCCCGCCACCAGCACGTTCAGCTCGGCCTTGGCGCCGGATGTCACGGAGCCACGGATCCGGACAGCGCGGTATGGGCCAGCTCTTCGTTGTGGGCCAGGTGGTCGTCCAAGGCCCGGGCGGCGACCTGGGGGTCGCGCTTGCGGAACTCATCTACGAGCAGCTGGTGCGCCTCGCGCCGCCGGTCGTGCTCTCGGGGGTCCGGATCGAGCAGCCCGAAACCGATCCGGACATACCGTTCGCTTGCCCGCCAGGTCATCATCAGAATGCGGATGTCCCAGGCCGAGGCGGCTGGCGCGAGCAATGCCAGGTGGAACGCCCGGTGGTCGTCGTAGATGTCATCCATGCTGCGCTCGACGCCACCGAATTCTGCTGCCGCCTGGTAGAGCCGGTCGAGTTCGGCATGCTCAAGCTGCGGCACCGAGCGGCGGGCAAGGTCGGGCTCGAGCGTCCGGCGGACGCGGTAGATCGCGTGGAACTCCTCAAGATCCAGCGGGGCCACGCTCGCGCTGCGCCCTGGGGGATTCACGACGAGGCCCTCGGCCTCGAGCACCCGGAGCGCATCGCGGACCGGAATGAAGCTGACGCCGAGCTGGTCGGCGAGCCTGCGCAAAGACAGGCTCTGCCCGGGTGGGAGGGCGCCGGCCAGGATCGAGCGACGGATCTCGTTGATCACCTGCTCCGACAGTGACCGGGCCTCGATGGGACGGACCGATCCGGAACTGGCCGACGCGATCGTCATGTCCGCTCCCGCTTAAAGTCGAGGCTGCCTGGCCGACGATATCAAAAATATCAGAGTCTTGACTGTTATCACATATCAGGATTAGCGTGTGTCCTGCAGCACGGCCGAGCCCAACGAGGGGACACAGCATGCGATTGGCCGTCGTCAGAAACCGCCTGGCACTGGTCGACGAGCGTGGCGCCATCGACGTAGCAGCGGTGAGCGGGGGCAAGTTCTCGCCCGACCCGCAGGCCATCTACCAGCAGTGGGCCCAGTTCAGAGCCTGGCACGCCGCGAACTCCGAGACGATCAGGGCTGGCGAGGCCACCCGCTACAGCGCGGACGAACTGGGCGCACCGGTTCCGCAGCCGCGCCAGGTGTTCGCCATCGGCCTGAACTACCGGGCGCACGCGGCCGAGGCCGGCCTTGCCCTGCCCGAGTCCGACCCGGTCGTGTTCGCCAAGTTCGCGTCGTCGGTAACCGGTCCCGCGGCGGTTGTGGAGTTGCCATCCGAGGCAGTTGACTATGAGGCCGAGCTGGTGGTCGTGATCGGCGAGCGCGCCCACCGCGTCGCACTCCAGGACGCGTGGGCACACGTCGCCGGCCTGACCCTCGGCCAGGACCTGTCCGAGCGGCTCGTGCAGTTCCGCGGACCGACCCCCCAGTTCTCGCTGGGCAAGTCCTTCCCGGGCTTCTCCCCCATCGGGCCGGTGCTGGTTACCCTCGACGAGTTCGACGATCCCGACAACATCGGGATCGGCTGCACGCTCAACGGGCAGCAGATGCAAAAGGGGCGGACCGACGACCTTATCTTCAGCGTCCCGCGCCTGATCGAGTCGCTGTCCGCCGTCGTCCCGCTGCTGCCCGGTGACCTGATCTTCACCGGCACGCCCGCCGGGATCGGGTGGGCCCGTGTCCCGAAGGTCGTGCTCCGCGTGGGCGACCGCCTGGTCACCCACGCCGAGGTCATCGGAGAGATGACCACCACGTTCGCCGCCGCCTGAGCCTGCCGCAGGAGCCAGAGGAGACCGAGATGTCCAAGCCCAAGTTCGCCCACAATGTCTTCCAGACCGCCAACCATGAGGCGATGCGCGACTGGTACTGCACCGTCCTCGACGCCCACGTCGTGTATGAGGACGCCACCTTGACGTTCCTGACCTTCGACGACGAGCACCACCGGGTCGCGCTGCTGCACCCGCCGATCGAGTTCCAGGCCAAGACGGCCACCACCGCCTCCCTGCACCACTCGGCCTACACCTTCGACAGCATCGACGCGCTGCTGGAGCGCTACAGCATGCTGCGTGATAAGGGCATCACCCCCGCCGTGTGCATAGCCCACGGCGTCACCACCTCGATGTACTACCAGGACCCAGACCGCAACTTCGTGGAGCTGCAGATCGACAGGTTCCCCGAACCCGACCAGGCCACCGCCTACATGCTCGGTCCCGAGTACGCCGCCGACTCGGTCGGCCCCGCCTTTAACCCCGAGGAGCTACTGGCCGCGCGCCGCGCGGGCGCGAGCGCCGAGGAGCTGTCAGACCGGTCATGGGCGCTCAAAGCAGAACTTCCCAACCCGCTCGGAGTGCTGATGGGCGGCTGAATCCACGCCACAGGCCGCCGCGCGATGACCGGATCACGGCGCTTATCTGGCATCGCCCGCACAGGGCGGCATTGCCCGCCATCCGCCGGTTAAGCCAGCTCGCGAGCGCATCCCTGGAGTAAAAATGCCCGACAGTGAATGCCTGATCTGCTCGATGGAGGGGGCCGATACTGCCTCGCGGGTTTTCCTCGACGAGCTATGGGCGGCCGAGGTGGCCCCCGGCTATGAGGTCCCCGGCTGGTTCTTCCTGCGCGTACGCCGCCACGCCGAGAAGCTCACCGGCCTCGACGACGCCGAAACCGCGACGTTCGGCCGCCATGCGCATGATCTGGTCAGCGCTGTCGAGCAGGTCACCGGTGCACCCACTGTCTACCTGCTCTCGTTCGGGGAAAACTACCGTCACTTCCACGCGCTCATCGCCGCGCGCGGCGAGCAGGTACCGCCGCAGTTGCGAGGGTGGGCGCTGCTGCAGCTGCTGGCCGAGGGCCGCGATGTCCCGGCTGCGCAGGCCGTAGCCAGGGATGTCAGGCTCGCTTACGAGGAGATCGTCCGGGGCCGTGAGCATGCCACCGTGGCCTGACGCGGTCGGCCGCACGTTCGAACGAAGGAACCCGCATGCCGACCAGCGCTGATCTCACCGCCTCCGAGGCACCCAGCCCGACGTACGACCAGGGCGTGCTGCGCGAGATCGCTCGCCGCGTGCTGTGGCTGTCGGCGGCCATCGTCGATGCTGCCAACGCCGGCCGCCCCAACCACTCGGGTGTCAAGGTGGGCGGCCACCAGGCTTCGAGCGCTTCGATGGTCGACATCATGACCGCGCTCTGGTTCGCTGAACTCACGCCGTTGGACCGGGTCTCGGTCAAGCCGCACGCCTCCCCGGTTCTGCATGCCATCAACTACCTGCTCGGTGACCTCGACGAGTCTTACCTGCCGACCTTGCGAGCCAAGGGCGGCCTGCAGTCCTACCCCTCCCGGATTAAGGACCCCGGCACCGTCGACTTCTCCACCGGTTCGGTCGGCATCGGCGCGACGGCTGCGCTCTGGGCGGCGGTGGCGCACCGTTACATCGCCTCCCAGTTTCCCAGCTCTCCCCCGGCGGGGCGGTTCATCAGCCTGCTCGGCGATGCCGAGCTTGACGAGGGCGCGATCTGGGAAGCGGTCGCCGACCCGGCGGTGGCCCACCTGGGGGAACTGCTCTGGGTGGTGGACCTGAACCGGCAGTCCCTGGACCGGGTCGTTCCCGACATCCAGATCGAGCGGCTGCAGGGCATGTTCGCCGCGGCCGGCTGGCAGGTCGTGACCCTCAAGTGGGGACGCCTGATCAGCGGCCTCTTCCAGCGAAACGGCGGCGCGGAGCTGCGCGCCCGGCTGGAGACCATGCCGAACGAGGAGTACCAGCGGATGCTGCGGGTGCGCCCGGCCGAGATCGCCGACCGCATCATCGCGACCAGCGGAAGCGACGAACTCCGCACCCTGCTATCCACCATCGACCCCGCCGAGCTGGCTGTGGCAATCCGCGATCTGGGCGGCCATGACCTGGGCCTGCTGGTTGACACCTTCCGCGGCATCGACTCCCACCGCCCCACGATCGTGTTCGCGTACACGATTAAGGGCCGGGGGCTGCCGACGGAGGGACATCCCGGCAACCACTCCGCGCTGCTGACCTCCGCGCAGATGGAGACCCTGGCCGATGCCTGCGCGATGGACACAGCCCGGCCCTGGCAGCGCTTCGACCCCGGCACACCCGTCGGCCAGCTGTGCGACCGCAGGGCGCGGCAGCTCCACCGGGACCCGGTGACGCCGTCCCGCCCGGTCGCCATCCCGGCCTCGCTGGGTCATCCGCACCGTAAACCGGTCTCGACCCAGGCGGCCCTGGGGCGCTTCCTCGCCGACCTCGCACACGACGCCCCGGAAGTGGCCGCGCGCGTGGTCACCTGCAGCCCCGATGTCGCCTCCTCGACCAACCTCGGCGGCTGGATCAACAAAACCGGAGTCTGGTCGGTGCAGGACCGGCATGACTGGTTCGCTGATGACTCCGAACGTGTCCTGCGGTGGCGCGAGGTCAGCAACGGCCAGCACATCGAACTGGGCATCGCCGAGGTCAACCTGGTGTCGCTGCTCGGCGAGCTCGGCGCCACCTGGTCCCGGTGGGGCGAGCGGCTCATACCGCTCGCGACGCTGTATGACCCTTTCGTCTCCCGGGCCCTGGAGCCCTGGTCCTACGGCATCTACTCCGGCGGTCAGTCGATCCTCGCCGGCACGCCCTCAGGCGTCACCCTGGCGCCGGAGGGCGGAGCGCACCAGTCGGTCACCACCCCCTCGATCGGGCTCGAACAGCCCGGCTGCATCGCCTGGGAACCCGCCTTCGCCCAGGATCTGGAATGGTGCGTGCTCTACGCCATGGAACGCGTCGGAGTGCCCGGCGGCACATCGTGCTACTTCCGGCTGAGCACCCGCCCGATCGATCCCGCCCTGGCCCAGGTGCCCGGCGAGCCCGAGCTGGCGGAACGCCGACGGCAGCAGGCACTAGCGGGCGGCTACCGCATGCCCGCTGAGCACCCCGCGGAGGAAGAGGACGTCACCTTGGTAGGCGTGGGCGCGATCATGCCAGAAACGATTGCCGCCGGCGCGGCGCTGGCGGCCGAAGGGGTCAACGCGGGGGTCATCTGCCTGACCAGCCCGGACCTTGTCTTCCGGTCCTTCCAGCAGCGAGGGCACCGGGAGGCAGGTGTGGGCGGCAATATCGCCGACGAGCTCTTCCCCGTCGGCCATCCCGCGCCGCTGGTCACCGTGCTGGACGGTCATCCTCACACGCTCGCTTTCCTCGCCGGCGTGCGGGGTGACCGTATCCGCTGCCTCGGCGTGACGGAGTTCGGACAGTCCTCCAGTCTCGATGACGCCCATCGCATCCACCACATCGACACCGGCTCAATCGTCGACGCCGCACTGACCATGGTGGGTCGTTAGCCCATCTCCAGGCCGCGCTGATCTCCGGCGGACGCACAGACCGGCTGCGTGGCACCTCCGATTAACGTCCAGGAAGAAGGATCCATGGAACGCAGAGTGATAGATGCGGACAGTGGCAGGGCCGCCGTTTGCTACCACGCCCCGGCCGCCGAGATCCCGGGCCTGCCGCTGCTGGTAGCCCTGCACGGCGGCACCTACACCAGCGCGTACTTCGGCGTCGCCGGCGGCCCGTCGGGTTCCTTCCTCGACATCGCCGTGCGCAACGGGTTCGCCGTGCTCACCGTCGACCGCCCGGGATACGGCGAGAGCACCTTGCTCCGGGAGGAGGAGAACACCTTCGCCCGGCAGGCCGAGATCCTGGACCACGTCATCGCTGCGGCGCTTGATCTGTGGCCGGCGCCGGGCGTCGTGCTCGTCGGTCACTCCATCGGGGGCATGATCAGCCTCGAGATCGCGGCCCGTCACCCTCGCTGGCCGCTGGTCGCCGTGGCCACCAGCGGCAACGGTGCACGGATCCCCGCTGGGGGCGCGGCCGAGGCGCTTGGCAGCCTTCCGCTTTCGGGGGTGGTCGACCTTCCGGTAGCCGAACGCGACGCGGTGATGTTCGGCCCCGCGGGTTCCTTCACCGAAGCCGGCCGAAACGCCGCGCACGGCTCCTACGCACCCACGCCGTTCGTCGAGCTGGTGCTCGCCCCGGTCTGGGCACGGGAACGGCTCAGCGCCGTCGCGGCGGCGGTGGAGGTGCCGGTGCAGACGGTTCTCGGAGCCCATGATGCGCTGTGGGATTCCTCGGTGCCGGCGCTGGCCGACTACGAAAGCCGCTTCACCGCTCCCGCATCCGCGACGGTCTTGCCCGCCACGGGCCATTCGATCGACCACCATCTGATGGGTGCTGCCCTGGACCTGGGGCAGCTGGCGTTCGCCCAGTCGTGCATGGCCTTGCGTGGCCAGGCAGCTCCCGTCGCATGACACTGCCGCCGGGTATGCGCGACACGCCGGTCCTGATCGCCGGCGGAGGCCCGGTCGGTCTCGCGCTGGCCGTCGAGCTGGGCCTGCGGGGAGTCGGGTGCCTGGTAGTCGAGCCGCGGCTGCAGCCGACCCGGCTGCGGCCGCGGGCCAAGACGCTCAACGCGCGCACCATGGAGCATGCCCGGCGGTGGGGGCTGGCGGAGCAGTTGCGCGCCGCGGCGCCGCTGCCGGTCTCCTGGTCGCAGGATGTCTCCTTCTGTACGAGCTTCCTGGGCGAGGAGATCACCAGGTTCAGCGGGGTTCTGGGACTCGCGGACGATGGCGACTCTCCAGAGCGCGGGCAGCAGATGCCGCAGTACGTTCTCGAGGAGGTCCTGCGCGACGTCGTGACCGGGCTTCCGGCGGTGGATCTGCGGCTGGGCTGGCGGCTGCAGGCCCTTGACGCGGCCGGGCCGGGCCCGGTCCTCGCCGCACTGTGCGACCCGGCCGGGAAGACATGGCCGGTCGCGGCCGAGTACGTGGTCGGGGCCGATGGTGCGCGCAGTGTCGTGCGCGAGCAGATCGGCGCCCGGTACGTCGGGTCAACGGCGCTGCGCGCCAATACCGGCGTGGTGTTCCGCAGCCGGGAGCTCGTCACTGCGATGCCGCACCGGCCCGCCGTACAGACCTGGCTGCTCAACCGGCAGACCCCGGGGATGATGGGACCGATCGACCGGGACGGTCTGTGGTGGCTGATCGCCTTCGGTGTCGACGGCCGCTCGGCCGATTTCGACCCCCACCGGCTGATCAGCGGAGCTCTCGGAGGTGACCTACCGGCCGAGGTCGTCAGTACCGACCCGTGGACGGCGAGGATGGAACTAGTGGATCGGTGCCGTAGCGGGCGCGTGTTCCTCGTCGGTGACGCCGCGCACCTCAACCCTCCGTTCGGTGGTCACGGCCTGAACACCGGGATCGGTGACGCGGTCGATCTGGGCTGGAAGCTCGCCGCCTGCCTGGCGGGCTGGGGGGCTGGCGGGCTGCTGGACTCCTACGAGGCCGAACGCCGGCCGCTGCACCGGCGCGTGATCGACGAGGCGGCCTTGAACATGGCAACCCTGGCGCCGGAGCTGCTGGCCGACGGCCTCGACCGGCCCGGCCCGGAAGGCGACCGTGCCCGGTCAGACGCGGCCCGCCGCATCACGCAGACCAAAAGGGCGGAATACTTCAGCACCGACCTGGTCCTTGGCCATCGCTACGAGGACTCCCCGGTGCTGCAGGCGTCGCCGCCTCGGCCGGGGCACTGGGCGAGCTGCGCAGCGCCCGGCTGCCGCCTGCCGCACCTGTGGGTGTCTCCCCAGGTATCCACGCTGGACCTGGTCACAGGCGGGCACCTGATCCTGACCGCCGACGGCGGCCTGGGGGCGCGAGCAGGCCGCGCCGCGCAGGCCGCGGGCCTGCCGGCGACCGTGGCGCAGCTCGAGCAGCCGCTCATGTGCCGCCTTGGCGCGGAACTGCTCGTCATCCGGCCCGATCAGGTGGTCGCGGCCGTATGGCCGGTGCCCTCCTCCAGTCATGAGGGCGAGACCGGCTTTTTCGACGCGACAATGGCCATGCTCAGTGGCCGACCCAGGAGCTGAGACGACATGGACAAGATCGCGCTGACAAACGTGCGGGTGTTCGATGGTGAGCGGCTGCTCGAACCGGTGACGGTCGTCATCGACGGCGACCGCATCGGAGGCGACCAGGCAGGCGCCCGGAGGTGGGACGGTGGCGGCGGTGTGCTGCTGCCCGGCCTGATCGACTGCCACATCCATCTCACGGACGAATCGACGCTGTCGGCGCTGGCCCGCCACGGTGTCACGACTGCGCTCGACATGGGAACCGACTCACCGGGGCTTGTCGCGTCGCTGCGCAATCGGCCCGGTGTCACCGACATACGCTCGAGCGGGGCCAGTGCCACCTCCCCGGCCAGCGCGCACGCCAGGCGGATGGGGCGCTCGGAGGGCCTGGTCGCCGATCCGGACGAGGCGAGGGCCTACGTTTCCCGGCGCGTCGCTGAGGGCGCGGACTATATAAAGATCATCATCGATCTCCCCGGCTTCGACGAGCCCACCGTCAGGGCGCTCGTCGAAGCCGCACATGCGCAGGGCTTGCGCACGATCGCCCACGCCGCCACGCGTGACGCCGTGCTGCTCGCGCAGGCAGCCAGCGTCGACATGTTCACCCACGCGCCCATTGACCGGCAGCTGGAGGAGAGCGCCGTCCAGCACACACGCACATCCGGGCAGGTCGTCGTGCCTACCCTGACGATGATGGAGGCGACCGTTGAGAGGCTGGGCGGTATCGCGCCCGTCTCCTACGACGTCGCACGATCCACCGTGGGGCAGTGGTACCGGGCGGGCGTCACGATCCTGGCGGGGACCGACGCCAACCAGGCGCCGTCCGCGCCCGCATCCCCGCCATACGGCACCAGCCTGCACCACGAACTGGAGTTGCTCGTCGACGCGGGCATGTCCGCGGTAGATGCCGTGCGATCGGCGACGATCGTCGCGGCACAGCAATTCGGGCTGTCCGACCGGGGGGTCATCGCAGCGGGCAAGCGGGCCGACCTCGTGCTCATCGACGGTGACCCGTTGCGTGACATCAGCGCAGTCCGAAGGATCGCCGGAGTGTGGTGCGCCGGCGTGCATGTCGCCGATGCGCCCGGCATACGCCCGGCACACCGGGAGGCCGGATCCCTGAAGCGCCGCATTCGGGAGGGATGATTGTGAGCGCAACAGCTATCACGAACGTCCGGGTATTTGACGGAGCGCGGCTGGGTGACCCGGCGACCGTCCGGGTCGAAGGCGCCATGATCTCGGCCCGCACGCCGGCCGGTGGCGTGCGTGATGCCGACGTTGTTGACGGCGGCGGGGCCACCTTGCTGCCGGGGCTGATCGACACGCACGTGCATGTGGACAAGATCGCACAGCTCGAGGTGTCGGCGTCGTGGGGCATCACCACCCTGCTCGACATGGGCAACAAGGATCTCGCCAACCTCGCGGCGCTGAAAAAAGGCCAGGGGCTTCCGACCCTGAAGAGCGCCGGCAATCCGGCCAGCGCGCCGGATTCCGTGTTCGTGAAGAAGATGGGGTTCTCGGTCTCGACTGCTGTCACCGGGCCCGGTGACGCGGCACGGTTCGTGGCCGAGCGGGTGGCTGAGGGCTCGGACTACATCAAGATCCTGGTCGAGGACCCCAAGATCCCCGGCACCAGGGCGCTGGCCGCGGAGACGGTTGCCGCGCTGGCCGCAGCGGCGCACCAGGCCGGGCTGATGACCGTCGCTCACGTGGTGAGCGCCGACACCATGATTACGGCCGTGCGCGCCGGCGCGGACGTCGTCACCCACACGGCCCTGACCAGTGACCTGGGGCCCGACATCGATGCGCTGCTCGCCGGGCGGCCGGTCGTCATCATCCCGACCCTGACGATGATGCAGGGAGTGGTGCACGCCATCGGCGGGAAGCTCGCCATGCGCGTGCTGGCACCGTTCGTGCCCGCGGTCCGGCTGAACTACAGGCACGCGAAGTCGACCGTCGCCACGTTTCACCGGGCCGGGGCAGCGATCCTGGCCGGCACCGACTCAAACGACGACCTCACGGCTCCGTGCCAGGTCACGCACGGCGAGTCACTGCACGAGGAACTGGAGCGGCTGGTAGACGCCGGGCTGACACCGGCCGAGGCGCTGCGCGGGGCAACCTGCCTCGCGGCCAGCACCTTCGGGCTGACGGACCGGGGTGTCATCGCGCCGGGACGCCGGGCGGACCTCGTGCTGGTTGAGGGCGACCCCACCCGGGATATATCCGCGACCCGGAACATCCGCGGCGTGTGGATCGGCGGCTCCCGGGTGAATGGACCGGCATGATCCTGGTCACCGCCGCCAATGGCAACCAGGGCAGGCTACTCATCCCGAAGCTGCTTGCAGCCGGGCAGCCGGTCCGGGCCTGCGTCCGGACAGAGGCTTCGGCCGCGCAGCTGCGCGCCCTGGGCGTGCAAGAGGTAGTGGCAGGCGACATCAGCGAGCCGGCGGTGCTGGCCAGGGCCATCGAAGGCGTGCAGAAGGTCTACCACGTCGGGCCGACCATCCATCCGCGCGAACGCTCCATGGGTCTGGCCGTCGTCGATGCGGCCCGGGCCGAGGGGGTGCGGCACCTGGTGTTCAGCTCGGTCCTGCACGCGATCACGACCGACCTGGTGCAGCACGAGATCAAGCGCGATATCGAGGAGCACCTGCTCTCGTCGGGCCTGGAGTTCACGATCCTCCAGCCGGCGAACTACATGCTGCCGCTGAAGCTCCGGCCCGTGTTCGAGCAGGGCGTGTTTGAGTTGTCATGGTCGCTTGAACGCCGCCAATCACTGGTGGACCTGGGCGACGTGACCGATGTGGCCCGCATGGCCCTGATCGAGAGCGAGCACCATGCCGGTGCCACCTACGAGCTGGCCGCACCGGGCCGCTACACGGCACACGAGCTGGGCGACATCATCTCGCGCGTGCTGGACCGGCCCATCGCGGTGCGAGAGATCGACGCCGGCACCTATCTCAGGGCCTGGATCGGCGACGCGGATCCGCAGCGGGTCACGCACCAGATCAGGGTGCTGCGCGCGATCAGCGCGCGCTACAGCAGCCACGACTTCGTCGGCAACCCCAACGTGCTCACGTGGCTGCTCGGACGCCCGCCGACCACTTTCGAGGCCTACGTACGCAGCCAGCACGACGCCTTCCTGCGCAAGGCAGAGCAGTGAGGCTCAGCGGTAACACGATCCTGATCACCGGCGGTGGCTCCGGCATCGGGCGCGGCCTGGCCGAGGAACTGCACCAGCGGGGCAACCAGGTCATCATCGCCGGGCGGCGGACGGCGACGCTGAGCGCGGTCATCGCGGCTAACCCTGGGATGCGCGCTGTGCAGCTGGATGTGGCCGACGCGGCGAGCATTGCCAGCGTCGTGCCCCAGGTGATCGCGGAGCATCCAGATCTCAACGTCGTCATCAACAACGCCGGGATCATGTTCGGCGATGACCCCAGCATGCCGCTCGATGACGAGATGCTGCTGTCCGTAGTCGCCACCAACCTGCTCGGGCCCGTGCGGCTGACGTCCGCGCTCATCACTCATCTTCGCCAGCAGCCCTCGGCGACCATCATCAACGTGTCGTCGATGCTCGGCTATGCGCCGCTGGCCTCGTCGGCGCTCTACTCGGCAACCAAGGCCGCGCTGCACTCGTACACGCTGTCCTTGCGCCACCGCCTGCAGGGTTCGGCGGTGACCGTCCTGGAGATCGCGCCGCCATACACGCAGACGGCGCTGATGGACGTCAACCTGACCGACCCGCGGGCGATGCCCCTGGCGGACTACCTGGCCGAGACGATGGAACTCCTGGCCACCGACGAAGTAGAGGTTTACGTGCAGCGCGCCCGGGCGCGACGCGATGCACTGCGGCCGGATGAGGTGGGAGCGACCAAAAGGCTCAACGACATGATGAACGGTCCCGGCGGAGCCCGGAAGGGCGCAATTCCTTCTTGAGGATCTTGCCGGTGGCGCCCTTGGGCAGACTGTCGCGGAACTCGACCGTCCGCGGATATTTGTAGGCGGCCAGGCGGTGTTGCGTTGGCTGATCGCGGTAGGCAGGAGACTGGAGCGGTGACGTCGCCGCGCTCCTCCTCAGTGTTCGCAGGCTTCCAGTTCCCGCGGGAGGTGATCTCCGTCGCGGTCCGCTGGTATCTCCGCTATGGGCTGTCCTACCGCGACGTCGAGGAACTGCTGGCCGAGCGCGGCATCACCGTCGACCACGTCACCATTTACCGGTGGGTGCAGCGCTTCACTCCCGAGTTCATCGAGGCGGCGCGGTTCTGCCGGCATGCTCCCGGTGACCGCTGGTTCGCCGATGAGACCTACGTCAAGATCGCCGGGCGGTGGACATACCTGTACCGGGCGATCAACCAACGCGGCCAGGTCATCGACGTATTGCTATCGGCGCGGCGTGACCTGGCGGCGGCCCGGCGGTTCTTCACCCGCGCGCTGCGCGCGGGCACGATCCCGGTCGAGGTCACCACCGACCGCGCCCCGGCCTACCCGCGAGTCCTGGACGAGCTGATCCCCTCAGCACTGCATACCGTCGAGCGTTACGCGAACAACCCGGTCGAAGCCGATCACGGACGGCTGAAAGCACGGCTCCGGCCGATGCGAGGATTGAAACGCCACCGGTCCGCGCGGATCATCTCCGCCGGGCACGCGTTCGTGCAGAACCTGCGCCGCGGCCACTACGAACTCGCCACCGACATCCCCGCCCGCCACCGGACCCGCGTAGCCTTCGACCAGCTCGTAGCTGCCATCTGATCAGCCGGTCATCCTCGTCAGCGCGCCCTGCCATATGTGTCGACCGGCCAATGCAACACTGCCGCGACGACTGCACGTTCCTGACCCGAACAGACTCTGGTCCTCGACGGTGGCCTCATGCGCGACTGAGCGGGGTGGCCCACCATGACTGGAAGGATCGATGTCCACTGCCACATCATTCCCCCCAAGCTAACTGGCATGGCCGGGCTAAACCACCGGACTGGTCGGAGGAGCTGGCGTTGACCGCGCTGGACCGGGCCGGCGTCGTGACCGCGGTGGTCTCGATTTGGGGGCCGGGAGTGCACTTCGGCGACGACCCCCCGGCGTGGGCCCTGGCGCGGAAAGATGAACGAGTTCGCAACCGGCCTGGTCGCGCACCACGCCGCCCGGTTCGCCCGGTTCGCCTCGGTGCCGCCGCCCGGAGGGCCTGAGCTTGAAGATCATCATCCTAGAGAAGCACTATCAGAACGTCGCCGTGGCCACCGCCAGCGCTCCTTCGGCCCGGACGCTGAGCCCGGACTTCGCGGCGGCCTATGACCCGTGAAACCAGCTCAGCTGCAGTTCTGCGTAGCCACCCCTCGGCACTGAACGGATCGTGTACTCGGTCGACCACCGGTCCGTCGGCAATGAGGGCGCGGCCGAGTTCCTAGCTGCGGCCGAGTTCAGCGACGACGCCAACGAAGCGGTCGCGCACGGCACCGCCGAGCCGCTGCTGGGCCTTTAACCGGTACCCCGGCGAAACGGATACTGCCTGTAGTACATCTAGAACTCGGTTCCGTGCCTGGGTCTCATTCCGATGCGCCGTGACCACATAGCGATCCACGTCAAGAACGAGCCGGGACCGCTGGCGTTCCCGGCGCCCCCGTGCCGCAGCACAGAGCGAGATGCTGACGGAAGTGCCAGAAGTTCTGGCCTACGATGACCACGGACGCCGCGAACTTGCCGGGGCCAGGCTCAGAGGGACTTCCCCGGCACCGACCGGACGGGACGGCCACCCGTGATGGGAGATGCTTTCCCGCCTAGATGGAAATGGGTGGATGTCATGTCGGCTGTGCAGCAAGCCGCCGAACAGCCGGGAAGCCGCGGCCAGCCGCCCAGCGACAGCGAACCAGCGGATGGCCGCGCCGCCCGGTCGCACCGCTCCCGCCGGGCGATCGTCGATGCGATGCGCGCACTGCATGCCGAGGGTGACCTCCGCCCGACCGCCCCGCGCGTTGCCGAGCGGGCCGGGGTGTCGCTGCGCACGGTCTGGCAGCAGTTCGCCGACATGGAGACGCTGCTGGTCGAGGCGAATCGTCGCGACGACGAGATCCTGCGATCGCTGATGGAGCAGATCGATCCGGACCAACCGCTGGCCGCACGGGTCGTGTTGTTTACCGGCCAGCGGGCGCGGATCCTGGAGCAGATGACTCCTAGCTGGCGGGCGGCTCGCCTTTTCGGGCCGTTCTCTGAGGAGCTCAGGCGCAATAAAGTGCGGACGCTGGCGATGGGCAAGGCGGACCTCGAGACGGTTTTCGCGCCAGAGCTGACGGAACTCGCCGGGACGAAGCGCCAGCAGCTGCTCGATGGCCTGCACGCGGTCAGCATCTGGTCGTTCTGGGAGTCGCTGCGCACCGAGCTCAGCCTCGACCCGCGACAGGCCGAGGAGCTTCTCCGCGCCACCTTCACCGCGCTGCTCGCCGGGGCCGGATTCCCTTAACAGCCGCCTGCCGGCCGTGAGCCACGGGCCGGCACGGTGATCCCGCTCCGCGCCGGACTACGTCAACAGGCAGCGGGTCAGTTCCATAGCCTGCACCATTGAATTTGCACGCATAGTGCGGATACATTGACCTCGGCGTCCCAGTTCACGGGATGCCGGCCAACAAGGATGATGGCGAGGTCAGCATGGGTGTGACCGCGGAAAGTACAGGGACCAGGCGCAATGGCGGCGTGTCGTGGCTGTGGCGGCGGCAGCTTGAGGCGTATCCGAACACCAGGCCCCGCCTGCTGTACCTGGCGATTACCGTCCTGGCCACCATCACGCTGTACTACGAGCTGTATGTCGTCGGCTCGGTGTCCACGCTGGTGCTGGCCAACCTGCATATGAGCTTCACGTTCTTCGTGGTGATCCTGGCCGTCGGGAACCTGGTCGGGGCGTTCGGCTCGCTGTTCGCCGGGCTCGCGGACCGGCTGGGCCGGGCCAACCTGGTGGTCGGGGGGCTGCTGGTCACCGGGGTGCTTACCGCCTTCGTCCTTCCGGCCGCGACCAGCAGGTGGGCCTTCGGTGTCGAGAGCTTCGCCGTCGGCCTGGTCGAGGGCATCTGCCTGGTCGCCACCCCGGCACTGATCCGTGACTTCTCCCCGCAGGTGGGGCGGGCCACGGCGATGGGGTTCTGGACCGCGGGCCCGGTCGCGGGCAGTCTGATCGTCGCGGTCGTCGGCAGTGCCACTATCCCGGCCATCGTTACTAATCCGCGGATCTGGACGCACCAGTACGTGATCTGCGGCATCGTGGGGCTTGTTGTCTGGCTGGTCGCACTGGTGGGGCTGCGGGAGCTGTCTCCCCGGTTGCGCGACCAGCTGATGGTGACGATCCGCGACCGCGCCCTGATCGAGGCACGGGCCAAGGGGCTCGACATCGAGGCGGCGCTGCGCCACCCGTTCCGCCAGCTGCTCAAGGCCGACATCGTCGTCTCCGCGTTCGCCGTGTCGGTCATGCTGCTCGTCTACTACACGGCCGTCGGATTCTCCCTCATCTACTTGACCACCGTGTTCGGTTTCTCGGTCAAGGACGCCAACGGGCTGGGTAACTGGAACTGGGGCTTCAACCTCATCGCCGTGGTCCTGGTCGGGGTCATCTGCGACCGGTTCCGGGTGCGCAAGCCGTTTATGGTGCTCGGCGGTATCATCGCCGCGGTAATGACGGTGGTCTACCTGGAGCAGTCCGGCCACCACCCGGGCTACTATGCGCTTGCGGTCATGCTGGCGGTCCTGTCGCTCGGGCTGGGCATTGCCTTCACTCCGTGGATGGCGAGCTTCACCGAGACGGTGGAAGCCCGTAACCCGGCGCTCACCGCGACCGGGCTGGCGATCTGGGGCTGGATCCAGCGAGTCGTGGTCTTCGCCTCCTTCCTGATCATCCCGGCCATTGTCAGCTCGGTCTCCCCGCTGGTCACTTACGGATCTACGGTGTCGGCATACTCGGCCCAGTACGGCAGGCAGCTCGCCTTCGCCCAGACCCACCCGGCCGTAGTGGCCACCGCCGCGAAAGTTCCCCCGACGGTGCTGGCCAGCGCCGCGAAGGTTCCCCCGACGGTGCTGGCCACCGCATCCAGGCTCGGCCCGCAACTCGCGAACGCGCAGAAGTTCGCACCGGAGCTGGCCGTGATCGAGACCCACCCGGCCCTGTTCGCCAAGCTGGCCGCCGACCCCGCCAGCACTGCCCTGCAGGCGCGGGCCGTGGCCGCCGCTGGTGGCGGCGCCAAGGGAATCGCCGTGCTCACCACGATCGGCGCCAACCGGGGCGCCATCAACGCCGTCATCGCGGCCGGCCCGCAGCTGAAGACTATTGCCCCGTACTCGGCCGACCTGAAGGTCATCGCCCCGTACTCGGCCGACTTGAAGGTCATCGCCCCGTACGGCCCGCAGCTAACGGCCCTGTCGAAGGTGCCGCGGGCGGCCATCGTGTACCTCACTGCCCACGGCGCCGCGGTGCAGAAGGCCGCCGCCCAGACCGCGAGCCAGTGGAAGAGCTGGTACTGGGTGTGCTTCGGCGGGATCATCTTCTTCCTGCTCTCCATCCCGCTGCTGCGCGGCCGCTGGAAGCCCTCGGACGCCAAGCGTGACGAGCAGGAGCACGAAACCTTGGTCGAGGCCGAACTGGCCAAGCTCGGCGCCTGAGCCCGTAGTCCGCGCGAAAGCCCGGGATTAAGCCGGACACAGTCCCCGGGCCAGGGACTGTGCCCGGCGATAAAGATCAGCCTGCTGAACGAGAGGACAGAGGCAATGCCGCAGTTCGGCACCAAGCAACTCGACATCAGGGAACAGAACGTAGCGGTTGAGCGGGTCCTTGAGGTCACCGGGAACCCTCGCCACCGGTACCTGCTCCAGTCCTATCTCCGGCACCGGTATCTGGAGTCGGCGGGACGGTATCAGGAGATTTTCGCGCCCGAGATGACCGTCGAGCATCCCTTCTACCGATTCAGCCTGATCGGGCAGCCGAGGTTCGCACTGGACGGCCGCCCGCAGGTGGAG
>Ga0208586_1000308_pt1 | contig 18793 bp, 1 predicted proteins | sample NGESurshal072012_6_FD_184471 | JGI IMG/M metagenome (GOLD analysis project Ga0208586, IMG submission 184471) | Arctic peat soil microbial communities from Barrow, Alaska - NGEE Surface sample 53-3 shallow-072012 (SPAdes) | ecosystem: Environmental > Terrestrial > Soil > Wetlands > Peat ... | reverse complement strand
CCAACACGCCACACAAGCCCTACTCGAAAACGGCCACACCACCCTCACCGAGATCAGCCCACACCCAGTACTCGTGCCGGCGTTGCAAGAGACGAGCGAGCGGATACTGGACGTTCCCCGTTCGGTGACCGGCCGACTCCAGCAGGCCGAGCCGGCGGACGCCGAGGGACACGAGGGTCCCTCGGCGCTGATCGTGGGCTCATTGCGACGCGAGGATGGCGGTCCCGCGCGCTTTTTGACCTCGCTGGCTCAGATGTGGGTTCGGGGCGTGCCCGTCGACTGGGGTTCCGTCTACAAAGGCCGCAGTGCGCCCAGGGTCCCGCTGCCCACGTATGCCTTCCAGCGGGAGCACTACTGGGTTGAGCCCGGCTCACGTGTCGCCGACCTCGCTTCGCTCGGCCTGCGTAGGGTGGAGCACCCTTTGCTGGGCGCCTCGATCGCTTCGGCGGACAGCGAGAGCACGGTGTTCACGGGGTGCCTGTCGTTGCAGGCCCAACCGTGGTTGTCGGACCACATGGTGATGGGAATGGCGCTGCTGCCGGGCATGGCCTTCACCGAGATAGCGCTGCACGCAGGCTTCCAGCTCGGCTGCGAGGTCGTCTCCGAGCTCACGCTGGAGGCGCCGCTGATGCTGGATGAGCAGGCCGTCGTGCAGATCCAGCTCGTGGTGGGTGCGCCTGAGGAGATGGGGTCCAGGCCTCTGGGCATCTACTCGCGCCCGCAACCAGCCGTTGAGGACGGTCCCGCCTCCTCGCACGAGTGGGAGCGCAATGCAAGCGGCGCGCTCCTGCCACGTGTCCAGGCGAGCTCTGAGCTCGGAGGGTTCGGCGAGACCTGGCCCCCGGCCGGTTCCCAACCTGTCGAGATCGAGGGCGTCTATGAGCGACTGGCCGAGCTCGGCATCGACTACGGACCTGCCTTCCAAGGTCTCAGGGCCGTCTGGCGCCTGGGCGACGAGATCCTCGCCGAGGTCTCGCTTGCCGAGGATCAGCAGGCAGAGGCGAGCCTGTTCGGTGCGCACCCGGCGTTGCTCGACGCGGCGTTGCACGGCTATGCGGCCGGCCTGCTCGAGCAAACGGACACAGAGCAGCGCAATGGGGTGCTCCTACCTTTCTCGTTGAGCGGCGTATCGCTGTATGAGACAGGCGCGAGCTCGCTGCGCGTGCGTCTGTCCCCTGGCCCGCGGGACACGGTTTCCCTGGTGGCGAGCGACCCGGACGGAGTCGTTGTCCTCGCCGTGCACTCGTTGGCGTTGCGAGCGGTCTCTGCGCAGCAGCTCGGACAGGCCCGAGCGCGTGTCGAGGATTCTCTGTTCCGCCTGGATTGGATGCCCACCGCGGTCAGCTCACAGGTCGTCACGGGCAGCTGGGCAGCGCTCGGATCCGACGCCGAGCAGATCCTCTCGACGTCGCAGACGCGCGAGCCCGGCCTCGAGCGCGGCGATTTCTACCCCGATCTGCGGGGGCTGGGGCAGGCCGTGGAGGCGGGGCTCTCGCCGCCGGAGAACGTGATCGTGTGCTGTCCGTCATATCCGGCGGAGGTCCTCGAGGCCGCGCATGCATCCGTCGCCGAAGCGCTCGACTTGGCGCAGGCATGGCTCTCTGACGAGCGCTTCTCCGCTTCGCGGCTGGTCCTGGTCACTCGGCGCGCGGTTGCGGTGCGACCGGGCGAAGCAATCGATCTGTCGGCAGCCCCGGTGTGGGGCATGATCAGGTCCGCTCAAACCGAGCACCCGGGCCGCTTCGTGCTCGTGGACCTCGACGGCGATCCCGCCTCGCTGAACCTGCTGGAGTCCGCGCTCGATGGCGATGAGCCGCAGCTTGCGATTCGCGACAGCACAGTATTTGCTCCGAGGCTCGCGCGCGTGGGCTCAGGGGATGTCCTGCGACCGCCGGCCGGCGCCTCGGAGTGGCACATGGAGGACACCGGCACCGGCACACTCGAGGGGCTCCGGCTGGTCGCCTGCGAGGAGGCGGTCGCGCCGTTGAGGCCGGGTGAGGTGCGCGTGGCTGTGCGGGCAGCGGGCCTGAACTTCCGGGATGTCGTCACGACCCTCGGGCTGGTCCCCAGGCAAGCGGGGGAGGACGCGATCGGCACCGAGGGCGCGGGGACGGTCCTCGAGGTGGGGCCCGCCGTGGAGGGGATCGAGCCAGGCGATCGCGTCATGGGCCTCATGTACGGCTCCTTCGGCACGATCGTAGTGGTCGACCACCGCGTGATCGCACCAATCCCGCGGGGCTGGTCCTTCGCACAAGCGGCCTCCGTGTCGAGTGCGTTCCTGACCGCCCATCTCGGGCTGGTGGACTGCGCCGGGCTCAAACAGGGCGAGCGGCTGCTCGTGCATGCCGCGGCCGGCGGCACCGGCATGGCCGCCGTACAGCTTGCCGGCCATCTCGGCGCCGAGGTCTGGGGCATGGCCAGTCCCGGCAAGTGGGATGTGTTGCGGAGCATGGGCCTGGAGCAACCACGAATCGCCTCCTCACGCGACCTCCATTTCCAGGAGCGCTTCCTGGAAGCCACCGATGGCGAGGGCGTCGATGTCGTGCTCAGCTCGCTCGCCGGAGAGTATGTCGAGGCCTCGCTGGCGCTGTTGCCCCGTGGCGGGCGCTTCATCGAGCTGGGCAAGACAGACATTCGCGATGCCGCTCAGGTGGCCGAGGCTCATCCGGGCGTGCGCTACGAGGCGATTCATCTGCCTGCAGCCGGAGTCGACCGGATCCAGCAGATGCTGGGCGAGGTCTCAGAGCTGTTCCGGCGCGGCGCGTTGCAGCCGCTGCCTGTCACCACCTGGGATCTACGCCACGCGCGGGATGCCTTCAGGTTCATGAGCAAGGCAAGGCACGTCGGCAAGATCGTGCTCACGGTGCCTGCTGGGATCGAGCCTGGAGGTACGGCCCTGATCACGGGTGGCACCGGTCAGCTCGGCGCCCTGGCCGCCAGGCACCTGGTGGTCGAGCACGGTGTGCGCAACCTGGTGCTGGCCGGCAGGCGCGGCCCGCAGGCAGCCGGCGCCGGTGCGCTCCAGCAGGAGCTCGCCGAACTGGGTGCCGAGGTCACGATCGTCTCCTGTGACGTCTCCGATCGCGCGCAGCTGGCGGCGGTGATCGATGCGATACCGCCCGATCGACCTTTGAGCGTCGTGATTCACGCAGCCGGAGCGCTCGAGGATGGCCTGATCGGCTCGTTGACGGCCGAGCGCATCGAGCGCGTGTTCGCGCCCAAGCTCGACGCCGCATGGCATCTGCACGAGCTGACCAGGCATCTTGACCTACAGGCGTTCGTCCTGTTTTCCTCGCTCGCCGGCACGTTCGGCGCGCCCGGGCAGGCCAACTATGCGGCTGCCAACGCCTTCCTGGATGCACTCGCCGCCCATCGCCAGGCACACGGCCTCCCTGCGCTGTCGATCGCGTGGGGGGGATGGGAGCAGCCGAGCGAGATGACCAGCGGCATGAGCGAGCTGGATCGCGTCCGTATGCGTCGTGGCGGTGTTGGAATGCTCTCCTCCGAGGAGGGCCTGCGGCTTTTCGACGCCGCGCTGGGCTGCGGTGAGACAGTGCTAGTTGCTGCAAGGCTCGAACTGGCGGCGCTGCGAGCTCAGGCCGGCGATCACGCATTGCCGGCGCTGCTGCGCGAGCTGATACCCACCCGCAGGTCGGTCGGCGCCTCCGCCGGCAGTGGAGAGTCGCTGCGCAAGCGCCTGGCGAGCATGACCGAGCATGAGCGCGGGCGGGCGGTGCTGGACTTCGTGCGTGGCGAGGTCGCGGTGGTGCTCGGACACTCCTCTGCGCAGGCGATCGACACCACGTGTGCGTTCAAGGACCTGGGGTTCGATTCGCTGGTGGCCGTGGAGCTTCGCAACCGGTTGAACGCGGCCACCGGCCTGCGTCTGGCCGCAACGCTGGTCTTCGACCACCCCACCCCGGCCGCACTGGCGGATCATCTGCTCGAGGAGCTGGGGGGCGTGAAGGCCCCGGTCTCGCCGATCCTGCCCAAGAGGTCCGTCGAGGAGCCGGTTGCGATCGTAGGTATGAGTTGTCGCTATCCCGGCGGCGTTCGCTCAGCGGCAGAGTTGTGGGAGCTGGTCGCCTCTGGCACCGATGCGACCGGTCCCTTCCCGGGGGACCGGGGCTGGGATCTCGCGACCGCCGATGAGGACGGCAATGGGAGCTACGTCCGCGAAGGCGGATTCATCTACGACGTCGGGGACTTCGATGCGGCGTTCTTCTCGGTCAGTCCCAGAGAGGCGCTGGCGATGGATCCTCAGCAGCGGTTGTTGCTCGAAGTCGCATGGGAGGCGATCGAGGATGCGGGCATCGACCCCCACTCGCTTCAGGGGAGCTCCACAGGCGTCTTTGCAGGCGTCGGCAATATCCCGTATGGCACTGACGCGGCGGCTGAGATGGCAAGCGTTGCCGGCTTCCGTCTGACGGGAACATTCGGCAGCGTGGCCTCGGGCAGGATCGCCTACACGCTGGGCCTGGAGGGTCCTGCGGTGTCGCTCGACACGGCCTGTTCCTCCTCGCTGGTCGCGCTGCATCTCGCCTGTGCCGCGCTGCGTGGGGGCGAGTGCTCGCTGGCGCTTGTGGGCGGCGTCTCGGTGATGACCACCGTGGACGCTTTCGTGGAATTCGATCGCCAGGGGGGGCTTGCCTCCGACGGGCGCTGCAAGTCCTTCTCGGCCGCGGCCGACGGTGTCGGCTGGGGCGAGGGCGCCGGCATGCTGTTGCTCGAGCCTCTCTCGCAGGCGCGTCGCGCTGGGCATCCCGTGCTCGCGGTCATCCGCGGCAGCGCAGTCAACCAGGACGGGGCCAGCAACGGGCTGACCGCTCCCAGCGGTCCGGCCCAGCAGCGGGTGATCCGACAGGCGCTCGCCAACGCCGGTCTGTCGGCGCAGGAGGTTGACGCCGTGGAGGCTCACGGTACGGGCACCACGCTTGGCGATCCGATCGAGGCGCAGGCGCTCCTCGCCACCTACGGACAGGGCCGCGATACGCCGCTGTGGCTGGGCTCCATCAAGTCGAACATCGGCCACACGCAGCTGGCCGCCGGGCTTGCGAGCGTCGTCAAGATGGTCATGGCGCTGCGCCATGGTCTGCTGCCTCGCACGCTGCACGTCGGCGAGCCCTCCAAGGAGGTCGACTGGTCGGACGGGTCGGTTTCGCTGCTGAGCGAGCCGAGGGCCTGGCCACGCGAGGAGCGCCCGCGACGATTCGGGGTGTCCTCGTTTGGGGTGAGCGGCACGAACGCACATGTGATCGTCGAGGAAGCGCCTCCTCTCGACGAGCAGTCGCAGGGCAGCGTCGAGGAAGCGCCTCCCGTCGACGAGCAGTCTCAGGGCAGCGTCGAGAAAGCCGAGCCTGGGCCGGCGGGGATCCTTGGAGACAGTGTTGTGCCGTGGCCGCTATCCGCTCGCGGTCAGGATGCCCTGCGCGCCCACGCAGAGCGGTTGCACGGTTTCGTGGAGGGCGAACCCGAGCTCGCAGTGGGCGACGTTGCGAAGTCGCTCGCCAGTCGCGCGGAGTTTGAGGATCGGGCGGTGGTGATCGGCGGTGAGCGCGATCGACTGCTCGCAGGCGTGCTCGCCGTCTCGGCCCAGGAAAGCGCCCCAAGCGTGATTTGTGGAGTGGCGCGCCCGGCGGGGAGGCTCGTCGCCTTCATGTTCACCGGCCAGGGCGCCCAGCGCGCCGGGATGGGTCGCGAACTGTATCGCGCGCTTCCGCTGTTCAGGTCTGCGTTGGATGAGGTCTGCTCGCAGCTGGACCCACATCTGGGGTGCTCCCTGCTCGAGGTGATGTTCGCCGAGCAGGGCACTCATGAGGCGTCCCTGCTCGATCAGACGATGTTCACGCAGGCATCCTCATTTGCGATCGAGGTGGCGCTGGCACGGCTTTTGGGGGCGTGGGGTGTGCGGCCTGACTACCTGATCGGTCATTCGGTTGGTGAGCTCGCGGCCGCACACGTGGCCGGGGTGTTCTCCTTGCAGGATGCGTGCAGGCTCGTGACGGCCCGCGGCCGGCTGATCGGGGAGCTACCGGCCGGAGGGGCGATGATTGCGGTGCAGGCATGCGAGGAGGAGGCGCTGGAGTCGATCGCCGCCTACGAGCAGCAGGTCGCACTTGCGGCCGTAAACGGGCCGGGCGCTGTGGTGCTTTCCGGCGATGAGGACGCCGTGCTGGCGCTTGCTGCGCAGTGGAGGGCTCGTGAGCGCAAGGTCAAGCGCCTGCGGGTGAGTCATGCCTTTCACTCGGCGAGGATGGAGCAGATGCTCGAGCAACTCGCCGAGGTGGCCTGCGACATCTCGTTCGCCGCACCCCGCCTGCCACTGGTGTCCAACCTCGACGGCGAGCCGGTGGGCGAGGCGATCTGCTCGCCGGACTACTGGGTCCGACAGGCACGAGAGACGGTGCGCTTTGCCGACGGCATCGGCTGGCTCTCGGCTCAGGGTGTCGGCAGCCTCCTCGAGCTCGGTCCAGACGGGGTGCTCACTGCGATGGCAGGCGAATGCCTGTCCGATGCCGGGGTCGGTGCAGGGGATCGCCCCGGCCTCGCCGCGACCCTGAACGCGGGCAAGCCGGAGACGCTCTCGCTGCTGAGCGCCCTCGCAGAGTTGTGGGTCGGCGGCATGTCCGTCGACTGGACCGCGATCCTGCCCGAAGCGAACACAAAACGGGTGGGACTCCCGACCTATCCGTTCCAGCGCCAGCGCTATTGGCTGGGCAGTTCTTCGAGCGCGCTGGCGGCCCAAGCTCCCGCCAACCCAGCCCCCACAGGCCCAGGCCATCCCTCCAATGCCGCCGAGAGCGACTTCTGGGAGGCCGTCGAGGAGGAGGATCTCCAGCGGCTGCTCGCAGAGCTCCAGATCGACGAGAAGCAGCAACGTTCCTCGCTGCGCGCCCTGTTGCCGAGCCTCTCGGCGTGGCGGCAACGCAGCGTTGCGCATTCGACCGTCGAGGACTGGCGCTACGAGGTGCAATGGAAGCCGCTGGCGGCGACCGAGCGGCCGGTGCTATCGGGCAGCTGGATCGTGATCGTGCCCTGCGAGCTCGAAGGCGACCGGCTGCTCGACACGCTGGCAGGCGTGTTGCAGGAGTGTGGCGCGCGTCTCCTCACAGTGCAGCTGGGAGTTGGTGGACGCTCGCGCGAGGAGCTGGGCTCAACGCTGCGCGACGCGGTCAGCGGGTTCTCCGAGCAGGAGGCGCCCGCCGGCGTGATCTCGCTGCTGGGGCTGAAGGAGCGCCGCCACAATCCCGGCGCACAAGTCTCCGAGACGCTATTTGCGACCGTCGCATTGACCCAGGCGCTCGAGGACATCGAGGTGAGGGCCCCCCTCTGGCTTTTGACGAGCGGCGCGGTGTCCGTCGCTCAAACAGATCAGATTCCCGTGGTGGCCCAGGCCGGGCTGTGGGGGCTCGGAGCGGTCCTCGGGTTGGAGCAGCCACACCGCTGGGGCGGGCTGATCGATCTTCCGGAGGCGTTCAACGAGCGCTCGGCCAACCTGCTCGCAGGTGTGCTCGCGGCTCGCGGAGGCGAGGACCAGCTGGCGATCCGCGGTGCGGGCCTGTTTGGGCGCAGGCTCGTGCGATCGGCAGCTGAGAAGCGTTCGGCCAACGATGCCTGGAGTCCACCGAAGGGCACGATCCTTATCACCGGAGGCACCGGCGGCGTGGGCGCACACGTGGCTCGCCGGCTTGCCCGCAGCGGCGCAGAGCACCTGCTGCTGCTCAGCCGGCGCGGCCCCAACGCCCCCGGCGCTCCCGAGTTGCAGGCCGAACTCGGCGCTCACGGTACCGACGTGACGCTCGCGGCGTGCGACGTCTCAAACCGCGATCAGCTCGCGGCGCTGATCGAGTCCTTGCCGCACGACAGCCCCTTGACGGCAGTCGTGCATGCCGCGGGGGCGAGCGATCTGCGTCCACTGGACTCGCTCACGGCCAAGGACTTCGAGCAGGCGCTCTCGGCCAAGGTATCGGGCGCCCTGAACCTGGACGCGCTCACCGGAGATCTCGACGTCTCAGAGTTCGTGCTGTTCTCCTCGATCGCGGGCACGCTCGGCGCCGCCATGCAGGGAGCCTACGCGGCCGCCAATTCATGCCTGGATGCGCTGGCGGCCGCTCGTCGCTCCCGCGGTCTGCCCGCCACCTCGCTGGCATGGGGACCATGGGGCGGCGATGGCATGGCGGCGGACGACGACACGGGGATGGCTCTGCGCAGGCGAGGCCTTGAGCGCATGGAGCCCGCCCTTGCGATCGAGGCCCTGGAGCGGGCGCTGCTTGCCGATCAGACGTTTGCCGCGATCGCGGACATCCGCTGGGATACCTATGCGCCGCTCTTTGCCTCCGCTCGCGCGCGCCCGTTGATCGAAGATCTGCCTGAGGCCAAGGCCGCGCTCGGCGGCGGCGCCGCCTCCGGCGCGGAGGTCGACCGCTCGCTACAGGAGCGTCTGAGCAAGACGCCGCAGCGGGAGCGCCTGCCCATGGTGCTCAAGCTTGTGCGCATAGAGGTGGCTCGGGTGCTTGGAGCGGCTTCGCTCGACGCCGTCGATCCTGGGCGTGCGTTCAAGGAGCTCGGCTTTGACTCGCTCACCGCTGTGGAGCTGCGCAATCGTCTCGACGCTCTCACCGGACTTGGCCTGCCTGCGACGCTCCTGTTCGACTACCCGAGCTCGATCGCGGTGGCCGAACACCTGCTCGCGGAACTGACACGGGACGGGCTGCCCGCCGGCGTCTCGGCCGAGCTCGAGCTTGCCAATCTCGAACATGCCCTGACGACGCTTGGCGAGGGAGTTGAGCGGAGCAGCGCGAAGGCTCGCCTGCGCGCGTTGTTGGAGGGCATGGAGTCTCACGATCGCGACGCCTTGTCAAGCGAGCTGCAAGGCGCGGTCGCCGTGGGCGAGCGGGTGAAGGCGGCCTCCGACGAGGAGATGTTCGACTTCATCGATCGAGAGCTTGGGTCGCCTTCGGGCGCCGAAAAAGATGGTTGAAACAGCAACAGTGGGGATGCCGCGATGACCAACGACGAGAAGCTGCGCGAATATCTGAAGCGGGTCACGGTGGACCTGCACGACGCTCAGCTTCGCTTGCGCGAAGTCGAGGCTCAGGGCAGCGAGCCGCTTGCCATCGTGGGCATGAGCTGTCGCTATCCCGGGGGGGTCAACTCGGCTGAGCGGCTATGGGAGCTTGTCAGGGACGGTCGCGATGTCATCTCTGGGGCTCCAACGGATCGCGGCTGGGATCTGGGACGGTTGCAAGAGGGCGAGGGGGACGGGCCGGGTATCGCTCAGATCCCGGACGGCGGCTTTCTTTCCGACGCCGGCGAGTTCGATGCGGACTTCTTCTCGATCAGTCCCAGAGAGGCACTCGCCATGGACCCGCAGCAGCGGTTGCTGCTGGAAGCTTCATGGGAGGCGCTCGAGGACGCCGGCATCGAGCCGGCCTACCTGAGGGGTACTCAGGCAGGCGTGTTCGTAGGCGCCGCGTCCAACGGCTATGGGCTGGGCGCCCACGGCGGAGTGCCCGACAGCGTTGCCGGCCACCTCGGCAGCGGCACCCTGAGCAGCGTCATGTCGGGCCGTATCTCCTACATCTTTGGCTTCGAGGGCCCGGCCATGACGATCGACACGGCGTGCTCCGCTTCGCTGGTGGCGCTGCACGTGGCGTGCGGCTCGCTGCGTACCAAGGAGAGCTCGCTCGCGCTCGTGGGAGGTGTGAACGTCATGCCCACGCCCGGCGCATTTCTGGAGGTGGGACGCCAGGGCGGGCTCGCCCCGGACGGCCGCTGCAAGTCCTTCTCGGATGCCGCCGACGGGACCGGTTGGAGCGAGGGCGTGGGTGTGCTCGTGCTCGAGCGCCTATCCGATGCGCGAGCACTCGGCCACAGGGTGCTCGCGCTGGTGCGTGGCAGTGCGGTCAACCAGGATGGGGCGAGCAACGGACTGACCGCGCCCAATGGTCCCGCTCAGCAGCGGGTGATCCGCCGTGCACTCGGTAATGCGGGCCTCGCGCCGCACCAGGTCCAGGCGGTCGAGGCGCACGGGACCGGCACCACGCTCGGGGATCCGATAGAGGCCCAGGCGCTACTTGCGACCTATGGACAGAACCGTCCGGAGGGGCTGCCGCTGTGGCTCGGATCGATCAAGTCGAACATGGGGCACGCGCAGGCCGCGGCCGGCGTGGCGGGAGTCATCAAGATGGTGATGGCGCTGAGACACGGGTTGCTGCCAAAGACGCTGCATGTCGATCAGCCCAGTCAAAAGGTCGACTGGTCCTCCGGCTCGGTCTCGCTGCTGAGCGAGGCGGTGCCCTGGCCGAGCGCAGAGGAGCCCAGGCGCGCCGGAGTGTCCTCGTTTGGCATCAGTGGAACCAATGCGCACGTCATCATCGAGGAGGCGGCTGTCCTGGGGGATGACAACGAGACCGCCCAGGCGGATCTGTCTGAGAGCCCCGCACGTACGGGGCTGGTGGGGAACCCACGTGCCGGGCTGGTGGGAGAGGACCTGCAGGCGCTGGTCGTCTCAGCCCGCGAGCAGGCGGCGGTCGGCGAGCAGGCCGCGCGCCTTGCCTCTCTGCTCAGGAGCGATCGCGACCTCGAGCCGGTCGAGGTCGGTCGCGCGCTCGCGAGGCGCACCTCGTTTGCCGGCCGCGCCGTCGCGATCGGCGGCGAGCGGGAGGAGCTGCTGGGGGCCCTCGATGGGCTCGCCACAGGGACAAGCCCCGCGAACCTGGTGAGAGGGACGGCCGGGTCGGGCGAGGGGAGCGGGGTCGTTTTCGTGTTCCCGGGGCAGGGCTCGCAATGGAAGGGGATGGCGCTGGAGCTGCTGGAGCGATCGCCCGTGTTTGCCGGGCAGCTGCGCGAATGCGATGCCGCGCTTTCACCGTTCACCGGCTGGTCTGTGGAGGAGCTCCTTCGGGGCGCCGACGGCGCCCCCGATCTCGCAGCGATCGACGTGGTGCAACCCGTCCTGTTTGCCGTCATGGTCGCGCTGGCCGCACTGTGGCGCGCATGCGGTGTGAACCCCGATGTCGTGGTGGGCCATTCTCAGGGGGAGATCGCCGCAGCGCACGTGGCGGGCGGCTTGTCATTGCAGGAAGCGGCGAGACTCGTCGCGCTGCGGAGCCGCATGCTGGTCGGCATGATGGGAAGCGGCGGAGTCGCATCGGTAGCGCTCGGGGCCGAGCGGGCAGGCGAGCTGCTCGCGCAATGGAGGGGGCGGCTCAGCATCGCTGGGGTGAACGGGCCGCGGTCGGTTGCAATAGCGGGCGATCGCGAGGCGCTCCACCAGCTCTTGGAGCAGTGCGCGGCCGAAGACGTGCGTGCTCGCGAGGTCCCGGGCACGGTTCCGACGCACTCTTCGCGCGTCGAGCCGCTGCGCGAGGAGCTGCTCGCGGTCCTGTCCGACCTTGAGCCGCGATCGGGTGAGGTCTCGTTCTATTCGACCGTGACGGGTGGGCCGATCGACACCGCGCAGCTGGATGGCGAGTACTGGTATCGCAATCTGCGCGAGCCGGTGCAACTCGAAGGCGTCATACGGGCATTGCTCGCAGACGGCTACGGGAGCTTTGTCGAGATCAGCCCGCATCCGGTGCTGACGATGGGTATGAACGAAACGGTCGAGCATGCGCGCGCGCAAGCAGCCGGGCAGGAGCCGGGCGAGGAGGATGCGCAGGTTGGGGCCACGCTTCTCGGCGGCGCCGGTGTGTTCGGGTCTCTGCGTCGCGGCGAGGGTGGCCCACGGCGCTTTCTCACCTCGCTCGGCGAAGCCTGGGTGCACGGCGTGGAGGTGGACTGGCGAGCCGTCTTGGACGACACCGGCAAGCCGGCGGTCAAGCTCCCCACCTATCCGTTTCAGCGGCGGCGGTACTGGCTGGATACGTGGGCCGGCAGGCCGGATGCGGTGGCGCCGGGACAGGCCTCCACAGGACACCCACTCCTCAGCGCATCCGTTGCCGCCGCAGAAGGCGAAGGCTGGCTGTTCACGGGTCGCATCTCGCTGAGCGAGCAGCCATGGTTTGCCGACCACACGGTTGCGGGCGCCGTGGTGGTGCCGGGAACCACGTTTGTCGATATGGCGCTCCGCTGCGGCGCCGAGGCCGGGTGTGAGGTTCTGCGAGACCTCGTCCACGAAGTCCCGCTGGCGTTTTCCGCCGAGCGAGACGCGGTGGACGTGCAGGTCGCATTGGGAGCGCCCGACGGGTCGGGCGCGCGGGAGATCGCGATGTTCACCCGCCGCCGGGATGGGATGGCAGACGGCGAGGCGGGATGGACGCGCCATGCACGCGGCGTGCTGGCTCCCGATCCGAGCCCCCAGCAGCAGGAGGACCGCGGCGACAAGCAACCTCAGAGCGCCTCACCCGAGGACCTATGGCCTCCAGCCGGCGCCGAGCCGCTGGCGCTGGATGACATGTATGACTACTTCGCGGGGGTGGGCGTGGAGTATGGCCCGGCCTTCCTGAGCGTGCGGGCCGCGTGGCATCGTGGGCAGGAAGCGTTTACCGAGGTGCGCCTACCGGACGATTTGAGCGAGGGCGCGCACCGGTTCGACATTCATCCCGCCCTGCTCGATGCCGCGCTGCAGGCCGCCGGTGTCCTGATGGGAGCCGACAGCGCCATGGTGCCGGGTGTTGCGGTTATCCCGTTCGCGTGGGCACAGGTGCGGGTGTATCGGCGCGGCGCCTCGTCCCTGCGAGTCCGCCTGCTCCAGAGCGAGGTGGGCAAGTATTTGCTGACGGCGACCGACGAGCTCGGCCAGCCGGTGTTTTCGGCCGAGTCGGTCGTTATACGGCCACTCACGCCGGAGGCGTTGCAGCACATGCGCGGCGCCGACACCGACTCTCTCTTTCACGTCGAGTGGACTGCCCTGGCGCCTGACGAGCTCCCCGCAAGAGTCCCGCTGGACAGCCTGGTCGAGCTTGCCCCGAGCCTCGTGGAGGGCGAGAGGTCGCCCGCGAGCTTTGACGGCGGAAGGGGTGAGAGCGAGGAGGGCAGCGAGGGCGCTGTCACGGGCTCCGTCGTGCGTGCCGATGTCGACTCGCTGCTCGCCGCGATCGACGACGGCACGCCTGCACCTGGGCTGGTGCTCGCCGGCTTTCACGTCGGCGAGCCCGACGGATGCAATCCCCTGTCCCAATCGCGGCGCGTTCTCCAACAGGCACTCGCCCTCATGCAGGGGTGGCTTGCAGAGCCGCGGCTGCAGGCCTCAAAGCTCGTTCTCCTGACCAGATGGGCGGTTGCGAGTTCGAGCGAGGAGGGTGTGGCCGATCTGGCTGGGGCCTCCCTATGGGGCATGGTGCGCTCGGTGCAGTCCGAGCACCCAGGTCGCTTTGTGCTGATCGACATGGACGAAACCGAGGCCTCGCGCGAGGCCCTGACGATCGCGCTCGGTGTCGAGGAGCACCAACTTGCGCTCCGCGACGGGCAGGTGCTCTCACCGCGGCTCACACGCGTGCAGGCGCGCATCGATGATGCGATCGGGCAGACCCAGCGTGCAGAGATCGGTCGCTGTCCTTCGGGAGCGCCGGGCAGCGTGCTGATCACCGGCGGCACCGGGGCGATCGGCGCCGCGCTCGCGAGGCACCTCGTCGAGGAGCATGGGGTGCGCAGTCTGATGCTCGCCGGCCGGCAGGGTCTGCGGGCGCCTGGCGCCGAGAGCCTGCAGACGGAGCTCACCGACCTGGGCGCCCACGTGCAGATCGCTGCCTGTGACGTGTCCGATCGCGAGCAACTCGCTCAACTGATCGCCGCGCCGGCAGACGAGTACCCATTGTGTGCAGTGATCCACGCGGCTGGGGCTCTCGACGACGGCCTGATCGAGTCCATGACCGTGGAGCGGTTCGACCGCGTGCTGGCGCCCAAGCTGAACGGGGCCTGGCATCTGCACGAGCTCACCAGGGACCTGGACCTGTCGGCGTTCGTGCTGGTCTCCTCGAGCGCCGCCACGCTCGGCGCGCCCGGTCAGAGCAACTATGCGGCCGCCAACGCGTTCCTCGACGCACTCGCCGCCCACCGACGGGAGCGCGGGCTGCCAGGCATTTCGATGGGCTGGGGATTGTGGGCAGACACCGAGGGGCTGACGCGCGAGCTGACAGCCGCCGATCGGGCGCGGATGACGCGCGGAGGCATGCTGGCATTGTCAAGCGAGGAGGGCATGCGGCTGTTCGACGCTGCGCTCCTGCTCGACGATCCATTCGTGCTTCCTGCCCATCTCGATATGGGGACGCTGCGGGCACGAGCCAGGGAAGGCGCCGTGCCGCCTCTGTTGCGGGGACTCGTGCGTCTTCCCGCGGGTCAGTCGGCTCGGGACGGAGGCGAATCGCTGGCGAGGCGACTCGAGGGGCTCGGCGAGCGCGAGCAAACGCGTTTGGTGCTCGATCTGGTGCGCGGCGAGGTGGCGGCCGTGCTGGGTCATGCCTCGGCCGAGGCGATCGACCCCGACCGCGCCTTCAAGGATCTCGGCTTCGACTCGCTGACCGCCGTCGAATTGCGCAACCGGCTCGGGGCGCTCAGCGCGATCCAGCTACCCGCGACGCTTGCGTTCGACTACCCCTCGCCGAGCGCGCTCAGCGATTTCCTGTTGGAGCAGATCGCGCCACAGGTCGCTCAGGGCGTTGCGCGCGAGCCCGCAGAGCGGGACATTCGCGAAGCGATCGCCTCGATACCGCTGGGCCGCCTGCGCGAGGCCGGGCTGTTGGACTCGTTGATGGGGCTGGCCGGTCTACTCGAGACAGGACAGTCCGAGGATCTGGAGGAGTCCGAGGACGCGCTTGAGGAAATGGACCTCGAGAGCCTTGTCGAGATGTCCCTGGCCGATGGTCCTGCCCTCGCCGAAGCCGAGGAGATGAGCTGATGGGAGGTCCCCTATGAGAGCCGCCGGCGACGCCGCTCCCGGCGCCTCGCGCGAGAAGATCGAGCAGGCCCTGCGCGCCTCCGCCAAGGAGACGCAACGGTTGCGCCGCGAGAACAGGCGACTGCTCGCAGCGGCCCACGAGCCGCTTGCGATCGTCGGCATGAGCTGTCGCTATCCGGGTGGGGTGGGTGCTCCGCAAGAGCTTTGGGAGCTGGTTGCCGCCGAGCGCGACGCGATTGGCCCTTTCCCCACCGATCGGGGTTGGGACATGGAGCGGCTCTATGACCCCGACCCCGAGCATTTCGGCACGACATACGTGCGCGAAGGCGGATTCCTATATGACGCGGGCGCCTTCGACGCGGAGTTCTTCGGCATCACCCCGCGCGAGGCGCTTGCGATGGATCCTCAGCAGCGACTCTTTCTGGAAGCCGGCTGGGAGGCGCTGGAGGATGCGCGTATCGACCCCACGTCGCTGCGCGGCAGCCGCACGGGCGTGTTTGCGGGCGTCATGTACCAGGACTATCCTGCCGATCCTTCCGCGGGCCCCACCACTGCAGTGTCGAGCAACACCGGCAGCATCGTCTCCGGGCGCCTGGCGTACCTCTTCGGTCTGGAGGGCCCCACGCTGACAGTCGATACGGCGTGCTCCTCCTCGCTGGTGGCGGTGCATCTGGCCTGCCAGGCGCTGCGTGCGGGCGAGTGCTCACTGGCGCTCGCGGGTGGCGTTTCGATCATGGCGCAGCCGGGTCTGTTCATCGGATTCTGCATGCAGCGTGGCATTGCCCTCGACGGGCGCTGCAAGTCGTTTGCCGACGGCGCCGATGGGTCCAACTGGAGCGAGGGCGTGGGCATGCTCGTGCTCGAGCGCCTCTCCGATGCGCGCCGACTCGGTCACCGGGTGCTCGCGCTGGTGCGCGGCAGCGCGGTCAACCAGGACGGTGCCAGCAACGGTTTTCTCGCACCAAACGGCCCCTCCCAGCAGCGTGCGATCCAGCAGGCTCTGGAGCGCGCAGGGATCTCCGCCGCGGAGGTGGACGTGGTCGAGGCGCACGGGACGGGCACCGCCCTGGGCGATCCGATCGAGGCGCAGGCATTGCTTGCCACCTACGGTCGTGAGCGCTCCGCCGAGCACCCCCTGCGGTTGGGGTCGATCAAGTCGAATATCGGCCACGCCCAGGCAGCGGCCGGAGTCGCCGGCATCATCAAGATGGTCAAGGCGCTCGAGCACGAATCGCTGCCGCGCACGCTGCACGTCCAGGAACCCTCCCGCCACGTCGATTGGTCCGCAGGCGCGGTCTCGCTGCTGACCGAGTCCGAGCCCTGGATACGCTCTGAGAGTCCGCGACGCGCAGGCGTCTCGTCGTTTGGGATCAGCGGCACCAACGCGCACCTCATCCTCGAAGAGGCTCCCCTCGGCGAGCTCGACCATGAGGCGGACCGGCGGTCCTCTCCGCCGGAGTCCTCTTCGCGTGAGTCTTCTCGGCTTGAGTCTTCTCGGCTTGAGTCTTCTCCGCTTGAGTCTTCTCCGCTTGAGTCCTCTCCCTCGCCAGGCAGACCGATCCCATGGATGCTCTCGGCGCGGGGCGAGGGCGCGTTGTGCGAGCAGGCCGAGCGCCTACTCTCGTTTGTCCGGGCACGCCCAGAGCTGGCGGCGACGGACGTGGCGTTTTCGCTTGCGAGCGGGCGCTCACAGCTGGAGCAGCGCGCCGTGATCGTGGGAGAGGGGCGCGAGCAGCTGTTGCAGGGACTGGAGTGCGTGGCGCGCGGCGAGGCGGCCGGCAACGTCGTGAGTGCCATTGCGCGTGGCGGTGGCGCGACGGCCTTCATGTTCACCGGCCAGGGCGCTCAACGGCCGGGCATGGGAGCCGAGTTGTACGTGGCATTCCCGGTGTTCGCGCAAGCCTTGGAGGAGGTGTGCGCCGAGCTCGACCCCCAGCTCGGCTGTTCGCTGAAGGAGCTGCTGTTCGCCGAGGAGGGTTCCTCCGAGGCGGACCTGCTGGGGCGTACCGAATTCACCCAGGCGGCGATGTTCGCGCTGGGGGTAGGACTGTTCCGGCTGGTCAAGTCGTTTGGTCTCAGCGCCGACGCGCTGATCGGTCATTCCATCGGCGAGCTCGTCGCGGCCCACGTGGCGGGCGTGCTCTCGCTTGGGGACGCGTGCCGGTTGGTGGCCGCGCGCGGGCGCCTGATGGGCTCCCTGCCCGAGGGGGGCGGGATGTTCGCGCTCGAAGCCTCCCCGGACGAGGTGCTTGCCGGCCTGGGCGATTTCGAGGGGCAGCTCTCGATTGCCGCCGTCAACGGGCCACGCTCCGTAGTGATCTCCGGCGAATTGGGGTTACTGGAGGTCTGGTCGGAGGGTTGGCGCAAGTCGGGCAGAAAGGCGACTCGTCTGCGCGTGAGTCATGCGTTTCATTCGCGCTTGATGGAGCCGGCGCTCGACGAGCTGCGCGAGGTTGCGCGCGGGTTGACGTTCAACCCGCCGAGCCTGCCGATCGTCTCGAATGTGACCGGTGGCCTGGTCGATCCGCTGGAGCTGGCCAGCGCCGAGTACTGGGTGGAGCACGTGCGCGAGACGGTCCGCTTCGCCGACGGTATCGATGCGCTCGCCGCGATGGGCGTATCGCGCTTCCTAGAGCTTGGGCCGGACGGCGTGCTCTGCAGCATGGCGCGCGAATGTCTTGAGGAAAAGTCGGCGGACAGCGCCCTGTGCATCCCTGCCCTGCGCGCCCGTCGCTCCGAGCTGGAGGCATTCGCGCTGTTCCTGGGCGAGGCCCACGCAAGCGGCGTGCATGTCGCCTGGGACGCTTACTTCAGCGGCCTCGGTGCGGGCCCGGTGGATCTGCCCACCTATGCATTCCAACGCAAGCGCTACTGGCACGAGCCTCATCGGCTGAGCGGCGGCGATCTCTCGGCTGCCGGCCTGCGCGACGCCGCTCACCCGTTCCTGGGCGCCACGCTTTCGCTGGCCGAGGCACGGGGCCTTGCTTTCACGGGCCGCGTCTCAGTCGCAACTCACCCATGGCTGGCCGATCACGCGCTTTTCGGGACGATCGTGTTTCCGGGTGCAGCCTTTGCCGAGCTGGCGCTTGCGGCTGGGCGACGCTGTGGATGCGAGTTGCTCGACGAGCTCACGCTCGAGACCCCGCTCGTGCTGGGCGAGGACTCTGCAGCGCGGTTGCAGGTCACGGTCGAGGAGCCCGAGGAGTCCGGTACCCGCGCGTTCGCCATCCACTCGGCCGAGGATGGTTCGGTGGAGAGCCCGGAGATCGAAGAGGGGGTGCGCTGGATCTGTCACGCGCGTGGCGCGATGCGGGCTCCGTCGAGTGCCGATCCGCTTGAGCGTGTCGCGGCCGTGGAGCGTCTGCAGTCTGAGCAGTGGCCCCCGGCAAATGCCCAGACGGTCGAGCTGGTGTCCTTCTATGACGAGCTGGCCGAGCTCGGTTTGGAGTATGGGCCCACATTTCAGGGTGTCACCGCGGCATGGAAGCGCGATCGCGAGATCTTCGCCGAGGTGGCGCTCGACGGGCTACCGGCCGAGCAAGCGAACGGCTTCGGTGTGCACCCTGCGTTGCTCGACGCCGCCCTGCACGCGGGCCTGTTGGGGTTGGGCGATGGGCCGGAGTCCGGTCGTTTGTCGATGCCATTCTCGCTCGGCGGGGTGCGACTCCGCGAGACGGCCGCTCATTCTTTGCGGGTCTGCATCGAGGCATCGGGTGAGCAGGGATACAGCCTCGCGGCGCTGGACGAGGCGGGCGAGCCGGTCTTGAGCATCGATTCGCTTGTCGCGCGCCCGGTCGACGCCGAGCGTCTGCGCTCCGCTCGATCGGCTTCACGCGAGGATCTCCTGTTCGGCTTGGAGTGGGTGAATGTTCCATTGGAGCCGGTCGACGGGTCTTCGGCACAGCTCAGCCGGCCGTCGGCGCCGGTCGATGGGACTTCGGCACAACTCAGCGG
>Ga0208586_1000306_pt1 | contig 18823 bp, 20 predicted proteins | sample NGESurshal072012_6_FD_184471 | JGI IMG/M metagenome (GOLD analysis project Ga0208586, IMG submission 184471) | Arctic peat soil microbial communities from Barrow, Alaska - NGEE Surface sample 53-3 shallow-072012 (SPAdes) | ecosystem: Environmental > Terrestrial > Soil > Wetlands > Peat ... | reverse complement strand
TGCGCACGAATCTCGTCGGCGCTCAAGGTCGCTCCTTCATCGAGTTTGACGGCGGCCGCGATGGATTCGCCGTATTCGTCATCGGGTATGCCGAAGACCGCGCAGTCCGCGATGCCGCTGAACTTCAAGAGACAGGCCTCAATCTCGATCGGGTAGATGTTGACGCCGCCCGAGATGATCATGTCGCGCGCCCGCTCACAGAGGTACAAGAAGCCATCGGCGTCGAGAAAGCCGATGTCGCCGCAAGTGATGAGGCCGTCACGTTCGACTTCGGCACGCGCTTCGGATTGGCCGAAGTACGTGAAGTCCATATTGGCGCGCGCGCGCACGAAGACCTCGCCGGACTCGCCCACCGGCACGGGGCCGTTTTCGTCGATCACGCGCACCTCACTCGACGGCAAGGGCCTTCCGACCGTGCCCGGATGCGCGAGCCACTCCTCACTGGTGCAACCGGTGATGAAGCCGACCTCGGTACTGCCGTAGAACTCGTCCACGATCGGACCCAACCAATCGATCATCGCGCGTTTCACGTCCGGGGGACACGGGGCGGCGGTGTGCGAGACGTGGCGAAGCGACGACAGGTCGTAGCGGCGACGAACCTCGGGCGGCAGTCGCAGGAGCCGGACGAACATGGTCGGCACCATGTACATCGAGGTAATCCGGTGCCGCTCAATCAAGGCGAGGAACTCCTCCGGGTCGAAGCGGTCCTCCAAGACGAGAAACCCGCCATAGGCGCGCGCCGCCACCAGGGCGTAGGCGTAGGGCGCCGAGTGATACATCGGTCCGGCGATAATCGTGCGCATGCCGGGCCACGCGCCGAAGAGCTTCGTCACTTCGGTCATGTAGTCGATCGCCTGGGACCCGTCGTTCGTGCCCGGTATTCGGCGCACGCCCTTGGGGAAACCCGTCGTCCCCGAGGTGTAGATCATCGACAACGGATCGCCCACGTTGGCATCTCGGATCTCTTCATATCCCTCGCGCCAGGTCGACCATTCCTCGACCTCGCTCGGCAGCGTGGTGAGCGTGGACTCGATATCGAATCGCTGGGCGATGCTCGCCGGCGTCGTCACGCCCAAAATCGTGACCGACGTTGGGAGGGCGTGTCGAACGTGGTGCAGAAGGTCGGCGTGCGCCACCACGACCGCCGCTTTCGAGTCGTTCACGACGTAGGCGACCTCGTCGGCGCTACCGTGCCAGTTGATCGGCACGGTGGCCGCGCCGAGCGCCGAGGCCGCGAACGCCGCCTCGAAGAATTCGTGGTCGTTTCGCAGCAGAAGCGCGACCGAACCACCGGCTTCGACGCCGAGGGCACGAAGACCGGTAGCGGCACGGCGCGCACGCGCCATCAATTCGTCCAAAGAGACGAAGAGGTCGCCGCGCAAAACACCAGCGACCGTGTCCGCGTCGCTCACGTAATCGATCGACTCTTCCGCTTGACTCATCGTGACCCCCAACCGACGTCAACTGCTTGAACGGACGATAACGCAGTCCGATGCCGTGCGACCCACGAATCGCGCGTCGAACGTGGCGTCGAAGGAGTTCGTCGAAGACCACCGATTCGAGAGAAAGGTACATTGAGTCGATGGTCGATAATTACCGGGACAACGGCATCATCTGCGGAAACGACAACGTGGTGATTCGCCACTACTACCCGTGGGGATCCAAGAGAGTGCCCTACGGCTCGATTGACGCCGTCCAACGGGTAGCACTGACGGCGCTCAAGGGTCGATTGCGAATATGGGGCACGGCCAATATGGAGTACTGGGCCAACCTCGACACCAAGCGGTCGTCGAAGAAAGAAGGCCTGGTCCTCGACCTGGGCAAGCGCGTCAAGCCGTTCATCACTCCGGACGATCCCGATCGCGTCGAATCAATTCTTCGCGAACGTGCGGGACTCGGACCCTCAGGACCAACGATTGCCGGACCGTTTATTTGATCGACCGCGTTCCGGACGCCCGTAGATGGGTGTCCATCGCCCGAACCAAATAGCGCCGTAAGGTGAGCGCCATGGCGAAGTTGGTGTACTCCACGATCACTTCACTGGACGGGTACATCAACGACGAAAACGGCAACTTCGATTGGAGCACCCCCGACGCCGAGCTGTTCCAGTTCATCAACGAACACGAGCGCGGATTCGGCACTTACCTGTACGGACGTCGGATGTACGACACGATGGTTTACTGGGAGACCTTCGAAGGCTCCGATGAAGCGCCGTACCTTAGTGACTTCTCGGAGATCTGGCGAGCCGCGGTCAAGATCGTGTTCTCGAAAACTTTAGGAAGGGCTACCAGCGCACGAACACAGATCGAGCCAGCGTTCGATCCGACAGTGGTGCGGAAGTTGAAACAGACGTCGGCTCACGACATATCAGTCGGCGGAGCGAACCTCGCCGGTCAGGCGATTGAAGCCGGATTGGTCGATGAGATGCATCTGTTCATCACGCCCGTTGCCGTCGGGGGCGGCACGCCCGCACATCCCGCGCACCTGTACTCGAAGCTCGAACTATTGGGCTTCGACCGCTTCGCGAGCGGAGTCGTCCATCTCCACTACCGCATCAAAAGCTGATCTGACTCCTTAGGATCCAGAACCCAAAGGTGACAGTCCAATAGACGCTGGAGGTCGTGGACGGTAACGACTCGTCGTCACAATGAGCGCCATGCCCACGGCCCAGGCGACTAAGGCGATCACATTCAGAGTGTTCACCGGCAAATACCGCAGTGACATCGGATAGGCGACGCCGACGATTATCCACGGACCGCTGAGAATCAGCGCGGCGCTGGCAACTTCGCGTCGCTTGGCAATCCACAGCACCGCGAACAGGGCGAGGAGCAGCGCGTCCACGTAGGGCTGGCGACGAACGATCTCGTACGTTCCTGACCAATAGAAGGAGTTGAAGAATCCGGGATTGACGCTCGAATTGGTAACGAAAAACAAGGTCGCGAAGGTACCGAGTCCGACCACCACACTGGGAAGGACCCGACGACGCGTGAGGTTCACGTCCGGCGCGAGCAAGCCGGGAAAGCCCAGGCTCACCAGGATGGCGATCTCCCAAACGTTGGGATTGCGATGAGCGAGTTTGGCGACTACCTCACCCACGATCGTGAGTGACATACACGCGCCGGCGATTCGTCGCCGGTACTGCGGCCATTCGAAGACCGCGAAGACGCCCAGGATCCAGACCAGATAAAGCAAGGGACCGACGGTCAGGAACGGTCCGAAGTTCGGATAGAAGAATCGTGAACTCACTACCGGCAGATCGCCCGAGATTAAGAGGTACAGACCGAAGAACGCTCCCATGACGAGACCCGGGATCGCGGCGACGTCCAAGGCCTTGCCAAACATGGTCTCACTCGTCAAACCCAGGCGAACGCGCGTTCCGTACAGCGCCACACTGATCTGGTCGCCGAGCGAGACTCGAGGAACACGAGCTTCGGCGGCCTCTTGCAACGTGGCGACGATCTCTTCTCCGCGTTCTTCGCGGTAGGCCTTGGGATAGAACTTCAAGAGTTTCCCTGATCGAGTGAGATTATGAGTCAAGCGTTTCCCCTCACGAATCGAAGTCGATGTAGGGCGATCTTGGAAACCTTGACGCGACGTTGGGACTCTTCGGCCAGCAGCGTGGTGCCTTCGGGCGTCAGTTCGTAGTAACGGCGAAGTCGTCCGCCGACGATCTCCTCTCCCACCGATTCAATGACGCCGTCGAACGTGAGGCGGTCCAACATGGCGTAAAGCGTTCCCGCTTTGAGGTCCACTTCGCCCTCCGACAGCGAGGCCACCCCTTGAATGATCGCGTACCCGTGTTTCTTGCCCTCGGCCAAAGTCGCCAACACCAGAAATGTTGGTTCCCTCATCTCTTTAGTCATGTCAGCAGTATATACAGTTCACGTGTATATAACATGTATCGATGCGTCCTCACTGACCACTGAAGGTGGAAGGCGAGGTGGCGTTACGAACAGCCGCTGGTCGCGCCACAGCTCGAGCACACGTAACACGAACCGGCGCGCTGCATGGCGTTGCCGCACTGGTAACACATCGGTGCGTCACGTTGTTGGCCGCGATTGAGCAGTTTGGGCTGCTCGGCCGGCATCTCGCTCAGTTCGACGAGCGTCGGCTGCACGCTGGCGTTGACCGTGGGCGTCGCCTGTTCCGCGACCTCGGGCAGGGTGGGCTGTATGCGCTCACTGGTCGAGAGCACGCCCAACTCTTCGCGTTCGCTCGGACTTAAATAGTCCAGCGCCAAGCGACGGAAGATGTAGTCGACCAGCGACGTCGCGATGCGCAGGTCGGCGTCGTCGGTCATGCCCGACGGCTCGAACTTCATGTTCACGTACTTGCGCACGTAGGTCGCCAACGGCACACCGTGTTGCAGGCCGAGGCTGATCGAGATCGAGAAGGCGTCCATGATGCCCGCCAACGTCGAACCTTGCTTGGAGACCTTGATGAACACCTCGCCCGGTCGACCGTCCTCGTACTCACCGACCGTGACGTAGCCCTCGCAGTCCGCGACGCGGAAGGCGAAGGTCGTCGACACGCGACGGCGCGGCATGCGCTCGCGCAGCGCCCCGACCACCACGTGCTGGCCCTCGGACTTCGCTATTTCCAGCGCCGACTCGAGTTGCTCGATGCGGGTGAAGAGTTCGGCCGCGACCGAGTCGGTCGCGGTGACCGACGACGAGGACTCCTCGCCGTCTTTCTTCGCGGTCGACAGCGGCTGGCCGACCTTGCAGTTGTCGCGGTAGATCGCCACGGCCTTCACGCCCAGCTTCCAGGCGTCCATGTGCAGGTTGGCCACGTCTTCGATGGTGGCGTCCTCGGGCATGTTCACGGTCTTGGAGATCGCTCCGGAGATGAACGGCTGGACCGCGCCCATCATCTTCACGTGGCCGAGATAGTGGATGGTGTTGTCGCCCATGGAGCAGGCGAAGACCGGCAGGTGTTCGGGGCGGAGGCCCGGCGCGCCGACGATCGACTTGTTCTCGTCGATGTAGGCCTCGATGGCCAGGGACTCCATCTCGGAGTAGCCGAGCTTGCGCAGGGCGCGCGGCACGGTCTGGTTGACGATGGCCATGTTGCCGCCACCGACCAGCTTCTTGAACTTCACCAGTCCGAGGTCGGGCTCGATGCCGGTGGTGTCACAGTCCATCAGCAGTCCGATGGTGCCGGTCGGGGCGAGCACCGAGGCCTGGGCGTTGCGCACGCCGTGGCGCGCGCCGAGGTCGACCGCTTCCTCCCACGAAAGCTGGGCCGCTTCGAGGATCTCAGCCGGCGCCAACGAGTCGTCGATTCGGTAGGAGGCGTCGCGGTGCATGCGCAACACGTCGAGCATCGGCGTGGCGTTCTCCTCGTAGCCCTCGTGGGGACCCATCCGTCCGGCGGTGCGCGCGCTGACGGCGTAGGCGTGGCCGGTCATCAAAGCGGTGATCGCCGCGGCCCAGGCCCGACCCTCGTCGGAGTCGTAAGCCAGACCCGACGCCATGAGGAGCGCTCCCAGGTTGGCGTAGCCCAGACCGAGCTGGCGGAACTTGCGCGAGTTCTCGGCGATCTTCTCGGTCGGGTAGTCGGCCGCGCCCACGATGATCTCTTGAGCGCTGAAGAGCACCTCGATGGCGTGCTTGAAGGCGTCGACGTCGAAGGTGCCGTCGTCTTGGAGGAACTTCATCAGGTTGAGGCTGGCCAGGTTGCAGGCCGAGTTGTCGATGTGCATGTACTCCGAGCACGGGTTCGACCCGTTGATGCGATCGGTGTTAGGCGAGGTGTGCCACTTGTTGATGGTGGTGTCGAACTGGAGACCGGGGTCGGCGCACTCCCACGCCGCGCGCGCGATCTGACGCCACAGTTCACGGGCCTTCACCGAGTGCACGACGCGCCCACCGTGACGGGCTTTCAGGTCCCAATCGGCGTCGGCCAAGACGGCGTCCATGAACTCGTCGGAGACGCGCACGGAGTTGTTGGCGTTCTGGTACTGGATCGAGTGAATGTCCTTGCCGTCGAGGTCCATGTCGAAGCCGTTGTCGCGCAGGACCCGAGCCTTCTTCTCCTCGTTGGCCTTGCACCAGATGAACTCTTCGATGTCCGGGTGATCGGCGTCGAGGATGACCATCTTGGCGGCGCGGCGTGTCTTGCCGCCGGACTTGATGGTGCCGGCCGAGGCGTCGGCCCCGCGCATGAACGAGACCGGACCGCTCGCGGTGCCACCACCCTCGAGCATCTCGGCGCTGGAACGAATCTTGGAGAGGTTCACGCCGGCGCCCGAACCGCCCTTGAAGATGATCCCCTCTTCGGTGTACCAGTTGAGGATCGAACGCATCGAGTCCTCGACCGAGAGGATGAAGCAGGCGCTGCCCTGCTGGGGCACGCCCTTCACGCCGATGTTGAACCAGACCGGCGAGTTGAAGGCCGCCTTCTGGGTGATCAAGAGGTGCTTGAGTTCGGCGCGGAAGGCCTCGGCCTCTTCGTCGTCCACGAAGTAGTCGCGCTCGACGCCCCAGGCGGTGATGGTGTCGACGATGCGGTCGGCAACCTGCTTGAGGCTGGTCTCGCGCTCGTCGGTGCCCAGGGTGCCGCGGAAGTACTTCTGGGCGAGGATGTTGGTGGCGTTGAACGACCAGCTGGAGGGCACTTCGACGTTCAGTTGCTCAAAGGCCACCGACCCGTCTCGGAAGTTCGATATCCGCGCGTCGCGTCGGTCCCAGGTCACCTCGTCGTACGGGTGACGGTCGTCGGTCGTGAAGTAGCGGCGGATGCCAATTCCCAGTCGCTGAGGTGCGATAGCCATTTCCATCTCTCTTTTCTGCCGATACCGACACTAAGAACATGCCCCTTGCAACGCCGGAGTCGGGAGGTCCAGTTTACTACCTATTTCCCCCTCGGCCACAAGATGTAGTGGTCAAGCCACTTCTCGTCGCAAGATGCTGTGTCATTACATCACTGTAATTACACCGCGTCAACTCAATTTTGGTTGTTTTTGAAACAATTATTTTCGACCCAATGATCTCCCCGAAAACCACCCGGTATCCCTCACTAGCGTGACCCCGATGGAACTGGTTCTCGCCCTCGACGCCGGTACCTCGGGAGTTCGCGCCGTCGCTTTCGACGCCCAAGCGCGGGTCCGGGACTCCTCCTACCTTGAGCTGACCCAGCACTTCCCCCGTCCCGGCGAGGTCGAACACGACGCCCAAGAGATCGCTGCTCTCGCTGTGGCGACGCTGCGCGACGTCGCGGCGCGAGCGCGCGCGAACGGCGACGACGTCGTCGCGCTCGGCATCACCAACCAACGAGAGACCACGGTCGCCTTCGACCGCGCGACGGGACAACTCCCCCACCGCGCCATTGTCTGGCAGGACCGACGCACGGCTAGCTACTGCGACGAACTCGACGCGCGCGGCGAGACCCCGACGGTCCGTTCGACGACGGGACTCGTCCTGGACGCTTATTTCTCGGCGAGCAAGATGCGGTGGTTCCTCGACCACGCCCACATGGACCAGTTGCGCGCACCGAGTTTCGCCACCGTCGACAGTTGGTTGCTCTGGTGGCTCACCGGCGGCGTCGAGAACGGCGTCTTCGCGACCGAACCGTCGAACGCGTCGCGCACGATGTTGATGGACCTCGATACGGCGCGCTGGTCCGCGCCGATGACCGCGTTGTTCGACGTCGATCCCGCTATGTTGGCCGCGATCCAACCATCGCTCTCCACCTTCGGCACGGTGAGCGCCGACGTGATCCCGGAACTGGCCGGCGTGCCGATCACCGGGATCCTCGGCGACCAGCAGTCGGCCCTGTTTGGTCAGGCGTGCTTTCGCCCGGGCGTGGTCAAGGCGACCTACGGCACCGGGGCCTTCATCCTGGCCAACGTCGGGGAGAAGAACCCCGGCGTCTTCGACGGCCTGATCACCACGCTCGCCTGGGACCTCGGCGACGGGGCGTCTCGGACCTACGCCGTCGAGGGATCGGCCTTCGTGGCCGGCGCGGCGGTGCAGTGGCTGCGCGACGAGTTGGGGTTCGTCGACGATTCGTCCCAACTCGAGGCGCTCGCCACCAGTGTGAATGACAGCGCCGGCGTGCAGTTCGTGGCGGCCTTCACGGGACTCGGTTCTCCGTTCTGGCGCAGCGACGCGCGCGGATCGATCACCGGACTGAGTCGCGGGGTCGGTCGAGGACAGATCGCGCGCGCGCTGATCGAGTCGCTCGCCTATCAGGTACGCGCGATGACCGACGCCTTTCGTGACGGCGGCATCGCCTTGCACGAGCTGCGCGCCGACGGTGGCGCGGCCGCCATGGACCTCTTGATGCAACTCCAGGCCAGTAATTCGCGACTGGCGGTCCTGCGCAGCACGTCGTTGGAGGCCACCGCGCGCGGGGCGGCGACCATCGCCGGACTCGGCGCTGGCCTGTGGCGGTCACTCGAGGAACTGAACGACCTCTGGACCTTCGACCGGCGATTCGAACCGGAGGACCCGCTCTTCGTCGACCTCGGCTACGCGGCTTGGCGTCGCGCGCTCGAACACGCCTAGTTGTAGGTTCGAAAGGACGTCGAACGGAGGACCATGAAGGAGTACACCGCCGCGGTGGTGCGCGAAGGACTGGGTTTCGGCGAGGGACCGCGCTGGCACGACGGCCGTCTGTGGTTCTCCGACTTCTACCGTCACGGCATCTACTCGATGGCGAGCGACGGGTCCGACGAAGTGCTCGAACACGAGGTCTCGACCCAGCCCTCGGGACTCGGGTGGCTGCCCGACGGCGATCTCTTGTGCGTCTCGATGACCGATCAAAAGGTCCTGCGCTTCCACGGTGACCAGGTCTCGACCTTCGCCGACGTCAGCGAGCACAGTGTCTTTTGGGCCAACGAGATGATCGTGTCGCCCAGTGGCTACAGCTACGTGGGCAACTTCGGCTTCGACCTCGACGCCCGCTTGGCCGAACTGGGCGTCGAACGCTTCATGGCCGAGCCGCCGCCCTCGACCACCCTGGTGGTCCTGGACCCCGACGGTGCGATCGTCCAAGTCGTGCCCGACATGGCCTTTCCCAACGGCACGGTGATCACGCCCGACGGCGCCACGCTCGTCATTGGCGAGACCTTCGGCTCGATGCTCACGGCCTTTGACGTGACGGCGGACGGACTACTCGCGAATCGAAGGGTGTGGGCTCCGCTGGTGAAGGCCGCCAGTGATGGGATGTGCCTCGACGCCGAGGGCCAGATCTGGTTCGCCAACGCGCTGACCCACCAATGCGTCCGCGTGCGAGAGGGCGGTGAGATCACCGGCACCGTCAACTGTTCCCAGCGCGCCTTCGCCTGCATGCTCGGCGGCGAAGACCGACACACGCTCTACGTCATGACCGGAAGCTCGAGCGATCGCTTCGAGATCGCCGGCAAAACACAGGGTCGTATCGAGGCCGTCCAGGTCGACGTGGCCGGGGCGGGCACGCCCTAGTAGAGGTTTGCCGAACCAGTAACGCGGACTCAACCGAGTTTCGTCAGCGCCTTACGAAGATTGCGGATCGCCTGAGACGTCCGCAGTTCGTTCTCGATCAGCGCGAAGCGCACGTGCGAGTCACCACCCTCACCGAAACCGACGCCGGGACTCGTCGCGACGTCGGCCTCTTCGATGAGGAACTTGGCGAACTCCAGTGAGCCCATCTCTCGATACGGCTCGGGCATCGGCGCCCAGATGAACATCGAGCCCCGTGGCGCGGTCACCTCCCAGCCGATGCGCCGCAGCCCGTCGATCAGCGTGTCGCGACGCGACTGGTAGATCGCGCGCAGGTGCTCGGGGTAGTCGGTCGCCTCGTTCATCGCCACGATGGCCGCGATCTGGACCGGCTGAAACGTTCCGTAGTCGAGGTAGCTCTTCAACTTCGTTAGGGCCGCCACGATCTCGGCGTTGCCCACCAGGAACCCGACGCGCCACCCGGCCATGGAGAAGGACTTGGTGAGGGTATAGAGCTCGACGCAGCACTCCTTGGCGCGCGGCACCTGCAGGATCGACGGCGGCCGGTAGCCGTCGAAGCCCAAGTCGGCGTAGGCGAAGTCGTGACAGACGATCAACTCGTGATCGAGCGCGAAGTCGACCAATCGGGTCATGAAGGCCAGGTCGACGCACGCGCTGGTCGGGTTGTGCGGGAACGAACAGATCAGCACCCGCGGTTTCACTGCGGCGCTCTCCCAGGCGAGGACCAGACCATCGAAGAAGTCGTCACCGGGATCGTTCGTGGTGGCGCCGGGGTCGTGCATCGGCACCGTGATCACCGTGGCGCCGGCGAAGCCCGGTCCGGCCAGATGGATCGGGTAGCTCGGACTGGGCACCAGGGCACTGTCGCCGGGGCCGAGCAGCACCCACATCAGGTGGGTGAGACCCTCCTTGGCGCCGATGGTGGTCACCACTTCAGTGTCGGGGTCGAGGTCGACGTCGAAGAGCATCTTGTAGCGCGTGGCCATGGCCAGACGCAGGTTGGGGATGCCGCGCGAGGCGCTGTAGCGATGGTTGCGCGGGTTGTTCGCCGCCTCGGCCAGCTTCGCCACGGCCACGTCGGGACTGGGCAGGTCGGGATTGCCGAAGCCGAAGTCGATGACGTCGCGACCGTGGGCCCGCGCCTCGGCCTTCAACCCGTTGATCTGGGCGAAGACGTAGGGCGGTAGGCCGGTGACGCGACGGAATTCCATCTACGAACTTTACTCGTCGTGTTGTTGGCGCCACCGTCGTAACACCTCGACGTTAACGTCGGGCGCGAAGACCGCCCACGTCGCGCCGGCGTCGCGCACCGCGCTCAAGGTCGCCGCCACATCCGACGACGTCGGTCCGGCCCAACTCACCTCGCCCGACGTCGCCATCTCGCGAACTCGCTCCGGCGTAGCGTCCCAAAGATTGATCGTCGCGCCGACCTCGCGGGCCACGCGATTCGTCTCGTCGTTGCCGGCGCCGAACCAGACGGGCATCCGGTCCTTCAGTTCGAGCGCCGTCGAGGCCATCAACATCCGTCGTTCGTCGGCGCTTCGCCTCGGCACGTCGTAGGCCTCGTTCTCGGCGACCGAGAGTTTGTCACCCGATCCCAGAGCGCAGATCACCCGGCCCGGAGCCACGCGCTCGAGCGTCAAGAACTCCTCGACGAGGTGCGACGTCCCGACCAGACCGACGCGTGCGACGAGGGGGCCGACGATGACCGTCTCGTGACGACGCGCCACGGCCGCGAGCAGTGGAAACGGCGCCAGGGACGGTCGCGTCGGTGAGCCAATCGGCCAGAGGTGGTCGTAGGCGAAGAGGCCGTCGACGCCCGCGTCGACGGCCTGGGCGGCGAAGCTGAACGCGTCCGCGGCGCCGTCTCGAAACGTCGGCAGGAGGACGCCGAGCTTCACGAGGTGCGCTCGAAGGCGACGAAGGCGGCGCCCATCGCGCCCGAACGAGGTCCGAACATCGAGGGCGTGACGGTGATCGCCGGACGCGCGCGGTACCCCTCGACGAGGTCGGCCAGGTACTCCCGGGCCGACGGCAACACGAGTTCTGAGGCGATCGACAGTCCCCCGCCGATCACGAATTGGCCGCAGTCGAGAATCGCCGCCAGGTTCGCCATTCCGAGCGCGAGCCACCACCCGATCTCCTTCATCAACACCACGGCCTCGTCCAGGTTCTGCGCGGCGGCGGCCGTCACGTCCTCGGCCCGCACCGCGGCGGCGTTGCCGCGTTGGGCGACGAGCGTCGGGAGCCGTCCGGCGACCGCCGCTTCGCGCGTCAGGCGATTGAGTCCCCCGCCCGAGGCGTAGCGTTCCCAACAGCCGTGTCCCCCGCAGAGACAGGCCGCGCCCCGCGCGACCACGACCATGTGACCGATCTCGCCGGCGAAACCGCTGCGGCCCCGGATGAGTTGGCCGTCGGCGACGACGCCACCCCCGATGCCCGTACCCAGGGTCACCATGACGAAATCGTCGATGCCGCGCGCGGCGCCCCATTCGTGTTCGCACAGCGCGGCGCAGTTGGCGTCGTTCTCACAGAACACCGTCGAGCTGGCCAACGACGCGCCGAGCAACGCGCCCAGGTCCGCTCCGGAGGCCGACCGGAGGTTCGGTGCGTAGACCAGCCGTCCGTCGCGGCGCATCATGCCTGGGAGACCGATGCAAACCGGCAACGACGAGGGATCGAGTCCCTGTCGCGCGCTCAGGTCCTTGATCAACTCCGACACGACCTGCGCGGTCGGCGCGCCGACGTTGTCGCTGAGCAGGTGCGGCGTCGGGGCTTGGACCTCGCTCAGTACCCGTCCGTCGCGCGCCACCAAGAGCGCCAACGCTTTCGTTCCCCCGACGTCAACGCCGACCGCGACGTCGATCATCGCGGTTGCTCGGCCTGCGCCTTCAGCTCGCGCAGCGCTTGGGTCTGGATACGGTAGGCGGCCCGGGATTTGATGAACGTCGGGATCGGCACGAGCAACTCGACTTCGAGGTCGTAGGTGACCCTGGTCTCGTCGCCGTCGGCTTCGAATCGGTAGCGCCCGTTCAGGGTCTCGGTGAGGTCACCCTGGACCTGGCGCCAGGACAGTTCGCCGGGGGCCTGGGCGTAGTCGTAGCGAAGGGTGTAGGTGGTCGAGCGACCAAAGGCCGCGGCGCGGAATTCAACCTCCAGTGCTCGTCCCTGGTCGTCTCGGGTCACGACCTCGATGCGCTTGAGGTCCGAGACCCAGTCGTGGTAGTGCTCGAAGTCCGTGACCACCTCGTAGATGGACTCCGGGGCGGCGTTGACCGTGATCGATTCCGTGGCTCGTTGTGTCACCGCACCTCCTCGTCCCAACATTAGGGCAGTCGTTGTGCACCGCCAAAGTGGTCGAAGGGCGCGAGTTCGCGCGACAGACGCGCGGCCAGGGTGGACCATTCGAATCGCTCGACGGCCGACGCCCGAGAGGCCCGTGCGAATTCGCGGCGACGATCGTCGTCCACCATCAATGATCGAATGGCCTGGGCCAGCAGGTCGACGCTGCGCGAATCGCCGATGACGTAGCCGGTCACGCCGTTCGTCACGGCCTCGTGGCTGCCGCCCGAGCGACCGGCGATCTGGGCCACGCCCGTCGCCGCCGCTTCGACGAAGACGATGCCGAAGCCTTCCTGTTCGAGTCCCAACCATCGGCTTCGACAGTCCATCACCATGAGATCACTGGCGCCCAGCCAATCACTCAATTCCTCATCCGGCACCCGACCGAGGAACGTGACCGGCGCCCCCAGTCGCGTCGCGAGGGTGCGCAGTCGTTTCTCGTCGCGCCCGGATCCGCCAATCGCGACGCGCATCTCCGGGAACTGCGGCTGCAGCCGAGCGGCCGCGCGAATGAGGGTGTCCATACCCTTGCGGGGCACGAGTCGCGAGTACGAACTGATCAAGAACGCACCCTCGGCGATACCGACGGACTGACGCACTTCGCCGCGGCGCGAGGGATCGAGCGGTGCGAAGCGCTGCGTGTCGACCCCGGGCGTCACCTGGATGATCGGCGGCGCGTTCTCCGCGGTGATTCGTCGAACCTCGGACTCCGGGTACGAACCAGCGCAGATCACCACGGCGGCGTTTCTCAAGACGTAGCGAAGCGACGAAGCCACCAAGGGAATGCGCCCGGGCGCCGTGACCTCGGCGCCGTGCACGACCACGCCGTAGGGAACCGAAAGTCGAGGCCCCAGCAGCCCAAGCGGCCACGCCGGGTCGAGCAGAACCAGTTCGGGCTGATGGCGCGCGATCGCCGATTCGATGGCCCGCTTCACGCGCCAGGTAGGAAAGAAGAGGGTCTTCGCCGGGATCCGTTCGACGACGATCTCGGAACTCGCGTCAAAGGTTTCGGTGTCCGGATGCGACGTCGCGGTCACCACGACGGCGCGATCGGGCTCGAGTCGACGCCACAGTTCATGAAGGTAGACCTGGATTCCGCCAGTTTTCGGTGGGTAGTCGTTGGTCACCAACAAGTGACGAGCCATCGGACCAACCTAGTCAACGCCTACGCGCTCCGAATTACTCCGCGGTCGCGGATCGGTGTTGAAACTTCAGTCGCGGCATCATGCCCTGGGACGTGAAGAGTTGGACGACGTCGGCCTCTTCGGCGGTCATCACTAGTTCGTCCGGCTCTTCTCCGAGCACGAAGCTAACCAGGCAGTCGGCGCAGTCCGGCGTCCCGCGACGTACGCAGTCGTGACAGCTAATGGAAAGTTCGATCTCGTGGCTCATGGTGGCCCCCTTCACTTGTCACCACTCTGCACCGCGTCTGTGACACGTCAGGCGTGCAGATACGGCGCGATCTCGGAGGCGACTTGTGCGGGACCGAACACAACGCCTTCGGTCAGGACTCGACGATCGAACGGATCGATCAACACGTAGAACGGGGGCCATCGAACGTCCAGCAGCCGAAAAGCCTCGGGCGAGACGAATACCGGATGGCGGGCACCTTTCCACTCCGTGGATTCGTCGTCGCTCGCGCTGATAACGACGACCGGAAGACGAAGCTCGTTGAGGTCCGCATTGATGAACTCGCGGCAGCCGTCACAGTCGGACTTGATCGCCACGACGAGGGTGACTTCGCTCAGATCGAGGGCTACCTCGGCGCCGTCGGACCAATGGCCGCGCAGCGAACTGGGGGCGACCCGATCACGTGGTCGGTCAAAGGATCGGGCGTTGAACTCAGACGTCACTGGATTCAACGATGGGTTCGACGGCGCGTCCGTGGCCACACCATCGACAGGTCACCGATTCAACGTTCTTCGCGATGATCTCCGGTTCTTCGACCGTCAGATCGCCGCCGACGGTGAAGTGGTGGAAGGACCGTATGGACGTCGTCTCCACCACGTCGAATCTCGTGAGGTTCCCGCAAGCGGTGCATCGATAGCGAGTAGTCACAGAGTCACGGTACTTGGAGATCTGTGAACTCATTCAAGGGACGGATAGTGGCCCCGACGTCGGGGCCGTACTTCGTATTCGAAGGGCTCCGGATCTTCGTAACCGAAGACGGTGTCGAACGGCACCGGGTCGATCTGATTGTGGGACCGCTCGGCGTCGATGAGTCGAACGAGCGCGCCGGGGTGGCGCAGTCGGCCGATCATGATGGAGCCGCCGTTCGTCTCCAGAACGACGAGGCCGCGTCTGGTGAGTCGCTCGGAGACTCGCTGATCCACGCGCAGCGCGACGACGTCGCGCAGGTCCACCGAACTGCTCTGGTGGTGCAGCACCCCACCTTCGACGACGATTCGTTCGTTGGTGACGTGCACTTTGTGCGAGCGCCAACGCCATGTGCGAGTCAACGCCACCAACGCGAAGGGACCGGCGAAGATCAACCCCAATACCGTCTCGTGTTCGTGGATCAGGTGCACGTGCTGCCCACCGAAGATAACCAGAGCCAGGAGGACGAGGCCCACGAGACACGGCCGGACGATGCCCCGGGCGACGGGCGTCACCGAGATGATCCTCACTTCGCCCTCGCGCAATATCATTCGTGGTGCCACACCTCAAGCGTAAAGACTATTTGGAGGAAAATCAGAACATCGGCCGTGAAAGTCGTGTGAATTTTCTCGTTAGACGTTGCGCATCTGGTGCGCCGCCATATCGAAGTAGGCGTGGAGTTCGCTAAACTGGTCCGCGCTCAAGGTCGAGCGTTCACTCTCCAGTGCCGTCGACATCGCTTCAAGCCACGCGTCGCGCGCGAGCCGGTCGATGAGAAACGGAGAGTGGCGCATTCGGAGGCGCGGGTGTCCGCGTTCTTCAAAATACGTCTTCGGTCCGCCCCAGTACTGCTCCAAGAACATCTCGAAGTGTCGCTTCGATTCGCTCAAGTCCTCGGGGTACATCGGTCGCAACAGTTCATTTTGCTCGACTTCGGCGTAGAAGTTCGAGACCAGACGGTGAAAAAACGCGTGACCACCGACCTGGTCGTAGAACGTCGCCTCCACCCCTCTACGTTAATGGTGTCCTCTAGACTGCTTCGGGTCTCTTAAGAGACGTGCGGGTGTAGCTCAATGGTAGAGCTCCAGCCTTCCAAGCTGGCCATGCGGGTTCGATCCCCGTCACCCGCTCCACGGTTTTCGTTGCAAGCATTGACGCTTACGCAACTTGTTACTATCCACTGCGGCATCGGCACGCAGCACGCGGCGCAACAGGCACTTGACTCTTATAGGACCTTCAAACAAGGGAAACGCGTCGTTGATGCGATCTACACGCTGACTTTGTTCCAGTGGCTTCCTGCATCGATCGTTCGAAAGAGCGAGAAAGTCGCCTGACTCGACCTTTCCTTTACGAGCGCAAAGCCGGTTGTAGGGCTGGTGAATAGGACTTGAGAGACGGGGTCGTTGAGAACGACGCTCCAGGTACGTCCCCAGTTCGTACTGCGCACCAGCTGGTAACTCGAATTCGACGCATGCTGGAGGAGAATCGTCCCCGGTACGGGGACCGCCGGCAGACCCGGCACGGTGGAGTAATAACTCCCTTGATAGGAACTCGAAAGTTTGCGAAAGGGCTTGAAAGACGCTCCGGCGTCGTAGGAAATGAAGAGCCATGACGCTCCGTTATTCCATCCCGAGGGCACCGAAGAGCCCGGTGGGTACACGATCTCGGCGCTCTCGCCCTCGGCAAGCAGCACCCTGTCCGTCACGGCGTCAATCGAGGTATAGCTCGATCCGAAACTTTCAAATGAAGGTCCGTTCCACGCGCCCCAGGAGCCGTTGGTCAAGAGTCGCGCGCTGGCGGTGAAACTACGATCGTTCCCGGCCACGAACCAACCGTTGACGCCCGCGAACGTGAAGGAACCTACTAATTGCGTGCCTCCCGCGGGCATCCCCATTTCTGCGCTCGATTTCCTCGACCACTGGTCCACGTTTGAACGTGTGCCGAGCAGGTCGGCGCCACCAGTATTGGATCCTCCGAAAAGGTACGTCCACGCTCCGTGCGTGGCCATCTGGACAACGCCATAGGTGAGTGAGAGTGGATCAAGGCGAATTTGTTGCCACGTTTTGCCACTGTCATGGGTTGACCACAGACGACTTACCGAATTCGGACTAGCCGTAGTCGGCGTTACGGGGGCGGGAACGGTGCCGTAAATCCAACCGTTCTTCGCGTCTGCGAAGTGAACGGTGAGGGTCGCGTATGTGGTGCCGAACGTGCCCCACGATTCCAGCTGGAGTCTTCGACCCAGCTGACTCGGAATTGGCACAACACTCCATGAAGAGCCTGCGTCGCCAGTGCTCCGCAGGGCAGCGCAAGTCTTCGCGGCGCAGTCATAGAGCGAGAGGACGTAGCCCCGTTGAGGGTTCGGGAACGACAGGGAAATCGAGTCCAGTTGAACGGGAGACGCACCCGCCGCGTTTGATGTTGGAATTAGAAAAAGCACTAGGAGCAAACAGACAATCAGTGGAAGTACTTTCGGATCCCTTCGCACTGAATCTCCTTTAACTTTCTCGGTTTATCACGCCGAGGTGTTCCGTGGCTTCGGGTCTCCGACACCACTTTTCCGATTTTTCATCTAGCCGGTAACGACTTGTTGGATGGCAAGGTCCTGACCGTCCGAGATCGCTTGGGTGGTCATTACCAGACGGGTGTCGCCGTGAATGGACAGGAATAAGACGGCGGATCTAATAGCCGGTGGCTGAGCTAACCGCCAGCTGCCGAAATGACATTCGCAGCCAAAGCTCGTACCGGTCGAGGTTCCAGCGGTGCATGCGCAGCGCCAGGAGATAACCCTCGGCATTGGCCAGCACCACGCCGGTGTCGATGATCCATCGTAGGTCGCACTCCGGGTGGAGCAAACCATCGTCGTGCATGGTCGTCCAGAACACTTCCTGGACGTGGCGGCTCCCCGCTCGGCCTTCCTCCCAGAAAATGGCGATGACGGGTTCGATGGCGGCCGCCTGCTGGGCAGTAGCGAACAGCTCGCCGGTGCGCTCCATGATCATGCGCCCCTGGTGGGCGGCCGCGTCGCAGCGTTCGAAGGCGGTGGGCGCGTGGAGGGCGTGGCTGGTCCAGTCGCGGCCCATCACGTCGATCGGAAGCGTGTCGCCGACGATGGCCACGTCCACCACTCGCTTGAAGAGCGCTGCCTTGGTGCCGAAGCGCACGTATACAGTGCGCGCTCCCACTTGGGCCGACTCGGCGACGTCGGTCAGCCTGGTGGCGGCGTACCCGCGCTCCAAGAAGAGCCGGTGAGCGGCACCGAGGATGAGCTCCTCGGTGCGCGCGATCTGGCGGCTCCGAGCCCGAGGAGATGGGCTGTTGACAAGCCTAGTCATAATGTGTAGTCTAACTGCACTTATGCAGAGTAACTGCATTTTAGGAGGTTGACATGCCTGAGATCATCGCACCCCTTCTCGCTGGGGTCCACCACCTGAAGCTTCCGGTCAGCGACCTGGCCCGGTCCCGTGCCTGGTACGAGAGCCGGCTGGGCTACCAGGTGCAGACCGACTTCGTGGAGGACGGCGTTGTCATGGGGTACGCCATGGAGCATCCCAACGGCGGCCCGCCGTTGGGGCTGCGCCTCGATCCGGCCCGGGCGCGGACCGCGGCCGGCTTCGACTACTTCGCCATCGGGGTGCCGGACAAGTCGTCGATCGACGCGTTGGCCGAGCGGCTCACGGCGCTGGGCGATGAGCACGCCGGCGTCCATATGGCCTCGATCGGCTGGATCCTGCCGCTTCTGCACGACCCCGACGGGCACGAAGTCCGCTTCTACACCTGGCAGAAGCTCGACGGCGACGACGCGCCACTACCCACCACGGTGAACAACGCCCGTGAGAGCGCCGAAGCCCGAGAGCGTGCCGCCTCAGCGTGACCAGCGCGGCTGCCAGCGATTGGTCGGCTCTGAGTTTCCATGACACGAAGGAGACGACTATGGA
>Ga0208586_1000305_pt1 | contig 18839 bp, 15 predicted proteins | sample NGESurshal072012_6_FD_184471 | JGI IMG/M metagenome (GOLD analysis project Ga0208586, IMG submission 184471) | Arctic peat soil microbial communities from Barrow, Alaska - NGEE Surface sample 53-3 shallow-072012 (SPAdes) | ecosystem: Environmental > Terrestrial > Soil > Wetlands > Peat ... | reverse complement strand
ACGAGTACGAGGCCCGACATCACGAGCCACTCCTTCGCCGAAAGCCGCACGCCGACCGACGTACCGGCCGCGTACAGGACGACCATGCTTAGAATCGCCATGAGGTAGCCGCAGAGGATCTTCGCCGTGAAGTACGCCGACGTGCGAAGTGGCGTAATGCGCAGCTGCCGCGTCCATCCGACCGTCCGTTCGACCGCAATTCGCCCACCGCTGGAAATGACCGCGACCATGCAGCCCCACGCGACCATGCCCGACATGTAGTACAGAGGGAAGGACACCCCAATCAACCTGGCGTGGCGATTGGGACCGGCAACCACGAGAAACAGGATGAGCGGAAAGATAAGACTGAAGATCAGAAACCGTCGATTGCGATAGGTGCGTAAGACCTCGTAACGCAGGTAGTGCGTGTTGCTCACGGTTCGCCCTCTGAGGTGATGTCGTCGTCTTCCTCGTCGGTCAGTTCAAGGAACGCCTCTTCCAGTCCGGCACCGCGAACCTCAATGTCGCGAAGTGCCGCAAAGCGACTCACGAGATGACGGAGTACGCCGTCAGAGTCCGCGCAGTTGAGTGTCACAGCGTCGCCGTGACGCTCCGCGCTGGTCACGCCGGGAATCGTGGTGAGTAGGGCCACGTCAACGTCTTCCAGCGTTGCGCGAATGACCCTTCCGCCCACCGTGGCCTTGATTTCTGTCGGCGCACCGTCCGCGACGATCCGTCCCCTCGACATCAAGACAATACGATCGGCGTACGCGTCGGCCTCTTCGAGGTAGTGCGTGGCGAACACGACGGTCTTACCTCGTGCCGCCACCGCTCGCATCGCCGTCCAGAAATCACGGCGACCTTCTACGTCGAGGGCAACCGTTGGCTCATCGAGCACCAGAAGATCGGAATTCGCGACCAGCGCAATCGCAAACCGGACGCGTTGGGTCTCTCCGCCGGAGAGTTTGCGAGTCTGACGATCGGCGAACGCATCGGCACCGGTAATCGAAAGTGCCTCATCGACGGCCAGCGGGTTGGGGAAGAGGCCGGCCATCATGGTGACGAGTTCGCGCACGCTGAGATAGTCAATCAGTGATCCCGTCTGCGTCATGGCACTAATGAGACCGAGACTGACCGCCTCCGACGGCGAACGACCGAACAGTGACACCGTCCCGGCATCGGGTCTGGTGAGCCCGATCACCATGTCGATCGTCGTCGTCTTGCCAGCTCCGTTGGGACCGAGGAGCGCCACGGTAGAGCCCCGTTCGAGCGTGAGGTCAATTCCCCGAACGGCTCGAACGGGGCCGTAGGTCTTGGTGAGAGAGGCGAGAACGATTTGCTCCCGGCTGACCACGTGGTCGTTCGTCGTGGTCACGACAGTTCACCGGCTAGGCGGCCCCCGAACCGGCCCGCATCACGCGTCAGCGACGAAGGGACCGTCATCGAAGAGGCCGAGTAATAGTTCGAGAGGGGCGCAGAGACAATGAAACCACGGTAGCCGACGGGCGTTTCAACGACGAGCCGCAACACGGTGCGGTAAAGGTGTCGAAACCAATGACGGCACGTACGCGGACCGCGATCGGCCGGAGCGGAAGGAGGTCTCGCGATATGTTGTGCACATGTTGAAGCGATTCTTCGAACTTCTCGGTTTGGTCACCATGGGTTTCGGCGTCTACTTCGTGACAACCGAGCAAAAACAGAATCAGGCGTGCAACAACTTGGCCGGACACTTCCGTGGGATTGGCGTCAGTGCGTCGTGCCAGCGAGTGGTCTGGATCTATTTCGGAGGATTCTTGCTGCTGGCGCTCGGTCTGTTGGTCGTGATCTTCGGCCTCCTGGCCACACGACGGTCGGCCAAGCGCCGCGTGAAGAATCGCAATCCCTCATTGGCGTCGCAGTACCACCCCGTAGACCATGCGGGACGGGGCCCAACGCCGTAACGACGCTCTGGAGGACCGGAGTCGACTTACTTCTTGCGAACGAGTTCCACGACCGGAATGACGCGCGTCGTCTTCTTTTCGTACTCGGCGAATCCGGGGAATCGCTCGGCCTGGATGGCGTACACGCGGTCGCGCTCGCTGCGGCTGACCTCGACGGCGGTCGCCTCGTACTCTTCTGTGCCCTGTTCAATGGTGACCGTGTCGTTGGCCTTCAAGTTGTGGAACCAGTCGGGGTGGTTGTCGGCACCGGCGTAGGACGCGAAGACGTAGATCTTGTCGTCCTCGACCAAATACATCATGGGATTGACGCGCTCAATTCCGGACTTGGCCCCGGTGGTGTGCAGCAGTAGTACGGGTGCACCTTCGAACTGCCCGCCAACTTTTCCCTCATTCTCACGGAATTCGGCAATGACATTCTTGTTCCAATCATTCACATCGCTCACTATTGCTCCCTCGCTCTTTCATCACTAATTAACACTCTGTCGCGGCGGTCTCGCCACTCCGCATCCTAGGAGGCAAGTGAGCGGAGGAGCGACTCGGTGTCGTCGGCGTTAAGTGGCACACCCAAGAAATAGCCCTGCGCGAGCGTGCAGCCCAAATCACGCAGTTGGGGAACTTGATCGGACTCTTCGACACCTTCCGCGATTGCGATGAGCCCAAGCGTGTGGGCCAATTGGACAATGGCTGGCGTCAGCTGCGCCCGACGGTCACCACTGTCGATGGTCGCCACGAAGGAACGATCGACCTTCAAAATGTCAATTGGCAGTTGCTCCAAATGAGAAAAAGACGAGAAACCGGTGCCGAAGTCATCGACGGCGATGCGCAATCCGAGGGACTTCAGTGATTCCAGATTTCGAATCGTCGACGTCAAGTCCTTCATGATGGCACTCTCGGTAATCTCGAGGATGAGGTTGGCCGGTTCGAATCCCGTCTCCAAGAGCGACAGACTGACGCTTTCGCGAATTGAGTTATCGGCCAATTCGCGCGCCGACAGGTTGACGCTCATAACCAAATCAGATCCGACGAGTCCGTGGCTTCGCCAATGGCGGACTTGGGAGCACGCTTCGCCGAGAACGAAACGGTCGATGAGATGGATGAGTCCAATCTCTTCGGCGAAGGGGATGAAGGAGATCGGCTGCAGGAGCCCTTGGGTGGGGTGTTGCCAACGAACCAGTGCCTCGAACCCGATCACGGCGCCGCTCTCGAGATTGAATATTGGCTGATAGTGGACGCGAAGCTCTTCGGCCAGTACCGCCCGGCGTAGATCGGCCTCGAGTTCGAGTCGTTCGACGACCGCGACGTGCATTTCGTCTTGGAACTCCTCAATTCGGTCCTTACCGTTCGACTTGGCGAGGTACATCGCGAGATCGGCGTTTCGGAGTAACTGTTCGCTCGTGTGACCCTTGTAGCCGAAGGTAACGCCCATGCTCACGGTCGTCGAGAGCTCCTGGTCACCAATGTTCATTGGTTGACGAAGAAGTCGAATCGTTCGCTGCGCCATGCCCATCACTTCGGCTCGACTGTCGACATCCTCGACGAGGACCGCGAACTCGTCGCCCCCGAGCCGCGCGGCGGTATCGGATTTGCGGAGACTTCCCGCCAGGGCGGCGCCGACCGCCTTCAGTAGTTCATCACCGGTCGAGTGGCCGAGACTGTCGTTGACGTTCTTAAAATTGTCGAGGTCGAGGAATAACACTGCAACGTACTTGCCGCTTCGTTCGCTTCGGGCCACGGCCTGGGTCACTCGGTCTTGGAACAGTGCGCGGTTGGCGAGACCGGTCAGGGCGTCGTGAAACGCCAAGTGGGCTAGTTCGCCTTCAAGTTTCTTCTCTTCGGTGATGTCGCTAAAACTCCACACCCGACCAACGACCTGGCCCGACACGTACTGGGGTTTCGAGAGCCGGCGGAAGTACCGGCCATCCTTGAAGGCCAACACCTCGTTGCTCTCGGCCTCGGGCGTGGCGTACAACTCATCGACCCGCGTTCGAAAGTGATCGGGATCGACGAGCTGATCGGTGACAAAGTCGATGAGACTCACGTCGTCGCGTTTCGCGACCATATTGGCGGGCACGCGCCACATCTCCGCGAACTGTTCATTGAAACTCGTGATCGTGCGGTCGCTGCCCACGACGAGCAGGCCGTCGGCCGTTGATTCAAGCGTGGCGTTCAAGAGTGAGAACGTCTCGCGCAAATCACGCAGCGTGTTCTCCAGTTCCCTCTCCGCGAAGACCCGCTCGGAGACGTCGTGGGCCGTGACGACGAGCGCGCCCACCGTGGGGTCATCCATCAAACTGACAATCGCCAGTTCGTACGACGCCATCTCCTGGGATCCTCGGCGAAGGAGGCGCACGCCGTGAATGACGGGTTGTGTGGCACTCGACACCCGAATCGCCGATTCGAGGGCCGCGCGCAGCGCGGGACGATCGACTTCAGCGACGATGTTGGCGAGTGGTTGGTGCTCAACGACTTCGGGGTCGTGACCGAGTTTGCGGGTGAGGGCTCCCGACACCGATTCGATTTCGCCCGTGGAGGAAACCAGCATCATGATCGTCGACGCATTGTGCACGACGGACCGGAACCGAGCAACGTCGTCACCGGCGACCTCGAAGCGGCGTCGTTGCGTGAGGTCGCGAATGCTGTAAAGGATCGCGCCCTCCTCGAACCAGCTCACCGGCCGGCCAATCAGTTCGATGAGGAGCCATTCGGTGTCGACGCGCACTCGAATCTCCAGCGGGACCCCGACGTCTTTATCCTGCACTGTTTCGAGTGAACGCAGAACAATCTCTAGGTCGTCGGGGTGGATGAAGTCGAGCGCGGAGATGCCGACGGCCGATTCAAGTGTGCGGTTGAAAAGTGCTTCGGCAAGATTGTTCGCCCAAATGAGATTTCCCTCACTATTCAAGACGACCACAATCTCGGGGAAGTCGTCAAGCAGTTTCGCAAGGAGTTCGTCAGAAAAGATCACGCCACGCCACCCGTCTTCGGTCGAGGGCCTTGGGGCAATGATGTGTGAGTCCATAACGGGGAACGGTTCGGCGTTTCCATGGTGTGAACCGTAACGCACGAGAATTCCTTCGAAGCGCATAGTCCCTGATCCGTCCGCTGTTCGGTTACGCCGTACAACAATCACTCTTGCCAACACAATGAGAGTCGAATTTGCACAGCACCTGTGCATAAGCACCGCGGTGCGAGACGGAACGAACGCCAGTCTTTATCTAGAAAGTCGACCCGAAGATGTGTCGACGCGCGACTCGATCGGCGTCGTTGCAACGCTCGCCAGTCTCCGCGTGGTCTGTCGGCCTACTGAGCGGTAGTCGCACCTGTACGGCTGAGAAGATGATTATTTTGCGGTGACATTTGCGAGAGTGTTGAGAACTTGTTGACAATCGTCTCAAAGCGCTCGCTTAGCGTAAGTCGGTGACTGATCTCTCCGAACGATCGTTGGCGGCCAGCCGTCTCGATTCGGCCGGTGTGCACGGCATCGAACAAGTTGGCCTCGCTCGCCGCGAATCAGTACGAGCTCTCCTTGAAGCGCATCCTCCCTCGTGGGACGGCTTACTTGAAGCCCTTCCCGAGGGTACGGCCCTTCTCGACAGTAACGGCGTTGTCCACTACGTCAACGGATTACTCGCGACCTTGCTCGGGTACTCGCGCGAGGAACTCATTGGTCAGAGTGTTGAGATCGTGGTGCCGCATCGACTGAAGGAAGCGGCGCTGCGAGCGCGTCACAATCGTGCCTGGATTCCGACGTCGAACGTGATCTGGAACGACCCCGACCTCACGATTCTCTGCAAGGACGGACGTGAGATTCCCGTTGAGATATCGAGGTCACCGTTAGCACTCGACCGTGGGTCGTGGGTCGTCGCGGCCGTGCGCGACGTTAGTGCACAGCGCGAGATGGAACGTGCACGGGCCGACGTTGAACTGAGATTCCGAGTCGCGTTCGAGAACAACATGGCGCCAATGACCTTCGCCGACAAGGACGACCTCATCATTTCGGTGAACGACGCCTTCTGTCAGATGGTTGGATTCACGAAGGAAGAGCTGATTGGGTGCGATTCGACACCTTTCACCTACCCGGACGACGTGGGCATCACCGAGAGTACGCACCAACGTCTCATCGCGGGTGAGATGGAACAGGAACGCTACGTGAAGCGGTATCTGCGCAAGGACGGCCGCGTCATTGACGTTGAAGTATCTCGGTCCCCGGCGCGTGACGAGGAAGGCAACATCCTCTACTTCGTCTTCTCCGAACGCGACATCACTGAAGAACGCGCACTGGCGGCGCAGCTCTCGCACCAGGCTCTGCACGATCCCTTAACCGGACTTGCCAATCGCGCCCTCTTCGAGGACCGACTCGCCCAGGCCCACGGTCGCGTGGTCCGACATGGTGGCATCGGTGCGGTGTTGTTGATCGACCTCGACGACTTCAAGGGCGTCAACGACACCCACGGCCACTTCGTTGGCGACCAACTTCTCACCGCCATCGCCAAACGGCTCGAGCAGGTCACCCGCTCAAATGACACCCTCTGTCGTTTCGGGGGTGATGAGTTCCTGTACCTCGCCGAGGGGCTCGACGAACCGGCCGAGGCGGAAGCACTCGCCGAACGACTGGTCAAAGTCATTTCCGAACCGTTCACGATTGCCGGTTCGCAGATCGAGCAGCGTGCGAGCATTGGCATTGTCATCTGGGACGCGACCTGCAACAGTTTTTCCGAAACGATTCAGAACGTCGACGCCGCACTGTACGAAGCCAAGCGCAACGTACGGGGTCATCACGTGGTCTTCACCCCCAACATGCACCAGCGGGCCGTCAGTCGATTCGCACTCGTCCAGGAGTTGCGCCACGCCTTCCAGGCCGGTGACCTCGCCATGCACTATCAGCCCATCGCCGATCTCGCGACGAGCGAGGTAGTCGGGTTCGAAGCGTTGATGCGCTGGCACCATCCCGAACGGGGATGGGTGCCACCCAATGTCTTCATCCCGCTCGCCGAAGAGAGTGACCTCATTCTCGAACTGGGTTCGTTCGCACTGCGCGAGGCGATCAAGGAAGCGAGCACGTGGGATCGTCCCGACGCGTCCGTCACGAGACCGTACGTCACGGTCAATCTCTCGGCTCGTCAGTTCCTCGATCCCAACCTCGTGCCAATGATCAAGAACATGTTGAGCGAGAGCGGACTGCCGCCCGCCTATCTCATTCTGGAGATCACTGAGGGTGTGGCGCTCATCGACATCGCCGAGACGATGACCGTGCTCGATCACTTGGGCAATCTCGGCGTCGGCATAGCCCTCGACGACTTCGGCACCGGCTTTTCGTCGCTCTCGTACCTCGAAGCGCTCAGCCCACGGATCATCAAGATCGATCAGTCGTTCGTGCGCCCGTCGCGCGAGAACAGTCGCAACGACACGTTGCTCGAGATGATCATCACCCTCGGCCAACGTCTCAATGTGACAATGCTGGGCGAAGGCATCGAAACGTCGCGTCAGTTCAGTCGCCTGCGACGTCTCGGCTGCGAACTCGGCCAGGGTTTCCTCTTCTCCGCGGCCGTACCCAACGACGAAGTGAACGCAATGGTTGGACAAGTCTTTGAGCGAGAGCCGGCGGACTGACTGACGGTTGTTCGCACGTCGTTTAAGGACGACGAGTCGTAGACTTCGCGCATGTTGATTGACGGCGACCTTTCCTTTCGCGGTGGCGACATTGCCGAGCACGCTCGTCGAGCTGAGTCCGAAGGCTACGACGGCGCGTGGGCCGCGGAAGCGGGACATGATCCGCTTCTCATCGCGGCAAGCGCGGCTCCCGCGACCAGCACCCTCGAACTCGGTACCGGCATCGTCGTGGCCTTTGGTCGAAGTCCCATGATTACCGCGACCATGGCGAACGACGTGCAACTACTTTCGAAGGGTCGATTGCTACTGGGCCTCGGCAGTCAAATCAAACCGCACATCGAGAAGCGTTATTCCATGCCGTGGTCGCATCCCGCCCCGCGGATGCGCGAATACATTCTGGCAATGCGCGCGATCTGGGCGTGCTGGAACGAAGGTGAGCCACTGAACTTTCGCGGTGAGTTCTACAAGCACACGCTGATGACGCCGTTCTTCAATCCCGGTCCCAATCCGTACGGCGCACCGAAGGTCTACCTCGCCGCCGTCGGCGAACTGATGACCGAGGTCGCCGGTGAAGTGGCCGACGGGTTACTCGTTCATCCCTTTACGACCGAGCGTTACCTGAGCGAGGTGACGCTGCCGGCGCTCGAACGCGGTCTGGCGAAGTCAGGCCGCACGCTCGAGGGCTATCCAATCTCCTACGCAGGACTTATCGCGACCGGTGCGAGTGAAGAGGCCCGAGCGAAGGCGGTGTCGGCGGTACGGGGCCAGATTGCCTTCTACGGTTCGACGCCGGCCTACCGTCCCGTCTTGGAACTCCACGGTTGGGGCGAGCTGCAGAGTGAACTGAATGCTCTCTCGCGCCGGAGTGAGTGGACGAAGATGGGCGAGTTGATCAACGACGACGTGGCCAATGCGTTCAGCATCACCGCGCCACCGCGAGACGTCGGGGGAGTGGTGGCACGCCGGTTCGGCGACGTCATTAGTCGCTTCAGTATCTACGCTCCCTACGCCCTCGACGACGAATCGCGTCACGCGATCATCGCGTCGGTGCGTGCCTCCTCCTCGCACTGAACGCATTCCGGACGGCTCGCCGCCAAGCGAAACGCGTGACAATCCACTAATTTCACCGGTCGCAAACGTAGAGTCGAATGGTGAGTTGGAACGAAGAACCGCGGTCCTGGGAGTCGACGGAGGACATTCTCGGCTTTCTCGGATTCGCAGGTGTCGACACAACCCGCGATCAATTGGCTCGTCTGCACCGCCGCCGTCTCATCAGCGAGCCGTTTCACGATCAACACGGTGGACGAAGTGCGCTCGCGCGCTACCCGGCGGGCACCGCCGAGCGAATGTTGCGTATTTCGCAATTGCGCTCGACCACCAAGCAGTTAGACGAACTGGCGTGGCGCCTCTGGTGGGAGGGCTACGACGTTGAGCCTGACATCATCCGAACCTTCATTCTAAAAAAGGCGACCCGGTGGGACGAACAGCACCGTGAGATTCGCGCGGTCAACTCCGCCGAAAGTGCCGTCGAAGAAGTCAAAGGGGAGCGCGATGTCCTCGAGGCAGTCTTCTTCGAGCACCTGAAGGCCGGTCCCGCAATGGCGTCGGCCCGCAAACGAATTGGTCGCGGCTCAGAACTGTACGCCGAATTCTCGTCGCTCCTGATCGATCTCATGAATGGCGATCTCTCCGTTCTCGACTCCTCCGAAACGGGACTCTTCGACCTCGACGCCTCGGGCAGGAACGCACAGACCGGTGGAAACGAGGACACCCGTCGAGCCGGCGTGGTGGCGCTCGCCGCAATGCAAAGTGGCATGGATCTGCCGTTCATTCAACTCGTCGCGACCCTGGACGACAAGGAAGTGTCGAACGCCCGACCGGTCGCCCTTAGATTTCTCAGCCTGATCGCGAATGTGGGCGGCATCGTGCAGGACGTCTTCGGCGGCTCCGGTCACGGCCGTGACAACGTCGGCAAGAGCCTGATCACCATGTCGGAGAGCTCTGAAGAACAGGTCCTCGCACTTCTCCTGACGTCCTTGTTTCTAAAGGACGACGGAGTCCGCGAGAGCCTCCCGGAACTCACGCCAATGGTGGTGCAACCTCCGACGATCTCGTTCCTCGACTTTCTGCGGCTTCGCTACCTCGCCCTCGAAGTGCCGGGCTTCGTCTCCCTGCTAGCGCCCGCGCTCGTGCGCGACGCCTTCGGGTCACCAGAGGGCGCCGAACGTTGGCGTGTGCGCTTTGACGAATACTGGATGAGCCACTTCATGGAACTGCAAGAAGCGATGGCCCTTCGTCCCGACTTGTTCGCGGAGGATCCGCTCGAACATGAGGATTTAGAAGAATTTGAGGTCAAGACTAAAAAAAAAAATCTAAAATGAGGTTCTGGTCGGGCGAATGTAGCCGCGTGTTTACGGACTGGGAGGGTCTCACCACGAGCTATTGGGAGAGGCGCGCGCCGACGCAAGACCTGCCATCATCGCATTTCGACGCGACGCCCGACCTCGTCTTTGGCTAGCTTCGCCCACGTTCGCGATCTAGAGAAGACCGAGATCACCCGTATTGGTGTGTGCGCGCTGATGACAGGCTTCGCAGAGATACTGACAGTTCGCGACCTCGTCGTCACCGCCCGTCGCCAACGCTTTCTTGTGGTGGAACTCTTTGGCGGGGAGTCGACAGTGGCCGTAGTGCGGACACCAACTGTCCGTGCACTCACACGTTCCGCGGGCGCGCTGTCGAGCGAGCTTTTGAACTGACTCCGAAAACGCCATTGAGTTCTCTCCGGACTGTCCGGTCTGGACTGTGCGTGTACTAGGTAACCAGCGTATCGGTGAATACGGCCGACGCGCGACCGGCCGCGCTACACGTTGAACGTCTGGCCGACCATGAGGACCGCTTCCTCAAAGGGCACCGCCGGTGAGAAGTGAAAGCCCTGACCGAGTGAACAGTGTAACGATCGAAGTCGGTCAAGTTGTTGCTGTGTTTCGATCCCTTCGGCGAGCATCGTCATGCCGAGATTGTGACCCAATGAAACGAGGGTTTCGAGAAGTCGATCGCTGTGGATGCTTTCGACTGAGGGTCGAACAAAGGTCTGGTCGATCTTGATGATCATCGGGTTCAACATATTCAGATACGAAAACGAGGAGTACCCGGTGCCGAAGTCGTCGAGCGCGACGCCGATGCCAAGGTTGGTCAACTCCTCAATCAACTGCAAAGTGCCCGTCACTTCTTCGAGGGCAATGCTTTCAGTAATTTCAATAATGAGACGGTCGCCGGGCAGCGCACTCGCCGACAACTCCTGCTTCACCATCGTCAAGAGGCCCGGGTCGTGAAACTGTCTCGATGAAAGGTTGACGGTCACGTAGGGCTCGGAAAGTGAAGCGCTCGATTGGATCCACTGACTGGCCGCGGTGATCGCTTCGTGAAGCGCGAAGCGACCAAGTTCCAATATGAGATCGCTCTGCTCCGCGAGGGGAATGAAAACGGTCGGGGGCACCCAACCGCGATCGGGATGGCGCCAACGCATGAGGGCCTCGAAGCCGACTATCTCGGTCGTCGACAGATGCACGATCGGTTGGTAGTGCATCGCCAACTCACCAGAGGGAATCGCCTGACGTAACTGCTGAACCAGGCTGAAGCGGTTTATCACTTGATGGTGCATGCCGGGGACGTAGATGAAGTGGCGACCCTTACCGAGACGTTTCGCTTCGTACAGCGCGACGTCGGCGTCGCGCACCACGTTGGACACGTCGGTGCTGGCCGAGTCCCAGACCACTACACCGAGGCTGGCGCGCTGTTCGAGCTGAAGTGTAGAAATCGCGAAAGGTTCGTCGAGCACGTGCAAGAAGCGCTCAGCAATGAGTTCGGCCTCCTCCGGTCCCGATATGCCCTCGGCGAGGTAGAGAAATTCATCACCACCGAATCGACAGAGGGTGTCCGTGGCACGAGAGACCGTCTCGAGTCGCCGGGCCACTTCGAAGAGCAACTGGTCACCAATCATGTGGCCGTACGTGTCGTTGACTCCCTTGAAGTCGTCGAGGTCCAGGAGGAGTAGTGCCCCGTGACCGCCCTGGCGCATGATGCGCGAATGGGTCTGGGTAAGTCGGTCGTCGAAGAGCGTTCGATTGGCCAGACCGGTCAGGGGGTCGTGCAGCGCCTGGTGCGAAAGCTGGGCCGTCAACATCCGCTCCTCAGTGATGTCGCGCTCCGAGATGATGAAGTACATCGTGTTGCCCAATTTGTCGCGGGCCGGCGACTTCGAGACTTCGGCGATAATCATCCGGCCGTCCTTGTGCAAGTAACGCTTGACGTATCGGATCTGGCGAATCTCACCGTGCAGGAATCGCTCGTGCGACGCCTCGGTGATGCCGACGTCGTCGGGGTAGGTGAACGGTTTCGAATCAAAGCCAATGAGTTCAGGGCGCGTGCGACCAATCATTTGACAGAACGCGTCGTTCGCCGCGATGATGCAGTCGTGCAAATCGGTGAACACCATCGGCGCCATGTTGTCCTCGAAGGCCAGTCGAAAGTGCTGTTCGGCTTCGAGTCGAGCCTGTTCGGCGGCTCGCTGCGAGCTGTTATCGCGAATTGAACCGACGGCCCATCGTCGACCGTCCAACGTCAGCGACGAAAGCGCGAAGTCAACGGAACGTTCGCTGCCGTCCTTCATGAGGACGTTGAGCTCTCGGTCATTCCAAATGATCCGACTGTCGGGATCGCGGGTGTACTGGAGACGGGCCTCACCCTCCAGCGTTCGCAGTTCCGGCGGTATCAACATTTGGACGTTCTGTCCGACGAGCTCTTCACGGGTGTAGCCGGTGAGGTGAGAAAGTTCACTGTTGACGTACTGCATGACACCTCGCGCGTCCAAGAGTGCGGTGCCGTCGGGTAGCGCTTCGAGCAGGTTTTGCCACGAAAGTGAATGTTCGTCCATGAACCCCACTACTTTCCCACCCTCATACGTGCAACGGGTCCTTACGCACGCGCCGCATTCCTTTAATTCTACGGTCGCGAGGTCCGCGTGACGATCTCTTAAGAAGGTCATCTGTCTGACGACGCGCGAGAATTATCGGAATTTCGAGAGTTGATGGACTGATCATGGGCGGCCAATCATTCTGCACGACAAAAAACAACCGAAGTGTGAGAAAATCACAATCAGAACACTCTTGGACTTCTTTTGTTCGTGCCTCAATCAGTTGATGATCGAGCTTGGCTGAGAACGGTTACGTCGTCTCGGTGTCGGGAGTGTCCGGATGATCGGCGACCCACTCTTGGTCGGTCTCCATGTCGGGACGATCCTTCACCCACTGAGCGTGTCCCGGATTGTGTGGATCGAGCAGATCATCCGTGACGTCCATGTGAGTCTCACGTTGAATGATGTCCTCGGTCGCGAACCCGGGCGTCGCGACTGGCTCAACCTCGATTTGATTGACGTTGACAACGTTGGACATTGACGGCTGCGGCTTCGGTGCGTAGTCGAAGTGGCGTTGCGATCCGCGCCGGCGCATGAGCGTCGCACCGCCAACGAGTATCAGGATCACGACGAGCGCTATCACGTACGGCATGCGACCACCTCGGTCCTTCGTTTCGAACGGTCACCCGTCCGCAGTGAGATTCACTAGGTATGGAGCATACCGAGCGCCTGCCAGTTGGGCGCGATCAACGAGACGCTGTGATCGCGCCCATCACGGTAGGTTCACGATGAACCGGTCCGTCGTTGCGACCTTTGTTACTACCATTGAGCCGCGAGGTGAAACGTGTCCCAAGTGCTCTTTACGGCTTTCAGCAACCGTGCCGACGCGGTTCAACTCGCCCACGAGGCCGGCCGACGCCTCGATGTCGACGGGGTCTCGTCGTCGCTCCACCTCCTGGACGATCCCGATATTCCGAAAGTCGACGACACGACGCTTGTGGTCAGTCTCGGAGGTGACGGGACGTTCCTCAAATCGGCGCGACTCGCACACCTCATTGGCGCGCGCGTGCTCGCGGTCAACCTCGGCCGACTCGGCTTTCTTCTCAATATTCCCTCGACCGAGATCGTGGAAGACGCGAAGCGCGCCCTCGACGACAACGATGATGTGGTTGAGCGACTGGCGCTGAGGATCTCGGTCTCGGGGACCGACATCAACGAATTCGCCCTTAACGAGGTGGTCGTCGAGCGCGCATCAGCGGGACACATGGTTCGACTGAAGACGTTTGTCAACGAAGAGGAGTACCTCACGTACTCGGCCGACGGCGTCATGGTCTCGACGCCAACGGGCAGCACGGGCTACAACTTCTCGGCCGGGGGACCGGTCGTGGAGGCAACGGTGCCCGTGATGATCCTTACGCCCGTCGCCCCGCACTTCACCATTGACCGATCGATCGTCGTTGCCGACGACAAGGTGATTCGACTCGTCGCCGAGGACAAGTCGGCGTTGATCGTGGCGGACGGTCAGGGAATCGGCTCACTCGAACCGGGCCAATTCGTCGAAGTTCGCAAGAGCCCGACGCCGGTGCGCGTCGTCGCGACCAGAAGCTTCGACCTCGCCTTTCGTTTGCACGAGAGCCTTCGAGAGGGCCATGCCTAAGTCACAGTTGTTGGAGTTGTACGCCCATGGTATTGGTGTCGTCCAAGACGCTCGACTGGAATTCGGTCCCGGATTCAACGTGATCACTGGCGAGACCGGTGCCGGCAAGACTCTGTTACTCGGCGCACTGGAGCTCTGCCTCGGTGGTAACGGCCCCGCCGGTCGCTCACCGAGTGCGATGGATCTCCGTGCCGCCGCGGTCTTCAGTCTCGGCGAGCGCGAAATTGTCCTCACCCGCGAGACCGGCTCCTCGGGGCGCCTGAGAAGTGCCATTGACGGCGTGTCGAGCAGTGCCGGGGCTCTGCGCAACTTGGCCGACGATCTCATCGTCATTCACGGCCAACACGATTCGCTCTGCCTTCGTCAGCGCGGTGAGATTGTGCGCATCGTGGACGCCAGCGGTGGCGTAGAGACAGAGGAATTGGATCACACCCGTCTCGAGCTCCGAGCCGCGCGCCAACGGCGCGAAGCACTGGGTGGCAACGGGGATGAGCGCGAGCGCGAATTGGCGTACCTGTCATTTCAAATTGGCGAGCTCGAGTCAGCGGCCATTGTTTCGCCCGAGGAATTGGACGAAACACTGGAAGAACTGACACGGCTGACGACGTTGCGCGACGGACAGGCCGCGCTCGTGGAGGTACTCGATCTTCTCGATGCCGATACCGACGGCGCCGTCCTGGCACTCTTCGCGCAGGCCATAGGTCGTCTACCTTCGGCCGAGGCCTACGACGTACCGCGCGCGATGTTGCGCGGAGCCCTCGAACAGTCGCGTGAGGGCGTCCACGAGTTAGCCCTCTTCGCCGACGTCGAAGCCTTCGATCCCTCGGCGCTGAAGGACCTCGAAGACCGAGCGACGCAACTCCAGCAGGTGGCCCGCAAATACGGCGGTTCGTTGGCCTACGCACTCGCGACCCTCGACGACGCGCGCGAGCAACACCAACTGCTACTCGACGCGTCGTCAACCTCCCTCGCGCTCGACGGCGAGATCGTGGAGCTGGAACGTCGGGCTGCGTCGCTCGCCGCCGCCACACGATTAGCACGACAACGCGCCGCCCAGTCCCTCACTGCGGCGATCGCCAAGCAATTACCACGGGTCGCGCTCAACCACGCCACGCTCCGTTTCGACGTCGACGGCGAGGATGGTTCGCAGATGCAGTTACTCTTTGCCGCCAACCCCGGTCAGACCGAGGGGCCGTTGGAGTCGCTCGCGAGCGGCGGTGAACTGAGTCGGGTGCTGCTCGCACTCTCGCTCGAAACTGCCGACGAGGACGTGGTCACGGTCTTTGACGAGGTGGACGCGGGCATCGGGGGTCAAGTCGCCCAACAGATAGGGGAGTGCCTTCGTGAGGTCGCGCGCAATCGCCAAGTGTTGGCGGTCACGCACTTGGCGTCGGTTGCCGCGAAGGCCGATCAACACTTCGTCGTCGAGAAGTCAGTGACCGAGGACAGCGTGATGACGAGTGTTCGACTACTCGAAGGCAGCGAACGCATCGACGAAATTGCTCGAATGCTGGCGGGCAATGAAATCACGAGTGAATCAAGGGCTCTCGCCCAGCAGTTGCTCGAAACACCGCGTTAATAGAACCGAAGCGTCGCACGCGCTCGCTATGCTGGAGTTCCGTGGAAGCGGCGGTTTACGAATGACCAAATTCGTCTTTGTAACGGGTGGTGTTTCGAGTTCTCTCGGAAAGGGACTGACGGCCTCCTCGCTCGGTCGACTCCTCAAGTCTCGTGGCCTGAAGGTCACCATGTGCAAGCTCGATCCCTATCTGAACGTGGACCCCGGCACGATGAATCCCGGAGAACACGGGGAAGTCTTCGTGACCGATGACGGTGGCGAGACCGACCTCGACCTCGGACATTACGAACGATTCATTGACGAATCGCTCTCGAAGATGTCCAACACCACGACCGGCTCGGTCTACTCGAATGTGATCGCGAAGGAACGAAGGGGTGACTATTTGGGAAAGACTGTCCAAGTCATCCCACATATCACCGACGAGATTAAGGAACGGGTCCGACGACTCGGTACCCTCGGCGCCGATGTCGTGATCGTCGAGATCGGCGGCACGGTCGGCGACATCGAGATTGTCCCCTTCATTGAGTCCATCCGTCAGTTCCGGCGTGACGCCGGACGTGACAACGTCTGTTACGTCCACCTGACGCTCGTGCCGTACCTCGCCCCATCGGGTGAGCAAAAGACCAAGCCCACACAGCACTCGGTCACCGAACTTCGCTCTCGCGGTATTCAACCCGACGTCATCGTCTGTCGTAGTGACCAACCACTGTCGGACGGACTCAAGCGGAAGATCTCCCTGCTCTGTGACGTGCCGATGAGCGCGGTGATTTCGGCCGTTGACGCTCCGAGTATCTACGACATCCCGATCACGATGTACGACGAGGGCCTCGACACCATGGTGTGCAACACCCTGGGCATCGACCTCGAGAGCAATCCCATCGACCTTTCCGCGTGGCGCGAGGTCGTTCGACGCGTGCACTCCACCACCAAGACGCTGCGCATCGGCGTCGTGGGCAAGTACGTCACGATGCCCGACGCCTACCTGTCGGTGGGCGAGTCAATCCGTCACGCCGGGTTCGCGGTGGGCGCCAAGACCAATATCGAGTGGTTGGAGGCCGAGCGGGTCCCCTCGGAGATTGACTCCGAGCGCATTCGTCAACTCGACGGCATCGTCGTGCCCGGTGGTTTCGGCGAACGCGGGGTCGAAGGCATGATCGCCGCGGCGAGGATCGCCCGCGAGCACGACATTCCCTATCTCGGTCTCTGCCTCGGGATGCAGGTCATGGTGGTCGAATTCGCCCGTCACTGCCTGGGACTGAGCGACGCGCACTCGACCGAGATTTCGATCAGCACCTCCGCACCCGTGATCGCACTCATGGCGGAGCAGATGGACGTCACCGACCTCGGGGGCACGATGCGACTCGGCGCCTGTCCGGCGATGCTCGACGAGGGATCGGTTGTCGCGGCCCTCTACGGCACGACCGTGGTCTCGGAGCGCCACCGTCACCGCTACGAGTTCAATTCGAGGTACCGAGCACAGTTTGAAGAGGCCGGCATGCGCTGTTCGGGTACGTCACCAGACGGACGACTGGTCGAATTTACCGAGATCGCGAACCACCCGTTCTTCGTCGGTACCCAGGCACACCCCGAGTTCAAATCTCGTCCCGATCGGCCGCACCCGTTGTTCCTCGGTCTCGTCAAGGCGGCCGCGGCCCGTGCCGAAGGTCGCGAACCCCACATCATCGATCCGGAATCGGTCGACGCCACGTTGTGAGCGAGTCGTTCCACGTCGTGGGGACGAAGCCGCTGTTGCAGTCCTACGTTTTTGGGGTCGAACAGCGAACGGTGCAACACGACGACGAGATCTTTCAACGCGACGTCGTCACGCACCCCGGCGCCGTGGCCATTCTCGCGGTCAACGATCGAGGTGAGATTGGCCTCATTCGCCAGTACCGCACTCCCTTCGACCGGCTCTGTTGGGAGATCCCGGCCGGCACCTTGGACGTCGTGGGGGAGAACCGACTGGACGCAGCGAAACGTGAACTGTTGGAGGAACTGGGCTGCGAGGCCGAGCGTTGGACGTTGCTCGGCACGTTCATGGTTTCGCCGGGATGGTCCAATCAGTTGATGACGATTTACGAGGCGCGCGAATTGCGACTCGGCGAGCGCAGCCCCGCCGGACCCGAAGAGGAGGGTTCGATCATTCGGTGGATGTCACCCGGCGAACTGCGCTCGACGCTGCGTAGCGAACCGGCGATCGACAGCACCATGGTCGTCGCGCTCAACCGAGTCTTTGGAACGTTCTTTGACGTCGAGTGATCGCTACCTTCAGGAGTACCTGCAGTGGCTGACGATCGAAAAGGGTCGTAGTCGGGCGACAATCGAGGCCTACCGTCGCGACATCACCCGGCTGCGCGAGTGGATGACCAAACAGAAGCTCACGCTCGACTCCCTGCGTGAGGAGGACCTTGAGCGTTACGGCAACTCACTGCGCCGCCAAAAGCGCGCCGAGAGCTCGATCGCGAGGTCGGTGGCCTCAATTCGGGGCTGGTTTGCCTTCCTCGTCGTCGAGGGCTACTTGGCCGTCGACCCGAGCGCGCGCCTTCGCGGCGGTCGTCGAGGGCGAACACTGCCCAAACCACTCGGCGAGGAGGAAGTGGCCGAATTACTCGACTCGATCGGTGACGACAGCCCCAGCGATCTGCGCGACCGCGCACTGCTCGAGCTGCTCTACGACACGGGTGCGCGCGTTTCGGAAGTCGTCGGCATTGGGCTGGGCGACCTCGACTTCGACGAAGAGTTGATCCTCCTCACCGGCAAGGGCTCGAAGCAGCGCCTCGTGCCGATGGGGTCAACGCTCGCCACGGTGCTTCGCCGCTACCTCGGCCCCGGCGGACGTTCCTCCTTTCCCCAAGCGCGTAAGGACACCCAACTCTTTCTCAATGCACGCGGCGGCAGTCTGTCGCGCCAGGGCATCGACCTCATCATCGACAAGCGGGCGCTCACCGTGGGGATTGAACGATCGCGCATCAGCGCGCACGTCTTTCGCCATAGTTGTGCCACGCACATGCTGGCGCACGGTGCCGATATCCGCGTCGTACAGGAGCTCCTCGGTCACGTCTCGATTTCCACGACGCAGATCTACACCGCCGTCGCGGTAACGTCGTTGAAGCGCGAGTACCAGAACGCCCACCCTCGGGCGCACGACTAAACCGAAAGCCG
>Ga0208586_1000304_pt1 | contig 18878 bp, 16 predicted proteins | sample NGESurshal072012_6_FD_184471 | JGI IMG/M metagenome (GOLD analysis project Ga0208586, IMG submission 184471) | Arctic peat soil microbial communities from Barrow, Alaska - NGEE Surface sample 53-3 shallow-072012 (SPAdes) | ecosystem: Environmental > Terrestrial > Soil > Wetlands > Peat ... | reverse complement strand
CGGCGCGGGCTGCGTCTCGGCCCAATAGATCACCGACGAGGCGGCGACGATGAAGACGACCATGGCGGCGACCAGCGCGCGGGCTTCCTTGCGAGCCAAGGCTAGGATTCCGAAGGCGACGACACAGGCGTAGCCGAGCACGTTCATCTCGATCTCGCGTCCGCGAGCCACGCCGGATGGTGGGTGATCGTCGGCGCCGGCATCGTCATCTTCGTCCTAGGGGCCCTATCTACCTCTGAAGGAGCCCTGCGAAGCGCGAAGCGCACGGCGGAACGGATCAACCCGGAGTGGCTCGCTTCGTAGGCACCGTCGCTGCACGATTATTTGCGCAATCGCCGCAACCTCGCTCTTCGGCGATGTTGCGATGACGTCCATCGCGTCACACGCGTCGGGCGTTGGCAACATCGAAATGAACGCCGCGCTGGGGCAACATCGAACGAGGGTGTCTCCGGTAGGGCGCAACGTGCGACGATCCCGTTCGTCGCACTGTTCGAGTCGGGGCCCCGACGTGCGGAACGTAGAATCGCTTGATGGCACAACTACGCGTCGGCTACTTGGGTCCCGAGGGCTCTTTCTCGCACGAGGCCGTCTCCACTTTGGAGAACGTCAACGCCGTCGCCTGCGAATCGCTGGCCGACCTCTTGGGTGCCGTCACCGACGGATCGTTGGACCAGGGGGTACTCCCGTTGGAGAACGCCATCGAGGGGACCGTGTCGGCGACCATCGACGGCCTGGTCTTCGACCACGAACTCTTCATCGAACGAGAAATCGTAATTCCGATCAGGCTGCATCTGCTGGCCCGACCGGGCGTCGCCATTGAAGAGATCACCACCGTGCGTAGTTACGTGCACGCCCTCGCCCAGTGCCGCAACTTTCTCCACACGCTGTCCGTCACCGTCGAGCAGACAACGTCGACTTCCCAGGCCGCGCGCGAGGTGGCCGAATCGAGCGAACCGTGGGCGGCCGTTGCCTCCCAACTCGCGGGATCCCTCTTTGGACTTCACGCGTTGGCGAGCGGGATTGAAGATCACGCCGACAACGCCACGCGCTTCGTCGTGGTTGGTCGCGACAGCGTGGCGGCACCTACGGGGCATGATCGCACGACGATCGTGTGCTTCCAAGACGCCGACCGTCCGGGATCGCTCTACGGCATCCTCGGTCGCTTCGCGGCGCGTGACATCAACCTCACGAAACTCGAGAGTCGACCAACGAAGCGTGGGTTGGGTGACTACTGCTTCGTCATTGAGTTTGAAGGACACGTCGCCGACGACGTCGTCGCCGACTGTCTCGCCGACCTCCAGGCCCATCTCGCTCGCGTCAAGTTTCTCGGTTCCTACCCGGTCACCGGTGAAGAGGCGACCGATCGACGTGAAGAGGTGGCCGAAGCCCGAAAGAACGCCGCGGCGTGGATCAAGGGCATACGAAACCGCATCCGAACGTAAGAGAGGACGTTGTCTCTAGCGTTGTGACGCGATGTGCTCGGCCGCGGTGCGGGCCATCTGCAGATCGATCGACTTCGCACCGAGGTGTTGGTCGATGACGTCGAGGAGCTGTTGGAGGTCGAGCGGCTTCGAGAGGTAGTCGTAGACGCCCGCGTTGCGGAATCGTCGTCGCTGCCAGGCGGTGGCGTCGGCCGAAAGTACGACGACCGGGATATCAATGGTGCGTGAGTCCTCGCGGAGGTGCTGGAGCACGTCGTACCCGTGGACGTCGGCCAGGTGCACGTCGAGCAAGATGAGTTCCGGTCGGTGCTGTTGCGCGAGTTCGATGCCGAGACCCCCCTGTAACGAGGTGAGGAGACGGATATTCGGCCGTTGCAGCAAGAGTCGTTCGACGAGTTGCACGTTGGCGAGGTCGTCTTCGATATAGAGGACGGTGGTCGTCGCCTCTTCGAGTTCCATGGGCCGTTCGTTCAGGGAATCGGCCGGTGATGCCAAGGACGGGATCTCGGCCATGGGTAACTCGACCCAGAACGTCGAACCAATGCCGACGGTGCTGTCAACGCCCAGCGTGCCGCCGATTGCCTCGACCAAGCCTTTCGAAAGAGCCAGTCCGAGGCCGGTGCCCTCGATGCCGGTCGATTCAGCGTCCAGTCGGTCAAACGGTGTGAAGAGACGCGAGCGCAGTGCGGGCGTGATCCCGGGACCGGTGTCGATGACCGAGAAACGCACCCGACCGTGGCGACGGGCGCACGCGATCGTGACCGTCCCCCGGGGCAAGTTGTACTTGATGGCGTTCGAGAGCAAATTCAGCATTACCTGCTTCAACCGCTGCTGGTCGGCCAGTACGTGGTAGGCGAAACTCGACTGCGAGACAATGGCGACGCCGAGTTCGTCGGCCGAGGGCTTGACGATCTCGACACATTCGCTCAGCAGATCCTTCAAATTCACGGGCTCGATCATGACGGTGATGTGGCCCGCTTCGATTCTCGAGATGTCGAGCACTTCATTGATCAGTTCGAGTAGGTATTTGCCCGAGTTGTGAATGTAGCCAACCATCCGCAGTTCGTCGGGTGCTTGAAGTTCCATTTCCAGGATCTGGGCGAACCCGAGTACCGAGTTAAGCGGCGTGCGAAGTTCGTGACTCATTCTCGACATGAACTCGCTCTTGGCGAAGTTGGCCCGCTCGGCCGCCTCCTTCGCATCCTGGAGCACGACTTCGTTGGCGACCGATTCGGTCACGTCACGCGAGACCAGGACCGCTCGCGGCACGAGTCCGGTTTCATCACGAATGAGCCGCCCCCTGGTTTCAATCGTGAGCATGACGCCGTCAACGCGGCGAGCCCGGAAGCGGTAATTCGTCAACGAACCGTCGTCGCCGTTGAAGAGCTCGCGTAACGCGAAGGCCACGTGGTCGCGATCGTCGGGGTGGACAATGTCGAGTGACGATCGACCGCGGCGGTCCGTAATTGACTCGCCGTACACCCGATCGGTGCCGGGACTGACATTGAGCACGGTGAAGTTCTCGTCGACCGTGATGATTGAGTCGGCGACGGCGTCAAGTATTGCTCGCGTCGTCTCGAGGCTCTCGGCCAGCTGAGTCTGGCCCTCCACCTGATCGGTAATGTCGCGGCCCGCAGAGAAGACCGCTCCGTTTCGACCTTGGCTGCTCCACTCGATCCATCGGTAGTTGCCGTCGCGACGCCGTTGACGATTTCGAAAGCCAACGACCGAGACATCGGGCGCACTCGTCAAATAGCTGAACGTCGCCAAGGTCGATTCGATGTCATCGGGGTGGATGAGTTCGGTGAAGGGCTTGCCCTGAAGGTCTTCGAGGCTCCATCCCATGGCGTTGGGCCACGCGGAGTTGACGACCCTCCAGATGCCGGCGTCGTCCAAGATTGACATCAAATCGGTGGAGTTCCAGAAGAACTCACCCATATCTGAAGCGTCGAAACTTTCCTTGGACACGACTACACCTTTCGCCGAAGCATTGAGCTAAACGACGTTCGCCGCCATCAACTACGCAACAGAATTTTGCCGCACGTACCTTCAACTTTACTAGTGACCTTCGTCCCATCTCTCTGAGTATCCGCTGTGAATGTGCTCACGCGTGACGTTGTTGCAACTCTTCGTCAGAAAAGTGTCGATCGATTGTCGTAACGTAGCGAATTGAATTGCACCGACGTGAGTGAGTGAGATGAATGAACTTGACGGAATGTTGAGTTAGGCATCAACTCTTTCGTTGAGTGCATCGAGGTAGTAGCGGATTTGTATCGCAACAGCGGCGCCTTCGCCCACGGCTGACGCAATCTGTTTCGTGGAACCCGACCGCACGTCACCGGCCGCGAAGATGCCGTCGACGTTCGTGCGAAACATCGGGTCGGTGACGATAAAGCCGCGCGCGTCCACTTCAATGTTGTCGTCGAGGAAACTCGTGTTGGGGTCGAGACCGATGAAGACGAAGGCACCGGCCGTTTCGTGCGTCTCTTCTTCGTCGCCGCACGAAAGTGTGATGGACGCCAATTTCCCAACGTCGTTTGCGTTGAACGACTTGATCGATGTGGCCAACTTCACCGACATCTTCGCGTGATTGAGCACCTTGTCCTGCAGCAACTTATTGGCCGAGAGCGCCTCCGTCGCCTGCACGACAGTGACGTGATCGGCGAACTGGGTGAGAAAGAGTCCCTCCTCCAGTCCGCTGTTGCCGCCTCCCACGACAGTGAGGTCCTTTGCTCCTTTGTAGAACGGTCCGTCGCACGTCGCACAAAAATGAATGCCCGCGCCAATCAAATCGGCTTCACCTTCGGCGTCGGTACGCCGGTAGGTGGAGCCGGACGCAATGAGCACTACGGGCGCGAAGACGGCGTCGCCGGTCGAAAGGTCGACGCGCATCATGGCACCGTCGCGCGTAATGGCCGTCGCTCCCACGGCCTGGAGAATCTCGACACCGTAACGCTGCGCCTGTTGGGTCATTCGTTCCGCCAACTCCGCGCCGCCGACGCCGTCGGGGAAGCCGGGATAGTTGTCAAAACGTTCGGTGATGCCGGCCTGTCCCCCCGGCGCACTCTTTTCCACAATGAGTACGTTCGCATTCTCGCGGGCACCGTAAATCGAGGTGGTGAGGCCCGTCGGTCCACCGCCCACGATGACAATGTCGTATTCGCGACTCGACGCCATTCGCGAGAGCCCGATGCGATCGGCCAGTTCGTCGTTGGACGGTTCGGCGAGGAAGGTACCGTCGGGAAAGATGATGGTCGGGATGATTCGCTTGCCGTCGTTGAGCGCCTCAACCTCGGCCGTCTTCTCGGGGAACTCCTCGAGGTCAATCCACTCGTAGGGGATGCGGTGCGACGCGAGGAACTGCTTCGCGCGGCGACAGTCCGGGCACCAACTCGCGCCGTACACGGTCAGTGGAGTGGTGGGTGGTGACGTCATGGTGAGGACCTTTCAATCTTCAGATTTGAAACGGCGGTAGAGGTTCACGAGGCCTTCTACGGTCTCGCGTGGTAGATCGTCGGGTGTTACCGAGCCGCTCGCGGCAATGGTCGTGCGCATCTGCTCGAGGTATGCCGTGCAGGCGTCACAGAGGGCGAGGTGCTTTTCGAGGCGGCGTCGGTCGCGACGCGACAGTGTGCCGTCGAGATAGCCGCTGGCGAGTTCGACGGCGTCACGGCACACGAGTGGCGATGGCATCAACTTCATAACTTCGATCCCTTCATAGCCTCTTCGACGATGCTCCTCACTCGAGCGCGACCGCGATGCAGAATTACTCGCACGTTCGCGACACTCAGCTCCAGCAGCGCGGCTACCTCCTCCGTAGATAGTCCTTCGACGTCACGAAGCGTTACGACGGCCTGTTGGGGCTCACCGAGCGAATTGATGGCGCTGCGAACGGCGGCGACAAGGTCGCTCCGGTCCAGCCGGTCGTGAAGGGCGTCGGTGAAGGGGACGGGGGGATCGCTCCAGAGTCCACCTTGATCGAATCGGTGCGCCGACACGGTCGGCCCCGATTCGTTGGTGTCGACCGGAATTGAACGGTGTTCCTTGACGCCCAAGGTGCGCGCCCGGTTCACGCAAATTCGTATCAACCAGGTCTTGAAAGAACTTCGACCTTCGAACTTCTCGGCGCCTCGAATCACCGCGATCCACGTGTCCTGGGCGACGTCCTCCGCACTGGCGTTTGAGCCGACGTAGTAGCGCGCAATCTTCACCAATGTCGCGTGGTAGCGCTCCACCAACTGCGTGAAGGCCGATTCGTCGCCACTGAGCAGTCGTGCCAAGAGCTCGGTGTCGTCCACGAGGAGAACAGTACCGCTCCGAGGATTCATCTGTAACGCAGCGGCCGCTCGTTGGACTGCATTGTCGGCACCTCTGCCACAAACAAGGAGAAACAATGAAATCGCAACGCATTCTTCGTTCCGTCGCGGCGGGAGGATTGGTACTCGGCGTCGCCTTCGTCGCCACGACCACGTTCGCCGGCGCGACGTCCTCGAGAGACCTCGAACCCACGGGTCACGCACTCTTCGTCGAATCAGATGCAGCGGGCGCCAACACCGTGCAGAGTTACACCCGAGGTACCGACGGCTCAATTTCCTACGTGGCGACCTATCAAACCGGAGGTGCGGGCGCCGCGGCCACCGGATCGCAAGCTGATCCGCTCGCCAGCCAGGACGGTCTGGCCCTGGTGGACAACGGCAACGAACTCATCGCCACGAACCCCGGCTCCAACACGGTGTCGGTCTTCTCGGTCTTCGGTCCGTACCTTCGTCTCATCCAGCAGATCTCGACGAACGGATCCTTCCCCGTGTCGATTTCGAGCCACCATGACCTCGTCGCCGTGCTTAACGCCGGTGGCACGGGTTCAGTCACCGAGTACCGACTCCAGTGGGGACGACTGGTTGCGCTGAACAACGAGACCCGTTCGCTCGGCCTCAGCAACACGACGCCCCCGTTCTTCCTCGCCGGCGCCGGTCAAGTTGGCTACAGTCCAAACGGTCAGTTTCTGATCGCCACGACGAAGGCGTCGACGAGTTCGTACGAAGTGTTCGGTGTTGGCAACAACGGCAACCTCTCGTCGAACCCGACGATCACGCCCGCCGCCAATGCGGTGCCGTTCTCGTTCACGTTCGACAACGTGGGACGACTCGTCGCGACCGAAGCGTCGAACAGTTCGGTGACCACCTACGCCATCCACGCCAACGGTTCGTTGGGTGAGATTGGGTCCGTCAGTGACGGCCAGGGGGCACTCTGCTGGATTGCCGTCGCGAACGGGTACTACTACGGGTCCAACGCCGCGAGTGGCAACGTGAGCTCCTTCGCGGTGAGCACCGCCGGCGTTCCTTCGCTGCTCAACGCGACGGCCGCCCTCACCCACCCCGGCACGACGGACTCGGCGACGTCACCAGACGGAGCATTCCTCTACGTAGAGAGTGGCGCCAGTGGTGCGCTCGATTCGTTCGCCGTCAACGCCAACGGTTCGCTCAGTCAGATCGAAACGTTGTGGAACCTCCCCAAGCCGTACGAAGGCATCGCGGTCAGCTGACCGATGCGATCACGACGTCGCCCCCGGCCGATGTAGCTGGGGGCGACGTCGTGACGTTCGTGCGCAAAGGTTTCGCTGAAGCTTCCGCGGAGGGAGTGGGATTTGAACCCACGGTGGGCAAGCCCACGCCGGTTTTCAAGACCGGTACATTCGGCCGCTCTGTCATCCCTCCGTCAACGATTCTAGTTGACGGAGTTTTACTTCTTCTTGTGGAGGCGGTGTCGCGCGGCGACGTCGAGAACGGCCTTTCGCAGGCGAACTGACTTGGGCGTGACTTCCACGGCCTCGTCCTCAGCGATGAACTCCAGCGCCTGTTCGAGTGAGAAGATCGTCGGGGGCGCAATGCGCTCGGTGTTGTCCGAACCCGAGGCGCGCATGTTGGTGAGTTTCTTTTCCTTGGTGGGGTTCACGTTCATCTCGTCGGAACGGGCATTCTCGCCAACGATCATGCCCTCGTACACTTCGACGCCGGGACCAACGAAGAGCACGCCACGCTGCTCGAGGTCGAGCAGGGCGTTTCCCGTTGTGTCGCCACGACGGTCGGCGACGAGCACGCCGTTCTGGCGCAGTCGGATGTCACCGAACCACGGCGCGTAGCCGTCGAAGTTGGAGTGCATGATGCCCGCGCCCCTCGTCTCCGTCATGAACTCAGTGCGAATGCCCACGAGACCGCGCGCCGGGATGCGCCATTCGAGGCGCACCCAACCGGTGCCGTGGTTGACCATGTCGGTCATCGTGCCCTTGCGCGTCGCCAGCAGCGTCGTGACGTTGCCCACAAACTCCTCGGGCACGTCGATCGTGACGTGCTCGACGGGCTCGTGCACCTTGCCGTCGACGAGACGCGTCACGACCTGGGGCTTACCAACGGTCAGTTCGAACCCTTCACGTCGCATGGTCTCGATCAGGACCGCGAGTTGTAACTCACCTCGACCCTGTACTTCCCAGGCGTCGGGTCGCTCGGTGTTGAGCACGCGCAGGGCGACGTTGCCGACGAGTTCGCGGTCGAGTCGATCCTTCACCATGCGTGCCGTGAGGAGTTTGCCTTCGGTGCCGGCCAGCGGGGAGGTATTGATCCCGATGGTCATGGACAGACTCGGTTCGTCCACGTGGAGCGGTTCGAGCGCAATGGGATTATCCGGGTCGGCCAGCGTCTCACCAATGGTGATGTCCTCGAACCCGGCGACCGCGACGATGTCGCCCGGACCGGCGGATTGGGCCGGCATACGTTCGAGCGCCTCGGTGATGAAGAGCTCGGTGATCTTGGCGTGTTCGATCGTGCCGTCAATGCGACACCACGCGACGCGCTGACCGCGCTCGAGGTTGCCATTGATGACGCGACAGAGGGCGAGGCGACCGAGGTAGGGCGAGGCGTCGAGGTTGCAGACGAGGGCCTGGAGGCCGTGACCCTCTTCGTACTCGGGAGCGGGCACGTAGTCGGCAATCGTTTGGAAGAGTGGCGTGAGGTCGCCGGACGTGTCGTTGACGTCGAGTGACGCCCAACCCTGACGGGCACTCGCGTAGAGGATGGGGAAGGAGATCTGGTGCTCGTCGGCGTCGAGGTCGAGGAAGAGATTCTCCACTTCTTCGACCACTTCTTTGATGCGCGCGTCCGGCCGGTCGACCTTATTAATGACCAAGACGACGGGTAGGCGCTTCTCGAGCGTCTTTCGAAGTACGAAGCGAGTCTGGGGCAGGGGGCCCTCGGCCGCGTCGACGAGGAGAATGACGGCGTCGACCATGGCGAGGCCGCGCTCGACTTCACCGCCGAAGTCGGCGTGGCCCGGGGTGTCGATGATGTTGATCGTGAGGTCGTGCCACTTGACGGCCGTGTTCTTCGCGAGGATGGTGATTCCCTTTTCGCGTTCGAGGTCGCCCGAGTCCATGACCCGGTCGGTCAGCTCCTCGTGGGCGGTAAAGGAGCCGGTTTGACGGAGCATTTTGTCGACCAGGGTCGTTTTACCGTGGTCGACGTGGGCAATAATTGCGATATTTCGAAGCGAAGATCGTGTAGGCATGGCATATCTACGCTACTAGCAACCGCCAACTCCTCGGACCTAGGCCGCGAGCAATGTGCGCTGACGTCGTTGGGCGACGGCCGTTCGCACCAAATCTCGTGCTCCAGAGCGCAGATCGTCCATGGTGCCGTCGACGCAGAGACAGACGCCGGCCTCGGGCCAGAGGCCTATGAATCGTGCCGGTGCGACGCCGTCGTGATTCGCCAGCGTCTCAATCGTGAGGTCGGCGCGCAGACCGGGGCCGGCACTCTTACCGGGCGCCCCGGCGCGCACCCGGACGATGACTCGAGAGGTGTCGTTGTCGACAATCAGGTCGCGACGCGCCCGCAGCGACGTGCGCGCCGTCGCGACGTCGTAGTAGGCGTCAGCGGTCGCCACGGTCCACGGCGACGGCAATCCTTGACCGATCTCGTGCAACTGGGTCGCCCAGTTCACCGCCTCGGAGGTGACGAGACCGAGAACGGGGTGCGCGGACGACGCCAGCCAGTAGGCCAGTGAACCGGCCCGGGCGTAGCCCGAGGCGGCGCGGAGCAACTGGTCGGCCAACTCATCACGTACGGCGTCGATGATGGAGAGCGATTCCGTCGCCTCAACTCGTCGCAGCGCTCCGTTGCCGAGAACTCGGCGGGCCGTCGCGGGCGCCCAGCGAAAGGCCGAACCGCCCTTACCGGCCTGTTCCACCGACCACGCGTCCAGTCGACGGTGACCGGGAGACGAGACGGCGCGAAACCTAGCACTCAGAGACGTGCGGTGATCATCGGTGAGTTGCGCCTGTTCGGTGGGAGCACCACTGACGAGGTCGTGCAGTTGCTCGGTGGTGAGACGTCGGTGGTGCAGCGTGGTCACGACGACGACCACAGCGATGATACGGCCGCGAGTACCTCGTCGACGCTGCGCGCCAGTAGTTCGTAGTCCACGTCGTGGATCCACAGTTCGCCCGTCGCCGTTGAGAACGTACACGTGCGAAGCGGCACCGTGGAGGTTCGCAGGGTTTGGACGAGCGCGTGAAAGCGCATCGTGCGCTCAGCCCCTTCGCCGAGCGGTGAAGTCGTGACGTCGAAGAGCGCGACGGACGCCACGTCGTTCGCCGTCGTGCCGATCATGAGGTCGACGACGTCACGCAGAATGACGCTGCCTCCGGCGAGTCGTTGGCTCGCCCGCACGCCGCTTCGCGGTAACCAACGCGCGGGAATGGGCCCGAGTGCCTGTGAGAGCGCAACGTAATGTGCGCTGAGGTCGGTGGCCAGCCGAGCGCGCTCATCGTCGTCGAGTCGGTCGAGTTGATCGAGCAAATCGCTCGAACCGACTTCGCTGCGCCACGCCGCCACGGCGTCGTCGAACGCGTGATCAATCGCGATGCCGACACTCAGCAGTCGAAGGATTTGACTGACCAGTACGCCGCGCAGTCGGCCGTGACTCGACATCGAGAGTTCCGTCGTCTTCGTGTGCTGGTGCAGCGACGACGCTCGCACTACGACCGGCGTCGCTAACCGCTGTGCGCCGATGATGTCGTAAATGCCGTCGTCCAACGTGGCCCGCAGCCCGGCGCTGCTCGTCGTGTCATTGCGCGGACGTCGCGTGCGATCGCCGCGCAGTGCATCGACCACGCTCAGTGGAGAGGAATCGAGCACCGTGGTCATGGATCTACTCTTGCGCACTGCTGTGACACGACCTAGCGTGCGTTTGTGTTCATCGCCGTCTTTTCAGTCTTCGTCGTCGCCATTGTGGTGCTCATTGTGTTGACGCTTCGATGGGCGATCAAACGAGACCGCGCTGGACGTGCCGCGTGGATGGAAAGTAAGAAGCCCTAGTCGGACTTCGGCTCCTGTAATTCCTTCAGACCTCGGTCAATATCGGCAATGGCGCGCTCAATAACCGCCAGTCGTGCCGTGAGCGCCTCGTCGACCAACTGCTGTACGCGGTCGTCGATCTTCTCGTCGACTCGCCGGTCGACCTGATCGCGAAGTCGTGAGTCGAGCGAGTCAACGAGCGGCTGCGTGAGATTCTTCAGTCGACCGCGAAGGTCCTGGATCTTCTCGCCGAAGGGATCAGTGTGGTGGGCCGTCGATTCAGATTCAGATTCGGTGTCGGTTGGTTCGGCTTCGTCGGTCATAAGGAGAGATTACGGCGCGACGGGAGGGCAGTACACGCCGGCATTGAACTGCAGCGTATTGAACTGGCCGGACCACGGAGGATTGAGAAGGGTGTCCTCTTCGGCTTGCAAGGTTGCGACGGGCGTGCACGTGGCGCTGAAGGAGATGAAGCCACGAATGTTGCTACCGCTCGCACCGGTGATGGGAATTGGCCCACCGTTGCCGAAGGCGACCGCGACGAAGACGGGCATTGACTGGGTGACGAGTTTGTAGTTGCGGTACTCGGACTGGGAGGCGTAGACGCCGGCGTTGAGCGTCGGGTCGACCGACGTAATCCCGGCCGCCCAACCCTTCAACATCGAACTCCAGTAGGTGGCGTACTTCGCGAGCGTCGCCGCGGTCGCGCCGCCCGGAGCGTCCAACCCGGAGTGGTTGTCGGGATAGCCCTCGGGGTCGAAGATGACCCAATCGGGTTTGAGTCCGACGCCCAGTGCGCGGTACTGATCAATCTGGGTGGCGACCCACGCACCGGAGGCGAAGCCGTGGTTGTAATAGGTCGAGGTGGTTTGCGGTTCGGACTTGAGTGGTCCACTGACCGTCCAGAAGGAGAGCCACGTCACTCGCTTGTGCGAGTTGTAAATGCTCTGGCCCATGAGGAAATCCGGTGACGCCGCCACGCTCTTCGCCCCCGTGAAGCCAACCCACGGCGAGGTCTGCGTGCCGAGTCCTCCGGTTTCACTCACGATGGGCCAGCCATCGGTGATCGCTTGGCCCCACTTCGCCGACGGGATTGCGTAGACGCCCACGCCCTGGGGCGGCGGTGCGCTGACGCCCGCGGCGTAGAGGGTGAGCGTCGTGCCGACCTGGACGCCGGTGACGACGCCGCCCACCGTACGAGCGGCGCTTCCGGCCGTCACCGACACGTCAGTGGAGGTCCACGTGGACGTAGCCAACGTCTCGGAGAGTGAGAAGAGATCGCCCCAATTGGCCGCTTGACCGTCAATCGACAGGGTCGTCGACGTTGCACTCATGAAGATCGAGCCGCTCAGCGGTGGTGCGCCCGTCGCGCTCGACGTCACGTTGAGTGTGCCCCAGGCGGTCGCGGGCACGGCATGCCCACCGACGGCCGCTTGGCTGGGGAGGGTGAGGTTGGCGTCGAAGAGTTGCACGTCGCCGTTACTCGCCAGTGCGGCGATGTCGGTCGTGGTCGCGTTGTACGCCATGGCGAGCGTGCCCACGACCGGTGGCGCCAGGGTGAGTCGCGTGATGTCCTGGACACTCCACGTGTTGAGCGTGGCACCGGTATTGGTGTACACGAGCACGTCACCCTGATTACTCGTCGTCACGAACGACGAGACCGGACCGGGTACGACGATGGGATCGCTCGCCACCGTGACGCTCGACGGCGGGATCGTCGTGGTGGTCGCCGGTTTGGTCGTGGTCGTCGTGGGTGCTTTGGTGGTCGTCGTGACCGGCTTCGTCGTGGTCGTGGTCGCACCGACCGGTTTCGTCGTGGTGGTCGTGGCGCCGACCGGCTTCGTCGTCGTGGTCACGAGCTTGGTGGTCGTCGTCACCGGTTTGGTGGTCGTGGTCGTCGGCAGCGGTTGGGTCGCGAGGACCGTCACGTTGCCGGGCGTACTCGTCAAGAAGGGGACACTGTGACCCGCGGCCCAACCGAGTTGCGCGACCTCAATGGTGTTGGTCGTCGTTCGATACGCAACGGTGGCGGTGAGACCGTTCACGAGGATGCTCGCCAATCCGTTCGCCGCCTCCGCGCCGCTCAGTGCCGTGAGGTCGGTCGTCTCGTAGGGGCGCCACGCCGAGTCGCCGCGCAGGTTGTGCCAGCGCGCGTTGACGGGATCGTTCTTGCTCAGCAGAATGACCTGGGAGGCGTTGTCGACGTAGAGCAGGTCGACGTTGCCCGAGGGGTCGAAGAAGGGGATGGGATCGGCCGACGGTGTCGGCAGACTGTTCTGCGGCGTCGAAAGGATGGTCCACGAACTGGCCCCGGCCGCGGTCTTCACGAACGTGCCCAACTGGTTCGTATTGGTGCGAAACGCCAACACACCTTCAGTGGCGTTACTCGCGGCGTGCGGACCACCGAGCATGGTTTTCTTGTTGATCGCACCTTCGAGCGACGACGCGTTCCACGGGAGGGGACCGGTACCGGAGTCAACGAATCGGTAGATCGGCAGGCCGGACGGTGCGCTCGCGGTGGCGCCACGCGACCACGTGTCCACAAATGCGATGCTGGCCAGCATCACGATCGCCAGAAGCGCAATCCGTTGAAGTTTCACTCGTGTCCTTCATTGGGGTTAACCCAATTCGTCGTGCACCTCCACCATGGAGAAGTCTAGGGGTGGACTTTCGAGCCACTCGGTCAGAGAGCGGCCAATTGTGAGGCGACTACTTACGAGTGACGACCGTCTTCGTCGCCGACGCGGCACCCGCTCCGTTGACGTTGAGGGCCCGAACGCTCACGCGATAGGTCTTGCCCCTCACCAGGTCACTCACCCTGATGGACGTAGAGCGCCTGGGAAGCACGATCCACTTCGCCCCACCGTTCACAGAGTACTGGTATGACGTAATCGCACTTCCGCCGTTGCTCGACGGTGACTTCACACTCAACGCGAATCCACCAACGATGCCCGTGAGCTTCGCAATCGATGCCCTCCCGGGAACTGCCGATGTCGCCTTGGAACTTGCTGTGAATTCAACGGTCGCCTTGTAGATCGTTTGCGATTCGTAACTGACAGTCACGGTGACGGCGCCGGGCTCGGTGGTCGAGAGTGAGAATGAAGCCACGCCGTTGACGTCGCTCGTCACGTTGTACGCGGCGTCGCCGTTCGTCGTCACACTCGAGCGGTCGTTATCAATCTCCACCCGACCGACTGAGCCGCTGCCCGCACTCGTCGCCGACACGTTCACGATGGCGTTCGTCAGTGCGTTACCGTTCGCGTCGTGGAGCGTCGCCGTGACGGTCACCGGCGCTGCGTCAACGGCGGCGCTGGCCGATGAGATGGCGAAGGAACTCTTCGTGAGATCGAATTTCGGTGGGCAGAGTCCGGCGATGAAGGCGGCTCCATTCGGACTGCCCAGTCCCGAGGCCTCATCGAAACCGGCACCGGCGCTGTAACCGCCGACGTTGTAGAGATCGTTGGAGCCCGTCGTCACGTCAGTGAAGCCGGTGCTCGCCATGGCGTAAAGCGCAGGATTGATGAAACCGAGTCGACTCGTGCCACAGCTCTGCGCCGAGACGGCAACGAGGGCACTCATGAGCGGCGAACCAATCGACGTGCCGCCAATGGGACTCCAGCCCTGCGGGCATCCGCTGGCGCAGGCTCCGGCATTGGTGCCGGTGAAGTACTGGATGAAGCCCGTGTTGGGATCGGCGACCGTCGAGAGGTCGGGAACGAGACGCATTGTGTCGCTCGCGGCAATGCCGGGTGCGCTCTGCCACGAGGGGCGCGACCAGAGGGCCGAGATACCGCCGCCACCGGCGCCACCGTTACCATTCTTGGTGGGCGTCAGCCAGACCGTTTCATTCAGCGGGTTGATGTCATTCACGGTGAGCCCGCCCACTCCCGTCACGTAGGGCTGCGAGGCGGGGTCGTCCACCGCAAGATTGTTGTTGGTGATGCCGTTGCAGTCCGACGATCCGGCGTCGCCGGCCGCCGACAGGACCGTCTGCCCCTGCGCGGCCATCTGCTCGAAGATCGGTTGTTCGGCGGCGGGGTCGCCACTGGGGTCACCCTCGCACGTACCCCACGACGTCGAGACGATCGACGCCTTGTTGTCGTCGGCGATCTGCGCGTAGACGTCGGTCGGACCGGAGCTGTTGTTCGGTCCCTGGTATACGTCGATGATGGCACTCGGCGCGAGCGCCGTCGCCTCTTCGATGTCGAGGGTCGGCTCGTCGTCGAACGATCCGCCCGGTCCGCCGTCAACCGAAATGGGCGTGACGGTCGGGTCGAGTGAGTAGCAGTTGAGGAATGTGGCGAGGTCCGAGGGGTCGTAGGCGCTCAGTTCATACATCGCAATCGTCTGGCCGGAACCGGTGTCACCGTTCGCCCAGGCCCCGGTGATCCCGTACAGCGCGGCTTCTTGGCGCACCGTATAGCCACCAAGTGTGTTCGGTACGGTCGACGTTTCACCGCCGTCGCTCGGACAGGTCGCGGGCACCGTCGCGTGGGCACTCACCTTCGGGCGCGCGATGTTCGTCGACGGCTGAATAACCGACGACAGGCCGGCGATGCCGACGACGTCCTTCGCCAGTGCGCTCGGCAGCGTCCCCTTCGAGACGAACTGTGCCGCGAGCGTTCCGTTCGCTCGACGAACCGTTGCCACGTTCGTTGCGAACGCGCGTGCGATGTTGGTCGTGGATCCTTTCACGTGCAACAGCACGCGACCTTTGCTCAGCGCACCGACCGAAAGACCGTACCGGGCGAGGTAGGAGCGGACGGCCTCGACCGCTGACGACGTGGCACCGAAGCGTGCGGCGAACTGCGCCGTCGAGAGGAAGTGACCGAAGTTCGGTGACGCCGTATTGGAGAGACTCGCGACGAACGCCGCTTCACCGGCGGCGTCGCGCGAGTGCAACGCGACGTCGAACGTCGTGGTGATCGGTCGGGCCACAATCGTGTCACTCGTCGGGATGGGTGCGGCACTGGCGACCGCGACGCGGGGCTGGGTCGCCACGGCGGCGGAGGCGGGAAGTACGGCAGCGACCAGGGCCACACAGGCACAGAGCACGGGCCAACGCACACGGTGGGGGGAGCGTCGCATGGCTTCAGCCTACGAATCTCGGAGTCCCCGGAGAGTGGCAGGTTGAAATGTTGTGGTGAAAGTTAAAGAATTCTTAGCCGCGAAGGGCCTCGGAGTCCTTCGTTCGAAGGGAGAGATCACCGCATTCGAGACATATTGCTTCGGGGATCACGCCGCGACGGATGAGCCAGCCAAAGATCGTGCACCCGAGGCAGTAGCCGAGGAATCCTTCGATGAACGCGGCCGGTATGAGCAGCAGGAGGATCCAACGGGCGTCGGTCCAACCGGCCGAGAGCCAGACAATGGTCGTCGCCGACGTCAAGAAGGCGCCGATCGCCTGCGCGAATCGTTTCGGTGGACCGGGTACGGACTTGTGCCACGACGTCAGTCGCGGCGCTGCGACGCGAACGGCGAACTGTCCGAGTGGCGAGATCGTCGGACCGGCGGCGACGCGTGCGAGGAACCCGTAGGTGAGTGGAATGAGGAGCCACGCCCACCCGGTCGTAAAGGCCACGACCGCCATGACGAAGACGCCAAGGGCGACGGTGCGCGCGGCCGCGTCGTTGACGGGATTGGGGAACGAGAAGAACCTCTTCATGCCATAAATCTTAGCGAAATTGTCGAGATTTTGCTACGCCGAGAACGCCAGCCGGACGGTGGTGACGAGGCCAATCCCGATGATGAGGCCCCGCACGATTGTCGGCGAGAGTCGGACGATGAGAAGGGTCCCCAACCAACCTCCGACGAGGGTGCCGATAAGAAACATGTACACGGCGTCCACGATCAAGTGACCACGAACGACGAAGATCAGCGCCGCGACCAGATTGATGATCAGCGAGAAAACACTACGGAGTCCCTGGAGTTCGCTCAGATCGAGGGGCAACGCCACGGCCATGACCGCGAGCAACAAGATGCCGAGCCCGGCGCCGAAGTAGCCGCCGTACATGGACACGAAGAAGATGCAGACGACGAGACCGGTCCGGCGACTGGGGTGCGCGTGGTCGACGCGCGCGAGACGTTTCGTGATGAGCGGCGCGAGAGCGAAGAGCAACGTGCCGGCGCCGATGAGCCACGGCACGATCACTTGGAAGAGGTGCGGTGAACCGAGCAACAGCAGCGTGCAACCGAGCGCGGTCCCGAGAATGCACGTGGGCAGGAGGGACCGAATGAGGGCGCGGTGGCTGCGTAGTTGCGGTTGAAAGCCGCGTATGCCACCGAGGTAGCTCGGCACGACGCCGACACTGCTCGTCACGTTCGACGACAAGGCCGACGCGCCCGTGGCGAGCAGCGTCGGGAACGTGACGAAGGACCCACCACCGGCGACGCCGTTCGCAATGCCGGCACCTACTCCGGCGACCAGATAAACGAGAAGGCGCCACCCTAAGGGAATGGTGGTACTCAACATTGTCGTAGCCTATTGAAAGTGAATTCTTTGCAAACTGAGCGGTGTAATGCCGGATGTTCACGGTCACGTCATCTACCGTTAGCGACGTGTACCTCTTGAGTGGCGAACTTATTGTCCCCGACGACGCACCGAACGATCTCATAAGGGCCGCCGGGGGAATTGTGTATCGCTTCGTTTCTGGGGGCCGGGTCGAGTTCGCGTGCATCTACCGCGAGGCCCGTGGCGACTGGACCTTTCCCAAGGGGAAGATCGATCCCGGTGAGACGTTTGAGCAAGGCGCCCTGCGCGAGGTCCTCGAAGAGACGGGCATGGTCTGTGAAGTCGTGCGTTTCGCCGGAACGACCAACTACACGCACCGTAAGGGCCGACCGAAGATCGTCGCCTACTACCTCATGTCCGTGAAGGAAGGCGAGTTCGCGCCGAACGAAGAGGTTGACGAGCTGATCTGGACTCCGCTCGAACACGTCCGCGCGAACCTCACGTGGGACCGCGACCAGGAGCTGTTCGACGAAGTGACGAAGTTCCCCGAACTTCGCGCGCAAGCCTCCTAGCGCACCCGTTCAAGGAACACGCGCGTGGAGTCGTGCCGGGGATTCGTGAACAGTTCCGCGGGCGAGCCCTTCTCCACGAGCACGCCGCCGTCGAGGTAGGCCACCTGGTGGGCGACGTCACGCGCAAAGTTCATCTCGTGCGTGGCGATGAGCATGGTCGTGCCCGACGCGGCCAAGTCGCGCAGGAGATCGAGCACTTCGCCGACCAGTGAAGGGTCGAGCGCGCTCGTCACTTCGTCGAGGAGGAGGAGTGCGGGATGCATGGCGAGTGAGCGCACGATCGCGACGCGTTGTTGTTGACCGCCCGAGAGTCGGTCGGGGTACTCACTGGCGCGCTCGCGCAGTCCAATGCGATCGAGCAACGCGAGGGCCTCGTCGGTGACGTCGTCGCGTCGACGCTTGAGGGCCCGCACCGGACCAAGCAAGACGTTCTCTAAGACGTTGAGGTGCGGAAAGAGATTGAAGGACTGAAAGACCATGCCCACGTGGCGCCGTACGAGATCGCCGCTGACGCGCGGATCGCCCAACGACTGACCGAAGAGGCTCACCGATCCACCATCGACACTCTCGAGGAGATTGGCGCAGCGCAACAGCGTCGACTTGCCCGAACCCGACGCCCCAATGAGACAGACCACCTCGTGGCGATGCAAGGTGAGCGACACGCCCTTTAAGACCTCGACGTCGCCGAAGCGTTTGGCGACCTCGTGGAGTTCGAGGACGACGCTCGTCATCGCGCCGCCGCCAGACGTCGTTCGCGGTCGCGCGCGATCAATCGGTCGGTCATACGCGTCATGGGAATCGTGAGCAAGAGAAAGAAGCCCGCGGCCAACACCAATCCGCTCTCGTTAAAGACGGTCGACTGATAGATCTGTGCCGAACGGGCAATTTCGACGCCGCCAATCACCGAGACCAACACCGTGTCCTTCTGGAGCGAGATGAAGTCGTTCAACAAGGGCGGGATCACCGTGCGAACGGCTTGGGGCAGGATGACCCGGCGCATGGTCGAGGACTGCGTGAGACCAAGTGATCGAGCGGCGAGCAGTTGACCGTTCGGCACCGAGAGGAT
>Ga0208586_1000303_pt1 | contig 18901 bp, 21 predicted proteins | sample NGESurshal072012_6_FD_184471 | JGI IMG/M metagenome (GOLD analysis project Ga0208586, IMG submission 184471) | Arctic peat soil microbial communities from Barrow, Alaska - NGEE Surface sample 53-3 shallow-072012 (SPAdes) | ecosystem: Environmental > Terrestrial > Soil > Wetlands > Peat ... | reverse complement strand
GTACTGATTCACCGGGGTCATATCGCGGTAGCCGGCCTCCCAGGCCTGCTCGTAGGTGTCTTCGAAGACGATGAACTCGAGTTCGGTGCCGGTGATACCAGTCCAGCCGCGCTCCGTGAGCTTCTCGACCTGGGCGAGGAGTATCTGGCGCGGCGAAGGCGCTACGGGGACCCCGTCCACCGTTTCGACGTCGGCGAAGATAATCACCGTCTTGTCGTGCCACGGGACCAGCCGGGTGGAGGAGAAATCGGGTTGGAACGCCAAGTCGCCGTAGCCGCGCTCCCAGGACGTCAACGCGAAACCGTCAACCGTTCGCATGTCAACATCGGAGGCGAGGAGGTAGCTGCAGCCCTCGACGACGCCGTCGACCAACTCATCGAAGAAGTAGGTGGCGTCAACTCGCTTGCCCTGCAATCGGCCCTGCATATCGGTGATCGCGACGATGATGGTGTCGATTTCGCCATGTTCGACCATTTCAACGAGTTCGTCGCGCGTTGGACGACCGGCGATATGTGTGGTCACGTCTGCTCCTCGGATCTGCGACGCCCGGACAGTGCGGACGAGGACGATTTCCCAATCTAGGTGTCGAGGCTACTCAATGATTCAAGCGGCGATTCATTCCAAGTAAAGGGGCGATCACATCACATCGCCGCCGAATACGTGCACGGAGAGAGTTAGTCTCGTGAGCGTCTTCACGTGAACGGTGGGTGACAACTGAGGTGGGTAGCTCCAACTTGGATCACGCACGACGGCGCGTTCGTCAGGACGAAACGAAAATCAGAGAGTCCAAAGTCGTGTCGCAGTTCTTTACCGAGTGAGCACATTTCTCCGTGCTCGGCGCCGACAAAAGTTCTAGTATCTCGCTCAATGGTATAGGCCATTTGATTCGAGGGGGAATTCAGTGTCAGACGACAGTGTCACCATCGCACCCGGCGCGATGAGCGATGAGCAGCGATTGCATCAGATGGGCTACGCCCAAGAACTCCATCGAGGGATGAGCAAGTTCTCAAACTTCGCCATCTCCTTCACGATCATCTCGATCCTTTCGGGGTGTCTAACCCTTTACTCGTACGGCTTGTATCACGGAGGCCCCCCGGTGATGATCTGGGGCTGGGCGATCGTCGGATTGCTCGTGATGTTCGCCGGTCTCTCCATGGCCGAGATCTGCTCAGCGTTCCCAACGGCGGGTGGTCTCTACTACTGGTCGGCCAAGTTGGCACCGGGAAAAAGTGGTCCGATCTGGTCCTGGTTCACCGGTTGGTTCAACCTGCTCGGTCAGGTCGCGGTCACGGCCGGCATCACCTTCGGGTGCGGGTATTCGGTGGGCGAGTTCATCTATTTGACCTCGGGCAACGCGACGTGGACATCGAATCGGCACGTCGTACTCCTCACGGCCATCCTGCTGATCATCCAGGGATTGATCAACACCTTCGGGGTCAACATCGTCTCCTTGTTCAACAAAGTATCGGTGTGGTGGCACCTGACCGGAGTTGCGGTCATAGTCGTACTTCTGTTCATCGCGCCCCACTCGCACAGTCACCAAAGCGGCAGTTTTCTCTTTGGGTCCCAGGGGTTCGACGCCTTCCGAGGTCTATCCGGATTCTCCGTTCCTTTCTACGTGTTCTTGCTCGGATTGCTGGTCGCTCAGTACACCTTCACTGGTTACGACGCGTCGGCGCACGTGACCGAGGAGACCCTCGAGGCCGCGGTCTCGGGTCCCAAGGGCATCGTTACATCCATCTGGGTGTCGTGGATCGCCGGATTCGTCCTGCTGATCGGTGTAAGCGCCGCGATCCCGAAGTTCGTCCACGGCTTTTCGGTGACGATCGCCGGAACGCACTACACGAGCTTCGCGTCTTTCGCCGGCGGCGTGCCATGGGGCAACGTGTTCGTGTACTCCACGGGCAAGGTCCTCGGTGAGCTGCTGGTGCTCGTCGTGATCGGGGCGCAGTTCTTCTGTGGCATCGCATCCATCACGGCCAATTCTCGAATGATCTACGCCTTCTCGCGAGACGGTGCCGTGCCGTTCTCGAATTACTGGCACCACGTCAGCAAGCGCAGCCGCGTGCCGGTGCACTCCGCCTGGTTTGGTGCCGTTGGCGCGTTCATCTTGACCACGCCGGCGCTCCTTCCCGGCAACACTGGCGGTACCGCCTATGCCGCCGTGACGTCGATCGCGGTCATCGGGTTGTACGTCGCGTATCTGATCCCCGTCTTCCTACGACGGATCAACGGTGCGGCCTTCACCCCAGGTCCGTGGAAGCTCGGGAAATGGGGTCCGTTCTTCGGGTGGATCGCCATCGTGTGGGTGGTCATCATCTGCGTCTTGTTCATGCTCCCCGCGTCAAAGCCGATCAATGCCGATACCTTCAACTACACGCCAGTGGCGGTCGTTGTCGTCATCGGCTTCGCCGGTCTCTATTACGCGTTCTCGGCGCGCAAGTGGTTCAAAGGCCCGAAGATTCAAGGTACGCCCGAAGAGTTGGCGGCCATCGAACACGAGCTCAGCGTCTAGTTTTCCGAGTCCCCTCCATCACCGAGCGTTTTCGGTGATGGAGGGGACTCCTTGCTTTACAGCGACCGTTGTCAGACTCCCACCAAGGAGTCGTCATGGCATTGATCGAGAGCATCGAAGACGTGAACTCGTGTTGGCGCGATCTCGAAGACGTCCTTTCGGTGGGGATATCCAGGGTGTTGCTCTACGGACCGTCGGGCACCGGCAAGACCTACGCGGCGTTGCATCACAACGTCGGAAGTGGTTCCGCGGAGCGACTTGTCTGCACGGAAGACTTGACCTCGGGTGAGATCACCGGCACGTGGATGCCGGTCGGTGAGAACCGTTGGGAGTGGCGTGAAGGCCCGGCGATTCGGGCGTGGCGTGGCGCCGGTGGACTAGGCGGTCGACTGGTCGTCGACGAAGTGGACCGCGCCTCCGGTGACGCTCTCAGTACCCTGTTGGCGATGACCGATTCACCGGAATCGGCACGTTGGCGCAACCCCGAGACCAGTGAATGGGTTCGCCCAGGTCCCCAGTTCTCGGTCGTGATGACGTCCAATTGCGACGACCTGGATGAGATCCCCGCGTCGCTGCGCGACCGCTTCCCGGTGAGTATCCGCATCGATCAGCCGCACGCGTCGGCGCTGGCTAGTCTCAGCAGCGACCTTCGTGCGCCGGCCCGGGCCGGGTCCCTCGGACCAGCCACCCGACGCGTCTCGCTTCGTCGCTTCTACGCCTTCGACGAACTGCGACGACACCTGGGACCAACCCGGGCGGCACAGTTGGTATTTGGCGACGACGTCGGCACTAGTGTGCTCGACGCGTTGGCGATCTCCTCTCTGGCGTGAGAGACGTCGTCCACCCGGAGTTGGTGACCGGACGCGAAGACGGATTCGTGAGCGCCCCGTGGACGGTGAGGCCGGGCTCCACGCGTAGGGGCGGGGCGAGCTGCAACCTGACCGAACGAATCCTCGAGGTCCCCCTCGGGAATGACGCCACGTCCCGAGTCGTGCGGGCGCACGAGTTGATGCACGCTCGAGTCAGTCCGCACCTCATCGAACATTACGGAGCGCTCGAAGAGATCTCGCCGCGTGCCCTCGAGTGCGCCGAGGAACTTCGCATCAACACGCTCATCGCTCGACTTGACTTCGACGTGTCGCTGCTGCGCGACGGATCGGAGAAGAACGGCGCCCAACGTCTCGCCGAGAGTGATGACTGGTCTGAAGCGAACTGCTTTCTCATGGCCGTGCTCGGGACTGGGGGAGAGAAGGAGTATCTCGCGGCGATTCGACGCGTCGCGCCCTCGTGGATGCCGGGACTACGCGCCGTGCGAAAGCGAGCCCTCGGACTCATGGACGCGTGTACGAATGGGGCGCTCGGGGCGACGCGATTGAACGAGGAGCAGCTTCCGAGTGGCTACGCGAACTCCACCGTCGTGCTCGCTCGCATTCTCACCCAGTCGATGGTTGCGCGGCCACCGATAACGCCGGAAGAGCTTCGCGCCTTTCGACGCTCCCTCGAACCGGGTGGTCGCCGACCGCCGACCGGTCGATTTGCCCCGCTGTCCTTCGACCTCACGGTGACGATGTCGCCTCGTCCGAGGGGCGCCGGCGTCCGTCGCGCGCGCGCCAGTACGAGCGGGCCGACTTTGCGTTACCCCAGTCGCTTACTCACCGACGATCGTAAGCGAGCCTTCGCGCAGCGGTCGACGTTGCACGGTGGCATCGTCATCATCGATCAGTCCGGATCGATGGACATCGACGAAGCGTCGTTGTCGAGTCTTCTGGTTCGAGCTCCCGACGCCGTGGTGATCGGGTACAGCCACCGCCCCGGAGACCACGGTGTGACACCGAACGCGTGGGTACTCGCCGATCGAGGATCGGTCGCGACGACGATTCCGTCAGGCAACGTCGGCAACGGAGTGGATGGTGCCGTCCTCGCGTGGGCGCTGCGTCGGCGCCGCGGAAATGAACCGATCGTCTGGGTTACCGACGGTCAAGTCACCGACTCCCACGACCATCCCGATGATCGACTCACCATCCAGTGCGCCGAGTTGGTGCGGCTCCACCGGATCCGTTTGGTTCGAGAGCTCGGCGACGCCGGACGGGCGTTGTCGTGGGGACGAACAACCGGTCGTGCCGATTGGTCCCGATTCGGTCGTTTGGGACGGAAACTCCAGGAAACGAAGGCAATTTAGCCCTTTTGTTACAGCCGCAATTTACAGTTGCAACGAACACTTGTTCGCCTTACAATATACGAACAGGTGTTCGTGAAAGGGGTCGGCATGGCGGCAATAGAGATAGTTGAGTTCGACGAGTTTGAAGTAGAGGCACGACCGTACCTGCGACTGGTGAGCACCCCCCAGGTCTTTCGCACCGGTCCGTCCTTGGCGAATCGCCGCGCCGCACGGGCCCGAATGATGAAGCGTCGCCGTCGCACATTGGTGGCGTTCGCACTGGTACTCGGTCTGGTGATCTTGTCGTGGCCCGGACACGCGTTCGGGGGAGAGACCGGCGCGGGACTCCCGACTGACCTGGCTAACAGTTCAGTGCTCGCGTCGGGCATGAACTACGTCGTCCAGCCCGGGGACACGGTCAATTCAATTGCTCGAATGATGAATCCGATCGACCCGAAAGTGGCGCGGACCGTCCTCGTTCGCGAACTCGATTCGTCGGTTGTCGTGCCCGGCGAGCGCATCCTAATCCCCTAAATTTCAAGGGATTTGGGTGTATCCTCAAGGCATGCGCTGTCCCTTCTGTTCGGCGGACGACGACCGCGTGGTCGACTCGCGCCTCGCCGAAGACGGGGTGGCTATCCGACGGCGACGTGAATGTTCGAACTGCAATCAGCGCTATACGACCTTTGAACGGATCGAGGAGATAGGCCTCTACGTGATCAAGCGCTCCGGTGACCGCGAGGCCTTTGATCGAAACAAGATCCTGAGCGGCATGCGCGCCGCCAGCAAGAACCGACCGGTGGACGAAGAGGCCCTCGAGGCGCTGGTCACTGCCATCGACGAATCGATGCGACTCCTCAATCGCGACGTAACGAGCGAAGAGGTCGGGATGGCGTCCCTCGAAGCCCTTCGCAACGTGGACGACGTCGCCTACGTTCGCTTCGCCTCGGTTTACAAAGGATTCGAAGGGACCGACGACTTCGCACGCGAGATCGGCATGCTCGTCAAGACGACCGCACCCAAACTGCGCGGCTGATGCGCGCGCTCAATCTGCGACCCCAGTGCGCCATGGCGATCTACGCTCACCCCGATGACGCCGACGTCGCGGCCGGGGGGCTGCTCGCTCAGTGGGCGCAGGACGGTTGCGCCGTTCATCTCGTGGTGGTGTGCGACGGCGACAAGGGTTCGCACGTGCTGACCGCCGACGCCGGTGCGGTGCGCGAGGTGCGAGGAGCCGAAGTGGAGTTCGCGGCCGACCTCCTCGGCGCCGCGACCGTCACGAGACTGGCCCGACCGGACGGCGAGGTCGACAACGACGTGGACCTTCGCGCCACGTTGGTCGGTCTCATCCGCCAGTATCGACCGGAAGTCGTGATCGGACCCGACCCCACCGCGACGTTCTTCGCCGGCGTCTACGTGAACCACCGTGATCACCGCGAGACCGGTTGGGCCATGCTTGACGCGGTCGCCCCGGCGGCCGCGATGCCCCTGTACTTCCCCGATCGAGGCGAGCCGCACCAGGTGGCCAGCCTGCTGCTCAGTGGCACCCACGAACCGGACGTGGTGGCCGACATCACCGGCACGATCGATACCAAGGTCAAGGCCGTCTTGGCGCACAGTTCGCAGTTGGCCGGCGACGCCGACGCCATTCGCGAGCTGGTCTATGGGCGCGCCGAACAGGCCGGGCGGCCCGTCGGAGCACCGTTCGGTGAGGCCTTTCGCAGTGTTGAACTCGCCTACTGAGGATCCCTCGGTCGACGACGCGCCGATCTTGCACGTCGACCTAGACGCATTCTTCGCGTCGGTCGAGATACTGGACGATCCCACGCTGCGGGGAAAACCGGTGGCGGTCGGGGGCGGCGGGGCGCGCGGTGTGGTGGCCAGTGCGAGCTACGAGGCCCGTCGCTTCGGCGTGCGCAGCGCCATGCCGAGCGTGATCGCGCGGCGTCGTTGTCCGGACCTCATCATCCTGCCCGGTCGCTTCGACCGCTACGAGGCGTACTCCCGGCAGTTTCACGACGTCGTGCGCGACCTCACTCCCGACTACGAGCCGCTCGGCCTCGACGAGGTGTTCGCGAATCTCTCGAGCCTGCGCCGTTTGAACGTGCGGCCACTGGCGGCCGCGGCCGAACTTCGCCGTCGAATCATGGGCGAGCTCGGTCTGCTCTGTGGCGTGGGACTCGGGCGCAACAAGCTGTTCGCGAAGTTGGCCTCCAAGGAGTCCAAACCGACCGTCGTCGACGGCCAACTCGTGGAAGGCGCCGGGGTGGTCTGGGTCAGTCCGGCCCTCGAGAAGAAGTGGCTGGACGAACTCCCGGTGCGGGCCCTGTGGGGCGTCGGTCCAGCCACCGCGACGAAGCTGCATAAGTTGGGCTTGCGATGGGTGCGCGACCTCGCCAAAGTCGACGAAGCCACGCTGGCCGCGCACGTGGGGATGGCGATGGCTTCGACGCTCGTGGCCTACGCCCACGGCGAAGACAAGCGCGAAGTGACGGTCGATCGGGTCCTCAAGTCGGTCGGTCACGACCAGACCTTCGCCACGTCGTTGAGCGGCCTCGACGCGGTCGTCGAGGCCGCGAAATCCCAAGCGGCGGTCGTGGCCCGGGCTCTGCGGGGTCAAAGTCGCGTCGCGCGCACCATCACGGTCGTCGTTCGATTCGACGACCTCACGAGCGTCAGCCGGTCCCAGACTTTGCCGTTCGGCATCGACGACGAGGTCGCGATCCTGGCGATCGCCGAAGCGTTGCTGCAATCGATCGACCTCGCGAACTCGGTTCGACTCCTGGCGATTCACGCCTCCTCGTTTCTCCAGCGCGACGACAACAACTTGCAGTTGACCTTCGGACTGGATCCGACGTCAAACGACCCTCGCGAACAGGCCGAGGCGATATCGCGCGAACGACAAGTCTCGAACGAGGCCCTGCGTGACGCCGTCGATGAGGTTCGTGAGAAGTTTGGTCGCGCGGCGGTCGGGGCGGCGTCCGAACTCGGTGACCACGGCATCGAGATCGCCACCCAACGCGGGAGCAGTGCCTTCGGACCCGAAGAGTACCAACACGGTCCGTAGAGTCGCTTCGCCTCGCGACATAAGGGGGTGGCGCCACGCTAGGGAATAACGTGGCGCCACAGGGAACTACTAACAGTTCTTCGACGCGGCCCCCTGATTCGGATGACGGACTCGACGAATCAGGTTGCGGTGACGGATTATGAGCTTAGAGACGTCCCAGCGCCCAGTAATGTCCACGATCTCGGCGTCAACATCCGACGATCTCGTTGGCGTCGAACTAGAAGTGGATATGTATGGATGACATCCGAGAGGTCAGTGACGCCCAACTGGTCACGATGATCGCGCGCTACAACGAGGTAGCGCTCGCCGAGACGTACCGCCGGCACGGTGGTGCGGTGTTCGGTCTGGCCCGTCGCGTCCTCAACGGCGCGGCCGAAGCCGAAGACGTGACCCAAGAGGTCTTCCTTCGTTTGTGGAATCAGCCCGAGCGTTTCGACGCCACGCGGGGGAACTTGCGAAGCTGGCTGCTCACCCAGAGTCACGCGCGCGCGGTGGAGACCATCCGCTCACTCACCGCGCGACGCCAACGCGAGATCAACGACGCGCACAAGGCGGCGCGCGGCGCCTACGACATGCAACACGAAGCCTGGGACGTCGTCTTGGCCGAGGACGTGAAGAAGGCCCTCGGCGAACTGCCCCCGGAAGAACGTCGCGCCATCGAACTGGCCTACTTCGAGGGCTATACGTACATCAAGGTGGCCGAAATTCTGAACGAACCAGAAGGCACCGTGAAGAGTCGAATCAGGAACGGCATGCGACGAATGCGCGCCACTCTCGTGGAGTCCGGGATCGAGGGAGCGGATCGATGATGAGTCACGACGAAGCGAACGAACTGTTGGCCGTCGCGGCCCTCCACGCCGTGGACGCGCCGACCCTGGCCGCCATCGAGGAGCACGTCGCCACCTGTCCGCGCTGTTCGAGTGAGCTGGACGCCTATCGCGCGGTGGCCTCGGCCATTGGCAACTCCGTGGAGGAGCTTCCCGAAGGACTCTGGACGAATATCTCCGGTCAACTGTGGGAACGTCTAGGCGACACGACGGTCATGCCGCCGCTGGTCGTCGGTGACACCTCGGCCGAGGTCGTGGCCGTCAGCCGGGCCCCTCGATCGTCGCGACGAATTCGAACGGCGGTGGGAGCGGGGGCCTTCGCCGCTGCGGCGTCGATCGTCGTGCTGGCGCTCAGCCTTTCGGGTGCTCAGAGTCACGTCACGAACTTAGAGAGCGCTCTCCAGAGCGCCAGTCGCAGCGCCGTGCAGCGCGCGTTGGCGACGCCTGGTCACCAAGTGGTCAATCTCACCAACGCCACCGATCAACGACTCGCCGAATTCGTGATGCTGCCCAACGGCACGGGGTACCTAGTGAAATCGAACATGCCGGCCCTGTCGTCGAGCGATACCTATCAACTGTGGGCCATCGTCCAGGGCTCGCCGGTTTCCATCGGGGTGATGGGTTCTTCGCCCGGTCAGGTGACGTTCACCATGGATTCGTCGCCGGGACCGTCAGAGTTGGCGGTCACCGTGCAAAGGGCCGGGGGCTCGTTGACGCCGGCGAAGCACTTCGTCGCGTCGGGACCTGTCGTTGCCTCGTAGGGAGCTCGGCCGCGTTCGCGACGGTACGAGCTAGCCCGAGGATTTATTCGTCCGCTGGTTCGTCCGGGTGTTCGTGCTGATGTTCCGGTGCCGGGGCGGGCTCGGACGCCGGGGGCATCGGTGTTCGCCGACGCCCGAAGAGCCACAGGAAGGCCGCGCCGACTTTGCCGACCGGGTGATGATGTCCCGACGGTCCGTGACTCGCGCCCGGACCGGACATTCCGTCACCGCCGCCACCGGTGAGACCGGCTAAGGGATTGCCACTCGAGTCCGGATACTTGGACACTCGTGCTAAACGGCGACGCGGCTTGCGCGACTTGTCTCCCGATGATCCCATGGTCCGACCTCTTTTCCAGTCATTGACGATTCAGCTCGAGTGCCTCACGGAAGTCGATGGGGTGGCGTGTCGAGCTTGCCGATGCCCGACGCCAGTACGACGGAGTTCGGCACTTTCAAGAGACCGTCCTCGGTTTGCAGCGTAACGTAGGTCAGTCCAATGCCCAACACCCACGCGTCGACGACGCCGATGGTGCCCGATCGAACGCGGATGTGTTCGCCGACACTGAAGGGTCGAGCGAAGAGCAACACCAGCGAGGCAAAGATATTGCCGAGGCTCTGTTGGGCCGCGATGCCCAGCACGACGCCGGCGAGTCCGAAGCCGATGATGAGGTGGGCGAGCGAGACGCCCAGCAGTTCGAAGACCGCAATCAGGACGAGCAGGTAGCCCACACCGGTGGCCACGAGTCGCACGATGGCCGCGGCCGCCTCGAGCGTGCGCCGCGCCAGGAATCGCCCCATTCCGTCGGCCAGGCGACCGACGGCGTAAATGCCGGAAATGAGTAGTACCGGCACCGTGATCCAAGTGACCAATGAAGAATGGTGCGTCGCGCCATGACGATCGAACTCTGATTTCACGATGATGGCCGCTACCCCGATGACGCCCGCCACGATGCCCGAGATCCACACCTGCTGAAGGGTGGGTGGCGTTCCACGAGGTCGTTTGCGGCCCATAGTCCTCAACCTTAATAACGATGCCGAGTGGGTCGGTTGCTGCGGGCGTCACGACGCGTTGCTCGTTCGATGAATCGATCAGTGAACGCCGCACATGACGACAGCGCCTTTTTGATGGTGTCGAATGGACGATCTCACATGAATCTCCCCAACGCCCCCAAGGGGCCCGTGATGGACGCGCGCCCAAGGTTATAGTGCAGAGGAAATTTCCAATTGGGTGTAGCACGTTCACGGAGTTATGGAAATGTTCACCATGGTTGTCTTCGGACAAACCCTCTTAGTAATCGGCGTGGTGTCGGCTGTCACGATTCTCTGGTTGGTCGGCATGGCCGTGATGCTGATCGGTCTCTCGCTGCGGGAACCAGGGCCGCGCCATCGAAAGGCGAAAGCACCGCTTCCAAACCATCCATTCTCCCTGATCCTCGGTCGGTGTTCGCCATCGCACCGACTGAGGAGATTTTCTTACACGTTTGTTAGCAAAACCATCTAAGGTCCGAAGTGACGGACCCGCCCCTGAAAGCTCTTGGGCAATCGGATGGAGTTCGCCGAGGGGCAGTGCGTCGGGCCATACCGAAGTGGTGGAGTTCGACGTTCGTATCAAATGATTGTCGCTGGAAAATCGCTCAGCCGAATCGTGAGCGAGCTACAGCGATCAGGTAGGGAGAATGGTGCACCAAGAGTTGCCATGAATGAAATGATTTTCGCATTCGCCAGAGCGGTTGACTTAGTGATCTCGCGTTTTCTCCTTTAGACGACGAGCACAGGGCAGTGGCACTGTAGCAATGAGGAATGAATGACTCTGGGAACTCGGTGGTGGGGGACATCCATTCATACGGGATTCAAGAGTTTCATCCGGTCACCTTGTTTGGTGGGCCACGCCCATGGATGACGCTCATTCGTCATGTTATGAACTTCATCGCGACACTGTCGCGAGTTGTTAGGGTGGCGCCAGAAATGTATTTCCATCTGACCAATGAGAGGACGCAGCGTCAATGTCCAAATTCCTGAGCGACGTCAAAACACTTCGAGAGAACGCCCGCAAGAACCTTCGAAAAGGCTCCATCACCGACGCTTACGGCGCCGACTTGCCGAGGGTCCTCGAGGTCTTGAACCAATCGCTGGCGACCGAACTCATCTGCGTGCTTCGTTACCAGCAGCACTCCTTCGCCGCCCACGGACTCGATTCCGAGGCCGTCGCCGCGGAGTTCCTGGTCCATTCCCGTGAGGAGCAGGGTCACGCCGAGTTGATTGCGGCGCGCATCGGTCAGCTCGGAGGCGAGCCGGACTTCAATCCCGACACCTTCAGTAGTCGAGCCCACTCGGAGTACAAGACGGCCACCAGTCTCACCGACATGATTAAAGAGAATCTCATCGCCGAGCGCATCGCGATCAGCTCCTACAGCGAGATCATCGCCTGGCTCGGCGACGGCGACCCCACCACGCGACGAATGCTCGAAGAGATCCTGGCGGTCGAAGAAGAGCACGCCAACGACATGGTCAATCTGCTCGACGACAAGAAGTAGCCCGATTCGCGCCGAGCGGTCTCCTACGAGGGTTGTCGGGCGGCCGCGCCGAACTTAACCGGACCGTAGCGACGTCGAAAGGCGACGTAGACGCCGCCGCCGGCGAGAATGGGCAGCCAGTAGGTGACGAGGCGATAGGCCAGGGTGGCGATGATCGCGCTAGCGCTGCCGACGCCCGCCAGAACGAGCAGTCCACTGAGACTCGCTTCGACGATGCCCAGGCCGCCGGGCGTCAACGGCACCAAGGCTATGACCGCGGTCGCGGCGTAGGCCAACAACACCAGTGGAGCTTTCGGACTGGCGCCGGTGGCACGTAGCGCACAGAGCAGCGCGAAGTAATCGAAACCGATACGACCGCCGATGAGCACGACGGCCTCACGCCATCGGCGACCGAGATGCGTCCGTACCAGATTGCGCTCGGCGATGAGCCGCTGCGGCAAGTCCTCGGTCCTGGTCTTGCGTTTGGGAAGGGCGTTCAAGAAACGTTGCGTGACGCGCGCGATCCCGGTCAGGAGTCCGTTGGTCGTGAGGAGGACGGCGCCGAAGGCCACGATGAGCACGAAGCCGACGATGCCGAGATAGGCCGCGTGCTCGAGACCGGGACTCACGGGAAGACCACCGAGGATCGCGGGCAGGATGCACACGGGCAACAAGAACAGACCCGCCAGTCCGATGATCGACGCCGCGGCGAGGCCGCCGGCCGCCGCGTCCGCATTGATGCCACCAATCGCGAGCATTTGGAACTGCACGCCGGCCCCGGCGACGTCACCGGCCGGCAAAACGTTCGTCACCGCGTTGCCCACTAGCAGCGCCGCGACCACGGTGAACCACTGCTTGGTCCGTAGGAGCAATCGCAACAACGTCATCGCGCAGAAAAAGCTCGCCACCTCGGCGACCAGCATCAGCAGCAACCAGGTGAAACTCAGATGGAAGAGCTTGGGCCACGCCGACAGAACTTTGGTGAACGCGGGCAGCGCCACGTAGAAGGCGAGACCGGTGACGACGATCGCCGCCATGCGCTTAAAGGGGCTCGACGATTTCTTCGGGGGAGCGATGTCAGTGATTGGTCCAATCTACGGGTTCGGGGCCTACAGCGACCTCGTGGTCGCGTGATCCTCGATGAGGGTCGAGGTAGCGTCGTCCACGTGTCCGTTACCGACGAGTCCAGTATGGAGCGACTAGAAACGGGGGTCGTCACGGGCGACCGAACGGCACGTCAGACCTTTCGACCGGACATTCAGGGTCTTCGAGCCGTCGCCGTCATTCTGGTGATACTGGCGCACGCCAGTGTGCCGGGGTTCGAGGGCGGTTACCTTGGCGTAGACGTGTTCTTCGTCATCAGTGGCTTCGTAATCACCAGTCTCCTGCGCCGCCAACCGACGCGACACGTCCGTCAGAATCTGGCCTACTTTTACGCCCGACGGATTCGACGCATCGTGCCCGCGGCCACCCTCACCCTCGTCGCGACCACCTTCGCCGCGTACTTCCTTCTCGGAACGAACTTCGTGCCCCAGTTGCTCGGCGACGTGCGCTGGGCCTCTCTCTTTTCCGCGAACTTTCGACTCATCCATACGGGCAGCAACTACTTCATTCCCGGCGTCGCGCCCTCGCTGGTCACGCACTACTGGTCGCTGGCGGTCGAAGAACAGTTCTATCTCTTCTTCCCGCTCGTCGTCTTTTCTCTGACGGGGCTGACCCCGATTCGAAATCGCGCGACGTCACTCGGACTGTTCTTGGTCGCGGCGATCGGCGCGTCGGCGTGGTATTCCTGGCACCTCACGCCGATCAGCCCGACCGTGGCTTACTACTCTCCGTTCACTCGATTCTGGGAGATCGCCCTCGGCGGACTGATCGCCTTGCTGCCCGGCGCGTGGGCCCGTCGGACGCCGCGCTTCAACGCGGTGCTGGCGGTCGCCGCCCTTGTTGGGCTGGCCGCGGCGGTCTGGCGACTCAACGTGACGAGTGTTTATCCTGGTGTGCTGGCCTGGTGGCCTTGCGCCACGACGGCCGTTCTCCTCTGGACCGGTCAGGCCAGCACCCCGGGGGGGCCGGCGTCGTGGCTCTCGTGGCGACCGTTGCGCTACGTCGGGGACATCTCGTACTCCCTCTACTTGTGGCACTACGTATGGTTGATGCTCCCGCTTCAACTGGTCCATCCTCCGACGTCGCCGTGGGCTCGAGTGATCGAAGTTGCGGGTGCTTTCGCCTGCGCCGTGATCTCCTATCACGCACTTGAGAATCCGATTCGCCATTCAAAACGGCTCGACCGCGACGGCGTGGCGGTGGCACTCATGTTGCTCATCTGCGTCGGGCTCTCGTGGGACGCGACGCTGTGGGTCGGACACCTCGCGCACGTCCACTAACGACGAGTACTCAACGATCGATGTACATCGCCGCTTCGGGCGTCACCCGCACGTGATAGACCTCGCCGATGGTGCGCGTGACGTAGGTAGCAATGACGTTCTCACCCACGTAACTCAAGTGGATCCCGTCGGCCTCGCGCAATAGAGACGGAATGTTGTTCACCCGGGCCGCCTCTTCGAACTGACCTCGGGAGTTGGCGAAGAGTTCCCACGTGGGCAGGAACGTCATGCCCGGCACGGTGGCGGCCACCTTCGCGAACACCGAGTTGATGAGCACCATGCCCTGGCGATAGCTGTTCGGCTGCATGATCGGCAGACCGACCCACAGTACGTAGGCCCCGGTCCTGGTGGCCGCGGTCGCCATCTGGGTGACGAGGTCGGTATAGGCCGTCACCCAGGGCGCCGATCCGAACGCCAACACGTGACCGTCGACTTTGAGATTCTGTTCATCGTTCGCACCGTACGTGATGATCACCAACTGCGGTTTGTACTGAGCGAGCAGTACCTTTTCTTTATGCGGCCAGTTGTAGAACCACGGCGTCAGCAGGCCGGTCGAAGATTTGTCAGCCTGCACCAGATGCACTTCGTGGTCGTGACCGAGTTGGCGCGCGAGTCCCCACCCGAGATCGTTGCCGAGTGAGTCACCGATCTCGAGCACCGTGCAGTGTCCGATCACCGAGATCGTTGGCACGGTGGTCGTCGAGGATGTCGACGTCGTCGATCCACTGGTCGTCGACGTATCAGACAGCGAAGGGGGAATCGGTGCACCGGTGGAGAAGCGACAGCCGGCGCCCGGCGGCCTGAACGCCGCCATGTTGATGACGGGCGGCGGAAGGCTCTTCGAAGGTTGCGACGGTTGCGTGCTCGACGTAGTCGGCGTGGTGGACGTTGCGGTCCGATTGGTCGTCGTGGGATCCGCGGCGGTCGTCGGCGGTGACGTGCGAAGCGTGGTCGTCGGCGCGGCCGCGGGGGAGCGTTGATCGTTCTTCAGCTGGTAACCAACGATTATCAGTACGGACACGCAAAGTCCCAGCACGACCCGTAGGGTCCAATTGGGAACGGCACCCTCACGAGTCGACTCACTTGGCATCTAAATCGAATGTAACAGCGCGTCCGAAAATTACAATGAGAATGGACGATGACGAATTGTGAAGATGTTCGCTACTGATTGATCGTGACGAGCGTGCCGATCGGTGTGAAGGGGAAGACGGTCTCGGCGCTTGCGTAGGGCATCTCCACGCAGCCGAGGCTCTGGGGGGAGCCGTAGGAGTAGCGCGGGAACTCGTGCAGGGCGTCGCCGCCGTTGAAGTACGAGACCCACTTGATGCCCGGATCGCTGTAGTGCGATCCATCGGGGTTGGTGCCCGACATCGTGGTGGTCAGGTATCGGACGTAGACCGGGTAGGTGCCGGTGGCCGTGGGCGACACGGAGATGCCGGTGTTGACCGGCGTGGTGAACTTCACGTGGTTTTCCACGTAGAGCGTCAGGACCTCGGGCGTGCCCATTGAGACGCTCACGTAGTTGTAGGTCGCGGGGTCCACTTTGTTGGTGTGGACCGCCGTCATCAGGTCGTTCCAGGTCGCCGCGTCGGCGACGCCAGTCGTGGGGAGGTTGTTGACGCTCTGAAAGTTCATGAGCGCTCCGCGAAGGATGACCCCGGCGACGCCGAGGCGCCACTGCGATTGCAGGGTCGTCGGCAGGTTGGGGTACTTCCACGTGAACGTCCCGGACGCCGGTTGTGACCGGTCACTCTGTGGTGAACTCGCATTGAAGCTCACTGGCAGATAGTTGAGTTCGGCCAAGAGCTGCTCTTCCCACGTGATGCTGGAGGCCACCGACGTGAGGCGAGGTCGCACCGCGGTGAAGCGGCACGTCGACGTGCACGTCATTCGCGTGGGCAGATCGATGGTGTAGACGGCGGCCGGTTGCAGTGACCCGGTCACGACGGCCTGCACTTCGTGCGTGCTGATCTGTTGCCATTTGGTCGTCAGGAGCGGATGCGTGCGCAGGGTCGGCAGATCCTCCGCTTTCGTCGCGTCACTGAAGTGCAGTCGCAGGAGGGGCAACTGACTCGAGAGCGAGGTCGGGAGGTTGCTGGTGATGACGAAGGACTTGACGGCGGAAGTACCGGAGGCGCCCAGGGCGGGAACCAGCGCGGAACCCAGGATCCCGACGGAAAGGGCAGTCGCGAGGGCGAATCGTCTGGTCACCGATACAGGATACTTACCGCCAGCTCCCTTAAATCGCTCCCTACCATGGAAACGAACGAAGGAGGGGCAATGGCCCTGGTGAAGACGATCGGGGTGCTGCTTCTCATTGGACTGGCGCTGTGGATAATCTCGGTCGTGGTCGGATTCATAGCTTCCACCGTCGTGACCATCTTTGAGTTCCTCATCATCGCCGCGGTCGTTGGCGCGGTGTACCACTACTTCAAACACCAAAAGGCGCACCGAACCTGAGCAGTAGGCTTGCAAGTTCTGGCGGCGTGGCCGAGTGGTTAGGCAGGGGCCTGCAAAGCCCCGTACTCCGGTTCGAATCCGGACGCCGCCTCCAGTAAGGCGATTGGTCAAGTCTCAAAATTAGGGGGACGCCAGACGTCCGTCCGACTAACTTCCCGCCAGAGGAGAACTCCTACCAGATCGTCCGAGACGCCTACCGTTTTTGCCCACGCGAATGAAGAGAATCGTGCTGACCACCAAATAAATGGACCATACGAAGGCCTGCAGCACCGTGGGACGATCCGCGTAGCCGAGCAGCGAATGAAGGACATCGCCGAAATTCGACGCCTCCGAAATCGTGCCAGAGGTATTCCAAAGCACGTGGCCACCAAAACCCAACCAATGCAATTGCTGCATGTTTTCAACTGCGTCAGCCAGTAGACCCGCGGCGAAGACCATCAAGGCGATCCCGAGCACTCGAAAGAATCTCCGCAGGTTGAGTTTGGCGCCCAGTTTGAATATGGCGAACGCCACGCCCAACGCCAGCGCCAACCCGAGGGCCGCCCCAATCAAGAGGAGTTTGCCGTGCACGGGCGACGCCGCCTGTCGATCGGCGGCAAAGATTATCGCCAGTGTGAACACCATCGTCTCTAGACCTTCGCGTCCCACGGCCTGGAAGGCGAGCAGTCCCAAACCCCACCGCCTCCCTCTCGACAGCGCCAGATCGCTTCGATGCTCGAGCTCCGTGGCCATACCCTTGGCGTGCCTTTGCATCCAGAACGTCATATAAGTGAGAATCACCGCTGCGAGAAGGTAGGTGGCAGTTTCAAAATAGATCTGAACATTTGAGCCTTCGTAGTGTCGAATGAGGAAGAAGGCGGCGACCCCCCCGCCCAAGGTCAACACGAGTGCGGCAGCGACGCCACTGAAGACATCGCGAAAGTGGCGACGTTGACCGATCCGCTGCAAGTACGCGAGAAGTATTGCCACAATCATGGACGCTTCAATTCCCTCGCGAAGAAAAATTACGAAGGTTGGTATCACGAGAAAGGGCCCTTAATGGTGAATGTTATGAAGAAATTTGCAAAAGGTAAGTCTAGGCGTGGGCGTGCGCGAAGCCCCGACGGTGAACTACGAATGAGCTGTCGGCACTGCGCCGACTAGATGACGCTGACGAGCGTTCCGATCGGGGTGTAAGGCCACAGGTGATGGGCGTTGGCGAAGGGCATCTCGACACAGCCCAGGCTCTGGGGGTATCCGTACTGCGAGCGCAAGAAACCATGAAGGGCGTCGCCTCCATGGAAGTACGAAACCCACGGGATGCCGGGGTCACTGTAGTGCGAACCGTTGGTGTTGGTGCCCGACATCGTCGTCACGAGATATCGCAAATACACTGGATACGTACCGTTCGAGGTTGGCGCGCCGCTCACGCCGGTGTTCACGAATGAGTTGTAAACGTGGTGTCCGTTGACGTAGAGCTTGAGCTCCTCGGGAGCGCTCTGGCTCACGACCACGTAGTCGTATCTGTTCGGATCGAACTGATTCTTGGTTGCGGCTTGAACGATGAGTTGCCACGTCTCGGTCGTCATTCCAGTGTTCCAGGACAGACCGTGTAGGGATTGGAAGTTCATCACGGCCGCCTGAAGGACCACGTTATTGGTACCCACGGACCACAACGAATGGATCGGCCCCACGAGTTTAGGAAAGCGCCACACGAACGATCCCTTTTCCAGCGCCGTTCGGCTCGGCTTCTTCTGGGGCTTGGGCCTGGGCTTCGGATGGGGCTTCGTGGTCGTCGTGGTAGGCACCGAGGTGGTCGTCGACGTCGACAACGTGGTCGAGGTGGAAGGAACCGTGGTCGTCGTTGACGTTGTCGTGGTCGTGGGGACCGGGGTTCTCTTCGTGGACGCCGCGACGAACTTCACCGGAAGGTAGCGAAGCACGGCCAGGAGTTGATCCTCAAGTCGGATCGAGAAGGCGACGTGGGCGTAGCGAGTGCTCGTCGTGGTCCGTGGTGCCAGTGACTTAGTGACCTGTGCGCCGTTCGCCGACGACGAAAAAGGGGCGATGACCAAGGTTCCGGCCAGAATCGAGGCCGCGACGGTACAGCTCAGGAGGGGGCGCCGGGCGAACTGCATTTTGAAAAGTTTACTGGGCTGACGAACTCATCCAGCGTCAGAATGCTCACCGGACCAGCTATTTAATAAAAATTCAAACATTTGGCTCGGCAATCGTTC
>Ga0208586_1000302_pt1 | contig 18914 bp, 23 predicted proteins | sample NGESurshal072012_6_FD_184471 | JGI IMG/M metagenome (GOLD analysis project Ga0208586, IMG submission 184471) | Arctic peat soil microbial communities from Barrow, Alaska - NGEE Surface sample 53-3 shallow-072012 (SPAdes) | ecosystem: Environmental > Terrestrial > Soil > Wetlands > Peat ... | reverse complement strand
ACAAAGGTCAAAACACGGTCGGCAAGATTGACGACGTGCTTCTTGATAAGTCCGGCAAGATAACGGCGTTGATGGTAGGCGTTGGTGGCTTTTTGGGTATGGGTGAAAAAGACGTCGCGTTGCCGTTCACTGCCGTTCATGCAGAAAAGAAAGATAACAAATGGTATCTAACGGTGGATGAGACCAAGGACTCTTTGAAAAGCGCGGCAGGTTATAAGTATGACAGTTCGACCACGACTTGGTCGCCTGACAATAAGTAACATCATCTCTGAGAGTCGGTCTGAACCATTTTTCTTAAGCCGTGCCGACCCAGCTACGTGGCACAATGATTCGCCTCGGTTCGTCCCCCACGAACCGGGGCGTTTCATTTCTGGCATCGAGGAACCTTCCCGCAACGACAATTATTGAATTTTGCAGGCCATAAAGCTAACCGACGCCCTTGGGCGTTCCTGCCTTTATGCTGCCGATCACACAAGACGGCAGGGGCAGGGTGGTCGATGCCGAGGTTATGCATTCGACCCCAGAGGACTGCGAATGTACGAACCGATGTGGCTGGGGCACGGCGCTTACTATCATAGTGGCAGTGCTGCTGGGTTTGCTGGTGGTCGCATACTTTGCGTTCCAAAACATCATCTTCGCCTCCTAAGCCGGGCAGTGTGTCTGCCAACCCTTAATAGTGGGACGGGCTCGGCCTGCGGCCAAGGCCAGACCTGCTAGGGAACCGCTTCGCCGTCGGGGACGTTGACGCGCATCACGTTGGCTTACCCGGTACGCAGATGGGCAAGAACAGCAACGCGAAGTGGAGCCCAGAGGACGACAGGAAGCTCCTTGAGCTCAAGGCTGCTGGCAAGTCGGATCGCATGATTGCCGCCGCGTTGCAGCGGAGTGCAAAGTCGATTGTTTCGCACCTTGGTGTCTTAAAGAAGCGGTCCGCGAGGCAAAAGATGGTCGGGAAGGATGAATCATGAACTGGACCGACCGAGACAAGGTGATGCTTTGCATATTCGGTGCGCTCGGCTTGGCAATCGTGCTGCTTGCGGTTGCTTTCAGGGGGTGGTGAGTTGCGCAGAGTAGGAATTGACAGTCCATGTATTTGGCAGATGATCTGCGAGAATTGGAGACGATAGCGGCGCAGTTGTTGGAACGCGCTCAGAAACTACCTCCGGGCCAGTTGCGACAGGACGCGCTAAAGGAGGCTGGTAGATTTCGTGCGCGGATAAATGCTCTGCGACAGGGGTCGGATGCGCGGAATAGGGGACGCTGCCAATCTAGGATGCGAGGTGTCGCAAATGGCTGATAGATCGCCGTTCACGATTGAGATTGTACAATTTGGGGATGACCAAGGGCCGTCCGTGGTTCTTGATCGAGTGATTGGCGGCAGCGTACATTTCGACGAAGCGAAGCGGATCGGCCACCACTTGCTTTCCATTGCTGAGGCCGGAACAAAACCTCGTGGATTTCGCATCCTCGGCGACGATAGCCAAGTCGTGTATCGTTGGTCTTCTCGGTGAATTAAGCCGACCGCAATCCCGGGGCTTGCGGCCACCAAGGGCCGTTTCCTTTGCCGCGATGTTCGGATAGGCTGCGAGCCGCACGGCACCCTATTTGCCGTTCGACCATAAAGGCTGACTCGCCCCGCCCCGGTGATCCCCATCGGGCGGGGCTTTTTATTGCCGCTTCCAGATAGTCAGCGCGTAGACCGCCGCGAAGATGATGACAGCGGCGACGACCGACAGGGCGATGGCGCGTTCCACAGGTCAGCAGCCCTGATCAGCCATCTTGGTCGAAGTTTCCGATCCTTGGGCCGGTGTAGCCGAGGACTGATCTTGGTCGGTCATCTTTGCTGAGGGCACAGCACTCTGCTCGGTGGTGCTTGGCTGCTCTGCCTTGCCGGTACTCTGTGGTTGTTGAGCGACACTGGGCTGGGCATGTTCCTGCCGCTGGTCAGCTTGGGCCGACCTGTTCGCTGCCTGCTGGCCATCGCCTATGCCAGTGGTTTGGCTGGTGTTGCAGGGACCGGCGTTCGCAACGCCAGCGGTAAGGATGAGTGCGCAAGCAGTCATAGCAAGCTGATGTTTCGCGGTCATGGCAGTCTCCTAGGTTTTTCCTACCCCATGGCGCGAGCCAGTGGCGCCGCCCTGTACGCGCAACCGTTTCAGCGAGCCCAAGTTCCCCTTTCCTTTGACCGAAAGAACATGAATAATTTTTTCTTAACGGTTCATGGATAACCTCGGGCGTACTGTCATCGTGGAATCGTGGACTTATGAGAATCGAAACAACCGATCCAGTGGAAGCGCGACGTGCCCGTATCGCCCAATATCGGGGACAAGAAGCCCGATTGACCTTGAACGGGTCGGCCCACACCGGCTACGTTCGGTCAGTGCTGGAAGATCGGTCGAGTAGCCCCACGCGGTGGATCGTCACCCTCGTTGCGATGCAGAACGTCGCGGCCTAACGCTGGCGGCGTGACCGAAGCCCTGCGTAGGGCATCAACCGAGAGCCGACGGCAGCGGCGGTAAGGGCCGAAGCTGCGGGACACGGCCCAACATCCAATGACACGCCGTCCCGTTCTAATGCTCTCTGTCTGTGGATTCAGTGGACAACCATAATTACCAAGAAACCGCGCCAGTCGAGCAACGTTCTGCCTTCATCAAGAACGGAATCGATTGAGGACAGAAGCATGACCTTACACTTTTTGCCGCCAGCCACAGACCCCTATGACGCCGCCGTTGAGGACGCGATTGCTACTTGTAAGGGGGACGTTCGCGGAGCCATCAAGGCTCTGATCATCGCGAACGAATTCCTCGAACGGGACCTTGAAAAAGCGTTGGCGTCGTCGGTTGCGCCATCGATAGCCCATGATGGCAATGGCGGGGTGCGGCATGTCAATTGGGTGGAAACGGCGGAAAGCTAAGGCCATCTTGCGGCTAACCTTTGGTGTGGCAAGCAATGGGCAGTCCTTAACGTTCCTCATCCGGATGAACCCACCCGGTAGGGCGTGGTCTCCCTGCCTCGGTCAGCTTGACCATGTGCACGGGTGGCGCATATCGCCCCTTCCGGCAGGACCGGCATTTGAGGGCCGCTTCCAATTTCCACAGCGGCGTATCCCGAGGTCGCCGGATTGCATCAAGCGGGATGCTCGCGCGGGTCTTACAACGGTTGCACCCGGTTTTTCTTGGTCGCGGGCTGCTCGCCCCGGCGATCACGCTCTTGAACCGTATGGCGCTATGAGGCTCAACATCGCGGAAACGACGGCGAGCGACCCCAAAGTGAGCAGAATTATCCAGGTAAGTGGTCGGTCGACAATTTCGGCCGCCGGGCTTTATCGTGAAATTTTGGACCCGGGTCAGGAACCTTAGACCGAGGCTGCGCATTCATTGGATCGGCTGTCGGCGGGTTTCAGCATGGCGATGAGGCGGCGCGACTTCCTGGCGGGGACGGCGATCCTGGTGGTCAACACCATGGAAAGCCGGGCCACCGTCATCTCCGGCGCCCTGCCGTGGACGCCGAATGCGGGCAGCCCACCGGTATCGGTCAGGCCGGGCCCCTGGCATTATTTTACATCCGACGAAGGCCGCGCCATCGAGGCGATGGCCGACCGCATCATTCCACAGGATCCGCAGACGCCCGGCGGGAAGGATTCCGGCTGCGCCGTCTTCATCGACCGCCAGCTGGCCGGACCCTATGGCCGCGCCGAGGGCCATTACACCGGGCCACCCTTCATGCCCGGCACCAAGCAGCAGGGCCCGCAATCCGCGGACGGGCCGGCGGCGACCTATCGCAAGGCGCTGGCTGCGGTGGATCGATATTGCCAGTCGACCTATCAGGGCAAGCGCTTTCCCGATCTGTCCGACGAGCAAAAGGACGAACTCCTCAAGAACATCGAAGACGGAAAGACAAAACTCGAGGGCGTCGACGGCCAATCGTTCTTCGCGCAAGTCATCAAAGACACGCAGGAGGGTTTTTTCGCCGATCCGCTCTATGGCGGCAACCGCGACATGGTGGCGTGGAAAATGATCGGCTATCCCGGCGCGCGCTACAATTATCTCGACTGGGTCGAACGTCACAACGAACGCTTTCCGCTGCCACCCGTGAGCCTCATCGGACGCGCCGACTGGTCCCCGAAAACCTGAAGAGCGAGGCGCGATGCCGCGAAAGCTGCCGAAAAAGGATATCGTCATCATCGGGCTCGGCTGGACCGGATCCATCATGGCCAACGAGCTGACCGACGAAGGTCTCGACGTGATCGCAATCGAACGTGGCCCATGGCGCGACGCGCCGACGCAATTTCCGACCAACTACGCGCAGGACGAATTGCGCTACCGCATCCGCCACGAACTGTTCCTGCGCCCCGAGCAAAACACCTTCACCTTTCGCAACAAGATGGACCAGACCGCGCTGCCGATCCGCGACTGGGGCTCATTCATGCCGCCGAACGGCGTCGGCGGCGGCGGCGTGCACTGGAATGCGGAAACCTGGCGCTTCCTCCCGACGGATTTCGTGCTACGAACGCATCTGACCGAGCGCTACGGCGCGGCATTCCTGCCTGAGGACATGACGATCCAGGATTTCGGCGCCACCTATGACGAACTCGAGCCACACTACGATGCCTTCGAATATCTGTGCGGCACCTCCGGCACGGCCGGTAACCTGCGCGGCCAGATCCAGGAAGGTGGCAATCCGTTCGAGGGGCCGCGGTCACGACCCTATCCGACGCCGGCGCAAAAACAGCCGTTCAGCCACACGCTGTTCGCGAAAGCCGCGCGCGATCTTGGCTACAAGCCGTTTCCGCAACCGTCGGGCAACCTGTCGCAGGCCTATAAAAACCCGCTCGGGCTGCGGATGGGCCCCTGCACCTATTGCGGTTTCTGCGAGTGGTTCGGCTGCGGCAATTATTCCAAGGCCAGTCCGCAGACGACGATTCTGCCGCATTTGATCCGCAAATCCAACTTCACGGCGCGTGATAATTCGGAAGTTGTCCAGATCAACCTCGATCGCTCGGGCAAACGCGCCACCGGCGTCACCTTCGTCGATACCGGCGGCGTCGAATGGGAGCAGCCGGCCGACCTCGTTATTCTCTCCGCCTATACGCTGTTCAACGTGCAGATGCTGCTGCATTCGAAGATCGGCGCCCCCTACGACCCCGTTGCCAACAAGGGCGTGGTCGGCCGCAACTTCACGCACCAGACGATTTCGACCGTCAACGGCTTCTTCGACAACAAGAAGTTTAACTTCAATCCGTTCATCGCGTCGGGCTCGATCGGCATGTGCATCGACGAATTCAATGGCGACAATTTCGACCACGGTCCGCTCGGCTTCGTCGGCGGCGGCTATATGGGTCAGGTGCAGACCGGCGGCCGGCCGATCCAGTCGACCGGCGTGCCGCCGGGCACGCCGAAATGGGGCGCGGCGTGGAAGAGCGCGGTGCGCGACAACTATCTCTCGAGCGTCAGGCCTGGCACCGGCGTGCACGGCAGCTTCTACAGCTACCGCGACGTCTATCTCGATCTCGATCCCACCTACAAGGACCGCTTCGGCCGCCCGCTGATGCGCATGACAATCGATTTCCACGACAATGAGATCAAGCAGAATGCCTATCTGACTGACAAGTTCGCCGAGATCATACGCGCCATGGGGGCGCATACGCTCGAGAAAGTCTACCGCAAGGCTCCGTACGACGCGACCGACTACCAGACCACGCATCTCAACGGCGGCGTGATCATGGGGACTGACCCCACCACCAGCGTCATCAACCGCTATTTGCAAAGCTGGGACGTGCCGAACCTGTTCGTGACCGGCGCCAGCGCCTTCCCGCAAAACGCCGGCTACAACCCGACAGGCACGGTGGCGGCGCTGGCGTTCTGGGCCGCGACGGCGATCCGCGGGCAATATCTGAAGAATCCCGGGCCGCTGATCCATGCGTAACGCCGCGAAGTTTTCGATTGCGATCGGCGCCGCGGCCACTTGGGTCGCCGCGGCAGGAGTAAGCGGCGCCGCCGATCCGGATGGACAGGCGTTCGACCGGATCGAAAAGGGCCATTACCTGACCACGGTCGCAGACTGCTTTGCCTGCCATACTGCGTTGAATGGTGGAAAACCATTTGCCGGCGGCCGTCCGATCGAAACCCCATTCGGCAACATAACCTCGTCCAACATCACGCCCGACAACGAAACCGGCATCGGCGCCTGGAGCGATCAGCAGTTCGACGACGCCGTGCGCAAGGGCGTGCGGCCCGACGGTAGCAGGCTCTACCCCGCGATGCCGTTTCCCGCCTACACCAAGATGACCCACGACGACGTTATGGCGATCCGCGCCTATCTCGCGACCATCGAGCCGGTACACCAGCCGGTCAGGGCCAACACGCTGCCGTTCCCGTTCAACATCCGCCTGGCGATGCGGGCCTGGGATGCGCTGTATTTCACTGAAGGCGAATTCAGACCCGACAGCCAGCAATCTCCGGCCTGGAATCGCGGCGCTTATCTGGTGCAGGGACCTGGGCATTGCACGGCATGCCACACACCGAAATCCTTTCTGGGCGGCGACAAGACCAGCTACAATCTGCGCGGCTTCAACCTACAAGGCTGGTTTGCGCCCGATATCACCGGCGATGCCGGCGAGGGGCTAGGCCAGTGGAGCGAGGCCGATATCACGAGCTATCTGAAGACCGGTCACAATCGGGTCACGGCTGCGACCGGACCGATGGCGGAGGAAGTCGTCAATTCCACCTCGCAATATGACGACGATGATCTCCGTGCGATTGCCACCTATCTGAAGTCGCTGCCGGGACAGCAAGCCGCGGCGCCGGCGCAGGCTGAGCAGTCGACGATGATTGCCGGCGAGGCCATCTACCGCGATCAATGCTCGGCCTGTCATGGTCTCGACGGACAGGGTGTGGCGATGCTGTTCCCGTCGCTGGTGCAATCCTCGCTGACTCACGCCAGCGACCCCGCGAGCGCCATCCGCCTCGTTCTGCGCGGCGCACGCAGCGTGGCCACCAAAGCAGAGCCGACCGCGCCCGGCATGCCGTCGTTTGGCTGGCAACTCGACGACGCGCAGGTCGCCGCGGTCCTGACCTATATACGTAATGCCTGGAAAACTGCGGCCGCGCCGGTCAGCCCGGATGTGGTCCGAAACGCGCGCGATCAGCTCAGCACCCGTTCCGATTAGACAGGGACGACTGCCCCTCAACCAGTCTTGGAAAAGCTGGAAGAACGCCATCCACGTCGGCCACTCGACCGGTGGCGGCGGAGTCACCCGCTATGTGGCACAACACGGCAACGGCCGTGTGGCAAAGGCCGTTCTGATCAGCGCGATTCCCCCCGTCATGGTAAAATCGAAAAAGAATCCGGGCGGCACGCCGATCGAGGTCTTCGACGGCTACCGCGCCGCTCTGGCCGCCAACCGCGCCCAGTTCTAGTCGTCCGTTAACAAGCCGGATTGAGCGCTGATCGGCTGATCAAGAGGCGCAAGACCTCGATCAGGAAGAGGCACAAAAGATCCCTCAGCCATGCGAGGATACGCCGGAAGTTGTGGCCGACGGCGGAGAGGATGGCGTTGGCGGCGTCGCCGGCGCGACCTTTAAGATAGCAGCGGCCGAGGTGACCTTCCGCCTTGAGATGGCCGATCACCGGCTCGATGGCGGAGCGACGCCGCAACTCGCGCTTGATGACGCCGAACACGCCGCGCTTCTGGCCGGAGATGAAGATGCGGCGCGGGTTGTCCGTGTCGTGACCGCGGTAACCCTTGTCGACGTAGCCGCGTTCGATCTCGCAGCCGGTGAGTTTTTGGGTGTCTTCGATGACGGCCTTGAGGGTATGTCCATCGTATGGGTTGCCGGGCAGCGCCTTGGCGTGCAGCACGAACTGACCGCCGGGGGCGCGGGCGTTGGTGGTGACGATGGAGACCTTGACGCCGAACTCGTAAGGCGCGCTGGCCTTGCCCTTGCCGATGCACTCGGTCTCCGGGGCATGGAAGGAATAGAGCTTCCAGCCGCGCTGGCGCTGTTGTTGGCCTCTGATCTGGGAGGCGTGCGCCAGCGGGAGCGCAAACGCCGCCTCGATGTCCTCATGGCCGGCGATCTTGCGGCCGATGTCACGGATCAGCCGGCCAAGCCTTGTGCGCAGGATGCGCAACTCGCGACGGTGGCGGTTGAACTGCTTGGCATGGGCGTAGCGTCCCGCCATCATCGCCGCGCGCTTGGCGATGCGGAGGTAGGATTGCCGCAGCTGCACGCCTTGCCTGGTGGCCAGGCGGTTGAGGCCTTTGATCGCCGCGTGCAGCAGCTTGGCGTCGGTCGGGAAGCTGATGTTCTTGGGCTGCACCGTGGTGTCGATCGTGACCCGCTTGAGGTCCTTGCTGCGCAGCGCCCCGCTCGCGTGTGCCACCCGCAGGCTCTCGGCCAGAAGCAGTTCCAACTTGTCGCCGAGCCGCTTCCGCCAATGGCTCAGGTCGGAGCGTTCATGTGGGAACTCATGCTGGAAAAACTCCTCCCCGGTGAAGAACTGGAAATAGGGGTCATAGACCCAGCGTTCGCACACGGCTTCGTCGGACAGCCCGTAAATATGCTTGAGCAACAGCAGACCAATCGCAAACCGCGTCGGGATCCCGGGCCGGCCCTTGTCGCTGTAGAGCGGGGCGATCTCACCGTCGATAAAATCCCAGTCGATCTGGCCGGCGAGCTGCGCCAGTTCGTGCCTGAGGTTGATGATCTGGTCCAGCCGCGCTCGGAACAGATCGCCTGATCTCGTTGTCTCGGGCTTCTTCGGTCGCATCGTTCTCCTCCGATGCGGCAACAGAATCATGCTTCGCCAAAAAGGGGAATCTCAAAAATGAAATCGCAAGGTTCTGCGCCCGAAGCCCACAAAACCCTGCAATCTCAAAACCGCCCATCCGCCGGAAATAGACTCTCCGTCAACGCCTTAACCGTTGTTCACGGACGACAGTTCTACATCGACGTTCCGGCACGTCCCTTCTACGGCTTTAATCGCCCTGGTGCGAAAGTTTCGCAGGGGTCCATCAACAACTGGTGGCGTCAAGGCATGATCGGCGGGGCCAAGGCCCATTACGACTGCATCAAGGTGTTCTCCGAAACCGACCACACCGAAGATCTCAAAAAGATTACCGCGCCCCATGATCTAGCCGCCTGCCAAAGGCGCGACCGACGTCTTGCCGATAGATCGCCCAGCCTTCCCATTCTGGACACGATACATCCCGGATCATCGAGTATTACTCGCAAATATCCCTTGCGTGGCCTGATCGGCGCAAATCGCAACAGTTATTCCGCCGCTGCAAGTTTCGTTGGGCCGTGCGCTACTTCGCTGATCGCCGACATCACCTGATCTGTGGCCGTCTGCTGGACCATGTGGCCGTTTCCAGGAAACCGATGAAACCTGCTCTGGGAGATGTCGGAATGCAGCCTGGCTGACTGCGTGTCGATGTCGACCACCCTATCTTGCTCACCCGCAATGATGACGACCGGCATCTTCAAATCGGCGTATTGATCCCGAAAGTGAAAAGCGCCCGGAATCATCAGCGCCGATTCCGCGGCGGATGCCCGGATCTGCGAAGGACGAAGTGCCATTTCCTTTGGAAATGCTTCGAACTTCTTAGGTACCGATCGTGGACCAAATATTTTCGCCATAATCAGCGGCCATATCGCTCGGCTGATCAGCGGCGACAAGGTATGGCTAAGGATATCGCCGATGAGCGGCAAGGTCGGTGCGGCCATCGCCACGACGTCGGGCCGCACAGTCGGAAAATAATACCCTGAGGCGAGAACCAGTCCGCGGACCAAATCGGGATATTTCAGGGCCATCGCGACTGCGACCGATGCGCCCCATGAGTGACCCAGGACGATTGCATTTGAAACGCCGAGCCGCTCGAGTGCGCTCTTGATCAGGTCGGCCTGGGCATCCGGCGTCCAAACGACGTTGCGCGGCCGGTCGCTGTGGCCGAAGCCGGGCCGATCGAAGACGATAACCCTGTAGTCCTTGGCAGCAAGACCGATCAGACCGCTGGATTCGAAGTCCTGGATCATGCTTCCGTTGCCGTGCAAAAGAACCAACGGGTCACCGGCGCCTCGCTCAACGTAGTGAAGCCGAACGCCGTTGACATCTAGGAAGCGGCCGACAGGCGGATTGTCATGTTCCGCTTTCTTCGCAAGATGACGATTGACCAGGGCGATTGCGGCCAATGCTCCAATCGCAACCGCTGAGGCTACCACATAGGAAGGCGCTCTTGCGTTGCCACGTTGGCCTGGGACAGATCGGCGAAGGCGTCTAATAGAATGGGCTGCGGTCATGGATCACACCCGGGGGGTGCCTGCACGAAATCCGGATGATCCTGGGAAATGTTGCAGCGCAGAGTGAACCAGCGATACCCAAGTTCGTTCCGCCGCGTCTTATCCCGAGATTGGCCGATCGAGTTTTGTCGATGTTGCTGCAGGCAGGCCAAAACAGCGAAATCGTCCTGATTCGGTACTGGATGGCCCTACCCTGGACATTACTGACATAAGCGAACTGCATTGGGTGCCCCGTACCCGCCACTTCGAGCCGTGCGGCAAAAGCTAACAGAAGCTACGTCGGTACCTGCGTTGCGTATCTTCTGCAGTGTTCGAGATAGGCGACTTCATGGGTGCCGATAAGCGAAACAACACTCGACCAGAGCCACGATGGCGCGTCCAACGTTTTAGATCGGTGCCGCTCAAGTTCATTCGACCAGCTTTTTGCGGGTGGCTTTGTCCATTTGCCTAGCATGAGCCTTCCCGACGACGCCAGCAAGAAAACTGGCCGCTTTCATTGCGTCGGGAACGGTCAACTGCTCAATTTCAACCTTGAGATCCTGCGGCAGCAGTTCACGAATGAATACGGAGCGCTGGTCGATCTTGCTGGCGACCATGCGCTTACCTAAATGCGGCGACAGGTGCATGGCACCTTCAACCACACGTTCGGCCTGATCTTTGGGCATTTTCCTTCCGGCATAACGCGGTGCTGCGGCTGCGACCGCCTCCTTTACGTCCATCAAGGCTTGATCGCGCTTCTTGCCGGATCCTATTCCGAGCAGGACGGCGAATCGCAGCAAGCCGAGCGAACTGCAACCCTTCATCCAGTAGGCGGCGTCGAGTACCTCGACCGGAGCATCATCGTCCCGCGACCTCAATGATGTTGCGAGATGATGCAGGGGCGGCGTCTGAAACAATCCCGAGATGGCAACTGTTTCAGGCTTAGAGAGTCCCCAAAATTTCGAGCCCAGCGGAATCGTGGGTTTCGGGTTGTCGAGACGTTCGTTGGCCAAGTGTTTCCACGATCGCGCTACGGAGCGCTTCATAACGATCTGGATCGACTTCGGCGCATCATCGATGGCATCGGCGTCCTGCCGCAGGGCAGCTTGATAACCCTCGATGACCTGCTCGAGAATATGGGCCGTCGTCACCCCGGGAAGGTCTGAACCGCGCGAGGCAGTCGCCAGCGACAGCGCCAGACGTATGATGTCATGGGCAGGGTTGCCGATGACGGTCTGATCGAGATCCCGGATGTGGATGGCGACACGACCATCCACCCCGGCGACTGGTCCCAGATTACCGGCGTGGCAGTCTCCACAGATCCACACCGCCGGCCCCTCAGGCAACGTTCCGCGCTTTGTGCCTCAAGCCATTCATAAAATTTAACGGTACTGCCCCGGACGTAAGCGTGAGCGGAGCGAGCCATCTTGAGAGTTTGCCGAAGGCGAAGCGCCTCCGCGCGATCCGCCGGCCGAAGTGGTATTTGGGCAGCCATTGTGAAATTCGCCTGACGCTTAACCAGATCACCACACGATATCGATGATTCAAACACGAGAGAGCCGGGGCGCATGGCAGCCCCGGCTTTTACTCGTCAAAGTTCGTGTTCTGCCTCAACATTGACGACCGACTTTGCCAGCGTCGTCAGCGCCGCATCGGTGGCCTTTTCTTCCTTCAGCGTTGCTTCCAAAAGCGCCACCGCGTCGGGCATTGCCAATTCCTCCGCCCAAGTACGCAACGTGCCATAGCGGGACATTTCGTAGTGCTCTACGGCTTGTGCCGCGGCCAGCAGACCTGCATCAAGGGCCGGCATGCCTTTATAGTCGGTCATGATTTCCGCGCCCTCCTTGGTAATTCCCATGATGGCGTCGCAGGTCTTCGCCCGCACCGGCTTTCCAATAATCTTGAACACCTGCTGAAGACGCTTGACTTGACCGCGGGTCTCCTTTTCGTGTTTGACGAAGGCCGCTTTCAGGTCCTTCGAGTGGGCGGCTTTGGCCATCTTCGGCAGGGTCTTCAGGATCTTGTTTTCGGCGAAATAAACATCCTTGAGCGTATCGTGAAACAGATCGCTTAGAAGCTTGGGTTTTTTGGCCATTGGTCGCTCCATGAAATTTTAGATGATCATTTGCCCCGAAGGGGGGCGAACGAGCAACAAGCGTCCAACGCTTGATGTGTTCCGTCGCGTAACAGACAGGGTCATCTAAAAAAGCCCCCGTTGCGGAGCGGGGGATTTCCTTGGTGCTTAGCGCAGAAGCAAGATCAGGATGATAAGAGGAATAGGGATTCCGACCAGCCAGAGTAGAATGGGCATGCGACGTTCCTTTTCAGATGCGAAGTGACGTGACAATTCTCAACGGCGAACTTTGGATCCCCATGTACCATCCCGAAGGCCGCCGCCTTCGGTCGCGGCGAGGCTGGCGCAGAAGGCACCCACGAGTAACGACGCTGTCAGCCAAAATGCGAGTTGCGCGGTGGCCTTGCGAGCGGCATCGAGGTCGGTCTTGGCCTGGGTGACCACCTCGTTGACGCGCTTGTCAGCATCGGCCTGGCTAAGGCCGGTACGCGCCGCGACAACCTTCGAAACATAGGCGCGATCAGCGGGCTTGAATTCGCCGCCATTGCGGAAGCTCGAGCTAAATAGCCGCAACATTTCGCCGCGCGTCTCATTGCCATTACCGGTCAGCGACGCCGGGGTGTCGGGACGCAGCAGTGTATCGACATAGCCGTCCACCGGCCCGCTGCGGCTGGCTACCGTGGCTCCTTGGGATGGGCCGCCGCTGATCAAGCTGCCGGCAGGGGACGCCAATAAAACCGCGCCCAGCACCGAGGCCAGCGCCCAGGCGATAAATCCATGCGCGGTGTCGCGGAAATACACTTCATCGCTGTGCACACCGATCCATCGCGTTCGCAGCCGGCCGGCAAGGTAGCCGCCGATTGATGACGAAAGCATCGCGATCACGATCAGATAGAGTCCGGTACCGATCTTGAAGGTAGTCGCTGAAATGCCGGCACCCACCCATGGCGAAACCACGGAGAGCCCGAGCCCGACGCCGAATGCAAGCAGTACGAAGGTTAGCGCACAGGAAACTATGGCGCCGGCAATAACTGCAGCCCATGAAACGCCCGCAACGGATGGCTCTCCGGTGTCCACTCCCGGCTGGATGACGACTGTATCGATCATTGGCGCTCTCCCGTACCGTTTCGTAGCGAAATTATGTTCTAGTGTCGCAGTAACGAGCAGAGAAACTTATGGTTCCGCGATTGGAACGCGATTTATGTCTACTCTCTGAACCTCCTCCGAATTGGTGGACACCCGTAGTAGGCTCGGAGAGCCAGGAGGTGTCGGATGGAAGGACGTCACGTCGGTCGTTTACGGACGACTACAATCGGCGAGCGGGTGGTGGCTTCGAGTGGCCGCTCGATCGGATCGGTGGCCAAGGAACTTGGCCTGCGCGATTCCGTATTGCGGCGGTGGTGGAGCAAATTGGGGCCGGGCTGGAGCCGACGGCGGCGGCGCGGCGCCCCACAACGCAGGCGACGCTGCCGTCGGCGGACCACGCGGCGGAGATCGCTCGTCTGCAGCGAGAGAACGAGCGGCTGCGGATGGAGCGCGACATTTTAAAAAAGTCGATTGCGATCTTTGCTGGAGTTCCGAAATGAGATTTCGCTTCATCGAAGATCGCCGCGCCGACTATCCGGTGAGGATCATGTGCGACGTGCTCGGTGTCTCGCCGGCCGGCTATTATGCCTGGCGCGCGCGCCCGGAGAGCCAGCGAGCCGCCGCCAACCGTGACCTCGTTGACGACATCAAGCGGGTCCATCGCGACACCAGCGGACGCTATGGCAGCCCGCGCATCCATGCCGAGCTGAGGGCCCAAGGCTGTGGGGTGAGCCGTGGTCGCATCGAGCGATTGATGCGCTATCACGGTATCAGGGCTCGGTCCGACCATCCACAACGTGCTGGTATGGAGCCTTTGTCTCGTGGTGGCGGTGCGGTGTTTGCGGTCACGTATTTCATGTTTTCCGAACCCCCTAAGTGTCTCCGCATTCTGCATGCAGAAGGGAAGTCCGACTTTTAGCTAGATTAAAAGTCTAGGGAGATCAGCATCAGTGAGACCGTCGGTAGAGACTCGACAGATCTTCATTTAAGGAGCGGCAGAACGCTCCCCCCGACGGAAACCGACTCGTTGTCGGCCCCCTGGGGTGCAAAGTAGGAGGGGGTTAGGCGCTAGCGTGCCATTTCGTTGGCCGAGGCCAGAAACCGGAAAAATCAGCCTCGTTCGCCTTCCCCGCAATGTCCGGTTGTCACCTATAGCTTGCCTGAAGCAAACGCCTTTGGGTTAAAATGGTTTCGGATCGCACTCCGGGCAACTCACAAGACTGAGGAACGGTCGAGTAGAGCTGCGCTCAAGACGCGCCGGTTCTTTCGGCCGGCCCCCTTTGTTTCTCGGGGAACGACTTAGCCACGGGTGCGTTCGCTTGCTGAGGTAAGCTCAAATGGTTGAGAAGTGTGATCCCGCGCCAATCGACAAGAACGCCGCCGATCCCCAGCAGGCCGCTGGCGTCGACTGGAAAAAGCATGCGAAACTTGAGGCCGGTTTGATCGACACGTTCCCGGCGTCAGACCCGGTAAGCGCCCTACAGCCGGCAATCCAGGCACGACGGCGAGCAACGCGACGCGTCGCTCTGGGATAAGCTCAAGGCGATCTTTAAAATAGCTAGTAAACAGCGTGATTGCTTCACTGCTGCGGCTGCCACTACACCATCGGCGCGCTGGAAGTCTGATCAATAAAGATCAAGATAAATTTGAGAGACGCCCCGCGACGATTTTCTTGACGTGATCAAAATTGCACAGACTTTCTTTCACGGGCCCGGCAACCTGTCTCTGACTGACTCGAAGGTTGCATCTTGAACCGCGTGGATCGAAGCGAAGTTTCGACCCCAACCCTTTGAACTTCATTTGGGGCAATCGCAGGTGACTAGCCGCGAGGCTGGAGGACTATGTGCTCAAGGTCTTGATTGCCGAAGACGACCTGATGATCGCCGATCTGGCGGAAGAAATCCTCGTTGGCGCGCGGTACGAGGTTTGCGGAATCGCTCGCACGGTCGCCGAGGCGGTCGCCTTGGCGCAACATCACAAGCCTGACCTTGCCGTCCTCGACCTCCGCCTCGCCGACCGTGGTCTGGGCACCGATATCGCAGCCGAGTTGTTGCCGCTTGGCAGGATCGGCGTGCTTTATGCCACCGGCAACATATCGCAGGTCGTGTTGACAACCGCCGACGGTGACGCCTCCCTTTCCAAACCTTATCGCTCCTCCGACCTGCTGCGCAGCTTGGAAATTGTCGCGGAGATCGTCGCGACCGGAAAGGCGCTGCCGCCATTTCCAAAAGGCTTCCAGGTATTGCGTCCGGCAGCTACAGCACCCCCGGCAGTCGCCGCGTGAATGACGACGGCGCAAAAGTCCGTAAGCTTCTTCGCCAGCAGTCGGCGGTTGCCCGCTTTGGCAGTTTTGCCCTTCGCGAGAGCGATTTGTTGAAGGTCCTGACGGAGGCGGCGCGCGTCTGCGCCGAAAGCCTAAGCGTGCCTTTCGCCAAGGTGTGCCGCTACCGTGCCGCGGAGAACGACCTTCTCATCGAAGCAGGACACGGCTGGAAGGCGGGTGTCATCGGTACGATCGAAAGCGCCGATCCGAGTTCGCCGCAAGGCCGTGCGTTCGTCACCGGGGAGCCATCGATCTGCAATGATGTACGCAAGGACAACAATTTCGAGCTGCCTGGTTTCTATGCCGCGCATGGCATCGTCTCGACCGTCGACGTCGTCATCCATGCCAAGGACGATGCCACGCCGTATGGTGTGCTGGAGATCGACAATGACCGACAGCATGATTATGATCAACACGATATCGATTTTCTCACCGGCTTCGCCAATGTCCTGGCCGAAGCGGTCGCGACCTCTGCGCGTACGGCAAGCCTGCAAGATGCCATCACGCGGATGAAGGTTATGGTCCAAGACAAGGACCGGTTGCTGGACCAGAAGAAGGTCTTGGCCGAAGAGCTTCAGCATCGGGTGCGCAACAATCTGCAGCTCGTCTACGGGATGTTGAGCAAGCAATTGGACGACACCGCGGACAAGGCCGGACAGCGGGGTATCAAGGCGATCGCGCGCCGGGTTTCCACCCTGGCGCAAGTGTATGACCATTTGCTCGGTGCCGAGATGACGCGGACCATCGATTTCGGCAACTACGTGAAATCGCTGTGCCTCAACCTAGCAGAGATACAGGGAGCGCCGGAGGGCACCGTCACGCTGATGTGTGACAGTGAGCCGCTTATCCTCGATCTCGATGTAGTGACAGCACTGGGGATTGTTGTCGCGGAGGTGGTGACCAACAGTTATGACCACGCCTTCCCCGGCGGCAAGGGATCGATCACCGTGTCTGTACAGCGCGCCTTTGAAGACGTTGATACGATGACCATGACCGTCAGCGACGATGGCCAGGGATTTAAGGCCCAAACCGAGGGCAAGCGGCACGGGCTCGGCCTGATACGGCGCCTGGTTGAACAGGTCCGCGGCACCGCGACTGTCAATTCGGAAAATGGCACGGTGTGGACGATTAAGATCCCCAAACTCGCCGAAGCTCTGCCGGTTGCAACCATATCCAAGACGATTGGGGTTGCCGAGGAAGCGGCCTGAAGGACTACCGATCCGCGTATGTCTGGTTCACCGTACACCCATCCGACGCGCACCTCACTTTCACTCGGACTGGAGCCACGCATCCCGAGTTGCGTTGATCTCGCATTGTCCGCACGTAGGCAGGACCAACAATCTTCCTGATAGCTCAAATCGCAAAAAGGCCCGGCAGCCGCGGGGCTACCGGGCAGTCTGGGAGTAAAAGCCCAACGTGGGCCTCGGGCGGCGACGTGACGAGCAATGGTCGCTCAATGCTCACCCTCTCCGAGTCGGGTAATGACCGAGCGTAGAAAACGGGTAGCTCACGTTCGCGAAGGGCTTTGAAGAGACCGGGCGCGGCATATCGAGCATATCGCGTTCCTCATCAGGGAGGCGGGAGCGCAGCACTCTCAGTCACCATCAATCGCCGAGTCGCTGCTCAATATTGCTCGCTTTTGGGAGTTATATTGTCGCATCCATTAGTTCGGACAGGGATGTCCTTACTTTGTCGACAACCAGCGTTTCATCTCGGCGGCGACGCGCAGCCGCCCGGCTTCCCCGAGCGCGTCGCTTCGCCGCTGTCCCAACGGCATCTTGCGCGCTTCTGCGATCACTTCCGTCGCTCGGGCATCCCAATCATGGCTTTGGGCAGATTGGGCGGAAATTGATTTAGAAGGAGAGCCAATCATAATGCTTTCCTCGAATAGCGGAAGCGCCACGCGCCCGGTCGCCGGCGACTGCTTGACGATTCCGGTGGCGCTGACCAGCTTGGCCTTTAGATTTACGATTCGCTGGTCAATATTGCTCTGACTGGAAAATAAAGTCTGACGCGCATCCGATTCCAAAGATGCCGAGGAACCATCGGCGCAGAGGTCTATTGGTCTCAAGAATGATCGGGCCCAATCCTGCTCTTCCGAACGGCATTGCGCCAAATTTCGGGTAGGCAGCGTGGACTACGGTCACTAAGGCCATGGCGAGATCGGGCGAAGCGGCAACCTCAGTAACCCGCACGCTGAAAAGATGCTCTAGCGTCGTTCCCAGCCGATTTCTGAATGATTGGGAAGCTGGCAAGGCGCAGCGCGCGACGTATCGGCGGTCGCCACTTACAATCGAGGCACACGATGGGACACATCTATCATATTGACGACGACGTCCTCCACCAGTTTCAAGGACCGCAAGGCCGTCAAGTTGTCGGGACAAGTCATGTCTATACGATCCTCGCACTGCTGCCTGTAGAGGCGGACGGGCGCCCCCGGTACCGCATCAAGAGCAAGGACGAGAATTTCGAGCGGGTTGTGGCTGAGGACTTGCTGAGCCGTTCCAACTAGGCCGGCCGCCTTCCAATGCAATACGGAACCTATATTCTTGGAATGCTCGCGGCGGACCGCGCTTTCGTATCTGCCGCAGCTTCAGAAAGCGATGCCGCAAAATTCCACACGACGACGACGCCGATGATGTAGAAAATGTTCATTGTGTACTCCAGCGAGACACGCGCACTTTCAGCATGAAAGCACGGCGCTCCAACAGGAAACGTGCAGGGCTGCAAGTAAGTTCCATAACCCTCGGAAGCCATCGGCGGTAAAGGTGGTCAATTCTATACAGACTGTCATCGTCAATGGGCTCACCATCGACTTGAGCGAGTTACACCGCAGCAGCGGGCCGCTCCGCACTCTGTTTGACCGGCGTTTTGAGGAAGCCGTTATGTCCAAGGGCCAGCCAGGCGATAGAGCGCGGGGCAATCGATTGCTCGGCGCGATGGAGGATGCCAGCCTCTCGCGGATCGTGCCCCATCTAGAGTCGGTCGTGCTCAAGCTCGGTGACGTGGTTTGCGAAGCGGGCGGGGTTCTCAAACACGCTTATTTTCCGCAAGGCGCCGTGCTCTCGCTGCTCACCGTGCTGGAGAACGGCTCGGCCATCGAGACCGCGAATATCGGGCGCGAAGGCGCCTTCGGCCTGTTCGCGGCGAT
>Ga0208586_1000300_pt1 | contig 18970 bp, 18 predicted proteins | sample NGESurshal072012_6_FD_184471 | JGI IMG/M metagenome (GOLD analysis project Ga0208586, IMG submission 184471) | Arctic peat soil microbial communities from Barrow, Alaska - NGEE Surface sample 53-3 shallow-072012 (SPAdes) | ecosystem: Environmental > Terrestrial > Soil > Wetlands > Peat ... | reverse complement strand
CTCTCGGTTCGCCTCGACCGACCGGTCTTGACCAACGTCACCGCTCTCAATGACGACGGCGGGCTCGCGACCGAACATCCGATCTTTGGCGGCACCCAGACCGTGAAGGCCCGTTTCACCGGCGAGGGTCCGGGGATCTTCGTCATTCGCGCGAAGTCCTTCGTGGCTGAGGCCAGTGGCGGCGCGGCGGCCTCCGTGGTCGCCGCACCTTCGGGCGACGTCGGCGCCACCGGTGGCGCGATCATCGCCGCGACCCACGTCGAAGAGCGCGTGGGGCCGAAGCTCGAAGAGGCGGCGGTGGTGGTCTCGGGCGGACGCGGACTCGGCGAAGCCGAGAGGTACGCGCTCATCGAAGAGACCGCGAAGTTGCTCAACGGCGCCGCGGGCGCCAGTCGCGCCATCGTCGACGCCGGTTGGGTGCCCTATTCGCACCAGGTCGGTCAAACCGGCAAAACGGTCAAGCCGACCGTCTACATCGCCTGCGGCATCTCCGGAGCGACGCAACACATGGTCGGCATGAAAGGTTCGAAGAACATCGTGGCCATCAACAAAGACCCCGACGCGCCGATCTTCCAGATCGCGGACTTCGGGATCGTGGGCGACGTGAACAAGGTTCTCCCGGCCCTCATTGCGGCCCTCAAGGCCCGGGCTTAGCCCGACCTTGAAGACGGGAGACCCTCACCGGGTCTCGGCATCGTTCCTCATTCGACGCGCTTGTGAATTTAGGCTAGGGAAACCATGAGCCGCCACCTTTCCTCGTCGGATCGCCGCTGGTGGGCGCTCGGGGTACTCAGCATCACGCAGTTGATGGTGGCCCTAGACGCGACGGTCATCAACATCGCGCTGCCGCACGCGCAGCGTGACCTCCACTTTTCTCTCGCCAACCGACAGTGGCTGATCACGGCCTACGCCCTTTCCTTCGGTTCGCTGTTGTTGGTCGGGGGACGTCTCTCGGATCTGTGGGGACGTCGTACCTCGCTCTATGTCGGGCTGACGGGTTTCGCTTTGGCCTCGGCGCTCGGTGGCTCGGCGCACAGCTTCACCACACTCGTGACGGCGCGCGCTGTGCAGGGGGTCTTCGGAGCGGTCCTCGCGCCGGCCGCCCTGGCGGCGCTCTCCACGACCTTCGGCGATCCCAAGCAGCGCGCCCGGGCCTTCTCGATCTACGGCGCCATCGGCGCCTCGGGGGCCGCGATCGGTCTCCTCTTGGGCGGCGCGCTCACCCAGTGGGCGACGTGGCGATGGTGCCTCTTCATCAACCTCGTGTTCGCGGCGATCGCCCTCGTCGGCGTGGCGTTGTTCGTGGCCGGGGGGAAGAGCGAACACGAGGCGAGTCTCGACGTCGTCGGCACGCTGAGCGGCAGCGCGGGGCTCTTCTTCGTCGTCTACGGCTTCGCGCACGCGGTGACGGCGAGCTGGGGCAACGACGTGACCTGGGGGAGCCTCGTGATCGGCGTGGTCTTGCTCGTCGCGTTCGTGCGCTGGCAGCAGCGCTCGACGCACCCCTTGTTGCCCCTTCGCTTGCTCATCAATCGGGTGCGCGGAGGATCACTGGTGGCGCTCTTTCTGACCAGCATCGGGATCTTCGGGATCTCGCTCTTTCTTGCGTACTACCTGCAGGGAACCCTCGGCTACTCCCCACTGCGTACCGGCGTCGCGTTCTTGCCGCTCGTCGGGGCGATCGCGCTCTCGGCGTTCATCGCCAGTGCCCGGCTCCTCGCGGTGAACGGACCGCGTCCGCTGGTGCCGACCGGCATGCTGCTCTGCTTGATGGGCATGGTGCTCTTCACCAAGCTGACGCCGCACGCGGACTATTTCGCGAACGTTCTGCCGGGTCTCATCGTGACCGGCCTCGGCCTCGGTCTCATCTTCGCGCCGGCGATCGCCAGCGCGACCGCCGGGGTGCGCTCGAGTGACGCCGGCGCGGCCTCGGCCCTCGTCAACACCACCCAACAGATCGGCGGGTCGATGGGCGTGGCGCTCCTCAACACCATCGCCGTTTCGGTGACGGCCCGGGCCAACCGGGTACCGGTCGGCCTGTCGGGGCATCTCAGCCGCAAACTCCAACTGCACGACGCGGCGGTGCACGCCACGTTGCACGGCTACGCCGTGGCGTTCTGGTGGGCGGCGGGCTTCTTCGGGGTCGGCGCAATCCTCACCTTTGGATTGCTCGAATCCGGTGTTCCCGAGCACGACGGGGACGTCGTGCAGATATAGCTCGACGTCGTAGTACGCCGCCGCTAGGTGGTTGATCCGAAATTGAAGACGTCCCCATCGAACTGTTCATAGCTCTTATAGTCCAATAACTCATAGAGTTCACTTCGGCTTTGCATCGTCTCGAACAGGCTCGACAGTTCGCCACGTTCCCTCAGTACACCAAGTCCCCGTTCGGCCGCTCCCATGGCGAGTCGAAGCAGCGACACTGGGAAGATGACCATGTCGACCCCGAGATCGTTGAGCGCCGCCACGGCCCAAGGCTCTCCCTTGCCGAACTCGGTGGCGTTCGCGAGGAGCGGGACTTTGATCGCCTCGCGAAATGCTTCGAACTCTCCAGCGTCGAGCAGCGCTTCAGGGAAGATGGCGTCCGCGCCGGCGTCGACGTAGCTGCGAGCACGATCGATCGCGGCGGCGAGCGAATCAGTGGCGCGAGCGTCGGTTCGGGCAACGATTAAGAGGTTGGGGTCTCGACGAGCCGCCACCGCGGCGGCGACGCGCTGGCGCGCGACACCGACGTCAACCACGAGCTTGCCGTCGAGGTGCCCGCAACGCTTGGGATTCACTTGGTCTTCCACGTGTACGCCCGCGGCGCCCGCGTCTTCGAGCAGCTGGATCGTGCGGGCCACGTTCATCGCTTCGCCGAAGCCGGTGTCGGCGTCGACCAGGAGCGGAAGCGATGTCACGCGCGCCACCTGTTGGGACCGAAGCGCTACCTCGCTCAGCGTCGTGAGACCTACGTCGGGCAGTCCCAGGTCAGCGGCAATCACCGCACCCGAGAGGTAGGCGGCCTCGAAACCACGTCGTTCGATCAACATGGCCGAGAGTGGATTGAACGCGCCGGGCAAGACCAGGATGTCACGCGCGCCCAAGCGTTCTCGCAGCGCGAGTCGCTTGGCCGCGGGGGTGGTCGACGAATGCAGCACTAGAAGATCCCCTCGGTCGTCGGAGCGCGCTCGAGGTACCCGTCGAGAGCGCTAAAGCTCAGTGACGCCATTTCCGTCGTCGACAACTCGTCGAGTCGTTGCACGCGGTCCAAGAATCGTTCGCTCTCGCGTTCGTCGATGACGCCGCTACTCAGTCCCCGGAACTTGTCAAGGTACTCAGCCCGGCCGAAGGGCCGCGCTCCGAACGGGTGGGCGTCGGGGACGGCGATCTCGTCGACGATTCGCGTCCCATCGTCGAGCTCGATCTCCACGCGCCCGCCGTAGGCGCGTTCGCGGGGATCACTCGCCAAGTAGCGGCGAGACCACTCGGGGTCTTCGATCGTTCTCACCCGACGCCAGAGCGCGACGGTGTCGGGCCGGGTGGCGCGCTCGCGGGTGTAGGAACGTTCGTGGTGCCAACGACCGTCTTGGAGCGCGACCGTGAAGATGTAGGGCAGCGAATGGTCGAGGGTCTCGCGCGACGCCGTGGGATCGTACTTCTGGGGGTCGTTCGAGCCCGATCCGATGACCTGGTGCGTGTGGTGCGACGAGAAGATCACGACCTCTCGCACCCCCGACCCATCGAGTAGTTCGGGGTGCGTGGCGTGGAGACGAGATGCCAGGTCGATCCAGGCTTGGGCCTGATACTCGGCCGAGTGCTCTTTCGTGAACGAATCCAATATCGCTCGCTTCGTCTCGCCCGGGGCCGGCAGCTCAACGTGATAGCGAGCACCGGGTCCGTCCAACAGCCACGCCACCACGCCGTCCTCGCCTTCGTAGATCGGTTCCGGGGCGCTCTGTCCGCGCATGGCGCGGTCGACCGCCTCGATAGCGACCTTCGCCGCGAAGGCCGGCGCGTAGGCCTTCCAGGTCGAGATCGCACCCTTCCTGGATTGACGGGTCGCGGTCGAGGTGTGCAACGCCTGACCGATCGCTTGAAACGTCACCGCCGTATCGAGCGACAGCAAGGTCCCCAGTCCGGCGGCGATCGAGGGGCCGAGGTGCGCGACGTGGTCGATCCTGTGCGAATGGAGACTGACGCCGCGCGCCAAGGCGATCTGCACCTCGTAGGCCGTGGCCGCCGCGCGAACGACGTCGTGACCGCGAAGACCGCGACGCGCCGCGAGGTGTTGGGCGACGGCGAGCAGGGCCGGGAGATTGTCGCCCGGGTGGGCGTACTCCTGGGCCAAATAGGTATCGTGAAAGTCGAGTTCGCGCACGGCGACGCCATTGGCCCACGCGGCCCATTCGGGCGACACCCGTTGTTCAAGTGGCGCGCCCCAGATCGCGGCCCCGGGGAGCGTGCCGTGATGCGTGCCTTGGTCGCGCGCGCTCGACACGGGTGGACGAAGGAGGGAGGCCGACGCCACGGCGAAGTCGTCGATGAAGCGATTGATCACCATCTCGACGACGTCGTCCTCCACGTCGACGGGATCACCAGCCACCTCGGCCAACTTCCACGCGAGTTGGTCCTTTCGAGCGAGCGACTCTTCGCTGGCGTAGGTGCGCAGATCGTGGAGAATCACGGAATGCGCCGGGTGATCGCCGCGCTCGCTCGTTGGAGTTCGGCGACGAGCGAGTCCACGTCCATCGGAATGTCTTCGATAAGCCCCGAGACCTGGATCGCCGCCAACACTTCACCATCGCGATTGAGGACCGGCACGGCGATCGAGACGCTGCCGCCCTCGCCCTGACCCTGACCGAAGGCGTAGCCGCGACTCCGAATGGCGCCGAGGCTCTCGACGAACTCTCGTCGATCCAAGACTTGACCACTGGGGAACGGGATCCTCTCCACGCCTTCGAGGAGTCGATCGAGGTCTTCCGGGGAGAGTCCGGCGGCGAAGACGCGTGCCCCGCCGAGCGTGAGCGGCACCTGCTCACCGATCGTGGCTTGGAAGCGAGGCGGTGGAGACGACAGCACGCGCAGGACGCGAACTTGGGTTAGGTCGTATCGCACCGACAGCGTGGACGTCAGTTTCGTGGAGGCGGTGAGCTCCAGCAAGATCGGTTCCGCGATTTGGGTAAGGCTGTTCGTCAAGAGATAGGTGAAACCGTCGATCAGTGAGACAATGCCGAGGCGATACTCCAAGCCGTCTCGCTCGACGTAGTGGTGCTTGATCAACAGATTGACCAGCCGCTGCGTGGTCGCCAGGTGCAATTTCGTCGCCGTGGCGATCTCCGTGAGCCGCATCGGCGCACGATTTTCCCTCAAGACGCGCAAAATGAGGAACGGGCGATCGAGCGAGCGAGCGCCGGCGAGGGCGCCGTCATCGCCCTCGGACTCCGTGCGCTCATCGGCCTCGTTCGACTCGACGTCGCGGATCGGTGGCTCGTCAGCGGCGTCGCCATCGCGCCCCCCGGGGGCCGAGGTTGCCACTCGGTTCACGCCCGCCTCACGCGCGAAACTCTATCTGGTCTTCGCGCAGTGCGGCACGATGAGGCGACTCGATCGGCCCGGACCACGGCGACGGCGCTCCGTCGTACACGCTGGGCCCCAGTCGAAAGTGTTGCGCCTGGCGTTCGGTCTGAATGAAGGGTAAGTCCATTGGGAACAGTCGATCCCCTCGAGGTCGTGCGCCAACCTTGGACACGTGTCCCCACAGGGAGTGACCGACCACCTCTTCGGCGACCGCGACGGCCTCGATTAGAAGATCGAGATTCACCCCCGTGTCGACGCCGCTCTCGTGCAGCAGATCGACCAGGTCTTCGGTGGCGATCATGCGCGTCATCTGGCCGTGCCCGCCATACGGGCATCCACCCATTCCACCAATGGAGGTGTCGAGGACCAGCGTGCACTCGGGTCCCAGGGTCAAGAGAGCTTGATAGGCCGACAGCAATGCCGTGCCTCGCGCGTCATGCAGATGTAGATGAAATCTGGTGATCGACGGCCAGCGTCGTCGGATGAGTCGTAGCTGCGAGGCCACGTCCAGAGGGAGGTTCCACCCCATCGGATCGCCCAGCCACACGCGGTCCACCGCGATACCGGCCGCACGCCAGCGTTCGTACTGTTGCTCGAGAAGTTCCGTGCGCGTCGCTTCGTCGAAAGGACCCAACCAGTTCGAGCCCCAGGCCGCATTGAGCGCGATGCCCGCCCGGGGCGCCCCGGCGTTGCGCGCGCGCTCAATCACCTCGTCCCAGCCCGCGATCTCGTCGGCCTGGGAGCGATTGGTGTTGCGGCGAACGAATACGTCGCACGCGTGCACCAATGTTTGGGGTACGAGCTCGGGGCTGACGAGCGGTGGCACGTGGCGGCGCAGGCGTTCTCGACCGATCTCGTTGAGGGCCAGGGCGGTGTACGTGACGCCAGGCACCGGGGTAAAGCGCTCGACGAGCTCGTCGATGTCAGCCATCTGTGGCGTCCACTTCGGACTCACGAAGGAACCGACGACGATGGTAGGGAGTCCGGTGCGCGACAACGCGTCCAAGAGCCTCAACTTTTCCTCAACGCTGATCGACGCGTCCTCGATCTGTAGACCTTCGCGCATGCCTTCTTCGATGATCTCGACTTTCGGGAAGTCGTGCGTCACACTTGGTCGTTCATTCACGAGGGAATCACGTTCTTCACACCGCGTGTTCGTTTCGCAGCGTCGCGATTTCATCCGCGTTAAAGCCCAGTTCGGCCAGGATCTCCTCGGTGTGTTGACCGAGGCGCGGCGGTGGCGACGACGGCGCAATCGGAGCACCGTCGACGTGTATCCCACTACCGAGGATGGCCACCCGCTCACGGCCTTCGAGATTTACCTCGACGTCGTGGACGAGCGAGCGAACCTTCACCTGTTCTTGGTCAATCGCATCGGCGAGGGAGAGAACCTGTCCAACCGGGACGTTGACGGCGACGAGTCGCTCTTCCCATTCCAGGGCCGAGTGTGCGCTTAGGGCCTGTTCCAGCTCGACCGTCAAGAGGTTTCGATGGCGCCTGCGCAGTTCACGGGTCAAGAAACGTTCGTCCGCCACCAAATCCACGCGGCTGAGCGTCGCACAGACCGCTTCGAACTGCCGTTGGGTATTCGCGGCGATGTTCAAGAGGCCGTCGCCGGTGTGAAAGGTTCCCGACGGTGACGAGGCGGCGTTGTTGTTGCCGTGACGAGTTGCTTCGCGGCCCGAAATCAGATGTTCCGACGTGACCCAGCCCATCGCGGTGATCGCCGATTCGAGCATCGAGACGTCGAGGTCACAGCCCACGCCTTCGCGTTCGCGGCGCACGAGGGCCGCGCTGACCGCCAGGGCCGCCACGAAGCCACCGAGCGTGTCGCTAATTGGAAAGCCCACGCGCAACGGATCGTCTGAGGGCCACCCGGTCACGTCACACATGCCGGAAAGGCCCTGAATGATTTGGTCGTAGGCCGGTCGCTCCGCCAACGGTCCGGTCTGACCGAAGCCGCTCACCGCACAGTAGATCAGTCGAGGATTGAGTTCACGCAATCGTTCTGAGGAAAAGCCCAGTCGATCCATCACGCCCGGACGCATGTTCTCGACGACGACGTCGCTCTGCTCGACCAGTCGGGCGAAGACCTGGCGACCGCCCTCGTTCTTGAGGTTCGCCGTGATCGAGCGTTTCCCCGCGTTTTGGGCCAGAAACGGGGCTCCCATGGACTGGGCCGCGAGCTGCGCGTCCTCACCCATCTCGCGGGCCAAGTCCCCCGTGTCGGGGATCTCCACCTTGATGACCTCGGCACCTAGCATGCTCAGCTGATACGACGCGAAGGGCCCGGCCAAGACGGTGGTGACGTCGAGTACGCGGATGCCGGTGAGCAGTCCTGACACAGTTTCTCTTTCCTCGCTACGTCGGGTCCGCCGTTATCGGCGGACGAATACCTTCGTTGAGTCCCCGTTCCTCGCGCTGTATCGGGTGAGGAGCTGCCCTGGCGCGGCGGGTGGTTGGGACACGACCGCCGCGCCAGGATAGGGGGATGATTCGTTACGACCGCGACTCCTAGGACTCCTTCGCTACCACCGTCGCGAGATTCGCCGGAGTGACGATGGCCCGCGTGACGTTGTTGAGCGACGAATCGAAGCCCAGCATCTCAAAGCCACTGAAGACGTTGTGGAACTTGTTGAAGTCGTCGTTACCGGCCGCGCCGTTGTAGTTGATCTTCTTGTGCTTCTTGATCAAAGTGAGACATGACCTGTACGTGCCACAGACCGTGCCCGGCGGGTTCGACACTTTGATGATGTCCTTCACCCAGACCTTCGGATTGGTCGACTTCGCGAGCGTCATTGCCAGTGCCGAGATCACGATGGAGTCGTACTCGTTGAACGACGTAGGCAGAATCGTCGTGGTCCGCCATACCGATTGGTAGTCCGCGAGGAAGTGGTTGTACGCGTCGTCGGCCGTCGAGGGCGAGGCTGGCAGTGCCGCCGTCAACTCTGTCGACGCGGTCGGACCGAAGGCCTGCGCGTACGATCCCTTCGGCGCCGACTGGAGGTCGTCACCAATCCACGGAATGTTCATGTAACCCAACTGCTGGCCGTCGGAGAACAGTGTCGCCGCCGTCTGGGAGTCCATGGAGTCAAAGATGACTTGGGGCTTCGCCGCGAAGGCCTGGGTCAACTCGGTGCTGTAGGACGACTGGCCCGGGGTCAACGTGATGTTCTGTTGGATCGTGCCGCCCAGGGCCTTGAACGCCGCCTCGAGAGGCGGGATGAACCCTTGTGAGTTGGACGAGTTGTCGAAGATCATCGACGCGGTCGTATATCCCTTGCTGATCGCGTAGAAGGCCATCGCGATGGCCTCGTTGGAGTCCGACGACGACGTACGGAACACGTTCGTGTAGTTCATGTTGTCCAGGGTCGTGAGTCCACCGACCATGAAGTCCACCACGTTGTTCGGCTTGAACTGGTTGATGACCGCCTCAATCGTTGGCGAGAACGGGCCGATGATCACCGTGGGGTGACTGAGTTCCAGCTTGCGAAACGCCGGCAACGCATCGACCGAGTCGGCCGCGTCATCGACGTAAGAACTCACGAGTTTGTGACCGAGCACACCGCCCGCTTGGTTCACCTCGTAGATCCCTACCTTGACGCCGTGCGTCCCCCACTGTGAGAGCAGCGACTTCGTACCCGTGAACGGGAACATGCCGCCAACCACCAGTGGCTTCAGCTTGGCGGCCGCAATGGCGCTGCCGCCACTGATCCCCACGCCCGCCATAGACACCAACGTGACGAACGCGAGTGTGAACGCGGCGCCACGACGATGAAGCGGTAACCGTTTAATTATGTTCATTTCGGAATTCCCCTTAGCTTTGTCATTCGTACCAGCGGGACCATCCCGCCTTTACGACCCTTTTGCGTCGGCGCGACCTAAGAAGATCGACGCCAAATCCAGCGTGGCGATTTCGGACGCTGGACCGTGAACATGATTGGACCCGGCCACGAAAATGTGGACGAAGTCCGACTGCTTGAGCGCCCGCTCGACGTTTTGTTCGACCACTAACACGGCGGTCTGCGTCGCCGAGATCAACTCAATCTGATTCCACACGACATCGGTATAGGCGGGCGAGAGTCCCGCGGTAGGTTCGTCGAGCACGATCACTTTGGGATCGACCATCAAGGCGCGGGCGATTGCCAGCAGGTTCTGCTGTCCGCCCGAAAGGTAGCCGGCCTTCTTCTCGCGGGCGACGGCGAGATCGGTGAAGATCGTAAGAATCTCTTCCATGCGAGCGCTGTTGTCACCCTTCACGGCGAAACCTCCGACTTCGAGGTTCTCGCGCACGGTCAAGTTTCGAAAGACGTTGTCGTTCTGGGGCACGTAGACCAGGCCATTGCGAGGAATCAGGTGCCCGGCCATCTTCGTGATGTCCACGTCATCGACCAAGATCCGCCCGGTGGTGGTGCGCAAGACGCCGACGAGTGTCTTGGCGAAGGTGGACTTCCCGGCGCCGTTAGGGCCGACGATCGTCGTTATCGATCCCACTTCGGCGGTGAGGGAGATGCCCGTGATTATGGGCGTCCGGCCGTAGCCGGCCGTCACGTTCTCAGCTTGCAGGGCGGGCATCGATCACCTCCCCTAGGTAGGCGCGGACCACTTCTTTGTTCGCGCGCAGTTCCGACAGCCGGCCGGTAGCGAGGGTACGACCTTCGGCCAGCACGATCACATGGTCACAGATCTTCTCGACGACGTTCAGATTGTGCTCCACCATAAGCACCGTCACGCCCTGTGCCTTGAGTGCGAGGATGTAGCCCCCGATACGTTCGATGAGCGCCGGGTTGACGCCGGCCATCGGCTCGTCGAGCAGCAGGATTCGAGGCGAGGCCATCACGGCGCGCGCGATTTCGAGGAGCTTCTTCTGTCCGCCGGACAGTTCGCGCGCTCGAGAATCGCGCACGGCGTACAAGCCGTACGTGCCGAGTATTTCCAGGGCCCGTTCGACATTTTCTTGCTCGGCGCGTCGCACGGTGCCCGGTCGGAAGAACACCTTGAACAGTGATTCGCCGGGTTGCAGTTTGGGCGCGACCAAAAGATTCTCGAGTACGGTCAATCCGCCCAACTCACGCGAGAGTTGGAATGTGCGCATGAGGCCGAGGCGAGCGATCTCGAAGCTCTCCATATTGGTGACTTCGTCCTCGCCAAGATATTCGGTGCCACTGTCGCACTTCATCGATCCGGACAAGATGTTGACGACGGTGGTCTTACCCGCGCCGTTGGGTCCAATCAACGCGGTGATCTGACCTTGCGGGACGTCAAAGGTGGCGCCGTTCACCGCGTGCACCCCTTGGAACGCCTTGGTGAGACCTTCGCAGCGCAGCGCCGAGGTGGTCGCCGAAGTGGTAGCGCTCGTCGGCTCGCTCGTGGGTTCCGTCGGGTCCGTCGGGGTGACGTCGCTCATCCGCGGCTCCCGTCGTTGAGCGCGACGTCTGAGTCATCAACTTCCACCCGCGCTTCGTCGACGCTAGGACCTCGCTTGCCCAAAAGGCGCACCATCGTCGCGCTCTGGCGCGGTCGTTCGGGCCAGACTCCTTGAGGTCGGAACCACAGCATCACCATCAAGAACACGCCGATCAGCATTGCGTCGATGTACTCAATGAGACCAGGGTGGCCGGGAATGGCCGGAAGGAACGCGGTGAGGTGCACGAGCAAAGTCTCGACGAGCAACGAGCCGACGAGAAGGCCAACGTTATTACCTACCCCACCCACGATGATCACGGCGAAAACGACGAACGTCTCTCCCGGCAACCACGCCGTGGGGTTGAGGGAACCGGAGAATTGGATGATGAGACCGCCCCCAATGCCCGCGTAGAACGATCCGATGATCATTGACTTCAGCTGACCTCGAAAGACGTTCTTGCCCAGCGCGGCGGCCACGGTATCGTCATCGCGAATCGCTCGAAATGTTCGGCCCAGCGGGGAGCTTGTAATGCGACTCATGACGAACCACATGAGGAGCGCGATAACGCCGGTCACCGCCGCGAAGAAAGGAATGAAGGAGTTGGTTGTCAGTTTCAGCACGCTCGCAAACGGCGGCGGCACGTTGTAGAGTCCGTCGGCTCCATTGAAGAGCGGCACGAAGTTGTTGCAAATGTCGTAGAGGATGAGCGACGACGAAATCAGCACCATCGCCAGGTAGTCGGTGCGCAGACGTCGAAGCGTGATGAACGCCAATACGACGGCCAAGAGACTCGTCGCGATTCCGCCCATGAGCAGATTGAAAGGAAAAGGAATACCCCAACCGAAGATGTAGTGCTGGCCGGTCCCGACGGAATTGGGCAGACTTACGGCCCCGGTAACGTACGCGCCGACCGCGACAAAAGCGAAGTACGCAAAATTCAAGATTCCCGTTTCGCCGTATTGAATATTGAGACCCATCGCCAATATGAAGTAGTCGAAGAGAAAGAACACGAGGGTGAAGACGTAGTACCAAACGGCGGTCATTCTTTAGCCTCTTCCGGATCGCGCGAAAAGTCCGCTGGGGCGAAACAACAAGGTCAGAATCAAAATCAAGAACGCAATGTCCAACTTGTACGCCGGGTTAATGAACGCCGCGGAGACTTCAGTGGCGAGGCCGATGAGTACCGCTCCGGCCATCGCGCCGTAGATACTGCCGACGCCGCCCACGATGACCGCGGCGAAGATGACAAAGAGGAAGAGTTCCCCCGCTGCGGGCGTTAGGTTCCCTTCGGTCAGTCCTAGTACCGAGCCCGCGAGACCCGCCAGCGAACCGGAAATGAACCAAGTGATGGTCGTGATCATCTTGGTGTTGATGCCACTGGTCATCGCCAACGTGGTGTTGTCGGACATCGCTCGCATCGACTTGCCTAGTCGAGTCGTCTTCAACAGGACGGCAACGCCGATCATGAGCACTACGGCAATCACCATCACGATCAACTGATACGCGGTCAGCAACATCGGGCCGATATGGAGGGCGCGGTTGATCGGCACGTTGTAGAAACGAACTGACGCGCCCCAAATGGAATACATGACGTTGAGCAAAATAAGGGAGAGTCCAAATGTCACGATGAGGACGTAGAACGTCTTATCAAAGCGGCGAGCAAATGGGCTCAGGATCAACTGACTCAAGATGACGGCGATGACGCCCACCGCCAAGGACCCGAACACCAACGCAACCCAAATGTTCCAGTGGAGCACTTCGTTGTTCAAGACGTATGTGATGTATGCACCGAGCGCCATAAAGTCGCCGTAGGCGAAATTGATGTAGTTGGTGATGCCAAATTGCAAACTCAGTCCCACGGCCGAAATGGCCAGAACCGACGCTGTGACTAAACCGAAACCGAACGACAGCCAGAACAGCTGCACCGCTTCCCCCCTCCGTAGTTCTCACTTCGTCAACCTAGATTTGAACTTGATAGTTCCTATCAGAATCGCCGTGCGCCGTCAATATCAGTGAGAATAAAGTTAAAAGTCCTGATTAGAAGGGTGTCTTACTCATCGGTAGGACGACTCGACTGCCGATTTCTTCCGCCGGCCGCGTCGAGACCGACGAATTCTCCCTCGACCGAAGACCAAAGTCGCCCTTCGAGTGACGAGGGAGTTACCACGTATTCCATTCGAATCATCACGGCGACCAGTCGTCGCGATGCGCGCGGAGTTTCGCATTTCGCTCGTGGTCGCCACCAGCCGAAACCGACCTGTCGACGATCACGGAGCGACCTGCACACGTGCGCCTTGCGTATTGGTGATGACGACGAACGTTTGCCCGCACGGATCGGATGTCTCGATTCGTTGCTGAATCGTCATCCGATGTCGCGACGAATACTCAATCAATTGTGACGTTGGATAAATTGCTAGATGAGCGGCCACGGGTACGGCGGCCAGTCAGAGTCGCCGTCGGGAATCGGGTACGTGGCGTTCTCCACCAGTCCGTGCGCGCGCATCTGGGCGAGCGCCAATTCGATGGGATTGAGCCAGTCGCCGACGTGGCCGGTGTCGCCCTTGGCGAATCGGTCGATGCGCTCGAGCAGGTGCGCGCTCACGTCGAGCCCGGCGTACTCCCAGATGACGGTGCGCAGCTTGTCCTGTTCGTGGAAGCACAGTCCGTTGTCGATCGCCCAACAGCGATCCCCGTCGAAGATCACGTGGCCGGCCTTGCGGTCGGCGTTGTTGGCCACGACGTCGAAGGCCGCGAGTTCGGCGAACCACTCGTGGAACTCGGGATGGTCGCGCAGCGTGAAGTAGTGGTCCTCTTCGTTGTCGTCGACCCACCACTGGAGTGAGCCGATACCGAAGGGACCGTCCTCCCGGCCGACCGTCGTGGGCACCAGGTTGGATTCGAGCGCGACGTCCAGTTCGTAGGCCGCGACCTCACGGCGCCAGAGGCCGTCGGGAAAGTCCCACAGAGGGCGCTCGCCGGCTTCGGCCTTGTAACAGGCCTGTCCTTCGACGCCGTCGAGCGACACCGTGACCAGCAGCGCTTGGTTGGAGGACGTGACGACGCGACCTTCTACTTCGATCGTTCCCTTCAAGAGCAGCGTCTGTTGTTCGTCGCGGTTCATCGCACTATCGGATCGGGGGAGTGTGGCCGTTCGTGCGCGGACAGTCGTGACCCTTGGGATCGAGCGGTCCGCCACAGAGCGGACAGGTCGGTCGACCGGCCTCCACCAGACGCGCGATGGCGATGGCCAGGCCGCCGGCCCACTCGCGCGTCAGGGTCAGGACCAGTTCGTCTTGGCCCTCGAGCGATTCGATCGTGACCTCGATGGTGTGCGCCTCCTCGTCGATCGCCACCGCGATATCGCCGGCGTCGAAGTCCGATTCGTACTCCGGTTCGAGGGCCAGGTCGTCGTGGAGTTCGGCCGGTCGTCCCATCTCGCCGATCACTTGAGCGAGCCATTCGGCGAGCGCGGCCAACTGTTGCTTCTCGCATTTCACGATCACCAGGCGCCGACCCTCGCGCGCCTGCAGGAGGAAGAGTCGATGGCCGACTTCGCCGCGCACGCCGACCATCACCTTCTCGGGATTGGCGAAGACGTAGTTCATGACGGCGCGAGGTCCTTCAACGAATCGGTGTTGTTGACGCTCAAGACGACCGGCGCGCCGTTCGTGAAGCCGATGGCGCTGATCGAACAGGTCGAGATCACCGTGCGCTGGAAGAGGTCCAACGGCACGCCCTGGGCGTAGGTGACAGCGGCCTTGATGGGGTCGGCGTGACTCACGACGACGATCGTGCGGTTGCGGTGTCGGGCCGCGATACGTTCCAACGCCGTCCACATTCGCAGTTGCATCTCGGTGAATGACTCGCCCTCGGGGAATCGAAACGTGCTGGGGGCGTGCTGGACGGCGCGCCACTCCGGCTTCTTCGCCAGCAGGTTCAACTTCTTTCCCGTCCACAGGCCGAAGTCGCACTCGAGGAGTCCGCGATCAACGTGGGTCCGAAGTCGCAGGGCTCGCGCGATCGGCGCGGCCGTCTCGCGCGTGCGCTCGAGCGGCGAGGCGTAGAGCGCGACGGGTTTGCGCGTCAGTTCGCCCAGTCGCTCGGCGAGGCGCTCGGCCTGGGCCACGCCACGTTCGGAGAGATGCAGGCCCGGTGCGCGTCCCGGCAAGATGATGCCGGTCGAAGCGGTGACGCCGTGGCGCACGAGCAGCACGGTCGTGAAGGTCGGACGAGAAGGCACGGACCTACGTTAACGGTCGACTACTTGATGACGATGGGGATCCTGCGCGGTCCCGGAGGCGCGGTCTCCGGCCAGCGCTTGCGCGAGACGGTCGCCAACTTGTGCAGTAGTGCCACCGCGCCGGGGTCGTCGTCGCCCGGTCGAGTTTCGATCAGCCCGTTCACTTTCATTGCGCTCATCAGTTCGCGACCCTCGTCGGTTCGGACGATGACGAGCGTCCAATCGCCGAAGGCGCCGATGCCGCCGGTAGAGATGTCAGCGTGCTCGGCGGCGAAGTCGGGACAAAGTTTGCAGCCCTCACGGGTGTAGGCGTGGGCTTCCTTCAGGGGCACCTCATGGAACGCGCCGTCGGTCGTCCAGATCTGGAAGACGCCTTTAATGTTCATCTTCACGATGTCGGCGCGCTTGATTTGGTATTTCGCTTCGAAGAGCTCTTCGAATATCGAGTCGTCGAAGGTCTTGGAGCACATCAGGCCAATGGTGAGACAGAGACGCCGAGCGAGTTTGCCGGCCTTGCGCGATTGCATCGCACCGGGCGCCGACGCCATGCACCCCATCCCCACGAGCGCGATGCGTTCGGCGCCGCCTTCGGCCGCCTCGGGATAGGCGAGGAGATTGGCGCTATAGGTGTAGCGCGACTTCGCGGTTTCGATGACGTCCTCGCGTGTGCGCGCTACCTGCGGCACCGCTCGCCACGTCGAGCCGTCGCCTTCGAGTCCGCTCACCAGCGCGGCGTCGATGACGTCATTCTCCAGTGCGTAGATCAGTAGCGCCGAGACGAATCCGCCGTCCTGGCCGTTTTCGACCAGTGATTCGTCGGTGGCCCGCGCCAACAAGACGTCGCCGATGCCCCAGACCTCGTCGTCGGTGCGTTCGCGCGCGAACTTGTGCGTGTCGATCTCGGACTCCCAGTTGCGAAAGCGCGGGCAGGCTCTGGTGCACATCGTGCAACCTTTTTGTCCGTGGGTGCAGTCCTCGGGCCCTCCGTCGATGTCGAGGTGGAAGGGCCGATAGACGCCGTGGTCGGTCTCGTAGTCGAGCACCGGGTGAGGACAGGCGATCACGCAGGCCGCGCATCCGGTGCAAAGCCCCGAGGTCACGACTTCACTGAACAACTCTTTCCACTGTGGCTTCTCGAGTGCCATGAGTAGACCTTATCGACGAAGATCCGGTATCGATTTGCCGATACGATCGCCGCGTGCCCGAGATTCTCGAAGTCGAGTCCTATCGCCATCTCGCCGATCGCGTCGTCGGCGCGACGATCGTGCGCGGTTGGGCCGACGCCTACACCGCGAAGAAACTGACCAGCGTCGCCGCGTGGGCCCGGGCGGTGAAGGGCCTCACGGTGACCGGCACCGATCGTCGCGGGAAGTTACTACTCCTCGACACCGATGGCGTGCGACTCGGCGTGCGTTTTGGAATGACGGGCGTGTTGTTGATCGACGGTGACGCCGGCATCGACGGACTGTTCTACGGTCCCCACGATTTTCGCGCCGAGTGGATTCGTGGGGGATTGGCGTTCGACGACGGACGAAAGTTGATTCTGCACGACCCGCGACGGATGGGTCGTTTTGAGATTGCGCCGGACCTGAGTGAACTCGGTCCCGACGCGTTGACGCTGAGGCGTAAGCAGTTTGACGAGCTGGTGCACACGCGCGGCGACGGACCGGCGATCAAGGCGAGGTTGCTGGACCAATCCGCGGTAGCCGGCGTCGGCAACCTGCTCGCCGACGAGATGCTCTTTCGCGCCGGCATCGATCCCCGAACGCCAACCGGACTCTTGAGTCTCGAACAGCGCGCGGCGCTCTACAAGACGTTCACGCAGACCATGCGCACGCTGCAACGTCGCGGGGGTTCGCACTTGGGCGATCACATGGAGGCTCGTTTCCCGGGGGCGTTCTGTCCCCGCGACGGCGCGCCGATGCTCGTGGCGACGATCGGTGGACGAACAACCTATTGGTGCTCGAAGCACCAGACGTAGCCAGCGTCGAGCAGTCCTCGAAGTCCGGCCGGCTCAGCGCACCAAGGAATTCAACCCCCAATTGACCTACCCTTGAGGCTCCCAGACCCTCCGGTGGCGAACGATAAGAATGTCGTCGTGCAATCCTTCATCACTCACTACGGTTACTTCGCGCTGTTCATCCTCTCGATACTCTCCTCGGCGTGCATCCCGATCCCTTCAGAAGTGGCCTACGGATTCGCCGGAGCTCTATGCACCACGGCCATTACCGGCCACGTGCGCTTCTCCCTATGGGCCGTGATCGTCGTAGGAACGCTGGGGTCACTGGTGGGAGCCGTCATCGCCTACGAGGTCGGTCGAAGTGCCGGACGAACGATCGTGGAACGCTACGGCAAGTGGCTGTTGCTGTCGACCAAGGACCTCGACCGCGCCGAGCACTGGTTCGAGCGCTACGGATCGGCCTCGGTACTGCTCGGACGGGTCATCCCGGTGGTGCGCAGTTTCATCTCGTTGCCGGCCGGCATCGCCGAAATGAATCGCGCGCGCTTTGCAATCCTCACGACCATCGGCTCGGCCGTGTGGGTCGCGCTACTCGCCGGACTGGGGTACGCGGCCGGTTCGAACTGGAAGCACGTGAGTAGTGACTTCCACGCGTCGGAGTACCCGATCATCGCCGTGGTGGTCCTCGGACTGGCTTACGCCATCTGGCACCGCTGGCGCAGCATTCATGGAGAGAGCGCCAGCTAACTACTCAGCGTCGCCAGGACTTTGTCGGCGTGGCCGTCGGCACGAACGTTGTACCAGGCGTGCTCGACGCGGCCGCTTGGCCCGATCACGAAGGTCGAGCGAATCACGCCGGTCACCTTCTTGCCGTACATCATCTTCTCGCCGTAGGCGCCGTAGCTCGTCATGACCTTCTTCTCGGGGTCGCTCAAGAGGTCGAAGGTCAGTCCGTACTTCTTGCGAAAGGCGACGTGCTTCTCGGCGCCGTCGGGGGAGACCCCGATGACCTTGACGCCGAGCTTGCGATAGGCCGCTAACCCGTCGTTGAACTGGCACGCCTCTTTCGTGCAGCCGGGAGTGTCGTCGGCCGGGTAGAAGTAGATGACGAATCGCTCACCTGAGAAATCCTTCAAGGAAATGGTCTTTCCGGACTGATTCGAAAGATCGAAGGCTGGCGCTTTGGTTCCAATTTCCAGACGTGACATGAATCTCCTTCGTGATTAAGGCAGAAAATCTAGCATTTTGCCGTAGACTTAAATCGAAGCTCTTGGAATTGAGTTTGGGCCCACACTTTCGAACGCCGGTTCCGGGTCCAACCGAGAAACGTCGTTGTCCCGTGAGTAGCCAAATGAAAGAGACCGTGCCGTCGGCACCGGACTCGTACGCCACCAATAAAACCTTCGCCGAATTGGGGGTGTTGCCCGAGTTAGTGGCGGTGCTCTCTGCGCAAGGAATCTCGACCGCCTTCCCGATCCAGGCGCTCACGATCAGCGACGCGCTCGCCGGTCGCGACGTCTGCGGTAAAGCCAAGACCGGATCAGGCAAGACGCTCGGGTTCGGACTCCCCATGCTCCAGCGGATCTCCGCCGGAGAGACCTTCAAGGCCAAAGAGGGCGGGCCGGCGCGACCACGCGGTCTGGTACTCCTGCCGACCCGTGAACTCTGCGTGCAGGTCCACGAGGTCCTGAAACCGCTGGGGGCCGCGCTCGGACTGCACGTGAACGCCGTGTACGGCGGGGCCGACATCGAACGCCAGGTGAAGTCGCTGCGACGCGGCTGTGACGTCATCATCGCCACCCCC
>Ga0208586_1000299_pt1 | contig 18985 bp, 15 predicted proteins | sample NGESurshal072012_6_FD_184471 | JGI IMG/M metagenome (GOLD analysis project Ga0208586, IMG submission 184471) | Arctic peat soil microbial communities from Barrow, Alaska - NGEE Surface sample 53-3 shallow-072012 (SPAdes) | ecosystem: Environmental > Terrestrial > Soil > Wetlands > Peat ... | reverse complement strand
GCGCCTGTAGCTCAGATGGATAGAGCGGCTGCCTTCTAAGCAGCGGGTCGCGGGTTCGAATCCTGCCAGGCGCACCCAAAAGCCCAGCTCAGAGCACTGGCCCGAGACTGCCCGGACAAGCCTCAAGATCCTTTGACCGTCACCTGACCGCCGCCATGAACGTGTAAACCCGACACCGTGCCCCAGGGATCGGGACTGGGTGGCATCCAGATGCGGATGGTGCCGCTACCTATTGAACGTACCGGTGTCCCCATCCTTAGGGCCGGGACCGGCTTGACACGTGAGGTCCGACCGCAGGCGCACCAGCGAGCGCGAGCGGCTGGCTGGAACGGTTGGGTGTGAAAGGGTCACGGAGGTGGCGCCATCGCCAAGAGTCAATCCTGTGCGGCGGCCCCTGTCCTCATCCTGAGCAGCCGGCGCCGCAAGGGCCTGCAGGTGTGGGACGGCCGCCTCGGCAAGGCCGTGGGATACGCGGGAGAGGAGCTGGGCGTCAGCATCCCCAGGAAGATCGTGGATGTCATCGCCAGGTCCTGGGCTCTCGTCGGTGACGCCTCCGGCACCGGGGAGCGCCCCCGTGACGGCGACCTCGTGATTTGCAAGGAGGGCACTCTCGGCACCGTGGTCAGCACGGCGGATCCCGCCGACGCGATTGACGTGGACGTGGACGGCCAGGTTTCCCGCCGGACCTGGTGGGCCATCGTGCTACCTGCTGCCTCGTGAGCCCTGCGCAAAGCTGTGCCAGCGGGCCGCCGGGCTGATGGAGCCTGTCGCACCGAGCGCTAGGTGTACTGACCACAGAGGTTAGGTATGGGCGACACAGGATTGGATGATCTCGGAACAGGGAAGGCCTTTGCCCTTCAAGATGGCGTCGATCTAGTTGATCACGCGGTGTCGGCGGAGAGCGTCTTCATGGTGACGTAGCTGGTCACCATGGCCACGCCGGGCAGGCTGGCCAGCCCTACTCGCGGGCCGCGGTCACCGGATGGATGCGGCCCTCGGTGCTAGTCAGGGGCTGGCCCGTGCCACCCCAGCGGAGCTGGATCAGTTCGGCCGCGATCGAGACCGCGGTCTCTTCCGGGGTACGGGCGCCCAGGTCCAGCCCGATCGGCGAGCGGAGCCGGGCCAGTTCGTCCTCAGTCAGGCCTGCCTCGCGAAGCCGGGCGAGGCGGTCTTCGTGGGTGCGGCGGCTGCCCATAGCCCCGATGTAGCCGGCCGGGGTGCGCAGGGCCACCTCGAGCAACGGCACGTCGAACTTGGGGTCGTGAGTCAGCACGCAGATAACCGTGCGCTCGTCGACCTCGGCATCCTTCAGGTAGCGGTGCGGCCAGTCCACAATGACCTCGTCCGCGTCGCGGAAGCGGGCGGCGGTGGCGAACACCGGCCGGGCGTCGCAGACCGTCACCCGGTAGCCGAGGAACTTCCCCGCCCGCGCCACCGCGGCGGCGAAGTCGATGGCGCCAAACACCATCATGTGCGGCGGCGGCGCAAACGAGTTCACGAACACGGCCAGCTCGTCGTGCCGCCGTTCGCCCTGGGTGCCGTAGCGGCGGATGCCGGTCTGGCCCTGAGCCAGCATGCCCCGCGCGTCGTCGTCGACCGCCTGGTCCAGCCGGTCCCCGGCGCCGAGCGAGCCGCTGGCGGTGCCGACCGCGTACACGATGCGGCGCGCGCCGGCCGGGCCGGGGCCGCTGATCACGGTGGCCACAGCCACTGGCTCGTCCCGCTGTACGGCGGTGGCTACGTCGCCGAGCTCGGGGAACAGCTCGCGGCTGACCGGCTCGACGAAGATGTCCAGGATGCCACCGCAGGTCAGGCCGACCGCGAACGCGTCGTCGTCGCTGACCCCATAGGTCTGCAGCACGGACTGGCCGGTCTCGACCACCTCACCGCACAGCTCGTAGACGGCGCCTTCGACGCAGCCGCCGGACACGCTGCCGATCACTTCGCCGTCGATAGAGGTGGCCAGGGCCGCGCCCGGCTCACGCGGGGCGCTGCGAAACGTCCGCACCACGGTGGCCAGGCCGAAGGTCTCTCCCGCGTCCCACCACTTCATGATGTCGTTCAGGACGTCGCGCACGTAATCACCTCAAGCGTTGCCTGGCCGGTTACAGCGTAATTCTGGCCCCGATTATTCGACGATCTTGGAGATCGGGATTCCAGGAGGTCCTGGCTCCGGTCGCCTTCAGTGCCGGATCACCGTGTTGACACCGCGCTTGGGCGCACATCTCCATACCGGCTCACCTGGCCGATGGTGCGCACCGCTTTGCGCGCCATCGGCCTTCATCTGGGCCCGTTTCAGCTGAGCGCGGCCAGCAGGTCGTCCAGGGCATCCAGGTTGTGCGCGCTTACCACGGCGTCGCAGAAGGGCCAGGCCGCGGCCATGCCACCCACCTCGGGACGGTAGCGCGGGGACTGGGTGCGGGGGTTGGCCCACACGATCCGGTAGGCCAGCCGGGCCAGCCGGGCCATCTGCTGCCCGAGCAGTTCAGGATCACCGGTATCCCAGCCGTCGGAGATGATCAGCACCACCGCACCGCGAGCCATGCCGCGGGCACCGTAGCGGTCGTTGAACTCTTTGAGCGCGGCACCGATTCGGGTCCCGCCGGACCAGTCTGGGGCGGCCTCGCCCGCTTTGGCCAGCATTGTGTCCGGGCTGGCCGCGGCCAGCGCCGGGGTGAGCCGGGTCAGCCGGGTGGCGAAGCTGAACAATTCGGGCCTGCTCTGGGCACGGCGCTGCCGCGATTGAGCCCCCTGCGACTGGGAGCCGTAGAGCACGTACATGAGCATGAGCAGGGCCCGGGCGTAGGGCTCCATGGAGCCGGAAATGTCGCACAGCACGACCAGGCGGCGCGACCGTATCACCCGGGCCTGGCGGGACAGCTGGATCACTTCCCCGCCGTAACGCCGGGCCTGGCGCATGGTTCGGCGCAGGTCGGGCCGCTTCCCCTGCCGAGAACCCCGGTACCGGCGGGTGCGCCGCGGTGGGATGGCCAGGGTTAGCTCCCGCATGAGCGAGACCAGCTGGCGGAGCTCAGCCGGGGAGAGCTCGGTGAAGTCACGGCTGCGCAGCCGCTCGGCGGCCGACGCCACCCGGCGCAAGGCCGGCCCCTCGGGCAGGTCATCGCCGTCTTCGCCGGACGGCCGCCCGGCCTCGGCGAACTGAGTCCCGGAAGTCCAGCCGCCGCCCTCAGCGGAAGATGACGCCGGCGACGCCGGCGCACCGTCGGCGCCAGGGCGCGGGAACGCCGACTGGACCGGCGGCAGCTGGGCCCCGAACGGTGACGGGCCGCCGAAGATCGCCGCGAAGACCCGATCGAAGGTGGGCAACTGGCCCGGGTCGGACACCATCGTCGCCAAGGCGCAGGCACGCAACTCAGCCAGGGACGAGGCGTTCATGACCATCACGGCCCGGGCCAGGCGCTCGCACCGGTCCGGCCCGACCGGCAGGCCCGCGGTGTGCAGGGCCACCCCGAACGCCGCCGCCGTGGCCGCGACGTCCGGCGGTATTAGGGGCTCAGTCAATGGTGGCGACCAGCGGAGCCAGCCCGGCCTGGCGCACCGTTTCCTCGTCCTCGGGATACTTCAGTACCGCGCTCAGCGTCTGGCTAGCCACCGGCACGGCCAGCTCCTGCTCCCCGAACACGCTGACCGCGAAGGCCCAGGCGATGGCCTCGGAGATGCCCGGCGACTTGGTCAGGTCCAGGGCCCGCAGCCGCTGCACTGCGGCCGCGACCTGGCCGGCCAGCCGCTCTCCCGAGGCCGGCACCCGGCGCCGGATGATCTCGGTCACCCGGGCCGTGTCCGGGTAAGCGATCCAGTGGTACAGGCAACGCCGCTTGAGCGCGTCGTGCAGGTCCCGGGTCCGGTTCGAGGTAAGTACTGTGACCGGAGGCAGCGTGGCCTTCTGGGTGCCGAGTTCGGGGATGGTGACCGCCGATTCGGCTAGCAGCTCGAACAGGAACGCCTCGAACTCGTCGTCGGCCCGGTCGACCTCGTCGATGAGCAGCACCGCGGGCCGCGGGCCGGAATGCAGCAGAGCGGTCAGCAGCGGCCTGGACAGCAGGTAATCCCGGGAGAACAGGTCCTTGTCCCGGATATGCTCGCCCGCTGCTTCGGCCAGCCGGATGGCCAGCAGCTGGCGCGGGTAATTCCACTCATACAACGCCTCGGAGGCGGTGATGCCCTCATAGCACTGGAGCCGGACCAGCGGGGTGTCCAGCGCAGTAGCCAGCGCCTTAGCTGCCTCGGTCTTCCCGACGCCCGGCTCACCCTCGAGCAGGATCGGCTGACCCATCCGGACCGCCAGGAACAGCGCCGCGGACAGCTGGGCACCAGCCAGGTAGCCAACTCCCCCCAGGGCCTCCGTGAGCGCCCCGACCTGAGAAAACCGGGCGTCTAGATCATCAGTCACAAAGGCCGAGTCTATCTTCCGCATTCCCCCGCGCCAGTACGTGCTGTTCCAGGTCAGGCCCAGGCTGCTAGCCTCGTTGTGACTACCGATCTCCGCCGGGAAGGCGCATATGATCGCCGAGACAACCGGTGCGCTGCCGGGGCCCGGTCAGGGGTCCCGGAGAGCGCGGCGTGCGGTCCGGCCGGTTGTGGGAGTGCTTGCAGACGGAACCCCCTATTACGCTCCGATCAGCGAAATCGTCTCTGACGGCACTACCGTCATCTGCCATCTGTGCGGCCGGTCACTGAAGTCGGTGGCCGCCCACCTGCGTCTACATGGCTGGACCAAGGCGGCCTACTGCGAGACCTTCGGCCTGGAACGAGGCCAGCCGCTGGAGGGCCGGGAGACCAGGAAGCGCCGGGCTGCGTCGTTCGCGCCCCGGCTGATCTTCGACGACGCCATCCGGGCGGGCAGCGCTGCGGGCCGCCAGCGTGCGGCCGCTGGTGACCTGTCCCGGGATGCGGCCCGGGCCAGCACTGGCCGGCCGCGGCCCGAGCAGCGCCGTCGCAAAGCCGCCCGGGCGGCGGCCGCCGTGCACAGTGAGGTGGCGGCGCAGGCCAACCGGGAACGTGCCGCCCGGCACCGGGCCGGGGTAGCCGCCCGCGTGGCCAGCGAGCAGGGCTATCCCACTCTGGGCACGTATGTGCTGGCCCGGGTGGCGTCGGGAGCCAGCCTGGCCGCGATCAGCCGTGAAGCCGGGTTGCACAAGGACTGGCTTCACCGGCACCTAGCCGAGGTGGACCCGGCTGTCGCGACGACGGTCAGGCAAGCGCCGGGCGGGCGGGACGGCCCCCGGTGGCTCCAGGCGGTGACCGCGCTGGGTTTTGCCGACGTGCCCAGCTACCTGCGCGACCGGCACCTGGTCCGGCACCAGACGGTCAGCGCGATCGGTGGCGAGATCGGGAGATCGAACCACGCGGTGGCCGCCGCGCTGACGCGGCACGGCCTGGCCTGCAACGCACATGCGGGCAAGCGGAAGGCCGCGCGGGAACGTGTGGCGCAGGTGGCGGCCGTCCTCGGCGTGGACAGTGTGCCGCGCTATGTGGGTGAGCGCCGGGTGGCGGGCTGGACCTGGCAGGCCATCGCGGCGGAGTGTGCTCAGCCCGCGTCCTGGGTCCGCCGCCAGGCCGCGCTCCCCGACGCCTGACTGCGACCTGGGCCGCCGACGCTGGCACCGGGCCCCGGGCAGCTGCGATCCAGGCGCGAACCCCGGGGTTACTTGCGCCGCCGGCCGCGCCAGATCAGGAGACTGGCGAGCACAGCCAGCAGCGCCCCAGCCGGCGCCGCGATCCGCTTGAGCACCGGCAGACCGGCCACCTGGAGCAAGTTCAGCGAGTCTTCGCTCGGGGCTGATGCCGCGGTGGGCGTAGTGCTGGCCGGAGTGGTGGCGGTTGGCACCGGGGTGGCGTGGGCGGTGGCCTGCACCGCAGGCTCGGGCACAGCTGGCTCCGGGGCCGAACCATTTCCGGTAGCCAGCATGTCCGCCAGGTTGTTGGCGAAGACGCCGATCAGCTTGGCGCTGACATCGGCCATCACGCCCCGGCCAAACTGGGCCGGACGGCCAGTCACGTTCAGCGAGGTGTGCACGGTCACCTCGGTCTGGCCGCCTTGACTGTGCAGTTCGGATCGGATCGTGGCGGCGGCGGTGCCCGCGCCCCGGGTCTCCTTGCCGGACGCCTCCAAGGTGACGACTCCGGTGTCCGGGTCCCGCTCGGTGATCCGCGCCGTGCCAGCGTAGGTCATCGAGACCGGGCCGAGTTTGACCTTGATCCGGCCCTTGATCTCGTCGCCCTCTACCGAGTCGAGGGTGGCGCCCGGCATACAGGGCGCCACGCGCTCGACGTCGAGCAGCACATCCCACGCCTGGTCCGCTGGGACCGGGACGGTGAATGAGTGCTCCAGTTCCATCTGTTAGATCCCCGCCGCCGCGGCCAGCGCCCGGCCAGTCAGCACCCGGGCCAGATGCCGCCGGTAATCCGGCGCCCCGTGCAGGTCACCGGGCGGTACGGTGCCCTGGTCGGCATGCGCGGCAGCCTCGCTCAGCGCAGCCCGGCTGGCCTCCCCCCCGCTGGCAGCCTGCTCGGCGGCAGTTGCCCGGATCGGTACCGTGCCCATGTTGGTCAGCCCGATCCTGGCCTCGGCGACCGTGCCGTTGTCCCGCCGGACCAGCGCGGCCACGCCGACTGTGGCCCACGACTGGGCGGTGCGGTGGAACTTCTCATACCGGTAGCCCCAGCCCGGCCCGAGCTTCGGGATCCGGATCGCGGTCAGGATCTCGTCCGGCTCCAGGCTGCTGGTCAGGTAGTCGACGAAGAAGTCCGCCGCCGCGATCTCCCGCTCACCGCCTGGGCCCCGCACGATCAATGTGCTGTCCAGGGCCAGGATCACGGCGGGCAGGTCACCAGCGGGGTCGGCGTGCGCCAGGGCGCCGCCGAGCGTGCCGCGATGCCGGACCGCGGGGTCCGCCACAGTGCTGGTGGCCTGGGCGAGCAGGCCGGCGTGCTCGGCCACTAGCGGGTCATGGACCAGCTGGTAGTGCGTGGTCCGCGCGCCGATGACCAGGGCGTCCCCGGCGTCGGTGACGCCGCGGAGCTCGTCGATGCCGCCCAGGTCGATCAGCACCTCGGGGTAAGCCAGCCGCAGCCGCAGCAGCGGCAGCAGGCTCTGCCCGCCCGCGATGACCTTCGCTTCGTCGCCAGCTTCGGCCAGCGCCCGCACCGCGTCGTTCACGGTGCCCGGGCGAACGTAGTCGAACTTGCCCGGGATCATGAGGCACTCCCACTCTGGTCGATGTCGCCGATTCCGGCCGGGCTGTTGCCCTGGGTCTGGTCGTTCTGCCGGGCCTCGTGCTGCTCGGCCGCGCTGGCCTGCTCGCCACCCCGGGCGTCCTGGATGGCGCGCCACACCCGCTCGGGCGTGCACGGCATCGTGATGTCGTGAATGCCGAACGGCCGCAGTGCGTCCACGATGGAGTTGACCACCGCGGGCGTGGAAGCGATTGTGCCCGCCTCGCCCACGCCCTTGGCGCCCAGCGAGGTGTCCGCCGGGCTCTCGGTCCGGCCGGTCACATAGGACGGCAGGTCGCTCGCGGACGGGACCAGGTAGTCGGCCAGTGTGGTAGTGACCAGGTTGCCCTCGTCGTCGTAGACCGCCTCCTCGTACAGGGCCTGCGCGATGCCCTGCGCGATGCCGCCGTGCACCTGGCCGTCGACGATCATCGGGTTAACCACTTTGCCGATATCGTCCACCGCGACGTAGCTGCGAATTTTCACGAACCCGGTCTCGGTGTCCACCTCGGTCGCGCACAGATGCGTGCCGTGGGGGAACGAGAAGTTTTCCGGATCGTAGGTGGCGTCCGCATCGATGCTCGGTTCCACGCCGGCCGGCAGCGCATGCGCGGCGAACGTGGCCAGGGCCACCTCGGCGATGCTCACGCCCTTGTCCGGGTCGCCCTTGACCGCAAAACGTCCCGGCGTCCACTCCAGGTCGTCGGCGGACACCTCGAGCATCCCGGCCGCGATCGGCTTGGCCTTGTCGATCACTTTGCCGCAGGCCGATACCAGGGCCATGCCGCCGACCGCCAGCGACCGCGAGCCGTAGGTGTCCATGCCCTTGGGTGATACCTGGGTGTCGCCGTGCAGCACCCGGATGTCCTCGAACGGGACACCGAGCCGGTCGGCCACGATCTGGCTCCACGCAGTTTCGTGGCCCTGCCCGTGCGCACTGGCCCCGGTAACCACCTCGACCTTGCCAGTGGGCAGCATCCGGATCGAAGCGTGCTCCCAGCCGCCCGCGCCGTAGGCCAGCGAGCCCAGCACACGGGACGGGGCCAGGCCGCACATCTCGGTGAACGTGGACACGCCGATGCCGAGCTGCACCGGGTCGCCGCTGGCCCGGCGCTGCTCCTGCTCGCGGCGCAGCCCCGCGTAGTCGAACAACTCCTGGGCCTTGGCCGTGGCCGCCTCGTAGTTACCCGAGTCGTAGGTCAGGCCAGCGATCGTGGTGAACGGGAACTCCTCATGCTTGATCCAGTTCCGCTCACGGACCTCGAACGGGTCGAGGCCCAGTTGGTCCGCCAGCTCGTCCATGATCCGCTCGATGGCGAACGTCGCCTCCGGCCGCCCAGCGCCGCGGTAGGCGTCGGTCGGCATCTTGGTCGTGAACACGCCCCGGCAGCGGAATGAGTAGCCGTCCATCTTGTAGATGCCAGGGAACATGAACGCGCCGAGCAGCGGGACCCCCGGGGTGACCAGCATCAGGTAGGCGCCCATGTCGGCCAGCAGGTCCACATCCAGGCCGCGGATCCGGCCGTCGTTGTCCGCGGCCAGCTTGATGTACTGCCACTGGTCCCGGCCGTGGTGCACGGTCATGTTGCCCTCGGAGCGGGACTCGGTCCACTTGACCGGCCGCCCCAGCTTGCGGGCGATCAGCAGGGCCAGCACCTCTTCGGCGGTGACTTGCAGTTTGGACCCGAATCCACCACCCACGTCTGGGGCGATGACGCGCAGGTTCTGCTCACCGATGCCGGTCACCAGGGCCAGCATGACCCGGAGGACATGCGGGATCTGCGTGGCCGACCACAGCGTGAACTCCCCGCCCACGCAGGAGGCCACCACCGCGCGGGGCTCCATCGCGGACGGGATCAGCCGCTGCTGACGGTAAGTGCGCTCGATGATGACCGGGGCGTCGTCGAACGCCGAGCCCAGGTCACCCTGCTGGAACAGGAAGTCGAAGCTCTGGTTGCCGGCCTCGTGCACCTTCGGTGAGCTGTCCTCGAGGGCCGTCCTGATGTCCAGCACCGGCGGCAGCGGGTCGTAGTCGATCTCGATCGCATTCAGCGCGTCCGCGGCCGCGTACCGGTCCCGGGCCACCACGCAGGCCACGGCCTCGCCCACGTATCGCACCTCGTCGGTGGCCATCGGCGGATGGTCGGGGATGATGATGTCCGGAGTAACCGGCCACGCACAGGGCAGGCTGCCCTGCTCGCCCGCGAAGTCCGCGCCCGAGTACGCGGCAATCACGCCGGGCTCGTCACGCGCGGCGCTAACGTCCACGGACCTGATCCGCGCGTGCGCGAACGGGCTGCGCAGGAAGGCCACCTGCAGCATGCCGGGCAGCTGGATGTTGTCGGTCCAGTTGGTCTGGCCGGTGATCAGCCGCTCATCCTCCTTGCGCAGCCGGGCCCGGCCCAGCTCGGCGGCTGGTGCCTCCTCTGTCGTGGTCACTGGTCCACCCCTGACTCCGCAGCGCTACGCACAGCGCGGACGATGTTCTCGTAGCCGGTGCACCGGCACAGATTGCCTTCCAGGCCTTCCCGGATCTCCTCGTCGGACGGATGCGGATTCTCCCGGAGCAGGTCCGCCGCCGCCATGATCATGCCGGGCGTGCAGTACCCGCACTGCAAGGCGTGCTGCTCGTGGAAGGCCTGCTGCAGCGGATGCAAGCCACCCTCGGCCATGTCTTCGATCGTTGTGATCTGCGCGCTATCGGCCTGGACGGCCAGCACCGCACAGCTCTTCACCGATTCGCCGTCCATCAGCACCGTGCATGCGCCGCAGTTCGAGGTGTCACACCCGATAGGAGTACCGGTCTTCCCGATTACTTCCCTGAGGTAGTGGACGAGCAGCAGACGGGGCTCGACGTTATCGACGTATTTAACCCCGTCCACGGTGACGGCGATCTCTGTCATGCGCGTTCCCTCCCCAGGAAGCGGGTGTGAGAGCCAACTTAGGGCCGGCAGCCGCGTTACACCAGTATCGATCTGAGGCAGCCACCCGGCGGGTGGCTGCCTCAGGCCCGATGGCAGGGGCGAAGCCGGCATCAAGGCGTCCAGGTAGCGGAGGGCAGCCGACGCGGTCTCGTACCGCCACAGCAGCAGGGTGCGGTCGAACCCGGTGGCGAAAGCAATCCGGTCCCGCAGCGCAGCAACGATGGGCTCCAGCCGTCCGCGCTGGGCGATCAGCAGGTCGTGCGGGTCGGTGCCGGAGCGGTGCAGCAGGGCCAGCTTGATCAGCAGTTCGGACCGGATGTCGCGGGTGTGCTGGGCCGGCCGGTGCTGCCACGATGCGGCGGCGGCCTGACCAGCGGCGGTGGCCTCGACCAGCGTGCGAACCGGGCCCCGGTTCGACGGCTGGTCCCCCGCCGAGCGAATCAGGCCGAGATCCACCAGCCGGTCCAGGGAGCGATAGACCCCTGCCCTATTCACGTGCCAGATTTTGCCCAGGGCACCGTCCTGGCCCAGCAGGACGGCCAGGGCGTTGCCATGCGCAGGCCCTTCGCAGACCAGGCTCAGCACTATCCAATCGGACAGCGACAAGGCTGGCTCGTGGGCCGGGAGCATCGTCACAGATTATTGGCCGGCCCGTGCGGCGGCCAGCGCCGCGGTGCCCCGTACTGCCTGAGGGCTTGCACTTTGCGTGCATAGTGGGGGTGTAGGGAGAGGATCATCAGACGCGGGCAGGAGGTGGCGCGATGCTGGCTGACTCGTTCGGGCGCGTGGCCACGGACCTGCGGATCTCGCTGACCGACCGATGCAACCTGCGCTGCACCTACTGCATGCCGGCCGAAGGGCTGGACTGGCTGCCCCGGGCCGAACTGCTCACCGACGACGAGATCATCCGGCTGGCCCGGATTGCGGTCACCCGCCTGGGCGTCACTGAGATCCGGCTCACCGGCGGCGAGCCGCTGCTGCGCCGAGGGCTCCCCGGGCTGGTGGCACGGGTAGCCGCGCTGCGGCCCCGGCCCGAGATTTCGCTGACCACCAACGGCATCGCCCTGGCCCGGCTGGCCGAGCCACTGCGCGCGGCCGGGCTGGACCGGCTGAACGTGTCCCTGGACACCCTGTCGCCGGAGGTGTTCAGGCAGCTGGCCCGGCGCGACCGGCTGGCCGACGTGGTGGCCGGGCTGGCTGCCGCGGCCGCCGCCGGGCTGACTCCAGTCAAGGTCAACACCGTGCTGATGCGTGGCGTGAACGACCACGAGGCGCCTGCCCTGCTGGCGTTCTGCCTGGCACACGGCTACCAATTGCGGTTTATCGAACAGATGCCGCTGGACGCCCAGCACGGCTGGGAGCGATCCCAGATGGTGACCGCCGACGAGATCCTGGCCACCCTGTCCCGGGACTACACGCTCACTCCGGACGACCCAGCCGCCCGGGGCGCTGCGCCGGCCGAGACCTTCCTGGTCGACGGCGGCCCGGGCAAAGTCGGCGTGATCGCCTCAGTGACCAGGCCCTTCTGCGGCACTTGCGACAGGGTCCGGCTGACCGCCGACGGCCAGATCCGGAACTGCCTGTTCGCCCGGGTGGAGTCCGACCTGCGCACGCCGCTGCGGGCCGGGGCCAGCGACGAGGAGATCGCTGAGCGGTGGATCCGGGCGGTCGCGGTCAAGCTGCCCGGCCATGGCATCGACGAACCCGGCTTCCTGCAGCCGTCCCGGCCGATGTCGGCCATCGGCGGTTGACAACGCTGCGCTCTGGCAAGCGGCCGAAGAATCAGGCACCGGACGCTCGTTAACAGACTGGAAGCAAGGTCTCATAAGGGATCTGGCGGCGGTCCTTATCCTGGATCGGTGGATGAAGTCTCGCGCACCGGGATTCTGCTCTGAACAGGACGTTCGTGCCCGTGCCCTGGGTGGGGCCGACCCCTTCTGTCATCGGCAGCACAGACATTGACTGACGTCAGGCAATTAGCCAGTCATCCGCCCTGGCCTGCTCCGCCGATGAGCGTGTCCGGTTATCTCGGATTGTTGACCTTCACCCCTGCCGGGTGATCCCTGGGATTGGCGGTACAGCCGCGAGCGTTCCTGACCGGCGACCTGCGGAAACCCTCGGCTCTGCCGTTCGGAGGGCAACCAGTCAGCGATCGCTGGCAGCACCATAAGGTGATCCCCGGAGTCCTTCGGGTAACGCGCAGGTGAGTAGGGGAACGGATGCGGGCCACCGCGACGCCACGCGAGGTAGTAGAGGCGCTGGAGGACACGCCGGGCCGTCCTGATTCACTGCGAGAGCGCTTCAGGGGCTATGGCGTGATGGGGCTGCCTTTCGAATCCGGTCATGTGCTGGGCCTCCGGCGGTTTCCCGTGTCGTCGATCGGTCCCGCCTACACATCGATCTGGCATCGCTCGCCAGACGGCAGGTGGAGCTTCTGGTCTACAGCCGCGCCCGAGGTCAGCTGCGCCCGGTACGCAGGCGAGGTCTCCGACGATACGCACCAGACTGCGATCCGCCTCGGCTGGCCAGAGCCCTACCGCCTGAGGATCACTGCTGACGATCCTGCCCTTTCCTGGGAGGTCACGTTCGCAGCCACGCCCACGAGCAGGGCGCTGAGCGCGCTTGCCCAGCGGCTGCCCGGCCCGTTCCTTGCCCGCGAGAACGTGCTGCGGGTACTTGGTCCGGTCGCGGGAGCCTTCCTCGGAGCTGGCCGCCTCGCCCTCACCGGGAGAATGCCCAACCGCCAGACCTTCCACCTGGTGCCCTCGCACGTCTGGCCAGTCACGGCAAGCCGCGCTTACCTGGAAGCGGCTGATCTCGGGAGGCCGGCTCCGCTCCCCGAACAGGCGACTATCGGCGACTTCCGCATTCCCCAGCACGGCCTGCTCGCCGTCGGAGCCCTCGATTTCGATCCCCTCAGCCCGGCACAGCACTCGACCCGCACGGCCCGCAGCTGAACTCGCGGCCATGCCGGCAGGTCGGACCTGATGAGTCAGCCAGGAGGCGAGCCCGGCACCGGCCGAAGCTGCCCGCCAGCCGCTGGTCGTTAACGGCGCGCAGGCACGCGCGTGACGAGCATCCGCGAGTCCCGCTGAGAATGCAGGCCGAATCCCGCCCATCCTCGATCTTCACGAAGCATTGCGGCGACGCCGCGCGCATTGCGCGGCTGGTCCGGACGGGTGACCAGCCGGAGGTCAGCCGGTCTGGTGCTGCAGCGCCCGCTCGGTAAGCACGCGGGCCAGGTGCTGCCGGTACTCCCGGTCCGCATGGATGTCCTCGCCGGGCGCCGTGCCTTCCGCGGCCAGCGCGGCCGCCTCGGTCACGGCAGCCCCAGCTGCCAGCGCCTCTTCCACTGCCAAGGCCCGCAACGGCTTAGCTCCCATGTTGGCCAGTGCCACCCGGCCGCCTACGGCCGCGACACCGACGATGGCCCAGTCGTTGGCCCGGCGAGTGAACTTCTGATAGCCCCAGGGCTCGTCTGGGCGCCGGGGGACCCGGACCGCTGTGAGGATCTCGTCCGGCTCCATCGCCGTCTCGAAGTACCCCACGAAGAAGTCGTCCGCCGCCACGATCCGGTTCCCGGCCGGCCCGGTCAGCTCCACCGAGCCGCCTAGCGCGGTCAGCGCCAGGGGCAGGTCGGCCGCTGGGTCGGCGTGCGCGAGTGAGCCGCCGATTGTGCCGCGGTGGCGGATCTGCGGGTCTCCGACCTGGGCTGCGGACCACGCCAGCAGCGGCGCCTGGGCGCGGACCAGCTCGGAGCCGGTCACGTCGGCGTGCCGGGTGGTGGCCCCGATCACCAGGTCGTCACCGTCGATGGCGATGCCAGCTAGCTCGTCCAGCGAGCCGATGTCGACCAGCACCGAGGGGAAGGCGAGCCGCAGCTTCATCATCGGCAACAGCGAGTGGCCGCCGGCCAGCAGCTTGGCCTCGTCGCCGTGCTCGGCCAGCAGGTCCAGCGCGTGCCCGGTCGACTCGGCCCGTGCGTAGTCGAACGGCGCTGGGATCACTTCGCCACCTCCGGCGAGGAACTCATCATGTCCGCGGCGGCCAGCACGGCCCGGACGATGTTGTGGTAGCCGGTGCACCGGCAGAAGTTGCCTTCTAGCCCCTCCCGGACCTCGGTCTCGGTGGGGTGCGGGTTCTCGGCCAGCAGCCCGGTGGCCGCCATCACCATGCCCGGGGTGCAGAACCCACACTGCAGGCCGTGCTCTTGGCGGAACGCCGCCTGCACAGGATGGAGGTCTCCGTCCCTGGCCAGGCCCTCGGCGGTGGTCACGTCCTGCCCGTCGGCCTGCACGGTCAGCACCGTGCACGACTTGACCGATTCGCCGTTCAGCAGCACTGTGCACGCCCCGCACGAGGTCGTGTCGCAGCCGACGTTGGCCGCGCGCAGCCCGAGCATCTCCCGCAGGTAGTGCGCCAGCAGCAGGCGGGGCTCGACGTCGTCGGACCGCTCCTCGCCGTTGACCGTGAGCTGAACCTTCACCGATCCTCCTTTGCCGCCTGCAGCGCACGCCAGACCCGCTGCGGGGAGGTGGGCATGTCGATGTGCCGGACGCCCAGGTGGCTGACCGCGTCAACGACCGCATTTTGCACCGCGGGCGTGGCCCCGATCGTGCCCGCCTCCCCGATGCCCTTGGCGCCAAGCGGGTTGTAGGTGGTCGGGGTGGCCATGTCAACCAGCTCGAAGCTGGGCACCTCGGTGGCGGACAGGAACGGGTAGTCGGCGAACGTCGCGGTGAGCAGGTTGCCGTCGGGGTCGTAAATGACTTCCTCCAGGAACGCCTGGGCGGCGCCCTGGGCGATACCGCCGTGCCGCTGGCCCTCGGCCAGCAGCGGGTTGACCACTGTGCCCGCGTCGTCGACGGTGATCATCTGGCTCAGCGTCACCTTGCCGGTCACGGTGTCCACCTCGACCACGGCCACGTGCGCGCCGAACGGGAACGTCGGCCCGGGGGCGCTGAACACCGACCGGACGAACAGCCGTTCGGTCTCGGCCAGGCCGGCCAGCGGCACCGCGGCGTCCGGGTCGCCGGCCACCTCGAACTGGCTGTCCGCCACGTCGAAGACGAGGTCGCCCGCGCTCACCTCGAGCCGGTCGGCGGCCCGCTGCCGGGCCACCTCGATCAGCTCCAGCGAGGCCTGCCGGACTGCGGCGCCGCCCTGCTGCAGGCTGCGCGAGCCGCCGGTGCCGCCGCCTTCGGGGATCAGGTCGGTGTCGCCCCACTTCACCGTGATCTTTTCGATCGGGATGCCCAGCTCCTCGCTGGCCAGCATGGCCCAGACGGTCTCGTGCCCCTGGCCGTGCGGTGAGGTCCCGGTCAAGATGGTGGCCGTCCCGTCCGGATGCACCTCCACCGTGCCGTTCTCATGGGGGTCACCGGCCTCCATGCCGCCGCCGGTGATCTCCACGTAGCAGGACACGCCCACGCCGAGCTGCATGGTCTCGCCCGCCGTGCGCCGCTTGGCCTGCTCTTCCCGCAGGCCCGCGTAGTCGGCCGCGGCCAGCACCTTGTCCAGGGCGGCCTCGTAGTCGCCGGTGTCGTACACCGCGCCGAATGCGGTCTCGTGCGGCTCGGTGAACTTGGGCAGCAGGTTCTTCCGCCGGACCTCGGCCGGGTCCATCCCGATCTCCGCCGCGAACAGGTCAATGGCCCGCTCGACCGCGGCCGTGGCCTCCGGCCGGCCTGCGCCACGGTAGGCCCCGATCGGGACGGTGTTGGTCAGCACCGAGACGGCTGCTGACTCGGCCTGCGGGAAGGCGTACGGTCCGGGCGTCATCAGAATCGTGAGCGACGGCAGGATCGTGCCGATCTTCGGGTAGGCGCCACAGTCCTGGATAACTTCCAGCCGGTAGGCCTGCACGGTCCCGTCCCGGGAACCGCCGATGGTGACTGTCTGCCGCTGCGCCCGGCCGTGCGTCATGCCGGCCAGGTTCTCATTGCGGGTCTCCACCCAGCGGGCAGGCCGGCCCAGTTTCCTGGCCACCAGGCACACCAGCCCGTGCTCGGGGTCGGCTCCGAACTTCGCGCCGAACCCGCCGCCTACGGCGGGGGTGATGATCCGCACATCTGCCTGGTCCAGGCCTAGCATCGAGGCCAGGCTGGCCCGGGTGGCCTGGGCGCCCTGGTTGGGGATCCACGCGGTCACCCGGTCGTCGTCACCCCAGGCCGCTGCGGCGGCCCGCCCTTCCATCGGGGCCGGGGCGACCCGCTGGTTCTCGATTGTCCGGGAGACCACGACCTCGCACCCGTCGAACAACCCGGGGTCGAACTTAGCCGCATCGCCGAATGTGGCGGCCACGTTGGTGCCGGCCGCCGGGAACAGCCGCTCGGCATCGTCGCTCAGGGCGTCCGACATGTCCACCACGACCGGCAGCGGATCGTAGTCCACGTCGACCAGCTCGGCCGCGTCCTCGCCTTGGTAAGCCTGCTCGGTGACGATGACCGCGACCGGTTCACCGGCAAACCGCACCACGTCGCGGGCCAGCAGCGGCTGGATCATGTCCTGGTTGATGATGGTCATCATCGGCTTGAGGTCCGGCACGTCGACCAGGTCCGCGGCCGCGTAGGCGGCGATCACACCGGGAGCTTCCCGGGCAGCGCTCAGGTCGACGGACTTGACGAGAGCGTGCGCCACCGGGGACCGGACGAAGAACACGTGGCAGGCGCCGTCCAGCCGGTCGTCCTGCACGTCATCGGTGTAGACGGCGCCACGGGTCAGGAAGACCGGGTCCTCTATCCGAACCACCCGGGTCCCGAGAATGCTCACGCTTACTCCCTCCAGCCAACTGGTCCAAGCCTAACGAAGGTCATCAGCTATCTGGAGGCGGGCTCCGCTCCAGTGCCGCCGGGCTCCGGCGGCGCGCGGACACCTCGACCGGGGTACCTCAGCCCGGTAAGCCGCAGTCGTAAGCTCAGGCAGCCGCGTCCCAGAAGCGGCAGATAACTCTTCACAGGGTGCATCCGTCGTACCAGCGCTGCTGGCGTCCGTTCTGCGAGTCCAGATTGACGACATCGAACGGCAGAGAATGGCATCTGGTGATAACCAGTGTGCTTATCAGATGATGGCTCAGGGCACTATCACGCACTGAGCAGACCGGGCTGAGACTTGCATATGGTGAAGGTGGGGCGCTGGCGGACTGGTGGGCTCGCGTATTCAAGTAGTGCGTATTCTATGGGCCATTCTGCTGGGTTGTCGCTGTCCGTCACCGACGCGGTGGCCCTGCAGGGGTGCTGGCGGTGGTGCTGAGCTGCTGCGCTGGAGCGACGAGGGCAGGCAGATCCGTTAGCTGGCCTGTCTGGCCGCTGGGGCAGGGACGTCTCGTCGCCGGAACCAGAAAATGGGTGGCGGGGTTTTGTAGTGTTCCTGGCATGCCGCGTGATGCTGATCGCCTGGACGGGCCTGGTAGCGAAAAGGCCGCGCCGGAGCGGGCTGAGCCTTGTTATGACTGCGAGATTTCCCTGCCCGGTGGTGCCCAGATCGAGTTCAGTGAGCTGGATCGTGAGGGAAAGGCCTGCAGGGCCCGGCGGGTTGACTTCGATGAGTTCGATCTGGGCGGTGGACGTAGCCGCCGTCGCCCGATCGAGGGCGGATACGTGTCGGGGAGCGCGGGAGAGGTGCTCACTGCCGCGGCGGGTGTCCCGGCCGGGGACCCGTGGGTGGCCGCGGTGTGCCGGGCGCTGGAGCGTGAACGGGCGTGGGCCGGTGCGCCGCGTTATCGCCGGTCCAGGCTCTGGGTGATGCCGGGCAAGGGCGAGATGTTCCATGTGACGGCTGTGGCAAACCGCGAGTCGATCTCGCGGCACGGCCTGGACTGGCACGGGATGGGTGCGGCGTCAGGAATCGCCGGGAGTGCAGAGCCGGAACTCGCGGCGGTGTTTGTCTGCGACAGCCGTGAGGAGGCTGACTTTTTTACCGCGATGGCCCGCTCGCCCAGTGATGTGTGGGCGGTCCGCGCTGAGGGCCTGTGGATTGAGAACGGCCCGAACGGCTGGCAGCTTATTACCGAGCCGGTCACGCCGGACCGGCTGCGGCTCGCTGACCGCGACGTGCTGCCTCCCGGCGCGGAAGATTATGCGCAGCGCCATGGCCCATCGGCCGCTTACCAGAGCAGGCTGACGATCAGGCGGGCAGACGGGTCAGTAACGTCATGGCCCGGAGGGCTCCCAGAGTCCTGGGACAGGGACGTCCCGCCCCGCTGAAATGCTATTTGTGACCGCCGGCCGGGTAGCGGCCCATCAAAATAAGCTAAACGGCATTGCCCTATGGCCACATGGCATTCGAGAATTCTGGCCGGCGCAAGGTTCTCGTGCCGGGGCTGACCGGGGGGACCACACGTCTGATAGTGCAGCCACCGGAAAACCGGGAGGGGAACCCCAGAAAAGATCAGACGAGCCCTTGCCCTAGGTGTGGTTATGACTTGCACGCGGGACGTTGCAGACACTCTCATACATGCTGGTTGAGCTGGAAGAACGGTCCGCACATAACACGCCAACCTCGTATCAGACCAAGATCGTCGATCTTGCCTGCCCCGCAGCGAATCAATCACGCTGTCTGGCGACGTCTACGTTCAGGTGATGAAAGCTGTCATGCGGATCGAGACGAGCAGTCCGGGCAGGTCGACGCCAAGCTTGGCGACATAGCGGGTCGGTGGCCCGGACGGGAACCACCGCGTGTATTCCTCGTTGAGGCCGGCGAAGTCGGCGGGGTTGGTAAGCAGTATGCCGACCTCGATGACGTCATCCAGGCTGGCGCCGCCGGCTTGGAGAATGGCCTCGCAATTCGTCAGTGCCTGCCGTGTCTGATCCTGGATGGTGCCTCCG
>Ga0208586_1000297_pt1 | contig 19010 bp, 19 predicted proteins | sample NGESurshal072012_6_FD_184471 | JGI IMG/M metagenome (GOLD analysis project Ga0208586, IMG submission 184471) | Arctic peat soil microbial communities from Barrow, Alaska - NGEE Surface sample 53-3 shallow-072012 (SPAdes) | ecosystem: Environmental > Terrestrial > Soil > Wetlands > Peat ... | reverse complement strand
GGCACGTATCTCGGCAAGTATCGCAAGACCCATATCCCACAGGTGAGCGGCTTTTGGGAGAAGTTCTACTTCCGACCGGGCAACCTCGGCTACCCGATCTTCGACACCGCCGTCGGTCGCATCGGTGTCTACATCTGTTACGACCGGCACTTCCCCGAAGGTTGGCGCGCCTTGGGCCTGGCTGGCGCCAAGATCGTCTTCAATCCGTCGGCGACCAGTCGAGGCCTGTCGGCCTACCTCTGGCAGCTCGAGCAGCCCGCGTCCGCGGTGGCGAACGAATACTTCGTAGGCGCCATCAATCGCGTGGGCGTCGAGGACCTCGGCACCAACGACTTCTACGGCCAGAGCTACTTCGTGAGTCCACGCGGACAGTTCGTCGGTGACGTGGCGAGCACCACCGAGGAGGAAGTGGTCGTGCGCGACCTCGACATGGACCTCTTGAAAGAGGTCCGCGAGCAGTGGGCCTTCTACCGCGACCGCCGTCCCGACATGTACGAACCCTTGACCGACTGGTAAGTGATGGCGCGCGTACTCATCACCGGTGGTCGGGTGCTCTCAGCGACGGGTGCCCAGGACTTCGACGTACTGATTGACGGCGACGAAATCGCCGCGCTGGGCACGCCGGGCTATTTCGAGAGCGTGAAGCCCAGTTGTGACCGCGTGCTCGACGCGCCCGGAAAGTACGTCATCCCCGGCGGTGTCGACGTCCACACCCACATGGAACTGCCCTTCGGCGGAACGAACGCCTCGGACACCTTCAAGACCGGCACTGTCGCGGCGGCCTTCGGCGGCACGACGTCCATCATCGACTTCGCCGTGCAGCGAACGGGCGAGGACGTGCACGACGGTCTCGCCGCGTGGCACGAGAAGGCCGACGGCAACTGCGCGATCGACTACGGCTTCCATCAAATCATCGGCGGCGTCGACGACGCGGCGCTGAAGGCCATGTACGACCTCACGAACAACGAGGGCGTCACAAGTTTCAAACTGTTCATGGCCTATCCCGGCGTCTTCTATTCTGACGACGGACAGATCCTTCGCGCGATGCAGACTGCGTCGGACCTGGGCGCCACGATCATGATGCACGCCGAGAACGGTCCGGCCATCGACGTCCTCGTCGCCCAAGCTCTCGAACGCGGCGAGACCGATCCCCGCTACCACTCGCTCACTCGACCGGCGGCGTTAGAAGAGGAGGCGACGCATCGCGCCATCATGCTGGCCAAGGTCGCCAAGGCCCCGCTCTACGTCGTCCACGTGAGTTCCAAGGATGCCGTCGAGGCCATCGCTCGCGCGCGCGGACTGGGCGCCAACGTCTTCGCCGAGACCTGTCCTCAGTACCTGTACCTGAGCCTCGAAGAACATCTGTCGAAGCCCGGCTTCGAGGGCGCGGCCTACGTCTGCTCGACGCCGCTGCGTTCGCGCGCCGAAGGACACCAGGACTCTCTATGGCGGGCCCTTCGCACCAACGACGTCTCGGTGGTGAGTACGGACCACTGTCCGTTCTGCATGAAGGACCAAAAGGAATTGGGACTGGGCAACTTCTCTAAGATCCCCAACGGCATCGGCTCGATCGAGCACCGCATGGACTTGCTCTACCAAGGCGTCGTCACCGGCGAGATCACCTTGTCGCGCTGGATCGAACTGGCTTCGACCACGCCAGCACGAATGTTCGGCCTGTACCCGAAAAAGGGCGTGATCGCGCCGGGATCCGACGCCGACGTCGTTATCTACGACCCCCAGGGCACGACCGACATCAGCGTGAAGACGCACCACATGAACATGGATCATTCGGCCTACGAGGGCCAGCACATCGACGGACGAGTCGTGACCGTACTGTCGCGCGGTCGGGTCATCGTCGAGAACAACACGTTCACCGGTGCAATCGGGCACGGGAAGTTCTTGCGCCGAGGGCTCAGTCAGTACCTGGTCTAGGACGCCGCAGCGGACAACGTGCCTTTTAAGCGAAGGAAGTGATCATGGAGTTCGGGGTTGTACTGCAGACCAATCCTCCCGCCTCTCGCGTGGTCGAACTGGTCGCGCGAGCCGAACAGCTGGGATTCCACTACGCCTGGACCTTCGACTCGCACATCTTGTGGGAAGAGCCCTTCGTGATCTACAGCCAGATACTGGCCTCCACGCGCTCGATCAAGGTCGGCCCGATGGTCACCAACCCGGCCACGCGCGATTGGACGGTGACGGCCAGCCTCTTCGCCACCTTGAACGAGATGTACGGCAACCGCACGGTCTGCGGGATCGGTCGCGGGGACTCGGCCGTACGGGTGACGAACGGCAAGCCGACGACGCTCGCCACCTTGCGCGAATCGATCGACGTCATTCGCGAACTCGCCAACGGTCGTTCGGTGGAGTACCACGGCTCGACGCTACATTTCCCGTGGGTCGTTGACAGCGAACTCGAGATATGGGTGGCGGCCTACGGTCCCAAGGCGCTGACGCTGGCCGGCGAAGTCGGTGACGGATTCATCTTGCAGTTGGCCGATCCCGACATCGCGCGGTGGATGATCACTGCGGTGCGAGAAGCGGCGGCGAAGGCGGGACGCGATCCGGCGGCCTTGACCTTCTGTGTCGCCGCGCCGGCCTACGTCGGCGATGACCTCGCCCACCAACGCGATCAATGCCGTTGGTTCGGGGGAATGGTGGGGAACCACGTCGCCGACTTCGTCGAGCGATACGGCAGCGACCCCGGTTCGCCGATCCCCGTGGCGTTGACCGACTACATCAAGGGTCGTGAGGGATACGACTACAGCGAGCACGGGCGCGCCGGCAACACGCACACCGAGTTCGTGCCCGACGAGGTCATCGAACGCTTCTGTCTGTTAGGCCCCGTGGAGCGCCACATCGAACGGCTTTTGGAGTTGCGCGAGGTGGGCGTGGATCAGTTCGCGCTCTATCTGCAACACGACGCCAACGCCGAGACGCTCGAGGCCTATGGCGAGACGATCATTCCGGCGATGACCGGCTCGGCCACCGCGACCTCGTGACGTCGGTGTCCCCTACGTGTAATGTTTGCGCTCGTGAGTCAGCCCGTGTACGGCTCTGGGAAACAGCCCAATATATGTGGCGCTGGTAAGGTCTGAGGGGGGAAGATGGCCCTCGAACGGGGCATCGATACTTGATTGAGGCCGTGGTGTCGGCTTCGAATGGGGAGATTGTATGAAGGTACTGGTACTCGGCGGTGACGGATTCTGTGGCTGGCCCACATCGTTGCACCTCTCGGATAAGGGTCACGACGTCATCGTGGTCGACAACCTCAGTCGTCGAGAGATCGACTTGGAGCTCGAGGTCGAGTCGCTCACCCCGATCAAACCGATGGGCGAGCGTATCCGAACCTGGAAGGAGTTGAGAGACAAAGACATTGGTTTCGTCATGCTCAACCTCGCCGAAGAGTACGAGCGGTTCGTCGAGTTGTTGCGCGATGAACGACCCGACGCGATCGTGCATTTCGGCGAGCAGCGCGCCGCGCCGTACTCCATGCGCAACTCCGCCACCAAGCGTTATACCGTCGACAACAACGTGCGCGGTACGCACAACGTGCTCGTGGCCATCGTGGAGAGCGGCCTCGATATCGCATTGGTGCATCTCGGCACCATGGGCGTCTACGGCTACGGCTGGTCCGGTTCGGCCCCGATTCCCGAGGGTTACCTCACGGTGAAAGTGCCCACCCCCGACGGCGAGATCGAGCGCGAGATCCTGCACCCGGCGAATCCCGGCTCGGTGTATCACATGACCAAGACGCTGGATCAACTGCTCTTCGCTTTCTACGCCAAGAACGACCTCCTGCGCATCACCGACCTCCACCAGGGCATCGTGTGGGGAACCCAGACGCCGCAGACCGCGCTCGACGAACGTCTAATCAATCGCTTCGACTACGACGGCGACTACGGCACCGTCTTGAACCGCTTCTTGATGCAGGCGGCCATTGGTCACCCGTTGACCGTCCACGGCACGGGGGGACAGACCCGCGCCTTCATTCATATCCGTGACACGGTCCGGTGCATCCAGATTGCGTTGGAGAATCCACCGAAGCGCGGTGACAAGGTCAGCGTCTTCAACCAGGTGACCGAGACCTATCGCATCCTCGAGTTGGCCGAACTGATCGCCCGGGAGACCGGCGTTGAGATCGCGCATTTGCCGAACCCTCGTCGCGAAGCGGTGGAGAACGAACTCAACGTCAGCCGCGATCGCTTCATCGCCCTCGGGCTGGACCCGACGACGCTGAACGAGGGCCTCCTCGAAGAGATTCGCGACGTCGCGAACAAATACAGTTTCCGCGCCGACACGACGAAGATCATCGCTCGCTCGACTTGGACCCAGGGTATGGAGACCTCGCCAGATTTGGTTGACTAAGCGTCATCGAGGTTCTTCGCGGTCGAAGGGACTAGCCGATGACGACGGTGTTCGAAGAGGAGATTCGCTCCCAAGGCGACGTACTTCGTCGTCGCGCTGAACGGGGCCTGCAACAGGCGCGCGAGACGGCGGCGTGGCGCGACGTCAACTACGCATTCGTCGCGGCCCGAGGTTCATCGGACAACGCCGCGGCCTTCTTTCAGAACCTCGCCGGGCGCGAACTCGGCCTGGTGGTGGCACTGGGAGTTACCGTCCACGAATCGCCGGCGTCGAGTCAGGGCGCGTCAACGATCGGTAAGAACTCTCGCCACGGTCCGACGGCCTCTCGGTACTGCTTGCCCATCGTCTTGGCGATCTGGTCGAGGTGGTTCAGGTCGTGAACCACCCACGCGGCGAGCAGTTGGCCCAGCGTCACGATTCCGAAGTTGGGGTGAATACCTTCGCGCCCCAGGTCGTCCATCGATACGAGCTCGGTCAGTTGTCCGAGGTTCGACGTTCGAACCTCATCAAAGCGTTCTAAGAGATCGGCCATCGGCCATCGCGCGAAGCGCTCGAATCCCGCTTCGCGGTCGACGGGTTCGAAGCCGTGCGGGCCGCCTTCGGCGAGAATCGTGGTGGTCCGGTCCATCCAATCGCACTCTTCGATGTGCGTCATGTGACCCACCACTTGATACGGCGACCACGTGCCCGATCCTTCGTCCGATTGCGTCCACGCTTCGGGCAGGTCGAACAGCAGGGCGCGCAAGGTAGTCGGGGTTCGACCTAGAACCGCCGTGCCCAGTTCAAGTGTGAAGTCCACGTCGATATCGTCTCACAGCGCTAACGCTTCCGAACTCGCGACGGCGCCACGCCGCACCACCGTTGCCAAGAGCTGTCACGACGGTAGGTTTGGCGTGAACGGCGAAGTCCGCCGCCAAGCCAGACCTGTGAGAATCGCTACATGCCCAATATCTACCAGTACGTGCGACACCCCTGGTTGGAAGAGCGCAAACTAGCAGGCCCGACCAAGACCCGCGACCTGCGCCGCCTCAATCATCCCAATCCCTTCGTCCGTTTCAACGCGAGGTTCGGTCTTCGCATCACCCTCGTGGTGGGGACCATGTGGATGGCTTACGTCTTCACGATCATCGCCCTTTTCGCCCTTCCCGACGCCATCAAACAGGGCACGTACTTCATCATCGTGTGGCTTTCGAGTTCGTTCCTGCAACTCGTGCTGTTGCCCATCATCATCGTCGGTCAGAACATCCAAGCCCGTGCTGCCGACAAGCGTTCGGAAGACACGTACAAGGACGCTGAAGCGGTGTTAAAAGAGTCCGAAGAGATCCAGAAGCATCTCGTGGCGCAGGACGAAGCGATCTCGGACATTCTCGCGCGCCTCGAGACGTTAATGGCCCAACAGGAGAAGACGGCGAAGTAGGGACCGTGCTCGGACTTCGAACGACGAGTCGAGCACCTCTAGGGCCGAACAGGAGCAGGTAGTTGAGCGGAATCATCGATGCCCTGGCCACCACGACGACGATCGTGAACTTCCATCGCGGGTCGGTGCTGCCCGAAGCTCGCGTAATCGTCATAGCCGTGCCGGTAACAGTGTTCGGAATTTATTGGTTCGTACTGCGCAAGCGCGGTCGCCCGTGAGAGACTTCGCGTATATCCCGCTCGAATCCAAGGGCTGGCGGATGGCCATGGGTCTTCGCCCCCTCGACCTTGACCAATGGCTCGAAGTAGATGATCGGCGGAACGACGAACTCGAACAGAAGCGTCATTTGCTTGATACCGCCTTCGACGTGGTCGTGGCGACGAATCCCGAGGGCGACGAGGGGAGCCGTGAGTTACTCGGTGAAGTGACGCGTTACCTCGGCGCCCATCATCCGGAGTTGACCTTCGAAGTTCGTCGCGAGGAGCACCCCATCGTCGCGGCCGCTCGCCTGGTGCAAGAGGACCTTTGCGTACTCGTGCGCTCCGACGTGTGGCGCCTGCAGGCGGCCTGTGTCTGTTTCCCCTCCCGCTGGAATCTCGCGTCCAAGTTGGGCACGACGCTCGACGACATCCATCGACCGGTGCCGATCTACGACGTCGAACTGAGTCGACCCACCAACGCGTTTTTCGAACGGCTGAAGACCGATCGCTCCTTCTGGCGACTCAACTGGACCCTGATCGATTCACCCGCGCTGCACCAGCCGACGAGTGCCCGTCGTAGCCCCCACGGCGAACTGGCCGACTGGTTCTTTCGGGTGGAGCGTCAGACGCTGCGACGTCTCCCGGAGAGTGGCGCCATCGTCTTCACCATTCACAACTACGTGGCCTCGGCGAAGGAACTGTACGAAGCGCACGAGGAGTTTGGCGCGACCCTCTTGTTGAACCTCGACACCGCGCCTCTGGCCATGCAGCAGTACAAGGGTTGGGTCGGGGTCGCTGATCGCCTTCGGGCCTCGCTCGGCCCCGAACCACGACCTAGTCGCGAATGAGGTCCTTGGCGATGGCGAGGACCTGCATCTCGTCGGTGCCGGCGTAAATTCGAAGGACCCGCGCGTCGCGACTGAGCTGTTCGACCCGATACTCCGCGATGTAGCCGTTGCCCCCGAAGATCTGGATCGCGTCGTCGGCTACCTGACACGCCGCTTGGGCCGAGTAGAGCTTCATCGCCGAGGCCTCGGCGAAGGTGGGCACCGCGCCGTGCGCCGAACGCTCGATGTGGGCGAACACCATGTTGCGCACGTTGACGCGCGCCACTTCCATCTGAGCGAGTTTGAGTTGGATGAGCTGATAGTCGGCGATCGCCGTTCCCCATAGTCGACGGTGCTTGGCGTAGTCCACGGAGAGCTTCAGGCACTCTTCGATAATGCCCAGGGACATCGCGGCGACGCCGGCGCGTTCGGCGACGAAGTTGTCCCTCGCGCTTTCCCGGCCCCCGCCTTGCGGATCTTCACTCTCCCCGAGGAGGCGATCCTTGGCGGCGTGGACGTCGCTGAGGAAAATCTCACCGGTCGGTGACGCGTGCTGGCCCATCTTGCGCATCGGCGCGGCCTGCACCAACCCGTCCATTCCCTTGTCGAGCACGAACGTCAGGACCTTGCGGTTGCGCATCTCCTCGCCGCGGCCGTCGTCGAGCTTGGCGTACAAGACGATCGTGTCGGCGTACGGACCGTTCGTGATCCAGGTCTTCTGGCCGTTCAAGACGTAGTCCTCGCCGTCGCGCTTGGCGCTGGTGCGCATGCCGCCGAGCGCGTCGGAACCGGAGTCCGGTTCGGTGATGGCCCAGGCGCCGATCTTGTCGAGCGTCATGAGATCGAGCGCCCATCGCTCCATCTGGGCCGGCGTACCCAGTTTGTTGATCGTCCCCGCCGCTAGTCCACTCGACACGCCGAGTGAAGTGAGTAGCCCCGGGCTGACCCGGCACAGTTCGATCGTGGTGATCAGTTGCGCCGTCGGGTCCGACCCGCGACCTTCTCGCGCCGGTTCTTCACCCGAGATCTTGCGCTGGAGTTGGCGCGCGAAGGTCTCCTTGGCCATCTCCTTGAGTCCAAAGACGTCGTACATCTTTCGTAGGATCTCGTACGGGGGCATACCGTTGTGTTCGAGGTCATCGAGCTGGGGGCGGATCTCCTCGTCGACGAAGCGTCGCACGACGTCGATGATCGCTCGTTGCTCGTCGTTCCACTCGTACATCGCGCTACCTCGCCCGGCGGGCGGACTTCATGACCTTGGGTCTCGTGCGCGTCACGACGGGTCGTTGCCCGGTCAACTTCGTCGTCATGTCAAGAAGTAGCCGGCGTCGACGGCTGGGACGAGGACAAGAGATGGTCGATCAACGTGGCGATCCACTGAGATTCGCCGACCGCGACGATCACCGGTGCCACGCACAGCCACACTTCGGCGTGGAATTGTGCGACGAAGAGCACCATCAGGACGACTTCGGCGCCCACTCGTCGAAGCGGCTGTCCGCCCAGTCGCCGAGTGACGATGGCGTTAACGACAACGAGGTTGACGCCCGGGATGAAGGCCGACGGCGTCCAGTGACCCTCGAGCTCGCGGGCGGCGAATGCGAAGCAGGCCGAGCCCACGAGGATGAGTGCGACCGCGACGTTGCACGCCGCGACGGCGAACCACTCGGAGACCGGGTGGGCCGTTCCGGGCCAGTGGGCCAGCACGCTCACCAGAATGCTGATGCCCGCGAAATCACCGGCGATCCCGTAACGGACCAATCGGTGGAGGGCTTGAATGAGCGAGAGATCGGACACGATGCTCGGCGCCGGCGCCACCTCACCGTAGGGGCGGGTCAACTCCGACCACACCGTCCCGGTCCAGACACGCCATTGGCGCGCCCCCGAGGGATCCGGGTACCAACCGGAAGGGACGGGGATCGCGTTCAAACTCACTCCGCCAGCCTCGCATACAAACGACGCGAAGGGCCACCGCGAGTCCCACGCGCAGACGCCGCCAAGACCGATGAGTGGAATGCGGCCACCCGTGTCGCCTAGGGCCGCGAGAACTCGAGTCCCGAAACGGTGAGGAGTTGTTCTTGTGGCGTCGCCACCGAAGAGCTAGGGACGCAGGGTCATCACGGTCGTCACGCCGATCGCCGCACAGATCTTCGATCCGCACGCAACATCGGCAATTGGCGTGGGCACGTAGGTGAGTTTCGCCACCTTGACTGAACCGGACGTCAGCGTGGCCAGCCACGGTGCGGACGAGCTCGTCATGCCGCCCACGACGCATCGCTTCAGCGACGTGCAGGCGAGAGTCAAGATCGAACTTCGCAGTGTGGCCACCTTCGACCATGAGTGTCCGAAGTTGACCGTTCGCACGACGCGCCAACCGGTCGAAAGTCTCGCGAGCCCCAGACAACTGCGTCCGGCACAGTGGAGTGACGTGAGCGCCGCCCAGGTGACCGTGGAAAAGCTCGGGCGAAGCGTCCACGTGGCACCGCCATCGTTGGTCACGTAGACCTCAATACCGTTGGAGGCATTGAGGAAGCTCGCCATGCAATCGAGGTCGCTAGGACAGGAGAGCGAGGTCACCGAGTCTTGTGACGGGACGCCGAAGCTGACCGGTGTCGACCACGTAGTGCCCCCGTCGTTGGTAGAGAGAAATCTCGGGCCACTCGTTCCCGAATCGAGGATGGCGCACGTCATCGGCGCGTAGCAGCTGATCGCATCGATGCCGAGCGCTCCCGTCGGTGCAATCTCGCTGCTGATCGAGTGCGAGCGGGCGCTGTAGCGCCACACCAGTTCACCGTTCGATTGCGATCCCACGAACAGGCAACCGTCGCTCCAGCACGACGAGGATTGGATGTGCGTCGAGGTGTCGGCCCTCGGTACGTCGAGGGCCGCCCAGCGGCCACCGGCCGATCGGTACTCGCCGATCGATGACAGACTCGCGTTGAGATCCGAGGTGCCCAACGCCACGCACGAATTGCTCGTCGTGCAGCCAACGGCCGAAAGCGGCACCGAGAAACTAATGGCGGGAAGACCGGTCACGTGCGGGATCACCGCCGGCGTCGTCGAGGCGCACGACGCCAACACCACGCCCGCGACCGCGCACGTCGCCGCGATTCGTACCAGTGAACGTACGTGGGCTGGTACTCGATTCATTGTTTCCTTGTGATCGTCACGACCGTTGTCGCTGTGTTGATGTTACTAATCAGAGGTTCAGCTCTTGATCGCCCTCGACAAGGTAGAGGTCTAACTTGGGAAACATGAACTGGGTCGATGTGCTCATCGTCGCGATCGCCATCGTGGCCGCGATCGGGGGCTGGTTCCAAGGCGCCATCCGACAGGTCCTGGGTTGGATCGGATTGATCGCCGGCTTCTACATTGGTATCGCCATAGCGCCGTCGCTCTCGACGAAGATCACTCACTCGTCGTGGCGACCGATCCTAGCGATGGTGATCGTCGGGGTCGCGGCCTACGCCGGACACTTCCTCGGTCACCTCCTCGGTACCGCTATCCGGAGGACCGTGAAGATGGTGAAGTTGGGTCTCGTCGACTCCGTCGCCGGTGTGGTGGTCGGCGTGGTCGGTGCCCTCGTTACGGTCTGGATCGTGGCGGCTCTGCTGGTCGCCACGTCGTGGTCCGCCGCTGCCAGCGGAATCCAAGGGTCGAGCATCATCAAAGCACTCGATAAGGAGTTGCCGAACGTTCCCTCGGCGGAGGCTCGACTCCAGTCGATGCTTCGAAACGCGGACTTCCCCAGTGTGTTCGCGAGCATCGTCGCGCCGACGGTTCCGTCGTCAGGCCCCGCGCCGAAGCTCGGCAAGAACACGTTGTCACTTACTTCGCCGATTCAGATCCTCAAGGTTCTCGCGACGGGTTGCTCCAACACCCATCAAGGAACGGGATTCTTCGTCACGCCGCATCTCGTGGTCACGAACGCCCACGTCGTGGCGGGCGCGACCAGCGTCACCGTCGGGGGGGTTCCGGCGAAAGTGGCGCTCTTCGATCCGGTCAATGATTTGGCGATGTTGCGAGTGGGCACGAACGCGTCGCCCTTGAAATTCGTGAGGTCGGTACCGTCGTCGAGGGCGAAGGTCGAGGTAATCGGGTTTCCCCTCGACGGGAGACGAACCATCAGCCCATCGTTCATTAGCGGTGAGATCACCGCGCTGTCGAGGGACGTCTACGACAAGCAAACCTTCACTCGCACGGTGCTGGTGGTCTACTCCAACATCGAACCGGGTAACTCCGGCAGCCCGGTGATGGTTCATGGCGAGGTCGCGGGCGTGGTGTTTTCGAAGTCACTCAGTCAGAGCGAAACGGCCTACGCCATTCCGGCTTCGACCGTCGAACGTGACCTGGCTCGGACACCGGCCCACGGCACCGAGTCGACGCAGAGCTGTTTGAACTAACTAGCGGAGCGAACCGCGGCGCCCACGACGTCGAGTCCGTCGGCCAGTTGGGCGTCGGTGATCACCAGGGGCGGTAGTAGTCGCACGACGTTGCCGTAGGTGCCACACGAGATCGCGATGACGCCGTTCTGATTGCAATAGTTGACGATGGCCTTGACCGCGGCGGGGTTCGGGTCCTTGGTGCCGGGCTGCACGAACTCCATGGCGACCATCGCGCCACGTCCGCGCACCTCGCCGATGATGGCGACGTCCTGGGCGAGGGAACGCAGGTTGGCGAAGAGGATCTCTCCGATCTCGCGGGCCCGGGCGACCAGGTTTCGGTCGCGCAGGGTCTTGATGGTGGCCAGGGCCGCCGCGCACGCCACCGGGTTGCCGCCGTAGGTGCCGCCGAGACCGCCTTCGTGGACCGCGTTCATCAACTCCGTTTGACCGGTCACGCCGGCTAACGGCATGCCGCCGGCCAGACCCTTGGCGGTGGTGACGATGTCCGGGATGACGCCTTCGTGGTCGACGGCGAACCAGTCGCCGGTACGACAGAAGCCACTTTGGATCTCGTCGGCGATGAAGACCACGCCGTTGGCCGTCGTCCACTCCGACAGGGCCGGCAAGAAACCGTCGGCCGGCACGACGAAGCCGCCCTCACCTTGAATCGGCTCGATGAGCAGACCGGCGACGTTCTTGGCGCCGACCTGGGTCTCGATCATCTTGATCGCCAGCGCGGCCGCTTCGGCCCCACTCAGCCCATCGCGGAACGGGTAGCTCATCGGGACCCGGTAGATCTCGGGGGCGAAGGGACCGAAGCGGTCCTTGTAGGGCATGTTCTTCGACGTGAGGGCCATGGTCAAGTTGGTGCGACCGTGATAGGCGTGGTCGAAGACGACGACCGCCTGGCGACCGGTCGCCAGGCGAGCGACCTTCACGGCGTTCTCAATGGCCTCGGCGCCGGAGTTGAAGAGCGCGGAGGTCTTGGCGTGCGAACCGGGAGTGATGGCGGCGAGCTCTTCGCAGACCTCGACGTAGCTCTCGTAGGGGTTCACCATGAAACAGGTGTGCGTGAAAGCGGCCACCTGGGCGCTCACGGCCTCCACCAGTTCGGGCACGGCGTGGCCGATCGACGTGACGGCGATGCCCGAGCCGAGGTCCAGGATCTGGTTGCCGTCGACGTCCACCAAGATCGCGCCTTCAGCGCGGTCTATGTAGATAGGGAATCCCACCGTCAGTCCGGTGCTCACCACCGCTTGACGACGCTCGTGCAAGGCGCGCGATTTTGGACCGGGCAACTCGGTGACGACCTTGCGCTCGGTTCCCACTGACGTATCGATTGACGAGACCATGGCACTCTCCTGAGAGTCGTCGGCTCGCGCCGAACGATTCCAGCGTACCTGCATCACGAATGACTCTCCCCGAAGCAGAAAACGGGTGACCGAAGTCACCCGTTTTCTGCTGGCGGAGGAGGTGGGATTTGAACCCACGGTGCCCGGAGACACAGCAGTTTTCGAGACTGCCCGATTCGGCCGCTCTCGCACCCCTCCGTCGAGAAGTCTACAACGCCACTTTGTCACGACTTTTGGCGCGCCTATACGGCTCGCCTCGGTAAGTTCATTGTCGTGGATGACCTCCAGAACGATGAACTCTTCATGCGCGCGGCCCTCGACATCGCGATCGTGGCCGCGCGCCACGAGGACGTTCCCGTCGGGTGCGTGTTGGTGGAGAACGACGTCGTGATCGGCGTGGGGGAGAACCGGCGCGAACTCGATCAGGACCCCACGGCCCACGCCGAAATCGTCGCGCTACGTGACGCGACGTTCTCGCGACCCTCGTGGCGCATGGACGAGGTCACGGCCTACGTCACGCTGGAGCCCTGCGTCATGTGCGCCGGTGCGCTCTTGAACGCTCGCGTGCGCCGAGTGGTGATCGGAGCGCTCGACGAGAAGGCTGGCGCCGTGGGTTCTCGCTACAACGTCTTGAGCGACCCGCGGCTCTTGCACGAAGCCTCGCTCACCTACGGCGTGCTCGCGAGTGAGTCGGCCGAATTGCTGCGCACCTTCTTCGAAGAGCGTCGCGCCAACTGATGCGGGCAAAGAGCCATGTCGACGACACCAACTCATCGATTGCCATAATCGGCGCCAGCGGACGAGGGATGACCTTCGCGCCCGCCATCGCCGAGAGGGTTTCGAATGAACGACATTGAATTGATCTGTTTTGACACGGCCGGCACTACCGTCCTCGACAACGGTCTCGTGCTGGAGGCCTTTCGACGCACGATTGAGGACCTGGAGGTCAGTCCCGACGAGGCCGAGTCGGCCGAGGCGTACGTCGTGGCGACAATGGGTCAGTCGAAGATCGAGGTCTTCACGGCCCTCTTCGGCGAACGGGCGTCGATCGCCAACGAGGCTTTCGAACGAAACTTCGTGGGGTCGGTCGAAGAGCTCGGCGCCAGCGAGATCCCGGGCGCCCGTTCGACCGTGGAGACCTTGCGCGACGTCGGGCTGCAGGTGGATCTCACGACCGGCTTCTCGCCCACGACCCGCGAATCGCTCGTCGAGGTACTGGGTTGGGGAGACCTGTTTGAGCTTCGCGTCTCTCCGGCCGACGCCGGTCGCGGTCGACCGGCGTCGGACATTGCTGTGGTGGTGCGCTTTGAAGTCCCAGATCACCGCGGCCAGTTCCTTGATGGTGGTGGGCGACACCGCTTCGGACATGCTGACGGGGCTGCGCGCCGGTGCCGGTTACGGCGTAGGCGTTCTTTCGGGCAATGACGAACAGGTTCGACTGATCGCCAATGGCGCCGACGACGTCATCGACTCGGTCGTGGATCTACTTAGTTTTGACCTTCTGGTGACGCACTAGTCACTGTCGAAATGTTCGCGACGTCGTCAACTCGCGGCGACTACTGAGCCTTGAAGATCGGCAGTTGGATGGTGAAGACCGAACCCTTGCCCGGGGTACTGTCGAAGCTCAACGTGCCGCCCATCGCCTCGGTCAGGTTCTTCGAGAGGGCCAGTCCCAGTCCGGTCCCTTCGATTCCGGTCGATTCGACGTTCAGTCGGTCGAAGGGTACGAAGAGCCGTTCGACCATCTCGGGACTTATTCCGAGTCCGGTGTCGCGCACCGAGATACGAACCATGTCCTCGACGATCTCAGTGCTCACCACGACGCGGCCCTGAGGACGGTTGTACTTGATGGCGTTGGAGAGAAGGTTGAGCAGTACCTGACGGAGGCGTTGCTGGTCGGCGCGCACCAGGGCGTCGGTGATGTCGCCGACGTCGACCTCGAGGCCGCGCTGGCTGGCCTGCAGGGTGATGATTCCCACGCAGTCGCGGATCAGGTCATCGAGGGTCACCGCGCGCAAGGTCACGATGACGCGTCCCGATTCGATCCTCGAGATATCCAAGATCTCGTTGATCAGGTTCAAGAGGTGCTGTCCCGAGTTGTTGATGTGTCCGAGCATTCGCAGCACGTCGGGATCAGTGGATTCCATTTGCAGTAGTTGGGAGAATCCGATTACCGAGTTGAGGGGCGTCCTCAACTCGTGACTCATGCGCGACATGAACTCGCTCTTGGCGTGATCGTGGCGTTCGGCTTCGGATCGGGCGATTTCCAACGCGTGCTCGAGCGCGACGGATTCGGAGATGTCGCGGGTGATGACGACGGCGGCGATCGGTGGTTCGTCGCCGTTGTCGAGCGCTTGACCCCGCGACTCAACGGTGACCCAGTGCCCGTCGTCGTGGCGCACTCGAAATCGCGCCGTGGTGGCCCGACCCTCGTCGAAGATTCGCCGAATCGCGGCCAGGACGACGGATTGATCGTTGTAGTGCACGAATTCGAGAGCGGAGTGACCGAGACGGTTTTCCACGGGGATGCCGTACATGGCTTCGCTCGCCGGACTGACCTCGAGCATCGTGCCCTCTCGATCGATGACGGTAATCGCGTCCACGGCGGTGTCAATAATCGCGCGTAGCTTGGCGAGGTTCTCGGCGAGCGCTTCTTGAGTTTGGGCCGCCGCCGTGACGTCGCGCGTGATGAAGACCGCGCGCGTTGGCGACCCGTCTTGATTGCGCAACGCTCGCCCTCGAGTCTCGAGGGTGATCTCGTGTCCGTCGGAGTGGTGGGCGCGAAACCTGACCGTCGTCACTCCATCGATCTCGAAGGTGCGGCGAAGGGCCGCCTCGACGACGGGTCGGTCGCGTTGGTCGACGATATTCAGCCCGGTGCGTCCCCGTCGACCCCGCTCGGGGTAGCCGTAGATTTTTTCGCTCTCCGGGCTCGACTCGAGGATGATGAGGTCTCGGTCGATGATAACGATGGAGTCGGCGGCCGCCTCGAACATCGCTTCGGTGACCGCGTTGCTCTGGTTCAACTTGGTTTGTATCTCTTGGCGGTCGGTGACGTCTTGGCCCGTCGCGCAGATCCATCCGTCTTTGCGCAACGAACTCCACGAGATCGTCCGGTACGATCCGTCTCGGCAACGTTGGCGGTTGACGAAGCCTCGTCGCGTCTCTTCCGGTCCCCCGATCACGATTCGAAACTCGTCCGCGGTCGCTTGCACGTCATCAGGGTGGACGAAGTCCGCGAACGGCACGCCCCGCAGCTCCTCGTAGTCCCAGCCCAGCATTTCGTGCCACGCCGGATTCACCTGGATGAGTTCGCCGTCCTTTCCGAAGACCGAGAGCAGGTCCGCGGAACTGTAATAGAAGTCGCCAATGTCCGGGATCGTCGACCTGTCGTCCTTCACGTACGGCAACCTCCTGCCTGTGGCCGATCCTTCCAAGTGAGTAGCGGCCTCTTCATTGGGGCGCTTCAACCGTTGGGTAACCCACCTAGTCATGAACCTACATTGTGGTTGATAGTAAGCGACGCTCTCGCCATTCCTTCACATTTTTGACATCACGTGGCATTGGCCGTGGGAGCAAATGGACGTTGAGATCGTTTCTTGACACCAACCCAAATTTCGCTGTCGCTCGCGCTGCACGCCATCAACTTCTTTTAGCGAGACCGATTGGATACAGATCGTGCGCCCCCACGGCGCGTTGCTCGCAGCGTGGTCGTCACCCGTCGTGGCCTTGCACCGCGCAGTCGCCGTGACGACGGTCGACGAACCGGCCGTGGCGTTGGAATTGGTCGAAGAGCTCGAAGGCACTCGACTCACCGACTACCACTACCTGCCGGCGATCAAGGCCGACCTCGTGCGCCGACTCGGCCGCACCGGCGAATCACTCCTCGAAGAACAATGGCCATCGAATTGAGGCGCCTCGACGCCGAACGTGATCCTCGGCGCCCGCAGGCGTGGTCGTCTCACGCCGGACGAGTGACTTCGCGGCGTGAGACGAAACTTATTTGGTGCGACGCGCTCGCATAATGAACCGTCCGGCGACCCCGGCCAAGCCCAAGGCGATGAGCCCTAGAGGGAGCAGAAGCGTTGAGGCGTTTCGCGCCGATCCACCGGCACCGGTCGCCGGTGCGCCGACGGGAACCACGATCGTTGGCGTGGTAGTCGACGAGGAACCGGGGCTGGTACCCGGCTTGACGGTCGTGCTCGTTGTGTGCGCCGTGGTGGTCGTCGTGGGCGCCGTCGTGGTCGTGGTCGTCGTTGACGGCCCGGTCGTGGTGGTCGTCGATGATGACGCATTACAAGTCGGCACGGTGATCGTGTTGGCGTCCATGGTGACCGCGCCGCCGAGCGCCAGGGCTCGACCGTTGACCGTCGCCCCGGTGTCCAGCGTGATCGACGTGGTGGCGATAATCGTGCCCGCAAAGTTCGTGGTCGTGCCCAGGGTCGCCGAGCTACCTACTTGCCAGAACACGTTGCAGGCCTGCGCACCGTTCTCCAGCACGACCGAACTGCTCGAGGCGGTGGTCAGCGTCGAACCGGCTTGAAAGATGAACACCGAGCTGGCATCGCCGGCACCGTTGAGAGTGACCGCGCCAGTGAGACCAATGGAAGACGTAGAGTGATAAACCCCGGCGACCAGGGTTGTTCCGCCCAGGTCTCCCGAAACGGTGGTGAACGGCGTTCGTCCGGCGGCGTCAACGGAAGCGGTGCCGAGGTCGGTCTTAGCGAGTAGAGCCGCACCGTCCGCGACGTGGGTGGTGCCCGTGGGCTGCATGCCCGGTGGGAATCCGGTGATCGCACTACCGGGAGAGATTCCGATATCGCCGTGAATCGTGGTCGCACCAGTGTTGGTGATGGCGCTGCCCGCCAACACGGCGTACGTCGACGAGGTGCCCAGGTTGACCGTGGCCGTGGCGGCGACGGCCGACTGGGTGCCGAGGGCCGCCAAAGTGATGAACGAAATGCCGGTCACCAACATGGTCGAGAAGGAGAGTCGCAAGGGCAGCGGAACGGTGCCATGCCTAGGACCGCGACGAGCCCGGGTAAGCGTCTTTCGCGAGGAAGGGGAATTCGAAGGTCGTGCAGAGGTGGACATATATGTCCTTCCCAAAGTTCGTCATGACGCACCAGTAGGGAGTGACAAAACGACAAGCCTCAATAAGTACTACGTGAGGCCAGCGTAGGGGAACGGCTCGGCAATCCACTCAAAATGGTCACAACTCCCAACTAGCGCTTGGTTAGTTATTCACATGCCTAATAAACAACTTGTACAACTAGATGGCAAAGTGGCACGAATGTCCTGACGACGAATCGGTTCATGGTTCAAGTCGCGCAACTGCATTAATTACAGTGAGTTCGTGACGACGAACGATCGTGAGCGAATGCGAGCGTTCTACGACGACCTGGGAGAGGCGGAATGGTCACGACTGGAATCGTCGCCCCGCGGTCGTGTCGCCTACGAGGTTCATCGCCAATTCCTAGAGCGTTTCGTGAAACCGGGCGATCACGTGCTCGAGGTTGGTGCCGGACCGGGACGTTTCACGTTCGACCTGGCGCGACTCGGAGCCGCGATCGATGTCACTGACTTCTCTCCTGTTCAGTTGGATCTCCATCGACGTCGCGTCGGGAAATCTCCGACTGAAGCGGCGGTGTTATCGAGGGAACTTCTCGACGTGTGTGACACCACACGCTATGGCAATGACACGTTTGATGTGGTGCTGGCGTTCGGTGGCCCGCTGTCCTACGCCTTTGAACACACCGACGACGCCCTCGCGGGACTGATGCGCATCACGAAGCCCGAAGGCTACGTCGTCGCCTCGGTGATGTCGTTACTCGGATCCTGGCGATATTTCCTTCAAGCAGCCGCAGAAGATATGAAGGCGGTCGGCGAAGACGCCAGTGACTTGGCGTTCGAAACGGGTGACTTACGACACTCTCAGACTGTCCACGTGTGCCAAATGTTTCGAGCTCGAGAGATTTCGGATCTCGTTGCCAAATGCGGCGGAGAGATGGTCGCCATGTCCGCGAGCAACTGGGCGTCACTCAACGAAACTGCGGTGCTCGAAGATCTGGAAGCCGATCCTGATCGTTGGGCTCGGTTCTTGAAGCACGAGATCGCGGCGTGCGCCGAACCGGGCGCCCTGGACGGTGGCACGCACCTGTTGTTCTCGTCGCGCAAATTGTAGAGACGACCATGGCAGGCTGGCGGGCGGAGGAGGTGGGATTTGAACCCACGGAAGGTTTCCCTTCACACGATTTCCAATCGTGCCGATTCGGCCGCTCTCGCACTCCTCCTCAATACCGGCACGCACTTTTCGAAATGAATACCGGCTCGCAAGGCTACCCGAGTCGCATCGAGTACCGGTCCGGTAGCCTTTTCAACGCCGAGGTTCACAGCAGTGGTCGGGTCCCGTGCGACGACCGTTTGTGAACCGAGTCAGGGGTGGAAGCCAGCAGCTCTCAGCAAAT
>Ga0208586_1000295_pt1 | contig 19108 bp, 16 predicted proteins | sample NGESurshal072012_6_FD_184471 | JGI IMG/M metagenome (GOLD analysis project Ga0208586, IMG submission 184471) | Arctic peat soil microbial communities from Barrow, Alaska - NGEE Surface sample 53-3 shallow-072012 (SPAdes) | ecosystem: Environmental > Terrestrial > Soil > Wetlands > Peat ... | reverse complement strand
TCGTACAGCGTGAACGCGGTGTCGCCGTCGAACATGTCGCCTTTTTTCAGTGCGCTGCTCTTCTCGTCGAGGATCGACAGGCCCCGCTCCAGCGTCTTGCGGAACCGGGTTTCCTCGAGCCGCAGCGTTTCCTCGATCAGGTTTTCGGCGCGCACCAGTTCCGGATAGGCCTGGCCCATCTCGCGCACCAGCGCCCAGACCAGCCGGTACATCAGCGGCTCGCTGGCACCGAGCAGCTGCGCATGGCGCATCGCGCGGCGCATGATCCGGCGCAACACATAGCCGCGGCCCTCGTTCGAAGGCAGCACGCCGTCGGAAATCAGGAACGACGAGGCCCGCAGATGATCGGCGATGACGCGCAGCGAGGCTTTCTGCGGTCCCATCGGATCGGCGCCGGTCAACTCGGCGATGGCGCGGATCAGGGCTGCGAAAAGATCGATCTCGTAGCTGTCGTGCTTGCCTTGCAGCACGGCCGCGACACGCTCCAGCCCCATGCCGGTATCGATCGAGGGCTTCGGCAGCGGATGACGTACGCCGCCCTCGAGCTGCTCGAACTGCATGAACACCAGATTCCAGATCTCGACATAGCGATCACCCTCCTGCTCGGGCGACCCCGGAGGCCCGCCCCAAATCTTGTCGCCGTGATCGTAGAAGATTTCCGAACAGGGACCGCACGGGCCGGTGTCGCCCATCTGCCAGAAATTGTCGGCGCCCGCGATCCGGATGATGCGGGAGTCGGGAAGCCCCGCGATCTTCTTCCAGAGCTCGAACGCCTCGTCGTCGTCGATATAGACGGTCGCCGTCAGTCTGTCCTTCGGCAGGCCGAACTCTTTCGTCACCAAATTCCACGCCAGTTCTATGGCGCGGTCCTTGAAGTAGTCGCCGAACGAGAAGTTGCCGAGCATCTCGAAGAAGGTGTTATGGCGCGTGGTGTAGCCGACATTGTCGAGATCATTGTGCTTGCCTCCCGCGCGCACGCATTTCTGCGAGGTGGTGGCGCGCTGATAGGCGCGCTTCTCGACGCCGGTAAAGACGTTCTTGAACTGCACCATGCCGGCGTTGGTGAACATCAGCGTCGGGTCGTTGCGCGGCACAAGCGGCGACGACGGCACGATCTCGTGGCCGTTGCGCGCAAAATAATTCAGAAAAGTCGACCTGATTTCGTTAACGCCGCTCATGTCCATCCAATCGCAAAGCGGTCCGGGTTTCGCCGCAAACGCTTTTAGACAAGGGTGGCGGCGGTGTCCAGAAAGTGTGCAGCGAATCAGGTACTTGCCGCATCAGCACAGGACCGTGGATGGATGCTGCAGCTGCGTTGACAGGCTTGGCGCCGCCGTGTTCTGTTCCTATCTGTTTTAGACTGTCGCGTCGGGAGAGACCGGCTTCAGCGCCGGCGCCGAAGGAGCAACCGCCCCGGAAACTCTCAGGCAAACGGACCGCGTGACTTGACGACATCTGGAAAGAGACGCCGAGGGGTTTGGTCCCCAACGCGTCCGCCGACGGGATAATACTCTCAGGCACAGCGACAGATGGGGCTTCGACGGGTCTTTCGGGAAACTGGTTCCCGATTGACCGCGAGGGCCCCTGATGCTTGCGCGCGACGCCGAAACGCCATTGAAACACACCCCCTTGCACGGGCTCCATGCCGGCCGTGGCGGCAGGATGGTGCCGTTCGCGGGCTATGCCATGCCGGTGCAATATGCCACCGGCGTGCTCCGGGAACACCTGCACACCCGGAAGGCCGCAGGCCTGTTCGACGTCTCGCATATGGGCCAGATCGCGCTGCGCCCGAAATCCGGCCGGATCGAGCACGCCGCGTTGGCGCTGGAACGGCTGGTGCCGCAGGATATCGTGGCGGTCGCCCCGGGCCGACAGCGCTACGCCCAGTTCACCACCGGCAGCGGCGGCATTCTCGACGACCTGATGGTGGCGAATTTCGGCAGCCATCTGTTCCTGGTGGTCAACGCCGCCTGCAAGGCTGCGGATGAGGCGCATCTGCGCGCCAGCCTGTCCGATGCCTGCGAGATCGAATCGCTCGCCGACCGCGCGCTGATCGCGCTGCAGGGACCCAGGGCCGAATCGGTGCTGGCGAAATTTTGTGCAGAGGCGCCCGCGATGCGGTTCATGGATGCGGGTCGGCGCCGCGTCGGCGGCATCGATTGTTTCGTCTCGCGCTCCGGCTACACCGGCGAGGACGGCTTTGAGATTTCGGTTCCGGCCGAACATGCCGAAGCCCTCGCCGCAACGCTGCTCGGCCACGACGGGGTCTGGCCGATCGGGCTCGGCGCCCGCGACAGCCTGCGGCTGGAAGCCGGGCTCTGCCTTTACGGACACGACATCGACACCACCACGACACCGGTCGAGGCCGCACTGCAATGGTCGATCCAGAAAAGCCGCCGCCAGGGCGGCGCGCGCGCTGGCGGTTTCCCCGGCGCCGACCGAATTCTCGCCGAGTTGGAGCAAGGCACCTCGCGGCGTCGCGTCGGATTGAAGGCGGAAGGCCGCGCGCCGGTGCGCGAGGCCGCCCCCCTGTTCGCCGACGGCGCCGCGGCCGAGCCGATCGGTGCGGTCACGTCGGGCGGATTCGGGCCGAGCGTCAATGCGCCGGTCGCGATGGGCTATCTGCCGTCCGCGCGCTGCGCCGCTGGCGAGCTTGTGTTCGCCGAGGTCCGCGGCCAGCGGTTGCCGCTGCGGGTCGCGCCGCTGCCGTTCGTTCCGAATACCTACCAACGCTGAAGGATTGTCATGACCACGCTGTTCACCTCAGACCACGAATGGCTCCGGATCGAGGGCGATGTCGCCACCATCGGCGTCACCGACTACGCGCAATCGCAGCTCGGCGATGTCGTGTTCGTCGAACTGCCGAAGGTCGGCCGCAGCCTGAAGAAGGCGGAAGCCGTAGCCGTAGTCGAATCGGTCAAAGCCGCCTCCGACGTCTACGCGCCGATCTCGGGCGAAGTGCTTGAGGTCAACGATGCGGTCGTGGCCGAACCCGCACTGGTCAATTCGGATGCCGGCGGCAAAGCGTGGTTCTTCAAGCTGAAGATCGCCGACCGGAGCGAGCTTGGCGGCCTGATGGATGAGGCCGCGTACAAGGCACATACGGCATGAGTACGGGCGTGGGAGCCTCAACCCGGCACGGGCTGTCATCGTCCGCGAAAGCGGACGATCCAGTACGCCGCGACGTTTCGCTTCAACGACCGATTTCAACGATTACTGGATGCCCCGCTTTCGCGGGGCACGACGACATTCCAGCAAGGAACGGCCCATGACCGCACACCGCGAACAGCAAGAAGCCGCCACCCGTTTCGCGCGCCGCCACATCGGCCCCTCGCCGCGCGACGTCACGGCGATGCTGGAGACCGTGGGCGCCAAAAGCCTGCGGGCGCTGATGGCCGAGACCTTGCCGTCGTCGATCCGGCAGAAGGCGCCGCTCGATCTCGGCACCGCCTTGAGCGAGACCGAGGCGCTGTCGCATATGCGCGCGCTCGCCGCGCAGAACGAGGTGTTCACCTCGCTGATCGGCCAGGGCTATTCCGGCACCATCCTGCCGGCGGTGATCCAGCGCAACATCCTGGAGAACCCGGCCTGGTACACCGCCTATACGCCGTACCAGCCGGAGATCAGCCAGGGCCGGCTGGAAGCCTTGTTCAATTTCCAGACCATGATCTGCGATCTCAGCGGGCTCGATATCGCCAACGCCTCGCTGCTCGACGAGGCCACCGCGGCGGCAGAAGCCATGGCGCTGGCCGAGCGCGCCACGGGGGCAAAAGCAAGGTCGTTCTTTGTCGACCGCGATGTGCATCCGCAGACGCTGGCGGTGTTGCGCACCCGCGCCGAGCCGCTGGGCTGGAAGCTGATTGTCGGCGATCCCGCAACCGACCTGGCGCAGGCCGAATGGTTCGGCGGCCTGCTGCAATATCCCGGCAGTTCAGGCGCGGTACGCGATCTGCGGCCGGCGATCGCTGCGCTGCATGCCAAGGGCGCGCTGGCGATCGTCGCCGCCGACCTGCTGGCGCTGACGCTGCTCGCCTCGCCCGGCGAACTCGGCGCCGACATTGCGATCGGCTCGGCACAGCGCTTTGGGGTGCCGATGGGCTATGGCGGACCGCATGCGGCCTTTATGGCGGTGCGCGATGCGTTGAAACGCGCACTGCCCGGCCGCATCGTCGGGCTGTCGGTGGATTCGCGCGGCCAGCCCGCCTATCGGCTGGCGTTGCAGACCCGCGAGCAGCACATCCGCCGCGAAAGGGCCACCTCCAACATCTGCACCGCGCAGGTGCTGCTGGCGGTGATCGCCTCGATGTACGCGGTCTATCACGGTCCGGAGGGGCTGACCGAGATCGCGCGCCAGCTGCATCGCCGGACCGGGGTGCTGGCGGCGGGATTGCGCCGGCTCGGCTTTGCGCCGAGGTCAGAGGCGTTCTTCGACACGCTGACCGTGCAGGCCGGCGCGAAGCGGGACGAGATCGTTGCCCGCGCGCAGGCCGAGAACATCAATTTGCGCATTGGCGAGCGCACCCTCGGCATCGCGCTGGACGAGACCACGACGCCTGACATCGTCGAGGCGGTGTGGCGCGCGTTCGGCGGTCGGCTGGACTATGCCGAAATCGAGGCGGACGCGCGCGAGGCGCTGCCGCCGGAGCTGAAACGCAGCAGCGCGTTCCTGGCCCATCCCGTGTTTCATGCCCATCGCTCCGAGACCGAGTTGTTGCGCTACATGCGCAAGCTCGGCGATCGCGACCTGGCGCTCGACCGCGCGATGATTCCGCTCGGCTCCTGCACCATGAAGCTCAACGCGACGACCGAGATGATTCCGCTGAGCTGGCCGGAATTTGGCGATCTGCATCCGTTTGCGCCGCGCGCGCAGGCCAAGGGTTATCACGCGCTGTTCGCGCGGCTGCAACGATGGCTGTGCGACATCACCGGCTATGACGCGATCTCGCTGCAGCCGAATTCCGGCGCGCAGGGCGAATTTGCCGGGCTGCTCGCGATCCGCTTCTATCATGCCGCGCGCGGCGAGCCGCAACGCAAGGTGTGCCTGATCCCGTCCTCGGCGCACGGCACCAATCCGGCCTCCGCCAGCATGGCCGGCATGGAGGTGGTGGTGGTCGCCTGCGACCAGCGCGGCGATGTCGACGTCGAGGATCTCAGCGCCAAGGCGGAGCGGCATTCGCAGCGTCTCGCCGCAATGATGATCACCTACCCCTCGACCCATGGCGTGTTCGAGGAGCATATCCGCGAGATCTGCGACATCGTGCATGGCCATGGCGGCCAGGTCTATCTCGACGGCGCCAATTTGAACGCGCAGGTCGGGCTGTCGCGGCCCGGCGACTATGGCGCCGATGTCAGCCATCTCAATCTGCACAAGACCTTCTGCATTCCGCATGGCGGCGGCGGCCCGGGCATGGGACCGATCGGCGTCAAGGCGCATCTGGCGCCATTCCTGCCCGGGCATCCTGCGGCCGACGGCAGCGCCCCGGGCACGGCCGGGCCGGTCTCGGCCGCGCCGTTCGGTTCGGCGTCGATCCTGACGATCTCCTATATCTACATCCTGATGATGGGCGGCGAAGGCCTGGCCCGCGCCACCGAGATCGCGATCCTCAATGCCAACTACATCGCAAGCCGGCTCCATGCACATTTTCCGGTGCTGTACCGCAACGCCAGGGGCCGGGTCGCGCATGAATGCATCGTCGATCCGCGGCCGCTGAAACAGAGCTGTGGCGTCACCGTCGATGATATCGCCAAGCGGCTGATCGATTACGGCTTTCACGCCCCGACCATGAGCTTTCCGGTGCCGGGCACGCTGATGATCGAGCCGACCGAATCCGAATCGAAGGCGGAGCTCGACCGCTTTTGCGAAGCCATGATCGCGATCAGGCGGGAGATCGCCGAGATCGAATCCGGGCGCTGGACGGTCGACGCCTCGCCGCTGCGCCACGCGCCGCACACCGTGCACGATATCGCCGACGACAACTGGGCACGCGCCTATTCCCGCAGCGACGGCTGTTTTCCGGCGGGAAGCTCGCGAACCGACAAATACTGGTCCCCGGTCGGGCGCGTCGACAATGTCTATGGCGACCGCCATCTGATCTGCTCATGCCCGCCGCTTCAGGATTACGCGCAGGCGGCGGAGTAGTAGTACTGGCGTTCGGGCGTGAACCCGTCGGCCGGAAACGCCGACCCACGCCGTCCGGATGTTTTCAGCCGTCATTGCGAGGAGCATAAGCGACGAAGCAATCCATGCCTCCGCCTGCCTCACCATGGATTGCTTCGCGGAGCCTGTCATCGGGCGCGCATTCGCGCGACCCGTTGGCTCGCAATGACGGCGAGAATTGTAGCCCGGATGAAGCGCAGCGAAATCCGGGTCCTTCGGGGCCGCATCACGATTCCCGGATTGCGCGGAGTTTATCCTTGGGCACGCCGAAGGCGTGACCCGAGGGCTTCATCCGGGCTACGGGCTGTCATTCCGGCGCGCGCGTCAGCGCGAACCCGGAATCCATACTCACGATGGTGGTTATGGATTCCGGGCTCGCCGCTTCGCGTCGCCCCGGAACGACAAATGGAGGAATGCGATAACCATCACTCCTCGGCCGGCTCCTCGCCGTCGGCGTCGCGCTCCGGGCTGCCTGCCAGGATCTGCTCGGCGATCAGGCCGGAGTTCTGGCGGATCGCGGTTTCGATCTTGGCGGTCATGTCGGGATTGGCCTTGAGGAAGGCCTTGGCGTTCTCGCGGCCCTGCCCGAGCCGCTGGCTGTCATAGGAGAACCAGGCGCCGGACTTCTCGACAATGCCGGCCTTGACGCCGAGGTCGAGGATTTCGCCCATCTTGGAGACGCCCTCGCCATACATGATGTCGAATTCGACCTGCTTGAACGGCGGCGCCAGCTTGTTCTTCACCACCTTGACCCGGGTGGTGTTGCCGACCACCTCGTCGCGTTCCTTGATGGCGCCGATGCGGCGGATGTCGAGGCGAACCGAGGCATAGAATTTCAGCGCGTTGCCGCCGGTGGTGGTTTCCGGCGAGCCGTACATCACGCCGATCTTCATGCGGATCTGGTTGATGAAGATCACCATGGTGTGGGATTTGTTGATCGAGGCGGTGAGCTTGCGCAGCGCCTGGCTCATCAGCCGCGCCTGCAGGCCGGGCAGCGCATCGCCCATCTCGCCTTCGAGCTCGGCGCGCGGCACCAGTGCCGCGACCGAATCGATCACCAGCACGTCGACCGCGCCGGAGCGCACCAGCGTGTCGCAGATTTCCAGCGCCTGCTCGCCGGTGTCGGGCTGCGAGATCAGGAGTTCGTCGATGTTGACGCCGAGCTTTCGGGCATAGACCGGGTCGAGCGCATGTTCGGCATCGATGAAGGCGCAGATGCCGCCCTTCTTCTGGCCCTCGGCGACGGTGTGCAGCGCCAGCGTGGTCTTGCCGGAGGATTCCGGCCCGTAGATCTCAACCACCCGGCCCCTCGGCAGACCGCCGACGCCGAGCGCGATATCGAGCCCGAGCGAACCCGAGGAGATGGTCTCGATATCCATCGAACGGTCGTTCTTGCCGAGCCGCATCACCGAGCCCTTGCCGAACTGGCGTTCGATCTGGGACAGCGCGGCGGACAGGGCCTTGGTCTTGTCCATGGAGGATCCTTCAACGATACGCAGGGCAGTGGCGGCGGACATAGCGGTGCTCCTTATGGCGGGGATTCGCGAGCGGGACAAAGGCAATAACGGATCGGTGAGGATCGCTGGAACCTTGTACCATGTTTGTTCTCTGTTCGCAATATGTTCTTTTGGGCCTATTCGATAACTCATCTGGTAAAGGAAGCGCAGGGCCGGTACTCGCCAGCCGCCGTAGTAGCTGTAAGCCGTGAGGTAGTATCAGGCGATCCCGAGCAATACGTTTCGACCAGCTATGTTGAGCGGCAGAACCTATCGCTTCGCATGGGCCAGCGCCGGTTCACTCGGCTCACCAATGGTTTCTCTAAGAAGCTTGATAATCATGTTGCGGCGGTCGCGCTGTATGTTGCCCAATACAATCTCTGCCGCGTCCATGAAGCCCTCAAGGCGACGCCAGCGAAGGCGCTGGGCGTTGTAGAATCGGGGAGCTTATCAACGCTGCGTTCGCTACGCAGCCAATTACGCCCGGGCCTACTGCGCCGGAGCGGCGGAAGGCTTTCCATGTAATTGAGGGGGCAAACGCTAGGGCGCGTAGGCCTCCAGAAAGAAATCAAGCCCAGCAGGCAAGTTTCTTCGGTGAACCATGGTGGCGATCTGATGCGCCTGACGGTCTGTTAGTTCATAACAGCCAACAGCGCCAAGATCGTCATCGTCAAAGCGAACTACCGTCCGAACCTCTCCGAACATAGGTTCGGGAATAAGCAACTCGAACTTTTCCGATTCGGTCTGGCGATCATACCCAACTAGCCGATGGGCCGCTTTCATGGACGAATCCTTCGATTGCGAATAGGGCCTTGTGCCTTTCTGCCATCTGGGTGGAATTCACCCTGATGCCTTCCTTGCTTGTCGTATTTCTCTACAGTGCCGTGTAGATAGTCCCATTCATAAATCGTGCCATCGGGCTCTGCCCATCGCTTCCGTTTCTTGTTGCCAATATTGTCAACTGAAGTTTTGGGTTTGACCGCGGCAGCGTTCGGAAAGCCGGGCAACGTCTTTGGCGGCGGCTTATAAGCGCACAAATTCCCCCCAATTGCGTTCTTTTTGGCAGTCTCAGCATCTCACGAATCCTTGAGAACACAATCGCAAATTGTTGGGCGTCCAATGTTCTAACTGCCAAACTGGGCAATTTTTCCCTACCGTGTTGCAATTTTCCCAGTAGCAAGCGGCCCCTTTTGAAAATACGACTGGCCCCTATTGCTATGCAACATGGCTAAAGGGGCCAGTACCGACGGGCTGGTAGTGGGTTTCGACCTCTAGTGGCCCAATTTGAATCCGACGGTGGCCTAATTTGTTTTAGGCACCTTGTGTTTCAGGCGCCTGATGAGAGATTTTGGCACGCGCTGATTGACCACGAAGGCGACGACGGTAACCAGGATCAAGAATGGCGCGGCGGGCCACTTATAGCCCCAGCCAAGGTTCCCTAGCCAGTTGGCGGTGGCGCAAAACCCGATGACGGCAATAGCCAGGCTGGCCACGCGGACAAACTGCATGGCACGCCAAACAAGCAGGTAATACCAGCGCGGCATAGACGCCTCGTCTCAGTTGGCGGCCTCTTTCATTGGAGGGCTGGGTAACGGGATTGGCAACTCCAATTGCTGTTCGAAGCCAAATCGCCGGGCAATCTTTGACTCGTACTCAGATTTGTTTGCCGACGATTCCGCCATTTCCAGCCCCCGCCTAAGTGTCGTCCTAGAGCGCGCGCTCCGATGATGTTCAAGAATTGAAAAAGCTTCTTTGCGCGGTCGCGGCCCCCGTGTCTTGTGAGCCTTGAGCAGTTCGAAAATTCTGCCGCTGCTTTGCGCCAACGGATACTAGATGTGGTTCACGGTGAGATACTTAAAGTGCCACGGCCCCCCGCGCTCTAGGGCTGTTCAGCGCCGCCGGCCCCCCATTGAAATTTCAAGGGATTTTCCAGTTTTTCCCTTAGTTCAGCGCCGGCGACAGCTGAGATCGATAAGTGGTCCCCTCACCGCAGGAGCTGCTTCCTTGGGTGGCCTCCGATTTCATCGCACAACTCGCCGCGGCGAGCGTCCGTGCTGCTCCCGGAGCCAGCGATACCCATTTGTCCGCCGGCGTTGCAACGGTCCGGTCCCGGTGGGGGTTGTATTTTCGGCCCAAGTCTATAGCCTATTGCCATTCGATTAGCCGCTGTGCCTTGTTGAACGCGCCTGCGGGCTCTTTTTCCGGAGACATCGTCAAAATTGAACGGGATCGCGTGATCGTCACGCGAGTTTGCGCTTGCGCGCTATGGAGAAGTGAGATGCCGACAGGTACGGTAAAGTGGTTCAACGGCCAAAAGGGCTTTGGGTTTATTCAGCCCAGCGACGGCGGCAATGATGTGTTCGTCCACATCAGCGCGGTCGAACGGGCGGGTCTTTCAGGCCTCGCCGAAGGCCAAAAGGTCGCGTTCGAAATCAAGGCCGACAAGATGCGCGGCAAGACCAGCGCCGAAAATCTCTCGGTGGTCTAACTGCAATGGCGTTGTTGCCCGCTCGATCCGCAGGGTTGAGCGGGCTTTCGTCGTGGCCAACCGAGTTGCAGCCGGGCTTGTCGCCGCTTCCAAGCGATCATTTCAGCGAGCTGTTCACGGCGGTGAAGGAATTGCAATGACGGAAATGCTAAAATTGCGTGAGCTTTCCGCCATCAATCGGCGCTGCGCAGCCGGCGCATGGTAAATTCGATGTCCCCGCCGGGCAGTTCGCGCCAGTGCTCGACCCCGCTCATATAGGCCGCCTTGGGATAGCGGGTGAGGAAATCGCGCGCCGTGGCCCGCGCCTTGTCGCGCGGCAGCGTGAAGGTCTCGCGCAGATAGCCGTCATCCGGCCGCTGGCGGGCGGCCATCCGGTCTGCCAGATCGCGCGGGCGAAAGGCCATGTCGCAACTCCAATACCCGTGACGACCGGCTTAATATAGGGCTGGCGTGGAGCTATCCTAGCCGTCGGGCGCCCCTGGCGGGATTCAGTTGGCGCTGCTGCCGGTCCTGGTCCGCGGCTTGGTCGATGTCTTGGTCGATGTGCTGGCCGTGCCGGGGCTGCGCACCGTGCCCCAGGGATCGGCCGACACCTTCGGGTCCGGGATTTTCCGCAGCGATTCCTTGTAGGCCTTGTCCCTCACCTCGTCCGCCGCCTTTTCCTCCGGCGTCTTGGAATGGACTTCGGGCATCAGATTGAGGTTGGGCATCTGCGCATAGGCCGGCCCGCTCACCAATGCCATCACCGCGGCTACACGCAAGATCTTCATCGGATGCTCCCCGCTTTCGGACATATCAATGCCCATCGTCTGAACATCGGCCCATGCCCTTTGGGCTGGCAACTATACGGCCCCAAGTCCGGCATTTTCAAGCCACCGAGCCCGTGACTAGAATGCAGGCCGGCACTTCTGTCGGGCGAGGAACCAGCGTTCATGCAAAACCAGCAACAAACCGCTTCAATCGATATCGCGGAAGCGAGGCGCGTCCTCGTCGATGTGTTCGCCCCCTGGGTGCAGGATCTCGGGCTCTCGGTCGAGGGACTGGAGTGCGACCCGCCGCCGGATGCCGAACCCGGCTGGCAGCCGGGCGCGATCCTGCGCATGCCGTTCTCCGAACGCCTGTGCCGGGCCGGCGGCATCGTCTGCGGTCAGGCGCTGATGGCGTTCGCCGACACCGCGATGGTGCTGGCAAATCTGGCGGCCAATCGCGGCTACCGGCCGATGACGACGGTGGATCAGACCACCCATTTCATGCGCGCCGTCACCGCATCGGACGTGCTCGCCGACGCGCGGGTGGTCCGGCTCGGGCGTACCATGAGTTTCGGCCGCGTCACGCTGTCAAGCGCCGCCGATCGCAAGCCGGTCGCGATGGTCTCGAGCGCCTTCGCGATGCTGTGAATGCGCAATAGTGCCGAGCGCGCCTATAGTGTTTTCCGGTTATGTCGAATCAACGTACTTCTCCCGTGGCCTCGTGGTTCGAGACGCGCGAAGGACGCGCTCCTCACCATGAGGGTCAAAGACCTCATTCTGAGGAGCATCGCGAAGCGATGCGTCTCGAAGGATGAAGCCACTGAGTTGGAATTGCTTTAGGCGGAGCGCTTCGAGACCGGTTCAACGAGACTCAATTTGGCGAATGGCACGCCGGCTTTCAAAAGCCCGTCGCGGTAATGGGCGATGTCGGCCGGCATTTTCCAGCGGAAATTCCTCAGATGCCGTTCAACGGTAAAGCCCGGATAGCTGCCAAGCAGGGCTTCGGCGGCCTTTGCGCCTTCCTCCGTGCGGGCCAATTGCGCCAGCGCCGCCGCCCGGATCGCGAGCATCTGAAGATGATTGGGATTCGAATACAGCGCTTCGCGCGACCACGACAGCGACGCATCATAGTGTCCCAGCAGGTACTGGCTGAATGCGTTCAACGCCGACCATTTGTACCGCGGATCGGTACTACCGCGCTGTGCGGCCGTCGAAAACAGCTCGATCGCCTGTTCATGTTCGCCGATCACGAGGTGGCATATTCCGAGCACGCCGCGCGCGCCCATGTCGTAGGGATTCAGCTCCACCGCCCGTTTTCCGGCCGCCATTGCCGCCTCGTGATGGCCCTGCATCGCGTGCAGATAGGCCAGAATGGAAAATGCAAATGACGATCGCGGATCGAGCCTGACGCTGGTTTCTGCGAGCCCCATCGCCTCGCTCCACAACCCGCTGGTACTCCTGATCCACCCATACTGCACGCCCTGCACCAGGATGGTGGCGAGATAGGCGTGCGCAATCGAGAGCGCGGGGTCGAGCGCGATGGCCTCCCTGAACAGCCCGATCGAGGCTTCAAAATCCGCCTTGGTCTGCTGGTAATAGCGGGACAGCCCCCTCAAAAACCGATCCCATGCGGTGAGATCGGCTGACGCCGACCGCGCGGGTGCGGCGAACGCCTCGGCGCGAAATATCTCCGGCGCCAACGCCGCGGACAGATGCGCGGTGATTTCATCCTGCATCGCAAACAGATCGCCGAAATCCCTGTCATATCGACCGGTCCATAACTGCTCGCCGCTCTCCGGAGCGATCAGTTCGGCGGTGACACGAATCTTGGTTCCGGCGCGCCGTACCGAGCCCTGGATCAAATAGGTGGCGTCAATCTCCCGCGCGATCAGGCGCGTGCTCAGACTTTTGCCTCTGAACGAAAAAGTCGAACTTCGGCTCAGCACGCGGTAAAAGGAATGCAGGGAAAGCGCGTGGATCAGGTCCTCGGTCAATCCGTCGGAAAAATATTCGTCGGTGCTTTCGCTGAGATTGGCAAACGGAAGCACGCCCACGATCGCCGTTCGATACTGCGCCGGCAGGCCTGACGCGCTCTTGTGCTCCTGCCCGCTTCTGTCGCGTCCGCCCGGCTCCCAGGTCCAGACGTCGACCGGCTCTTCGATGTTCTTCAGGCGGTGACTGCCGGCGTCGACCAGCGGGACGCTGAGATGCTTGCTCGCCTCATGGTAGGCCTTGGCCGAAACGGCGACGCCGCCGGGCGCGGCCACCGCTTCAAGGCGGACGGCGACGTTCACGCCGTCCCCGAACACCTCGTCGTCGTCAGCGATGACATCTCCCATGTGGACGCCGAGACGAAACTGCATGGCCCGGTCGGCCGGCAGATGATCGTTCCGCTCCGCCATCAACGCCTGCATCGCGATGGCCGACTCGATGGCGCCGACGATGCTCGGAAACTCCAGCAGGAAGCCGTCGCCGGTGTTCTTCACGACGCGGCCGCCATGATTGAGAATGACCGGATATATCGCGCTGCGATGCGCCTTGAAGGCGGCGTGGGTGCCCGCCTCGTCGGCGCCCATCATCCGCGAGTAACCGGCCACGTCAGCGCAGACGATGGCAGCCAGGCGTCTCTCCATTCCCGTGCTCCTGAACCGGCGGTACCAAGGAACGCGGGTGCAACAGCGGAACCGGCGCGCCAACAGCGCAAGTGTAGCCCGGATGGAGCCCCTGGGTCACGCCTTCGGCGTGCCCAAGGATAAACTCCGCGCAATCCGGGACATTGCGGCGCGGATGGGGCGGCCCCGGATTTCGCCGCGCTCCATCCGGGCAACGAATTCTCGCCGTCATTGTTCACTCACGGGGCGCGCTCGCGTCAATGCGCTGGGCATCGGACAGGTCGATCGAACTGATGGAAATCATTTCCATTGTCGAGCTCAGCGGGGCTGCCGGCACCATGATCATAGTGGCAACGCGGCGGAACGAAGCAAACGACAATCCCTCGATCATCTCCTCGTCGGTGATGACTTCGTAAGCCCCTGCCGACAGCAGGCGATCGACGCCCCTGATCCGAAACGGGTGTCTGAAGGTAACGGTTTCCCGCCGCGAACGAATGGTCATGCCCGACTGTCTCCTGTGCCGGTGATCACGCCGGCGCCTTGATCGAGCCAAGCGGCACATTCAGCGAGTAGACAAAGCCGGACGGTTCGTAAGCCAGTCGCACATGGCCATTCAATTGCTGACCAAGCGATTCCATCATGCGGGTACCGAAGCTCCGCCGCTTTGGCGGCTCGACTGCGGGGCCACCCCTTTCGGTCCAGGTCAGGCGAAGCCGCTGCTTCTCCTCGTCCACTGTCCATGTGATTTCAACACGACCATTGGGACTCGAGAGCGCGCCAAATTTCGTGGTGTTGGTGCACAGTTCATTGAACGTCATCGCAAGCGCAATAACGGCGCCGGATGTAATCCTGATTTCCGGCCCGTTGAAATGAAAACGCCTGCCCCCCCGGCTGTCGTAGGGTTCGGTCGCGCCACTCAGCGTATGGGTAAGACTGGCGCTGGCCCAGCTTACCTGCATCAGCAGATCGTGCGCTCGCGCCAATGCGGTCAGCCGGCCTTCTATCGCCTTCTGGCCGTGCTCGAGACTGGTCGCGGTTCGCAAGCTTTGCGAAGCAATTGCGCTCACGGTGGCAAGCGTGTTCTTGATGCGATGGTGCAGTTCTCCGAGGATAAGCTTCTGCAGCTTGTCGGCGGCTTCACGCTCCCTGGCGTCAATGCCGGCCTGCGCGAGCAAGGTCTGGGCGTCGACGCCGGCTTGCTCCAGCAACAGGCGAAGGCTCTCATTCTCCGCCGACAACACGGCCTCTTGTGCGGAGCGTGGCGACGGACCGATTGGGGGTGCGCCGTCAAAGGACCCCTCTGCTGCCAAGGAGACCGGGTCCATCACAATCTCCAAGGCGCCTTCGCCCACCATCGCCTGCAACTCGGCGATCATTTGCTCGACGCCCAGCGGTTTGCCGAAAAACCGGCTGTGAGCGGGCCGTTCGGCATCGGATGGGCTCACCTGGCCGGAAACCAGGATGATCTTGATGGCGGGCCAGCGGTCGTGCACCGCATGGGCCAGCTTCAGGCCGTCCATGGAGCCCGGCATTTGGATGTCCGTAAGCAGCAGCGATATGTCCGAACGTGACTCAAGAATGGAAAGCGCCTCATCGGCATTGACGGCTTCGACGGGTCGGAACCCGGCATCCTCGACAATGTCGACGGCGCGCATGCGCAGCACCATCTCGTCTTCGACGACGAGCACGTTCGGCACCTCGGTTGAATCTATCAACATGGGCAGCCTAACTCTTTCACGAGCCGATGAAAACCCAACTGCCGAAGGCAGTTGCGCAAGGGCGGTATTGGCGTGAACCATTGCTGCGCCTATCGTGGGGAAATAGCGAGCTAAATCAAAAAATCGCCGCGTACCTTTGCGATTGCGGCGGGAACTTATCGCCGGCGCGCCAGCGGCACGGCGTAGCCCGGATGGAGCCCTCGGGTCACGCCTCTGGCGTGCCCCGAGGGCTCCATCCGGGCTACAGCCCCGACGCGCCGGCCCGGCGCTGTTTGCGATGGCGCCAACCCCACACCGCAACCGCGCCCAGCGCGATCACGAACAGCAGCGCGATCGCCTCGCTCCAGAATCGCCCGCCGGGGCGGTCGATGGTGCGCGACCACAGCGAAGGCGCCTCGCCTGGCCGGGCCAGACGAAAGGCCACCATGCTGTCGCCGATCGAGGTGCCGACTTCGGAATGACCGCCGGCCGCGATCGCGACATATTGTTCGCCCTTCCAGAGATACGTCATGGGATTGGCGACGCCGGGGACCGGCAGCCTGCCCTGCCAGAGTTCTTCGCCGGATTTGGCGTCGAAGGCACGCAGATACGCGTCCATCGCGCCGGTAAAGACGAGCCCGCCCGCGATGATCACGACGCCGTTGACCAGCACCGTGCCCCATTTGAAGGGGATCCCCAGCGGCGCCCGATCCTCGGCGGTGCCGACCGATGACTGCCAGAGGATCTTTCCGGCTTTGAGATCGACCGCGACCAGCGTGCCCCAGGGCGGCTTGTTGCACAGGACACCGAGCGGCGACATCGCGACGCGCCGCGTCATCGCGAACGGCGCGCCGCGCTGGGCGCCGAAATCGCCGCCGGACCCAGGCTTGACCCCTTCCGCATCGCTTCTCGGGATCAGCTTGACGATGTGCACGGCGCGGCTGGTGTTGGCATACAGGATCTGATTGACCGGATCGAACGCCGCGCCGCCCCAGTTCACCCCGCCCCCGGTCATCGGGAAGATCAGCGTCCCCTGCGTCGAGGGCGGTGTATAGAGCCCCTCATTGCGCGCGGCTGCGAGTTGCTTCTCACAGGACGTGCTGCGCAACAACGGAAACGGCTTGAACACGTCGGAGGCCGAGATCTGTTGCGGCATCAGCGCCGGCACGTGGGTGGGAAACGGCTGTGTCGGCGAGAGTTGTTCGCCCTCCGCGCCGCCTTGCGGCACGCCGCGCTCCTCGACCGGCCACACCGGCCGGCCGGTGTCGCGGTCGAGCACGAACACAAAGCCCTGCTTGGTCGGTTGGATCACGACATCGCGCATTCCCGCGCCGGTGTCGATGCGCGCCAGCGTCGGCTGCGCCGGCAGGTCGTAGTCCCAGACATCGTGATGCACGGTCTGGAACGACCACACCAACTCACCGGTCTCGGCGCGCAGCGCGACCACGGAATTGGCATGTTCGTCATTGCCGGGCCGTTTGCCGCCCCAGAAATCCGGGCTGGGCGACGAGGTCGGCAGAAATACCAGTCCGCGCTCTTCATCCGATGACATCGGCGCCCAGACATTGGCGGTGCCGGCGACAATGCCGTCATGGACCAGCGGGTCCCAATTCCAGCGCGGCCGCCCGGTCCGGGCATCGAAGGCGCGCACCGTCCCGAGCGGCGCATCGACGCGGACATTGTCCGAGATCGAAGAGCCGACAATGACCACGCCGCGGCTCACCACGGGTGCCGAGGTGATCTGGAATTCGCCCGGCCACACCAATGCCTTGCCGATATCGAGCGTCACCTCGCCCTTGCTGCCGAAATCGGCGCAGGGAATCCCGGTCCTGGCGTCGAGGGCGATCACCCGGGCATCGTTGGTGCCCATGAAAATGCGGGCACGGCAGGCCGCGCCTTCGGCGGCCTGGTCATCGACCCAGTAGGCGACGCCGCGACAGACATAGCGGTTGGCGGGACGCTGCGCGGTGCTGATCCCCGGATCGTATCGCCATTTCTGCGCGCCGGTGCCGGGATCGAGCGCAATGACCTCGTTGAAGGGCGAACAGAACACGAGGCTGTCCTCGACCAGCAGCGGCGTTGCCTCGAACTTGGTGCGGTTCATCACCGCCGGCGCGCGGGCATCGAGATCGCCGGTGCGGAATTGCCACGCGCGAACGAGATTGCCGACATTTTGCGGCGTGATCTGGTTGAGCGGCGAAAACCGCGTCCCGCCGCGATCTCCGCCCCATTGCTCCCAGCCGAACGCCGGTGCCACCACCAGGCACATCACCACGAGCAGGCCGGAAAGATAAAGATATCGCATGGCGGGCATCAATTCGAAAAACGACGATCGAGAGGCTATTTCGACTTCTTCGCGGGGTCGGCAGGGCGGGCGACGCCCCATGGATCATATTTTTCCTTGGGGTCAGGTATTCGCTCCAGCGCGGCCTTGTAGGCCTTGTCGTCCACTTGCGGCTTTTTCGGCTCCGTCTTGTCGCCGCCGCCATGCCGTTTGCCGCCCATCTGGGCCTGCGCGGGCATCGCAATCACCACCAGCATTGCCGCCGCAACCGCTCGGATCTTCATCGCCCTGGCCTCCCTGCCATTGCTGTTCCCCATACTTACCCTGCAACCGGATCATGGCAAACAACGGATCGGCATAGCCGGTCATCTCCGCCAACCGCTTCGGAAACGGTTGGTAACGAAAGTGTCGCGATCAGCCCCGATCTCCGGTCATCTGACACGCGACGAAGGGGCCGGACGGATGAAGCGGGCCATTGCTTATGCGGCGCTGACGGCAAGCGCGGCGCTGATGTTGACGGGCTGCGGTTTCGCCGACAGCCACGCGGCGTTGCCGGATTTCATGCGCGCGAGGGCCAGCGAGCCGCCGGCGGAGCCGCCACCCGATGTCATGCAAATGGTCCGCAGCCATCTGGATTCAGTGTTCCTTGCTGCATCCGCGCCACGCGAGGTGCGGGTCTCCCGACCCCACCGCCAGATCGACGGTTTGGGCTGGACCGCCTGTGTCACGGCCGAACTCACCTCGGCAACCGGCAAACCCCTGGGCACGCAGACCTATCGCATCACCGTCGAGGACGGGACGATCCTGGACCGGCGCCATGTCGAGGCCGACGACAAATGCGCGTCCGAAACCTACGAGCCGATCTAGCGGCCTGGCCCAAGGTCAGGGGCCTTTCCGCGGTTCGGGAGCAGATGTCCGGCTGGCCCGCATGATAAACAGCCCGTAAATGTCACCGCTCAAATTGCATCCCGGCGCCAACCGTATTTTCCAACCTTTGCGCTAGCCTTCGCCGGATGACGCGGCTGGAGAACGGCGCCGGAGGGGCGCGTTCGCTATCGCGATTTCGGGATGACGGGGACGTGGCCGAGATTACCGACACAGCGGGGATGGATCGTGCGTCGGCAAGAGGTGCTGCCGCGCCGCGGGGCGATGCGCTGGCGCCGCTCGCCGCCGTCAAATTGAGCCTGTGGCGCGAACTCGCCCGCCGCGCGATCGAGCCGAACGGCTATTATCTGCCCGAATGGGAACTGGCGGTGAATGCGTTCGCGCCGGGGCGCAGCGGTGCTTCGATGCTCGCGGCCTGGCGCGATGTATCGCCCCCCCGGCTGATCGGGCTCATGCCGGTGGTCTCGCTCTGGCGCGCCTACCGGATTCCGTTGCCGGTGCTGGTCAGCGCCCATCCCTATGGCACGCTCTGCACACCGCCGCTCGATCGCGACGTCGCCGAGGATGCCGCCGCCCGACTGATGCAGCAGGCGCGGCGAGCTGGCGCCCGCGCCCTGATCCTGCGCGACATGTCGCTCGACGGCGCGGCCATGAAGGCGTTTTCGGACGCGGTGCGGCGAGACGGCCTGCGCCCGCGCGTGCTGCAATCCGGCCTGCGCGCCTGCCTCGACGCCACGCGC
>Ga0208586_1000293_pt1 | contig 19115 bp, 12 predicted proteins | sample NGESurshal072012_6_FD_184471 | JGI IMG/M metagenome (GOLD analysis project Ga0208586, IMG submission 184471) | Arctic peat soil microbial communities from Barrow, Alaska - NGEE Surface sample 53-3 shallow-072012 (SPAdes) | ecosystem: Environmental > Terrestrial > Soil > Wetlands > Peat ... | reverse complement strand
CGAGAAGCGGACCGGGACGGTGTGGTCCATGCGGCCCTTGCCCACCGGGCGGTCGTCGATGAACAGGGTCACCTCACCGCCGGTGGCGGGTTTGGGCGCGTCGGCGGCGAACTCCATCCGGACGTTCACCTCCCCGGCTGGCAGCGGTTCCTCGGCCTGCTGCCGGTAGATGAACACGCCCATCATCGAGTAGGTGTGGGTGAGCTTGCCGTCGGCGACGAAGAGGGAGAACCCCCCCAGATGGTCGGCCTCGGCCACGATCACCCCCTCGGCGCCGCCTTCGGGGATCACCAGGTCAGCGCTGATCGCATAGGAGTGGTTGTAGATCCGCGGGATCATCCCCGACAGCACGTTCTGGACGTCCCCGCGGAACTCGAACCTGGCCTGCTCTGGCAGCGGTGGCAGCATGCCGAAGAAGGTGGACAGGGTCGCCAGCAACGGCAGCACCTTGTACCGCTCGGCCTCGGCCCAGAAAAGCTCCTTCAGCTCGGCGACCTTCTCCGGATGCCCGGCCGCCAGATCGTGCGCCTGGCTGTAATCGTCGGGCAGGTAATACAGCTCAACCGGATCGGCATCTGGGTCCCAGACTCCGGGCGCGTACGGTTTCAGGGCTTGGGGTGTGAGGACCCACGGGATCCGCGGGGTCCGCATCGCCAGCCACCAGCCGTCCTTATACATCGCCCGGTTGCCGACGGTCTCGAAGTACTGCTGGGTGTGCCGCTCGGGCGCCGCCGGGTCAGTGAGCGTGCCGGTGAACCTCACGCCGTGCATCGGCTCCTGATCGATCCCGTCCACCGACGTAGGGACCGGGATGCCGGCGATGTCCAGGATGGTTGGCGCGACGTCGATGACGTGCGTGAACTGCGAGCGGAGCCCGCCTGCGCCGGTGACCCGCTCCGGCCAGTGGATGACCATCGGGTTCCGTGTGCCGCCCAGGTGCGAGCCCACCTGCTTGCCCCACTGGAACGGGGTGTTGCCGGCCCACGCCCACGCCGCGCTGTAGTGCGGATCCATGAGCTCGCCGCCCCAGGCCTCCATGCCGCCGTAGCGCTCGGAAAGCTGAAGCTGCATCTCGTCGGTCAGCGGGATGCCGTTCTGCATGGTCAGCTCGTTGAACGAGCCGGTGATGGTGCCCTCCATGCTGGCGCCGTTGTCCCCCCAGATCCAGATGATCACCGTGTTGTCGAGCTCACCGAGCTCGGCGATGGCGTCGATCACGCGGCCGACGTTGTGGTCGGCGTTCTCGGAGAAGCCCGCGTACACCTCCATCTGGCGGGCGTAGAAGGCCTTCAGCTTGTCCGGGACGTCATCCCAGGCGGGGAACGCTTCGTTCCTGGGCGTCAGCTCGGCATCGGCGGGTATCACGCCGAGCGCCTTCTGCCGCGCGAAGGTTTCCTCCCGTAGCCTGTCCCACCCCTGGTCGAACTGGCCCTTGTACTTGTCGGCCCAGGCCTTCGCCACGTGGTGAGGGGCGTGACTGCAGCCGGTGGAGAAGTAGGCGAAGAACGGCTTGTGCGCATCCTGCGCCCGGACGCCGTGCAGCCACTCGATCGTCTTGCCGGCCATCGCGTCCGGGAGGTAGTAAGGGTTCTCCTGGTCGTAGTACTCCGGCTCCGTTCCGATGATCTTCTGGTTCTCCGCCAGGCACGGATCCCACTGGCTGGCCCCGCCGCCGAGGAAACCGTAAAAGTAGTCAAACCCCCAGCCGGTCGGCCAGCGGTCAAGCGGCCCGGCCGGGCCCTGCTGCCCGTCGGGCGTCAGGTGCCACTTGCCGAACGCCGCGGTACTGTACCCGTTGTCCCGCAAGATCCGAGGCAGCGGCGCGCAATCGCGCGGAAGGGTGGCCGAGTACCCGGGGAACCCGCCTGCGAACTCCCCGACCGAGCCGACGCCGACGGTGTGGCTGTTCCGCCCGGTCAGCAGCGCCGCCCGCGTCGGGGAGCACAGCGCCGTGACGTGGAAGCGGTTGTACCTCAGGCCGCCCTCGGCAATGCGCGTGTAGTTCGGTGTGGCTATCGGGCCGCCGAATGTGGCAGGGTTGCCAAAACCGGCGTCATCGATCAGCACCAGCAGCACGTTCGGCGCCCCCGCCGGCGGCTTCACATGGCCGATCAGGTTCCAGTCCGGCTCTGACCCCGCCAGCGTCCTGTTGGCCACCCCCCCAAACGATGGCCTGCGGATCGGCAGCTTCGTGCGGTCAGGCTCACTCATCGTTCCCTACCTCCCGTTCAGCACCCACCGGTGCCACGATTTACCGGTCTGCCGCCGCAGCGGGTTACCGTCCAGATCCAGCCTGGACGCCAGATGTGTCGTCCTCAGGCCAGGCACCCCGTGCCGGGGTGTCTCGCCGCAGCGAGACCGCCGGCCTGTCTCCAGAGGAGCGCCCGCACCTCGACGCTGGCCCGGATGTCGCGCACCGTGCGGTCCTAGACGGCTTCCAGGTTGGCGCGGCTGCCATAGGCGCACAGCCCGTACAGCGCGACCACGTCCACCGCGATGATCATCAGGGACCAGAACGGGTAGGCGGGGATGAAGAACATCTGGTCGATAGCGCTGAGCCCCAATACGGCCACGCCGAACCAGCGCGCCGCCTGGTTGCCCGCCAGCACCCCGCCGGCCGCGAGCAGCTGCAGGGCGCCGATGATCAGGGTGATCCAGCCCCACGTCCGCAGGCTGCCGAACACGTAGTGCGCGTTGGCGGTGAAGACGTGGGAGTTGGCGATCGCGGCGATGCCGTAGATCAGGTTGAAGCAGCCGACGATCACCAGCAGCACCGACGCGAACAAGACCAGGCCAGAGCCCTGGCCTTCCGCGCGGTGCCCGCCTGTGCCTGTGGCCGGCTGGGTGGTTGACGATGTCATCGTGACCCCCTATGTCGTCGCAGTCGCTGGAGTTCTGGCTCCAGCCCTTACTCCCTCAAGGTCCACCTCGTGCCGGGCAGTGGCATCGCCCCGATGGGATGAAAGGGAACAGACGCTCGTCCGTGGGTGCAGGTCGATGGCCAGCAGCTTCAGGTTTGGGCCACCGTTGAACGCCGGCGCCAGCGACCCGGCTTCCGTCACCTGTCAGCCACCATCTGTTACCGTCCCCGCCGGTACGCCGCCCCAGTCTGGGTGTCCAGCCTGAAGTGTGCTTGGTATACGCGGACGCCCTCCTCGATCGGGTACGGCCCGCGGACCAGCTGAAGCTTCGGTGAGACCGCGGAGTAATCCAGGTCCGGATCGTCACCGCAGTCGCAGCAGATGATCTCGAACGCGTCAGCGTAGGGGCCTTCCGCGCGGCCATCCACAATGCGGGCCGGCAGGCGGCGCAGAACCACCGTCCAGCCGTCCCTGGGCCGATCACGGATCGTCATTCCTGCCTCCTCCCGGTAGCTACGCAACTGTTCTGCGCAGGCAGCCAGCCAGGGAAGCCGTCAGTACCCGCCAGGTTCCCCCAACGCGACCGCGACGTCATACCCGAGCGCGGTCGCCACCTCAGGAGCGGCGGCAACGATGCAGCCGAGCCCGGCAACCGGCCGATCGCCAGCAGCAAGAGCCTGCGCAACGTCTCCGGAATCTCACCGTCTGGTCGATATACCTCCGCCCGCCGTCAGGCACCATTCCACGTCGTGCTGGGGCAGGTTCCATCCCTCTGATCTGATGGGATGAAAGCCCGGCCATTACCCGCCGAGGAGCCCCAGCTCAAGAGAGCGTGAGACTGCCTGGCTGCGCGAGGAGACGCCTAGCTTGCGGTAGATCGAGTTCGCCTGTGACTTGATGGTGTGGCGGGACAGGAACATTTCCCCGGCGATCTCTGGGAACGACAGGTGGGTGGATAGCAGCGGCAGCAGGCGTAGCTCGGCTGCGGTGAGCGCCGATGCTCCGGGGACGCTTGTACCAGGTTCCCTGGAGAGCTGGGCCCGGAGCGCCTCGGCCTCCCCGACGAGGGTCCCGAGGCCGGGCCGGCGCCTGAGCAGGTCATCGACCTCACGCATGAGCGTCCTGGCACCTGACTGGTCGGCGAGCGCGAGGTGGACACGAGCCAGTTCCAGGCGGGCCTGGACGGCGAAGTGGGGAAGTGCGTAGGTCAGCAAGGGGCGCAGGTGCTGGGCACTGATGAGTTCCCGGCGCGCCGCCGGTACATCTCCTTGGTGCATGGCGGCGCGGGCCCGCAGCGCGGAGATGAGGGGTGTTGCGTAGCTTTCCTCGATCCCGGCCTGGCGCAATGCGGTGCGCGCTCGCCCGGCGAGGACTTCGGCCCGGTCCCATTGGTCGCGTGCCATCGCCACCAGCGATCGCTGGCACAGCGCGATCGCGAGATCATCGGGCGCGTTGGCTTCCTCCCCGATGCTGACCGCATCCTCCAGGGACAAGTCGCCACCGTCGATGTCCCCACCAAGGATGCGCGCGATCCCTTGCAGAAGCGCGGGGGCTGGCGTCAGGAAGGTCCCGGCGGCGAACCCGCGCACGGCCTCGTCCGCGTCGGTACGCATCTGTTCGGTCCCCCGCCGGCACAAGATGGCCCGGAGCAGGGCGGCCCAGGCCTCGGTAGGGGGGTCAGCGGGCCGGCTGCCGTCCCCGTACTGCCAGCGATCGACCGCGTCGGCCCACCGAACCGCTTCAACTGGCCTTCCTGTCAGCGCCGAAAACAACGAGGCCAGCACCGCGATCATCGGGTGTCCCTCGATTCCGCCCCGATCCTCCAGCCACCCGAACCACCGCTGGATAGTGGTAGCCCGGCCCTGCCGGTAGGCGGGCACCATGAGCTGCCCCGCCAGGCGGGCAGCCCCATCGACGTCCCCGGCTGCCATGGAGTACTCCAGCGCCGCCTCGGGCATGCCGTTGCCCAGGCACCAGCCGGCGGCGCGGCGCCGCAGGACAGCCATCAGGCCGGGCTCCAGGCGATGCAGCTCCGCCAGCAGCATGTCGCGGAACAGATGGTGGTAGCGGTACCACTCCCCCCGCCGGTCCAGCGGCACCAGCAGCAAGTTCGACTCGGCCAGGTCCGCCAGGATCACAGCCGATCCGCCCGTGTCGAGCACCGCCTCACACAGCGGCCCGCACAGGCGATCCAAGACCGCAGTCCGGGTCAGGAACACCCGCTGCTGGCGGGAGATCCGTGAGAGGAACTCCGACTCCAGGTAGGCGCTGACAAGCCGGTCATCGCCACCGAAGGAAAACGCCGCGCTTGACAGCGGCCCGCCATCCCTGAGGCAAAGGGCCGCCAGGTACAGCCCCGCCGGCCACCCCTCGGTCCGCTTGTGCAGCTCGGCCACCTCGTCCTGACCGAGCGCGACGCCAGCGTCGCGCAGCAGCGATGACGCCTCATCGCAGGTCAGCGACAAGTCGTTCAGGCCGATCTCCATGATCTTGCCCTCGGCGCGCAGCCGCGGGATCCGCAGTGGCGGCGGGGCCCGGCCGGCGAACACCAGCCGCGAGCCACCCGGGACATGATCGGCCAGCACCGACAGCGCAGCCCGGCACTCGGAGTTCTGCAGCACGTGCACGTCGTCCAGGACCAGCACCACCGGTGAGGTCATCGACGAAAACGCCAACCCCAGCCGGGGGACAACCGAGCCAGGCACCGAGCTCACCGGGGACGAGAGCGCGTCGAACACCCGCTCATCGAGCGGCTCGACCGCATCGAGCGCTGCCGCGACGTAGCTGAGCAGGACCTTCGGGTCGTTGTCCCCTTCATCAACCGACACCCACGCAAAGGACTGGCCGTTACGCTCGGCCCACTGCGACAGCAGCGTCGTTTTGCCGTAGCCGGCCGGCGCGACCACCGAGACGATCGGGCGAGAGCCGCCCTGCTCGAGACGTTGGATCAGGGACGAATGGCGCACGGTCCCGGGCCGTACCAGCGGAGGATGGAGCTTGGACGCGACGAGATCGAACGCTGGCCCGCCCGCACGCTGTGACCGGCCGTCCCGCTCTCGCACGCCGCTCTCGCCCATGATCCGATAGTTCCCCCGAACGGTCTGAACGCTCCATAGTCTGCCGAACCCTCAAACCAGCTCAAGGCATGGCATACCCCCGCCGGGTTAACCCACTCCGAACGCTCCACGACCGGCACGGGGCAGGCAAGCGACAACCGGACCGCTGATCGCGACGCCAGACCTCTTCATGCATCCAGGCAGCTTCACGCTCTCTTGAGCTGGAGCTCCTCGCCGGGTGACGACCGGGCTTTCATCCCATCGGGGCGATGGAATCCGCCCCGCTGCCACGTGGACTGGTGCTGACGGCGGGCGGAGGGATATGGGCCACACGGTGAGATTCCAGGAGACGTTGCGCAGGCTGGCGACGATCGACGAAGGCTTCGTCGCAGATGAGGCCGGGCTCGGAGTTGGCCTGGTCAAGACATCGGCGCTGGATCCCAGGACCACGGCGCTGCTGCAAGTGGCCGTGTCGGTGGCCATCGGGTCACCGGCGGTGTGCCTGGAATGGAGCGCCGGCCGGGCGCTGGCGGCAGGCGCGAGTGAGGACGAGATCACCGACGTGCTGCTGGCGATCGCCCCGGTAGCCGGGCTCGGCCGGATCGTCTGTGCTGCCCCTGATCTGGCGGTCGCGCTCGGGTATGACCTCACGGCCGCGCTGGAAGAACCAGACGGTTACTGACAACGCAGGCCTAGAAAAGGAGTGGCCATGACTGTGAAGACTGAGGCTGGCGGGCCGGCGCGCCCCGCCGTGCGGGCATCCGGCAGGGGTTCAGCGCGGGCCGAGGCGGTAAAGCAGCTGACTCGCGCGGACCGGGTGGCCCGGGGAAAGGATGCCCGGGCGCAGGCGCCGCTGGAGTCGCACGCCGAGTTCCGGCCTGGGGCATCGCGGGATCCGGTGGGGCTGCTGCTGGGACAGGCGAAGTCACGGGTGCCGGAGCTGGTGCCGGTCCGCCATGGGCGGATGCTGGTATCACCGTTCACGTTCTACCGCGGGGCGGCGCTGCCAATGGCGGCCGACCTGGCCACCACGCCATCCTCAGGTCTGCGGGTGCAACTGTGCGGGGATGCCCACCTGTCCAACTTCGGCGCGTTCGCGTCGCCGGAACGGCGGCTGGTCTTCGACGTCAATGACTTCGACGAGAGCCTGCCCGGCCCGTTTGAGTGGGACGTCAAGCGGCTGGCCGCGAGCCTGGCCGTGGCCGGACGCGACAACGGGTTCCCGGCCAAGGACCGCCGCAAGATCGTCCTGGCGGCGGCCGAGGGGTACCGCACCGCGATGCGCGGCTTCGCGGACCAGCCTCTGCTGGAGGTCTGGTACGCGCATCTGGACATCGAGCAGGCCATCGGCGCCTTCAGGTCCCAGATGAAAGCAAAGAGGTTCAAGAAGGCCGAGGCGCTGCTGGCCAAGGCGCACACCAAGGACAGCACCCTGGCACTGCGCAAGCTCACGACCACCGATGATGGGCAGCGGCGGATCATCAGCGACCCGCCGATGATCATGCCTATCGAGGACGTTTTCGCCGATGTCCAGGCCGGCGCGATTTACGAGGAGATCCGCACGGTGCTGGGCAAGTACCGGCGGACCCTGCAGTCTGACCGGCGGCACCTGCTGGAGCAGTTCACCCTAGTCCAGGTGGCCCGCAAGGTCGTCGGGGTCGGCAGTGTCGGCACCCGCGCCTGGATCTTGCTGATGGACGCCGGGGATGGGGCCGAGCCGCTATTCCTGCAGGCCAAAGAGGCCCAGCCATCCGTCCTCGCCGAGCATTGCGGGCGCAGCCAGTACGCCAACCAGGGCGAGCGGGTCGTCGCCGGGCAGCACCTGATGCAGGCCCAAAGCGACATCTTCCTCGGCTGGACCCGCGTGCCGGGCCCGGACAAGGTAGACCGCGACTTCTACGTCCGCCAGCTTAAGGACTGGAAATGGTCCGCCCCGATCGAGCTGATGATCCCGTCAGGAATGGCGGTGTACGCCGGCCTGTGCGGATGGACCCTGGCCCGGGCCCACGCCCGTTCCGGTGACCGCGTCGCCCTGGCCGCCTACCTCGGCGGCACCGCCAAGTTCGACCAGGCGATCGCCGACTTCGCCGAAACCTACGCCGACCAGAACGAACGCGACTACACCGCCCTCCAGGACGCCGTCAAAGACGGCAAAGCGGAAGCCACCACCGAAATCTAAGGCTGCACGGGCCCCCGGAATCTAAGGCCGCATGGGCCGGCCCAGTCAAAGCCAAAGATGAAAGGCCGCACCATGGCAGATGTCACCACTGATGGAATGGATGCCGAGCACGCTGCATCGCTCGGGCGCCGCTACCTCATCCGGTTTGAGGAAGACACCCTCCAGCAGCGGCCGTTGTGGATCCGGCTGATCATCGAGTTCCTGGGCACATTCGTGCTGGTCACGGTGGCCGCAGGATCAGGTGTGATTAATCATTACGCCGGTGGTGGCCCGATCAGCCGGACCGCGGCGGTGATCGCGCCCGGGGCGGTGGTCATGGCCATGATCTACGCGTGGGGCCCGCTGTCGGGACTGCACATCAACCCGGCCGTGACCTTCGGGTTCACCGCCCGGGGCGTGTTTCCCGTCAAATGGGTGGTGCCGTACTGGGTGGTGCAGTTCGCCGGGGCCATCTGTGCCGCCCTGTTCCTGCAGTTGATGTTCGGGGACGTCAGCGCGGGCGGGAACTACCCGATCACCACACCCGGCGGGGAGTGGAAGTCGCTGGTTATGGAGATTGTGCTCACCGCGATCCTGGTCAGCGTCATCCTCAACACCGCCACCGGAGGCCGCAGCATCGGCCACAATGCCGCCATCGCGGTCGGCTCGACCGTCGCGCTGCTCGGCCTGTTCGCGAGCCCCATCAGCGGCGCCTCGATGAACCCGGCCCGCACCCTGGGCCCCGACATCGTCGGCAGCAACTACACCGGGTGGTGGGTATACGTCGCCGGCCCGGTGATCGGCGCCACCATCGCCGTCGCAATCATCCAGCTCGTACGCGGACTACCGGACAAAGAGGAGCGCGCCGCCGCCGAGGGCGGCGGCCTGCCAATCCACGGCTCCCCACCCCCATCCCCGAATGGCCTGTGAGCAGGCCCGCCGCATACCAGGGACGATGACCAATGCTAGCTGACCGGCGATGAGCGCCGAGTTCTTCGCGCTGGCGTTCCTCGCGGCGCTGAACCCGAAACTGCTGGCCCTCGATCTGCTGCTGATCGAGAACCGGCGGCCGCGGGCGATGTTCCTGTGCGTCCTGCTCGGCGGCCTGACTGTGGCCCTGACGGTCGGCCTGCTGGACGTGCTCGTCTTCCGCGCCGACGCCATCAATTCCCAGAAGACGGTGAGCGCGGGCGTCGACCTGGTCATTGGCCTGCTCTTGCTCGCCGCCGGCGGGCTGGTCGCTACGGGCCGCCTGCACGGCCGGCGGAAGGTGGCAGTGCCGGCGGGGGGCAGGCAGCCGGAGAAGCCGCCGAGGGAGAAGAAGGATGGCTGGGCGCAGCGGGTGCTGGCTGAGCCCCGCCTCGGGGTCGCCATGCTCGTCGGCGCGGTGGTCGGCATCCCAGGCGCCAGCTACCTCACCGCGCTGCACATCCTGGTCACCGGCAAATCCTCGACCGCGGCCCAGGTTCTCGCCGTCGTCCTCTTCGTCCTCATCGACTTCGCGCTGATCATCATCCCGTTCGCGTTCCTGGAGCTGCGGCCCGAGGCCACCAAGGCGGCGCTCAAGCACACCCAAGGCTGGCTGCTGGCCCACGCACGGCAGCTCATGGCCTACACCGCCCTGATCCTGGGCGCCTACCTGGCAGTCAGCGGACTGATACGGCTGAGCTGACCTGGTAGCACGGCGCACGGGACCAGCAAGGCAAGGAGAGAGCATATGGCGATGACGGCTCAGCCGCCTGACAGCACGGTCGGCGAAGGGGTCCGCAGCCTTGAGGCGCGCTGGATCTTCCCGGGCCAGCTGACGGCCGCGGTAGCCCGATGGTTCGGGCGGTTCCCGGCCGAGATGGAGTCACGCGAGGATACCTACCTGCTGGATCCGCCGTTGCCCGGTCTGTCGGTGAAGGTACGCGGGGGCGGGGCGCTGGAGGTGAAGATGTTCCGCGGGAGCCCAGGGATGCTGGAAGTGGCGGCCCGCGCCCGCGGGCAAATGGAGTCCTGGCAGAAGTGGTCGTTTCCCTTCCGCCGCCCACTCAGCCAGCACAGTACCGACCCGGCCAGCTGGCGGCCAGTCCGCAAGAGGCGGCGGATCAGCCGGTTCTCATCCGCCGACGGGCAGACGGTGGCGCTCGCCGTGGGACTGGGCAATGAGCGAAGGTGTGAGGTGGAGCTCACCGAGGTCCGCACCGGCGGCCAGGACTGGTGGACGCTGGGGTTCGAGGCGACCGGCCCCGCCGATCTGCTCCGCGGCCAACTCCAGGCCACCGCCGCGCTCGTGTTCGCCCAGGCCCTGCCCAGCGATGCGCAACCCGGCCCGGATGAATCCAGCTCCTATGCGCAGTGGCTGAGCCTGCGCCTGGGCGCCGACAGCAACGCGAATGCATTAAGGCTGTCGCTTCGCCGAGCGGGCTAGCCCGCCAGCCGCGCACCCGCAGGGGGCAGGTACCTCATCTACGCCAGAGCCTCGGGAGATTGAGAACCTTCCCGGTGGCGGTTGGAGGTCAAGTGCCGGACTTCATTGAAGACGGTGCCGCAGTGGGCGCTGAGTCCCGATGGTGGCATCGCCTGGGGCGTTCCTTCGTCTCGGCGGACAGCTATGGGCTGGTGCTGCTGCTTGTGGTGGTGACCTATGTGGTGTCGGTCTCGGTGACCGAGACCCGGGCTGCTTCAGTCGTACTGGCTGTTCAGCTGGCCACGGTCTGGCTCATCCTCCGGACCTCGCACGCACGCCGCGTGGTCCGCCTGATCGCCGGCGTCGTGCTGATCCTGGCGGCCGTCGCCGTGGTCGTGAGCTTGTTCGCGCACAACCCCGGTGACCAGCTGGGCGGCATCTTCACCGTGTGCTGCGTGCTGTACCTGATCGCGCCGTTTTCCATCGTGCGCCACCTGTTGACGCGGCGGGTGATCGACACCGAGACGCTGCTCGGGGCTGTCGCGGCCTACCTGCTGATCGGCATGTTCTTCGCCTTCGCCTACAAGGCGGCCGGAGAGTTCGGCAGCGTGCCGTTCTTCGGCCCAGCCGGGAGCGGCTCGCTCAGCCAGGACCTGTTCTTCAGCTTCGTCACGATGACCACCGTCGGGTACGGAAACCTGGTGCCGGCCTCCAACCCCGGGCAAACGTTCGCGGTGCTCGAGGCGGTCATCGGGCAGCTGTTCCTCGTCGTGGCCGTCGGGAAGATCATCAGCAGCATGCAGCCCAGGCGCGGCGGGTAATCCGGCCCCTGACCCTGCCGACACGCGACCGCCTCCCGCTAATCGTGTTGCCGCTGTTCGTGGGACGCCAGCAAGCTCATCAGCTTGCTGGAGCCGGTCTCCAGCGGCAAGATCGCAAGATCGAGCGCCGCACGCCAGCAACGTACTGCGCGGCGCAGAACCCGGGCATCCCGCCCGAGCTTCTCGGGAACTACGCCGACCTGGGTCACGAGGCCGGCGCCCAGGATGAGACGGCGCCGGACGCGGTGATGCTGGAACAGCAGCAGCTGGATGTGTACAGGAGATCACCCGGACAACGTCACCTTGCCGCTGGAGTCGGCGCCGTCACGGTCTCGGTCCGGCGCCATCTAACGCCGCGGCTGCGGACCGCCAGCCGGTGCAGATCCACGTCAGCTGGCTGCCCGGCCTCGGGGACGACAACGCCTCAGCGCTGCGCAGCATCGACCTCCGGTGTGCCATAGCGGTGCAGCGGGTCGCCGGGCACACTATCGCCAGCCTGCTGCAGAACACCCGGGCCCGGGGGGCCGCGAGCAGCATTTTCACAGCGGAACCAGCCATAGCCATGCCGACACAGTGGGCTCTCGTGGAAACCGGTCGCGCTAACGACTGGTGACCGCTTGGACATCACAAAGGCGCTGCTCATCCGGGAGAGATGATGATGCTTGCGTTACCGCTGGCCAGATGGCCATCGTCCGGTGATCTTGCCCCTCAGAATGCCCCTCACGGGGCGCACGCTCACCGGTTTAAGGTTCGAATTATGTGCTTTACCTGGGTGGAGCTAAGCGGGCTCGAACCGCTGACCTCTTGCATGCCATGAACCACCGGCATGTCCACGGCCGGCACCAGACGCTGCGCCAACTGCGCGAACCCTAACTCACGCGAGCTGAGCCTGACTCAGGCTGACGCTCGCTAACACCATTCTGCCCCTCAAAGTGTCCCTCGAAATGATCTCCCAAAGACTGCCCGGCCGCATGATCAACTCTGACCGAACGGACAATCGACTACTCGGGTAGAAGCATAACCAGGGACGAGACTCCCCATCCATCGACAACTTAAAGTGATCACGCTGCCGTCCTCGACGTGGGCGTGGACCCGGTGAGGAGCGGACCATCAAGGCTTCAGGGTGAGTCTGCGGGAGCCTGAGTGGGTCGTCAGGCGTTCAGGGGAGCCCGGGAGTTCGGCTCCGGGCCGCGCCCGATGCCGTGTTCCCGGGACCGGGGCTGCAGCCGGGCCACATCCTGGGTCGCCCCCAACCACGCGTAGACGTCGATCGCCCGGATGATCGCGGCCCGGCTCGGGCCGCGGTCACCTACGGCCACGAACACCCCGGCTGCGGCCTCCAGCGCTTTCGCCTGCAGGAGGGGCCGGCCAGCGTCGTGATAACGGTCTGCGGCCCGGAGCAGCCGTCCGGCATCGTGGTCGGGCAGTCCGCTGCAGTAGAGCGCGTTCGCCTGCCGATGCGGGATCTCCATCTGCGTGTCCTCGGCGAGGGAGACAGCGCGGGCCGCGAGGCTACGCGCGGTGGCTGCGTCACCGATCGTCGTAGCCAACCGGACCCCGTCAGCCAGCAGACCCTCAACCTCGTCGAGTTCTTCCGCGTTGTCCGCGAAGCCGGTCAGCACGCCCAGCGCCTCGGTGAGCGCACCTGCCTGTTCGAGGGCCTGGCTGCGGGCAAGGGCCAGCGGGGCGACTACGCGGTTGCCGATCTGCTCAGCGTGCGGGGCCGCAGCAGCCAGATGCCCCCGGGCCACGTCGGTGTCACCACGGTGGAGGCTGATGATGGCGGCGATGCCGTGATCGCAGCAGGCGACCTCGGGCTCCTTGGTGACTTCTTGGAGGACGCTCATCTCGGCTATGGCGTCGTCCCAGCGGCCGGTGTGGAAGAGCAATTGGCCGAGGCAGCTCTGCGCCTGGGCCCGGCGGACCATGATGCCGACCCGATCAGCGAGCCGCTGGGCCTCGCGAGCCGCCGCGATCGCCCTGTCGTACTGATCGAGTTCGCCCAGCGTAATGGCCTTGTTGATCTGCAGCAGCAGCCGTAGGTCGGTCAGCGCGGGTTCAGCCTGGGTAACTGCCAGGGCTCGCTCGTATAGGGGCAATGCGTCCGCTACGCGCCCGTGCATTGCGGCGGTTATGGTCAGCACGTGCAGGGCCCAGCCGATCGCCCAGTCGTCGTCGGCGTCCGTCGCTTCGGCCAGGGCCGCGCGGGCTACCTGGTCGGCCAGCTCGATCTGGCCAAGGTGGCGGTGTGTCCGGGCGATGGCCACGAGCAGCCGGGCCCGGCGCCGCCCGGAGATTCCGGGCAGAGCGAGAGCCTCGGTCAACGTCGCCAGGGATTCCGGGAACCGGCCGGCGAATGTCCGGCATTGGGCCAGTGTCCAGTGCAGGTCAACAAGCAGATCCGGATCGACGGTGGTGGTCAGCGCGCGATGGGCGATCTGTTCCGCCTCGGCCGCGTCACCCACCAGGTACAGGGCCTCGGCGAAGCGGCAGACCAGGCTGTCGTGCCCGGCCGAGCCGACCGGGGACCTTGCGACGGCCTGGCGCAGGAGCTCCGCGGCGGCCCGGGGGGCCTGGCCAGCCAGCAGCGGGGCGGTGCGGGCCAGCCAGTGCAAGATCCATTCGTCCATCGGCTCCGCGTTGTCAGCTGCGGTGGCGACCGCCTGAAGAAGCTGCCGGGCGACGCGATCGGCGGACGCATCCGCCTCGGCGAGTGCCCGCCCGGCCTCGCGGTGCCAGGCCGCCCGCACGGGGGCCGGTACTTCCTCATAAAGCGCCGCCCGGATCAGCGGATGGCGGAACCCCAGGCCGCTGCCTGACTCGGCCAGTACGCCGGCCGCGCGGGCCTCGTCCACGGCCGGGACCAGATCCGCCACCCCTCGGCCGAGCACCGTCGCCAGGTCGGGGACGGCGAAATCCACGCCCAGCAGCGCGGCGGCGCGCAAGACCTCCCGCACCCAGGACGGGACGAAGCCGAGCCGGTCCGCGATCGCCGCGGACAGGGAGCCTGGCGCGTGATCGCTGGTCAGCTCTACGGCTCCCCCGTCGGATACCGTCAGGCTGGAGCTGCGGGCCAGCGCGTCCACCAGCTCGGTGAGGTAGAGGGGGTTACCGGTGGCGCCGTCGGCGAGCCGCATCAGATCCTCGTCCGGCTTGCCGCCCGCCAGATTCTCAACCAGCTCGGTCACGGACTCCCGGGGAAGACCGCCCAGATGCAGGCGCGTCGCCAGATCGGGCGAGCGCTGCAGCGCCTGCAGATCCTGCCGCTGCGGTACCGGGCGCATCATGCCGACCAGCATCAGCGGCAGGTGCCGAGCCAACCGAGACAGGCGGACCCAGAGGATAACGCTTGCCTGATCGGCCCACTGAAGATCATCGACGACCAGCACCGTAGGCGCCGCGGTGCACAGCTCAGCGACAAGGGTCAGCAACTGCTCCGCCAGTGTGGCCGGCACGTCCGCGCCGCGGCCAAGCGTGAGCTCGCCGCGCAGGACCCGGGCAATCATGGTTCGTCGTGGATCGGGAGAGGGCTCGCGGACTCGCAACCCATCCAAGAACGGCAGCAGCGGCAACGCCTGCCCCAACTCGTCGCCCGCGCCCCAGAACACCTGACATCCGGCATCCACTGCCTGGGCCAGAGCTGCCTGCACCAACGCGGACTTGCCGATTCCCGGCTCGCCCTCGATCAGCACCGAACCGCCCCGCCCCCCGACCACCTCCCTCATGAATCGCTTTAGCCTCGCGCTCTCACTGTTCCGGCCGAATAGCGGACCGGCTGGAGTGAGCGCACGTGGCCCATTCGCCGTTGCCGCGGCCGCAGGCTCCCGCGGCTTAACCGGTACGGCACTGCTGGCGGGACAGCGCGCGGGGCCGGGAACAGCCAGAGCGGAGTCAGCGGCGAGGATCTGCTGATGCAACTCGCGCAGTTCGGTTCCCGGCTCGGTGCCCAGCTCCTCGACCAGCACGCTACGGGCATGCTGGTAGGCAGCAAGCGCCTCGGCCTGGCGACCGTCACGGTAGAGGGCGAGCATCAGCAGGCCGTGCAGATGCTCCTGCAGCGGGTGGGTGCCGGCCAGGTGCCGCAACTCGGGGATCACCTCAGTGTGACAGCCCAGGTGCAGGTCGGCGTCTATGCGTGCTTCCAGTGCCTGCAGCCGCATCTCCGCCAGGCGGGGGGCCTCTCGCTGCGCCAGCACCGTGGAGTCCACGTCTGCTAACGGGTGTCCACGCCACAACGACAGCGCGTCGCGCAACCGGCCCGCCGCGGCTTCCCACGATCCTGCCTGGGCGGCTGCCCGGGCAGTATTCACCAGTGCTTCGAACCGGTCCGTGTCCAGCCCGCCGGGCTCGATGCTGATCATGTACCCGTGCGGATGCGTGCTGATCCGGCGATGCCCGGCATCCCCCAGCGCCTTCCGCAGCCGTTTGACGTAGTTGTGCAGGCTGGCCCGGGCAGATACCGGCGGCGAGGTACCCCACAGCGCCTCGATCAGCTCATCAGCCGAAACCACCTGGTCGGCATTCAGCAGGAGTGCTGCGAGCAGCGCTCGCTGCTTGCCCGCCGGCACGGTCAGGATCGTCTCTTCGCGGCATACGAATAACGACCCCAGCAGTCCGAATTTCAGGTCCGCGGACTCCGCTTCCGCGGGTCCAACCCCGGGTATCCGATTCCTTGCAGGCTCATTCTCACTAGCCACAATGCACATCCCGTTCACGTCCAGGCGCACCACTGAGCGTAATACACCGGGTCCGCGTAGCAGCAGCAATACCCCGCCAGGCCAGCCACGCATTCGACGCTAGCAGCGGATCCTGCTCCGTGTTCGCAGATGTCACGCATATCCCAGCTCTCCCATTGTCCGGGGGCGTGCAGCAATGGGCACGCCAGCAGCCCGCCACCGTGGCTAGCGCGGCAGGTCTAGCGCAGCGCTAGGACGGTGCTACTCCCGGGCGTGAGGCTCGACAGCACACCAGCCCGGACGGGCAGTCCGCGTCCCGGGAACCAGGACCGAGGAGGTCAGCAATGCGATGCGGCATTGCTACACCACAAGCCGAAGTGGAGAAACCAAATGGTCAAGCCTTCAACCCTGCCATCCGCTGTGAGGCTCGGGGGCCTTGGCGGGAGCAGATGACGCGGCACGAAGAGCATGTGCTCACTCGGGTGGCCGACGCGAGAGCGGAGGAAGTAATCGTGGTAGCAGGAGCTCCGGATGATCTACGGAGACTTGCGGCGCTTCGGCTGAGCCACCGGATCTTGCCGACCGGCGAGGCTATCGCCGACATCGGCGGCGAGCTCGACATCGCCACCGCCGACGTTGCAGTCAGGTACGTCAGGCTAGTGATCGATCGGCACGGCGGCCCGGTGATTGTGGATCTGGCCGGACTGGCTTTCTGCGATGCTCAAGGTCTGAGCGCCCTGCTGCGCATGGCCACATACGCGGAGCGCGCAGGCTGTCCGTTCAGGCTTGCCTCGCCTCGGCAATCACTGGTCAAGATCATGCAGATCACCGGCCTGGACCGCAGGTTCCTCCTACGCCCATCCGGCCTACAAAGCCCGCCGTACCACGACTGGTGACCTCTTGGACATCGCGAAAGCTCTGTTGGTCCGGGTGGCGACAGATCTCTGCGGCATCGCTGGTCAGACGGCCAGCTTCCGGCGGATCTTGCCCCTCCGAATGCCCCTCAGGGGCGAACGCTCACCGGTTCAACGTTCGAATTTAATCTCTGACCAGGTGGAGCTAAGCGGGCTCGAACCGCTGACCTCTTGCATGCCATGGGAAACGCTGACGTTCAATACCGCACGTGCTAGGCAGAGATGACCCGTACGGCTCGATGCCGCACGGACCGCGCCCAGAACGACGGTCGGATTACGGTCAAAAAGATCTTGAAACTATGCGATCACATGATCACAAGCCGTTCAGCTTCACGGACTCCGTAATGAACGCAACCCGCGGTGATCACTGTACATAACAAACGAGGGGAACGCCTCTGTATTGACACTCACACCGAACGCCGAATATTGGCGTATGGCTCGGGTTGGATACCTAATTAGGTTCCGGTGCCGAACGGCCAGTTATGCCTGTCCTTCCCTTCGTGGTCGGCGTCGCCCGGGACTGCAGCTCGTTGTAGAGCAATGACTGTTTACGCTAGCCGTTCGGCCAGGGGCCAGGTTGACGGGCTGGGTGTCGTCTGCTGTGAGTGCGGCGCACCTGGCTTCGGCTTGCTAGTCAGTGCGGATCAGGCGAAAACGGTTGTCCGGGAGAAGGAGTATCGGGCTAGGGTCTTCGGCATGCGCTCGGTCGACAGCATCGCCGAGGATTATGTGGAGCGGGCGGCCGCCTTGGACCCGGCCCTGGCCACCTTCGCTGGGATCGCCGGACACGACGGTGAGCTGCCGGATCTGAGTGCTGACGGGTTCGCCGAGCGGGCCGGGCTGGATCGCTCGACCCTCGCGGCCCTTGATGCGGCTGAGGCACCCGGGCTGCGCGAGCAGACCGCACGGGCCGCGATGCAGGAGCGGCTGGCAGTGGCCGTGGAGCGCTATGACGCCGGGGACACCACCAGCGACCTCAACGTGATTGATAGCTGGGTGCAGTATGTGCGCGAGCTCTTCGACCTGATGCCCGCCGAGGGCGAGGAGGCCGCCGCCACCGTCGCCAGGCGGATGGCCGCGGTGCCGGAGGCCTACCGCCAGTTCTCGCAGACCCTGCTCGGTGCGGCCCGCAACGGCAGGCCCCCGGCCCGGCTGCAGGTCGAGGAGGTCGCCAAGCAGTGCGCCGCCTGGGCCACGCCGGAGGACTCCTTCTACGGCGGACTGGTCAAGCGGCTGACCGGGGTCCCGGACTCGCTGCGCGGGGAACTGGACGCGGCGGCCCGCGAGGCGACGGCCGCCACGGCCAGGCTCGGCGGGTTCCTGCGCCGCGAGCTGCTGCCGCTGGCCCGGGAGAAGGACGCCTGCGGACCGGAGGTCTACGCCCGGGCGTCAAGGTACTTCCTCGGCGCCGCCGTGGACCTGGCGGAGGCCTACGCCTGGAGCTGGGAGGAGATCGCCCGGCTGCGTGCCGAGCAAGCGCGCATCAGCAGCCTGATCCGGCCCGGCGCCACCCGGGAGGAAGCCGTGGCGATCCTGGACAAGGACCCGGCGCGGCGCATCGAGGGCCGGGAGAACTTCCGCGCCTGGATGCAGGAACTGGCTGAGCGCACCATCTCGCAGTTGCACGGAAAGCACTTCGACATCCCCGAGCCCGCGCAGCGGATCGAGGCCATGATCGCTCCCGTCAACGATGGAGGGATCTACTACTCCGAGCCCTCCGAGGACTGGTCCCGGCCCGGGCGGATGTGGTGGTCGGTGCCGTCGGGTCTTGACAGCTTCGCGACCTGGAAGGAGGTCACGACCGTCTACCACGAGGGTGTTCCCGGCCACCACCTGCAGATCTCGCAGTCCCTGACCGAGCAGGAGAACCTGAACCGCTGGCAGCGGCTGATGTCCTGGGTCTCGGGCTACGGCGAGGGCTGGGCGACCTACGCCGAGCGGCTCATGGGCGAGCTCGGATACCTAGACGACGACCCGGGGGCGTATCTCGGGATGCTCGACATGCAGATGATGCCCGCCGCCAACGTGGCCCTGGACATCGGGGTGCATCTGGAGCTGGAGATCCCCAAGGGCACCGGCTGGCGGGAGGGGGAGCGCTGGAATGCCGGGACCGCCTGGGAGTTCCTGCGGGCCCACTCCAGCTGGGACGAGAAGCGGCTGCGCTTCGAACTGCACCGCTACCTCGGCTGGCCTGGGCAGGTCCCGTCCTACAAGCTCGGCGAACGAGTCTGGCTCCA
>Ga0208586_1000292_pt1 | contig 19154 bp, 14 predicted proteins | sample NGESurshal072012_6_FD_184471 | JGI IMG/M metagenome (GOLD analysis project Ga0208586, IMG submission 184471) | Arctic peat soil microbial communities from Barrow, Alaska - NGEE Surface sample 53-3 shallow-072012 (SPAdes) | ecosystem: Environmental > Terrestrial > Soil > Wetlands > Peat ... | reverse complement strand
CAGCCGACGCTGCGGGTGACGCCGCCTTACTACGACGATCCAGATTACATCGAGGCCCTGGCGATCTCGATCGACACCCATCTGGCGACGCTGCCGTTTCAGCCGGAGCTGATCGTGGCCTCGTTCCACGGCATGCCGCAGGCATACATCGACAAGGGCGATCCCTATCAGGCGCACTGCGTTGCAACGACCGAGGCGCTGCGCAAGCGCATGGGACTGGATGCGTCGAAGCTGGTACTGACGTTCCAGTCGCGCTTCGGCTTCGGCCAGTGGCTGCAGCCCTACACCGACAAGACCATCGCGCAACTGGCGAAGGACGGCGTGCGGCGCATCGCCGTCGTGACCCCCGGCTTCTCCGCCGACTGCCTGGAGACGCTGGAAGAAATCGCGCAGGAAAATGCCGAGATCTTCACGCATAATGGCGGCGAGCAGTTCGCCGCGATCCCCTGCCTCAACGACAGCGCCGCCGGCATGGATGTGATCCGCAAGCTCGTGCTGCGCGAGCTGCAGGGCTGGATCTGACGAGGGCTGGATCTGACGGCCAACGCGGCTCAGGACGACGCTTGAGGGCCAAGGGACGTTAAACATATTCGCCGGCGGCTGGATTTGAAGATCTGGCGGCGCGCCTACTGCATCCTAGCTATGATTGGAAGAAGCCGGCTGAACCGGCGTCGTGATTGCGCCGACAAAACGAGGCTGCGCGCGGGTCCGGCAGGCCCGCTTTGGAGGATTTATGAACGGCTTCGATATTTTCGCGATTGCATTGGTGCTGCTGGTCGTTGTGACGCTGTTTGCCGGCATCAAGACCGTCCCGCAAGGGTATGACTGGACCGTCGAGCGGTTTGGCAAATACACCCGCACGCTGGCGCCGGGGCTCAATATCATCGTTCCCTATTTCGACCGCGTCGGCCGCAAGATGAACGTGATGGAGCAGGTGATCAATATTCCCGAACAGGAAGTGATCACCAAGGACAACGCCACGGTGACGGTGGACGGTGTCGCGTTCTTCCAGGTATTCGATGCAGCCAAGGCAAGCTACGAGGTCGCCAATCTCAACCAGGCGATCATCGTCCTCACCATGACCAACATCCGTTCGGTGATGGGCTCGATGGACCTCGACCAGGTGCTGTCGCATCGCGACGAAATCAACGAGCGGCTGCTGCGGGTAGTCGATGCCGCGGTGTCGCCCTGGGGGCTCAAGGTCAACCGCATCGAGATCAAGGATATCGTGCCACCCGCCGACCTCGTTGAGGCGATGGGACGCCAGATGAAGGCCGAGCGGGTCAAGCGCGCCGACATCCTGCAGGCCGAAGGTCAGCGGCAATCGGAAATCCTGCGCGCCGAGGGCGCCAAGCAGGGTCAGATTCTGCAGGCCGAGGGCCGCCGCGAAGCCGCCTTCCGCGACGCCGAAGCGCGCGAGCGCTCCGCCGAAGCGGAGGCCAAGGCGACCCAGATGGTCAGCGAGGCCATCGCCAAGGGCGATATCGCCGCGCTGAACTATTTCATCGCCGACAAGTATATCAAGGCGTTCGGGCAGTTCGCGGATTCGCCGAACCAGAAGATCATCATGCTGCCGGTCGAGGCGATGAGCATGCTCGGATCCCTTGCCGGCATCGGCGAGATCGCCAAGGCCACCTTCGGCGAAAGCGCGGCCTCGGCGCAGGCTGCGGCGCGCCGCGCGTCGGTGCCGAGCACCACGCCGAACCCGCCGGCGGCGCCGCCACGGTGAAAGACAGGAGGGGCACGCGATGAGCGAGATGTTTTCCACGCTCGGCACCTGGAACTGGCTGATCTTCGGCGTCATCCTGATGGCGCTGGAACTGGTCGCGCCCGGGGTGTTTCTGTTCTGGCTCGGGCTTGCGGCGTTGCTGGTAGGGCTGCTGTCATTCGCGATTCATCTGTCCTGGCAGGCTCAGATTCTGATGTTTGCGGTGTTCGCGGCTGCGGCGGTGCCGCTATGGCGTCGCGTCGCGCGCGGCAGCCATGCGGCCAGCAAAAGCAACCCGTTCCTCAACAAGCGGGCGGATGCGCTGGTCGGCCGGGTCTTCACCCTGGAAAAGCCGATCATTGATGGGGCGGGCACGGTGCGGATCGACGACACCATCTGGCGGGTGGCCGGGCCCGACACGCCGGCCGGCAGCCGGGTTCGGATCGTGCAGGCCGATGGCGCCAGCCTGACGGTGGCGGCGGCCTGACTTCAGCTTGCAACCGTCATTGCGAGAAGCGAGGCGACGAAGCGATCCATGCTTCCGCTTGCGGCCTCATGGATTGCTTCGCGGAGCCTGTCATCGGGCGCGCGTTCGCGCGACCCGTTGGATCGCAATGACGGTGGAGTGGCCGTGTCATGCCACGCCGGCGCGCAGCACGTCGTGGACATGGACGATGCCGATCGGCTTGCGGCCCTCGGCGACGATCAGGACCGTTACCGCGGGTTTGGATGAATTGATGGTGTCGAGCACCTCGGTGGCGAGCATGCCCGGCGCAATGGTTCGGGGATTTTTCGTCATGACGTCATCGACCATGGCCGTCATCAGGTCGGGCCGCATGTGACGGCGCAGATCGCCGTCGGTGATGATGCCGGCGATATCGCCGTTACGGTCGACGATGCAGACGCAGCCGAAACCCTTCGACGACATCTCGACCAGCGCGTCCGACATCCTGGCGCCGAGCGGCTTGGTCGGGATTGCCTCGCCGGTGTGCATGATGTCGCGAACGAATTTCAGCATGGCGCCGAGCTTGCCGCCGGGGTGGAAGTGGGCGAATTCCACCGAGGTAAAGCCGCGGCCCTCCAGGAGCGCGATCGCCAGCGCGTCGCCCAGCGCCAGCAGCATCAGCGAGGAGGTGGTGGGGGCGAGATTGTGCGGACAGGCCTCGCGCGCCTTGGGCAGCGTCAGCGCGACGACGGCAGCCTTGCTCAGGGTGGATTCGGATTCCGCCGTCATGGCGATCAGCGCGATCCGGAACCGCTTGGCATAGGTGATGAGGTTCTTCATCTCCGCCTGCTCGCCGGACCAGGACAGCGCGATGATCACGTCGTCGACGGTGATCATGCCGAGATCGCCGTGGCTCGCTTCGGCGGCGTGGACGAAGAAGGCGGGGGTTCCGGTCGAGGCGAGGGTGGCGGCGATCTTGCGCGCCACATGCCCCGACTTGCCGAGCCCGGTGACGATCACGCGACCCTTCGCCTCGCGGATCAGGTCGACCGCGGCGGCAAACGCCGCTCCAAGCGGCCCCTGCAGCGCGGCGGCGATCGCGCCGATGCCGCTGCCTTCGGCGTCAAGCGTGCGCAGCGCCGATTGAACGGCCGCGTTCGCGTGGTCGGGACCGGATGATTTTGCCATCAGCGGTTTCGATTCGGCCATGTCTGGATCCAGGGAAGCGGGGCGGTGAGCCCGAGCCTCTTCCTAGCATGACCCAATCGGCGATGCGACGCGGCCGGCGCCGTTCTCAACGGCTCCTTAACCATAATTGTCTTAACTCCGTTAACGACGTTTTCCATGGGGCGTACTCCGGCGTGGTTGGAACTCGATCGGCAAGCGTATGAATCCGTTGGAGTATTCCCATCTTGATGTCGGGTCCAGCCAGGGGCCGCCGCAGCCGCGCGTTGATGCTCCGCGCGCTGTTGCCATGCCTTGGACTGGTCGCGTGGGACACGACGCGAGCAGTGGCCCAGACGGCGGTCCCCGACCTGTTCCGGCCGGGACCCGATGGCCTCGCCTTGCCGCAGGACTTGCCGTTGCGCAAAACCATCGCCGCGATCGGTGACGATTCAAGCGATCCGTCGGGCAGCGGCAGGCGCAGCGGCCGGACCACCCCCGCGCCGTCGCGGATCGGGCAGATCCCGACCTATGGTCTTCCCGCCGCCAACGGCGCCTCAGAAACCGGCTTCGACTCACTCAATCGCACCCGCAAGAAGCCGAAGCCCCATCCGGGCGAGGCACGGCCGAAGCCGCCGCCCGGACCCGGCAGTCTCGCCCCGTCGCCGCCGCCGGTCGACGCGGCCGGATCGTTGCGGTTGTCGATCCCGCCCTCCGAGCTTGCCAACAAGACACCGCTGCCGCCGGCGGTGGCCGGCACGGTCGAAGGCCAGCCGTCGCGCAAACGGCTCAAGGTCGATGACGATCCGTTCGGCGCGGTCGGTGACTACGCCGGCAGCTTTCTGATCAAGTCGGCGGTCGAACTCAGCGGCGGCTACGACACCAATCCGGGCCGCCTCAATGTGCCGAAGGGCCTGCCGGTCTGGGTGGTGGCGCCGGAATTCCTCGCGGTGTCCGACTGGGATCGCCACGCTTTGGTCGCCGATCTCAGGGGCTCGTTCACCGGCTACGGCAACAGCCTGCCGCCGATCATCGACGGTGCGGTCTCGCCGGCGCCGACCAATATCGATCGGCCCGATTTCACCGGTCACATCGACGGCCGTCTCGATGTCAGCCGGGACACCCATCTCACCTCGGAACTGCGGCTGCTGGTGTCCACCGACAATCCCGGCAGCCCGAACATCCAGGCCGGCCTCGCCAGATACCCGATCTATACGACGCTCGGCGGTACCCTCGGCGTCGACCAGAATTTCAACCGGCTGGATTTCTATGCCGGCGCCAACTTCGACCGTACCGTCTACCAGGACTCGACGCTCACCGATGGCACCACCTCCAGCAACGAGGACCGCAACTTCAACCAGTATGGCGGCGTCGGCCGCGTCAGCTACGAGCTGACGCCGGGGCTGAAGCCTTTCGCCGAAATTGAGGGCGACAGCCGGGTGCACGATTTGCCACTCGATAACAACGGCTATGCACGCGATTCCAGCGGCGGCTATGCCAGCGTTGGCTCGTCGTTCGAATTTACGCGGCTGTTGACCGGTGAAATTTCGATCGGCTACGCCGCGCGCAACTATGTCGATCCGCGGCTCGAACCGTTGCAGGGACTGCTCACCGCGGCCTCGCTGACCTGGACCCCGACGCCGCTGACCACGGCCAAGTTCTACTCCACCACCTCGATCAATGAGACCACGCTGCCCGCCACCTCGGGCGTGCTGACCCACCTCTATACCGTCGAAGTCGATCACGATTTCCGCCGCTGGCTCACTGCGATCGGCAAGTTCACCTATGGGACCTACGACTATCAGGGCGACGACCGGCTCGACCGGACCTACAGCATCGAGGGGGACGTGATCTACAAGCTGACCCGCAATCTCTGGATCAAGGGCACGCTGCGCCGCGACATCCTCGACTCCAACATCCCCGGCGCAAGTTCGGCGGCGACGGTGGCGATGGCCGGGGTGCGGGTGCAGAACTGACGGCGGCGCGGCTCACCGCGGCAGGTTGGTCGTCCCCATCAGGAACTGGTCGATCGCGCGCGCGCACAGCCGGCCCTCGCGGATCGCCCAGACCACCAGCGACTGGCCGCGGCGCATGTCGCCGGCGGCGAACACGTTCGGCCGCGAGGTCTTGTAGTCCGCGGTATTGGCGCGCACGTTGCCGCGCGGGTCGAGATCGACACCGAGCGTCTTCAGCAGGCCTTCGTGCACCGGGTGCACAAAACCCATCGCCAGCAGCACCAGCTGGGCGTCGAGCTCGAACTCGGTGCCGGCGACCGGCTTGAACTTGTCGTCGACCTCGACGCAATGCAGCTTGGCGACCCGGCCGTCGCGGCCGGAGAATTTCTGGGTCAGCACCGCGAATTCGCGCCGCGCGCCTTCGGCCTGGCTCGAGGAGGTCCGCATCTTCAGCGGCCAGTTCGGCCAGGTCAGGCCCTTGTTCTCGTGCTCCGGCGGCGCCAGCATGATCTCGAGCTGCGTCACCGACAGCGCACCTTGCCGGAACGAGGTACCGATGCAGTCCGAACCGGTATCGCCGCCGCCGATTACCACCACATGCTTGCCGCCGGCCAGGATGTCGGCCGCACGGCCAAGCGGTTCGCCGGAGACGCGGCGGTTCTGCTGCGGCAGGAAATCCATCGCGTAGTGGATGCCGGCGAGGTCGCGCCCGGGGATCGGCAGGTCGCGCGGGGCTTCCGCCCCGCCGGTCAGAGCCAGCGCGTCATACTGCCTGGCCAGTTCGTGCGGATCGATGGCGCCGGCCCCTTGTGCGGTGCCGCCGACATGGCTGCCGTAGTGAAACGTCACGCCCTCGGCTTCCATCTGCACGACGCGGCGGTCGATGACGTGCTTCTCCATCTTGAAATCGGGAATGCCGTAGCGCAGCAGCCCGCCGGCCTTGGCGTATCGCTCGTAGACATGCACGTCATGGCCGGCGCGCGCCAGTTGCTGCGCGCAGGCAAGCCCGGCCGGTCCCGAACCGATCACCGCGACCTTCCTGCCGGTCCTGGTCCCGGGTATCTCCGGCTTGACCCAGCCATTGTCCCAGGCGCGATCGACGATCGCGCATTCGATGGTCTTGATGGTGACGGGATTGTCGTCGATGTTGAGCGTGCACGAGGCCTCGCACGGCGCCGGGCAGATGCGGCCGGTGAATTCCGGAAAGTTGTTGGTCGAGTGCAGGTTGCGCGAGGCCTCTTCCCAGTTGCCCTGGTAGACCAGATCGTTGAAATCCGGGATCTGGTTGTTGACCGGGCAACCCGGCGTGCCCGGTGCCACCGAACCGGTGCCGTGGCAGTAGGGAATGCCGCAATTCATGCAGCGCGCGGCCTGATCGCGGGTGTCCTTCTCGCTCAGGGGAACGACGAATTCACGATAGCTCTTGATGCGCTCGGCCACCGGCTCATATTTGCGGTCGTGCCGTTCGATCTCCAGAAAACCCGTAATCTTGCCCATTAAACCTGACGCCCCTGAACCTTCACTTCGTCATTCTCCGTTATGCCGGGATGCGCCACAGGCGCGGGCCGAAATGGCGCAATCCCATCTTCCTCATCCTGAGGAGCGGCGTCTTCGCCGCGTCTCGAAGGATCAGGCTTCATCGTGCCCTCATGGTTCGAGACGGCGCAAGCGCCTCCTCACCATGAGGATCATCACGCCCCGATTGCGATCTTCGGCTCGGCGTCGGCGTTTGCCTTCAATTCCTTCAGCGCGCGGCGGTACTCCACCGGCACCACCTTGCGGAATTTCGGCAGCCAGGTCTTCCAGTTGGCGAGGATGTCGGCGGCCCGCACCGAGCCCGCCAGCCTGGCGTGGCGCGTGATCAGGATGTGCAGCCGCTCGACGTCGGAATCGAGCAGGTTCTGGAATACGTCGACCCGGCCATGCGCTTCGAGGTCGCCGGCGTGGTGATAGGTGTTCTCGTTGATCATCTCTTCGGAGACCACCGGTTCGAGCTCGACCATCGCCATGTTGCAGAGCTTCTCGAAATCGCCGGTCTCGTCCAGCACATAGGCGATGCCGCCCGACATGCCGGCCGCGAAGTTGCGCCCGGTCTTGCCGAGCACCACGACGATGCCGCCGGTCATGTATTCGCAGCAATGATCGCCGGCGCCCTCGACCACCGCGACCGCGCCAGAATTGCGCACCGCAAAGCGTTCGCCGGCGATGCCGCGGAAATAGCACTCGCCCTCGATCGCGCCGTACATCACGGTGTTGCCGACCACGATCGATTCCTCGGGCACGATGCCGGAATTGCGCGGCGGCTTGACGATGATGCGGCCGCCGGACAAGCCCTTGCCGACATAGTCGTTGCCTTCGCCTTCCAGATCGAAGGTGACGCCGCGCGCAAGCCAGGCGCCGAACGCCTGTCCCGCGGTGCCCTTGAAGTTGACCTGGATGGTATCGTGCGGCAGGCCGGCATGACCGTAGATCCTGGCCACCGCGCCGGACAACATCGCGCCGGCGCTGCGGTCGGTGTTGTTGATCTCCTCGTCGATCTTCACTGGCGCGCCGCGGTCGAGCGCCGCCTTGGCCTTTTCGATCAGCCGGCGGTCCAGCACGGCTTCGAGATGATGGTTCTGGCTTTCGGCATGATAGATCTTCTGGCCGGGCAGTTCCTTCTGGCGGACGAACAGTTTCGAGAAGTCGAGCCCCTTGGCCTTCCAGTGCGCTACCAGCGTCGACTGGTCGAGCATCTGGGTCTGGCCGATCATCTCGTTGAAGGTCCGGTAGCCGAGTCCGGCCATGATCTCGCGGACTTCCTCGGCGACGAAGAAGAAATAGTTGATGACATGCTCGGGCTGGCCGGTGAAACGCTTGCGCAGCAGCGGATCCTGGGTCGCGACCCCGACCGGGCAAGTGTTGAGATGGCACTTGCGCATCATGATGCAGCCGGCCGCGATCAGGGGCGCGGTGGCGAAACCGAATTCGTCGGCCCCGAGCAGCGCGCCAATCACCACGTCGCGCCCGGTGCGGAACCCGCCATCGACCTGGACCACGATGCGGCTGCGCAGCCGTTCGCGCACCAGGGTCTGGTGGGTTTCGGCAAGGCCGATTTCCCAGGGGCTGCCGGCATGCTTGATCGAAGTCAGCGGCGAAGCGCCGGTGCCGCCCTCGTATCCGGCGATGGTGACATGATCGGCGCGGGCCTTGGCCACGCCGGCGGCGACCGTGCCGACGCCGATTTCGGAGACGAGCTTGACCGAAACCTGGCCGTCCTGATTGACGTTCTTGAGATCGTAGATCAGCTGCGCCAGATCCTCGATCGAATAGATGTCGTGATGCGGCGGCGGCGAGATCAGGCCGACGCCGGGTGTCGAATGCCGCACCCGTGCAATGGTGGCGTCGACCTTGTGGCCGGGTAGCTGTCCGCCTTCGCCGGGCTTCGCGCCCTGCGCCATCTTGATCTGCATCATGTCGGAATTGACAAGATATTCCGTGGTGACGCCGAAGCGGCCGGAGGCGACCTGCTTGATCGCCGAGCGCATCGAATCGCCGTTCGCCATCGGCTTGAAGCGATCGCTTTCCTCGCCGCCTTCGCCGGTGTTGGACTTGCCGCCGATCCGGTTCATGGCGATCGCAAGCGTGGTGTGCGCCTCGCGCGAAATCGAGCCGAACGACATCGCTCCGGTGGCGAAGCGTCTTACGATGTCCTTGGCGGGCTCGACTTCGTCGAGCGGCACGGGCTTGCGCTTCTCGTCCTCGGCGGTCTTGATCTTGAACAGGCCGCGCAAGGTCAACAGCCGCTCGGACTGCTCGTTGAGGATCTTGGCGAAGGCCCGGTAGCGCTCCAGCGAATTGCCGCGCACGGCGTGCTGCAGCGTGGATACCGATTCCGCGGTCCATGCGTGGTCCTCGCCGCGGGTGCGGTAGGCATATTCGCCGCCGACGTCGAGCGCGCTCTTGTAGACCGGTGCATCGCCGAACGCGTCGGCATGGCGGCGCGCGGTTTCCTCGGCGATTTCGGCAAGCCCGACGCCTTCGATCCGGGTGTGGGTGCCGACGAAATATTTCGAGACGAAATCCGCCTTCAGTCCGACCGCGTCGAAGATCTGCGCGCCGCAATAGGACTGATAGGTCGAGATGCCCATCTTCGACATCACCTTGAGCAGGCCCTTGCCGATCGACTTGATGTAGCGCTTGACGATTTCGTAGTCGTCGAGCGCGCCCGGCAGCCGGTCCTTCATCGCGATGATGGTTTCGAACGCGAGATACGGGTTGATCGCCTCGGCGCCGTAGCCTGCGAGGCAGGCGAAGTGGTGCACCTCGCGCGGCTCGCCGGATTCGACCACGAGTCCCACCGAGGTGCGCAGGCCGACACGGATCAGATGATGATGCACGGCGGCGCAGGCGAGCAGCGAGGGAATCGGAATCCGGTCCGAGCCCGCCATGCGGTCGGACAGGATGATGATGTTGACACCCTCGCGCACCGCGGCTTCCGCGCGCGCGCACAATTCGTCGAGCACCGGCTCGAGTCCGGCGGCGCCGAACCCGGCATGGAACGTGGTGTCGAGCGTGCGCGACTTGAAATGGGTGTCGGCGAGATCCGAGATCGAGCGGATCTTCTCCAGATCGGCGTCGGTCAGGATCGGCTGGCGCACTTCGAGGCGCTTGGTGGCGGCAAGGCCCTGCAGATCGAACAGATTGGGACGCGGTCCGATGATCGAGACGAGGCTCATCACCAGTTCCTCGCGGATCGGATCGATCGGCGGATTGGTGACCTGGGCGAAATTCTGCTTGAAATAGGTGAAGAGCTGCTTTGGCCGGTCCGATAGCGCCGAAATCGGCGTGTCGTTACCCATCGAGCCCGCGGCTTCCTCGCCGGTGGCCGCCATCGGCGTCATCAGGATATTGATGTCTTCCTGTGAATAGCCGAACGCCTGCTGGCGGTCGAGCAGCGGCAGGTTCGAGCGTATGCCCTTGGTTGGCACGCCCGGCAATTCCTCCAGCACGATCTGGGTCCGGTCGAGCCATTTGCGATAGGGATGGCTTCTCGCCAGCGACGCCTTGATCTCGTCGTCCGGAATCAGGCGGCCCTGTTCGAGGTCGACCAGCAGCATCTTGCCGGGCTGCAGCCGCCACTTGGTGATGATCTCGTCCTCGGGGATTTTCAGCACGCCCATTTCGGACGCCATGACGATGCGGTCGTCACGGGTCACGAGATAGCGCGCCGGCCGCAGCCCGTTGCGGTCGAGCGTGGCGCCGATCTGGCGGCCGTCGGTGAACGCGATCGCGGCCGGGCCGTCCCACGGCTCCATCAGCGCGGCGTGATATTCGTAGAAGGCGCGGCGCTGCTCGTCCATCAGCGGATTGCCGGTCCAGGCTTCCGGAATCATCATCATGACGGCGTGCGGCAGCGAGTAGCCGCCCTGCACCAGGAATTCGAGCGCGTTGTCGAAGCAGGCGGTGTCGGACTGGCCTTCATAGGAGATCGGCCAGAGCCGGCTGATGTCCTTGCCGTAGAGGTCGGAGCTAACCGAAGCCTGCCGCGCCGCCATCCAGTTGACATTGCCGCGCAGCGTGTTGATCTCGCCATTATGCGCGATCATTCGATAAGGATGCGCCAGCGACCAGGTCGGGAAGGTGTTGGTCGAAAAGCGCTGATGCACCAGCGCGAGCGCGCTCTCGAAATCCGGCTCATGCAGGTCGGGATAATATTTGCCAAGCTGGTCGGCCAGGAACATGCCCTTGTAGATCACGGTGCGGCACGACATCGAGACCGGGTAGTAGCCGGCAAGGCCGCGGTCGCGGCGCTGGTAGATCGCCTGCGAGATCGACTTGCGCAGGATGTAGAGCCGGCGCTCGAAGTCGTCGTCGGTCTTCGCCGCGCCGTTGCGGTCGATGAATACCTGCATATGGCTGGGCTCGGTCGGCTTGACGGTCTCGCCGAGCGATGAATTGTCGGTCGGGACCTCGCGCCAGCCGAGCAGCATCAGGCCCTCAGCCTTGATCTGATCGGCAACGATGCTCTTGATGACATTGCGCCACGCCGTCTCGCGCGGCATGAACAGCGCACCGATGGCATATTCGCCCGGTTCCGGCAGCTGAAAGCCGATTTCCGCGGCCTTGCGCGCAAAGAAGCTGTGCGGAATCTGCACCAGGATGCCGGCGCCATCGCCAGCACGCGGATCGGCGCCGACCGCGCCACGGTGTTCGAGATTGCAGAGAATGCTGATCGCGTCGGAGACGATCTGACGCGACTTCCTGCCCTTGATGTTGGCGATGAAGCCGACGCCGCAGGAATCCTTTTCGAGGCTGAGATCGTAGAGGCCTTCGGCGGGCGGCCGGAAGGTGTGCTCGCGCGGAGGCTCGGCCGGTTTCGAAGCCGGGGCCGCCGACAGCGCATCCGTCACGATGTTTTCGCGCTCGAACTCCGACCCGCTCATCTCGCATCCTCTCAATCCAGCGAGGGCCTCACCGTCGTCGTCGGCGCACCTTGGGCGCTCGCGGCACCCACCGGGCCACCGCTCGTCCGCCGCGAGCCGAAAATTTCAGAATTAAGGCCTGGGCGTTCAACGTCCCCGAGGAACGACCTTGCCTTTTCACTTCCCGGCGTCTCAGCACCCGACTTTCGCTGCAATCTCTGTGCCGGGGCCGTATCGTAATTGAGACAGTGATACTGTCCTAACTCCGACCATGCCAAACTTTTCACTATCATACAAGCGCGCGAAAGTCGCCGGTTGCATGGCAGGCCCTCCTTGCCGCGATCGTCGTCGCCCCGGATTTGAAATAAACGCGCCGCGATCCGGCCAAAGGACCGCCGGATTCGGCGACGAAGTTGCTGCCGGTACAAGGAGCGAAAGAATGCTCCGGACACGGGGGCCTGACAGGAGCGACGGTTGATGAAGCTGTTCACAGGATGGGTGATGTCGGCGGGGCTGGTTCTGGCCGGGACTTCGGCAAATGCCCAGATGCTGGCGCCATATCAGATCGGCGGTCCGCGGTATTCGGCGGTGTCCGACTTTGACGGTCCCTATGCGGAGATGCCGCCGGAAGTTCCAGCGCCCCGCTACGGCCCGAGGCTGCTGCCGGCGCCGGAAGTTTACACGGTCGTCCGCGAGAACGGCTTTTCGCCGCTTGGAATTCCGCGGCAACGCGGCTTCGTCTACACGATTTCGGTGATCAATCGGGACGGCGACGACGGCCAGTTGGTGATCGATGCCCGCAACGGGCGGATCATCCGCTTCATGCCGGCGTACCGGATGGGTGGCAATATCGATCGGAATCTGGGCATGACGTATGGGGTGAGCCCGGTGCGGGGCGTACCACGGCCGCCGGCGCCGATCCCGCGGCTGGCGAGCCGCACGCCCTCGGTGCCGCTGCCCCGCGCGATGCCGCCGCATGCCGGCGACCCGAAGCCGCTGGCGGCGACGCCCGCGCCGGCACCGGCCGAGCAATCTGCGGCAATCCAGCCAAAGCCGCCCGAAGCTGCCCCGGCCCCGTCAACCGTGGGTGCCGCCGCCGCCGCGGCGAAGCCTGCGACGCCGCAGATCCGGCCGACGCAGGAGATGCCGAAGATGCAGGATCTGGAGTGAACAGCGTTGCCGAGTCGAACTGCATCGGCACAAAAAACGCCCCGGTTTCCCGGGGCGTCTTCGTCTGGGCAACTGGTTGCCGAAAATCGAGACCGCGCTTCAGGCGGCGGCTTTCTCGGCCGCGCCGTCAACTACCTGCGGGGCCTTCGCACCGGAAGTGATCGGGATGTTGCGCGGCTTCTTGGCCTCGGGGATTTCGCGCACGAGGTCGACGTGGAGCAGGCCGTTCTCGAGCGAAGCGTTCTTCACCAGCACGAAATCGGCAAGCTGGAAGGCCCGCTCGAAGGCACGCGCCGCGATGCCGCGGTACAGCACCTCGGAGGGCTCCTTGCTGTTTTCATTGGCGGATTTTTCGCCCTTGATGGTCAGGGTGTTTTCCTTGGCGACGATCGATAGCTCGCCCTCGGAGAAGCCGGATACCGCGACGCTGATACGGTAGGCGTTCTCGCCGGTGCGCTCGATGTTGTAGGGCGGGTAGCCGGGGCTGCCGTCTGCGGCGGCCTGATCGAGCAGCGAAAAGAAGCGGTCGAAACCGACGGTGGAGCGATAAAACGGGGTAAGGTCATAGGTACGCATGGGGTAGTCCTCCATTGAGCGACTGTTTCAGTTAAACCCGCCCGCCAACCGGGCCGGGCTTTCGTCCTTGTGCAGCCTGTGGTTCGGCTTCCCGAAACACTGGTAGCGGCCTGCACGAAGGTGATATGGGATGGACGCAAGGGCGTTCAAGAGGGTGGGAACGGGGCCCTTTTTTGACGCCTACGCCCTTGATTTCCGGTGCTTTTCACCTTCCCGGTCGCCGCCATGATGCTGGTCTCGATTCCCGCCAATCCGGTTCCGGAAAATGCCGTCAGCGGCACCATCAGGACCCCGGACGGCGCGGAATTGCGGTTTGCGCGCTGGGCGCCGCCGGCCAATCGCCGGGGCACGGTGTGCGTCTTCACCGGACGCGGCGAACAGATCGAGAAATATTTCGAGACGGTGCGCGACCTGCGCGATCGCGGCTTTGCCGTTGCGATGGTCGACTGGCGGGGCCAGGGCCATTCGTCGCGCCGCCTGCGCGATCCACGCAAGGGCTATGTGCGCGATTTTTCCGACTTCGAAGTCGACGTCGAAAGCTTCGTGCAGCAGGTGGTACTGCCGGATTGTCCGCCGCCGCATTTTGCGCTGGCGCATTCGATGGGCGGGGCGGTGATGCTGCGGGTCGCCCATGCCGGCAAGCGCTGGTTCGACCGCATGGTGCTGTCGGCGCCGATGATCGATCTTCCCGGCCGTCGCACCTCGTTTCCGGCGCGCGCGCTGCTGCGCGTGCTGCGGCTCGCGGGCCAGGGCGGCCGCTATATTCCCGGCGGCAGCAACGAGATCGTAGGCGCGGCCTCGTTCCTCAACAATCCCCTGACCAGCGATCCCGTGCGCTACGCCCGCAACGCCGCGATCATCGAGGAGGACCCGACGCTCGGTATCGCGTCGCCGACCGTGGCCTGGGCCGATACCGCGTTCAGCGCGATGCGCGGCTTTCGCGCCATGGACTATCCGTCGCAGATTCGTCAGCCGATCCTGATGCTGGCCGCCAGCAGCGATACCATCGTCTCGACTCCGGCGATCGAGGAGTTCGCCTATCATCTGCGCGCCGGCTCGCATCTCGTCATCGCCGGCTCGAAACATGAAATCCTGCAGGAACAGGACCGCTACCGCGCGCAATTCTGGGCCGCGTTCGACGCGTTCGTGCCCGGCACGCCATTGTTCGGGTAAGCCGTGCGCGCGCGCGCCCGGGAGTGACGGGAGATGGATTGCTCCTCGTCAATACCGTCATCCCCGCGGAAAGCGGGGATCCAGTACGCTGCGGCTTTTCGATTCTATCGCTGACGTCAGCGAATACTGGGTCGCCCGCTTTCGCGGGCGATGACGGCGGGTGTGGGCCCGCCAGGTATCGGGGACGCGTACGCGCGCCGCCTCAGGCTGCCGAAACGCGGTAAAGCGCGCTGCCGGTGAGATAGATTCCGAGCAGGATCATCGCGATCAGGAACCAGCGGCGAAACGCTTCCGGCTGCATCCGCGTGCGCACGGTCTGGCCGATGAACATGCCGGCGAAGGATCCCGCCATCGCCACCGCGCCTGGCAGTGCCGTCGACGCATTGAGCAGGCCTTCGCTGGTCAGGTTGAAGGCGAGCCCCACCGTCCCGACCGTGAAGAACACCCCGAGCGCCTGCACCAATTCTTCCTTCTCCATGCCGATCGCCTGCATGAACGGCATCGAGGGGATTACCTGCACGCCGGTTGCCGCCGAGACTATGCCGGTGACGACGCCGACGATGCCGCCGACCCATTTTTCATGGGCGGGCGCGACGCTGAAGTTGAGCCTGCTCAAGCCGAGGATGGCGTAGATCACCAGCAGCATGCCAAGCACGATGGTGCCGTAGCGCGCATAGGGGCCGGCCATCATTCCGGCGTTCAGCCAGATGCCGACGACGGTGCCCAGCATCAGCGGCCACAGCCGCCGCACGATATCGCGCAGATAGGGCCCGCCAAACGTCTGCCAGATGTTGGTGATGATCGCGGGCACGATGACGATGGCGAGCGCGCGCGAGGGCTGCATCGTCACCGCCAGCAGGCCCATCGACACCGTCGGCAGACCGAGGCCGATCACGCCCTTGATGAAACCCGCGAGCAGGAACGCCGCGGCGATCAGCAACAGAAAAGGTTCCAACATGCGGCCACATTGACCGATCGGCGCGATCGGCACAATCTGCAGATTACAGAGTAAGCCTTCGGCCGTGACGATGCGTTTCGATCTGGTTGACCTGCAGTTGTTCATCGCGGTGGCCGACAGCCGCGCATCGCTTTCGCGATGCTCCTGAAGGACGAGGTCTCAGACCCTCATGGTGAGGAGCGCGTCTTCGCGCGTCTCGAACCATGAGGCCTCGGGAGAAGCGACGATGATTCAGTGAACCGGAAAACGCTTCAGCCGTTGAGCAGCCTGATCGCGGCTTCGTGCACGCGGGGATCGCCGGCCGCAATGATGCGGCCGCCGCTTTGCGCCGGCTTGCCCTCCCAGGTGGTGACGATGCCGCCGGCCCCGGCGATGATCGGGATCAGCGCCGCGATATCGTAGGGCTTGAGTTCGGTCTCGATGACGAGGTCGAGATGGCCGGCCGCGAGCATGCAGTAGGAATAGCAGTCGCCGCCATAGCGGGTCAGCCGTACCCCTTCCTCGACGCGGTTGAACGCGGCACGATCGGCGCTGTTCATCAACAGCGGACTGGTGGTGAACATCGTGGCATCGCGCAGCGAGGAACAGCGTCGCACCGCCAGTTTCCGCTCGCCCGACGGCCCGCGATAGTGCGCCGAGCCGCTGTCGCCGCTGAAACGTTCGCCGATGAAGGGCTGGTGCATCATCCCGAACACCGGCGTGCCCTGGTGCAACAGCGCGATCAGCGTGCCCCAGATCGGAAACCCCGCAATGAAGGATTTGGTGCCGTCGATCGGGTCAAGCACCCAGACATATTCCGCGTTCTCGCGCTCGCTGCCGAACTCCTCGCCGACAATGCCATGCTGGGGAAAATTGGCCTTGATCATCCGCCGCATCACCGCCTCGGCGGCGCGGTCGGCTTCGGTGACCGGATCGAAATCATGGCTGACGCTTTTATTGTCGATGCTCAGCGACGTCCGGAAGAACGGCAGGATGGTTTCTCCGGACGCGGTCGCGAGGCGGCCGATGAAGGCGGTGAAATCGATGACCGTCACGGCTGTTTCCCTGATCTGCGCGGCGAAGAACGACGGCTCCTGCCTAGCCCAATCCGGCAGGTCGCGCACGGGGTGAGGCTGGCTTATCCTCGATCGAGAAGCCGCCTTTCGGTCCGAATCATGTGCTGCCAGCGAGGCCATTGCCCGATGACAGAGTCGATCACGAATCCGAGAGTCTGCCGGCGCGATTTGCGAGACGGCGGCGGACCGACCATCTAGATGACTGAGATAGCGGCAGAAAACGGAACGTTTGGCTTTTTCGCCCCGGTTAGGGGCCGCTCGAATTTTGCACCGGAAATGATTAAAAGGCTCTTGCGTTTTGTGCAGCGCGGTCGCATATTGTTGCGGTGCGGTAGCGCCTCGCGCTATCGCTGCCCTCCTTGGGCGTTTCCTCCCTAGACTTGGGCCGCTTGTTCATTCAAGCGGCCCTTTTTCTTCAGGCCGCATTCCTGGGGCCGTCATTTCCCGCTGCGCATTCCGCGCGTGGAATGACGACTACTCTGCGGCCGCCTGATACGGCCCGAGGTCGCCGAGCGGAACGGCGGCGATCGCTTCCGCAAGCGCGGCAAAATCGATTGCCACCTGCGCAAACCTCGGTCCCCGCTCGCGGCGTCGTTCGTCCATGTAGATCGCCCGGTTGAGTTCGAGCTGGATGGTGTGCAGTCCGCTGGCAGGATTGCCGTAATGCTCGGTGATGAAGCCGCCGGCATAGGGCTTGTTGCGCCCGACCGAATAGCCGAGCCCGCTCATGGTTTCCTCGACCATGTCGGGAAGCAGCGGCGCGCAGCTCGTGCCGTAGCGGTCGCCGATCACCACATCCGGCCGCCGCGGCTCGTCCCGCGATACGCCGACCGACGGCATCGAATGGCAATCCACCACGATTACAGTTCCGAACGTCTGATGCGCCTTGTTGATCAGCCGCCGCAGCGCGCGGTGATACGGCTTGTAGAGAGCCTCGATCCTCGACAGCGCATCCTCGACAGTGAGGCGCTCGCGATAGATTTCCTGGCCGTCGCCGACCACGCGCGGGATGGTGCCGAGACCGCCGGCAACCCGCATCGATCGCGTGTTGGCAAAGCTCGGCAGCCGCCCGCTGAACATGCGCGGATCGAGCTCGTAGGGTTCCCGGTTGACGTCGACATAGGAGCGGGGAAAGTTGACCCGGACCACCGGAAAGCCGCGGTCGCTGAGGTCCCCGATCAGTTCGTCCATGAACGAATCTTCGGAACGGCGCAGCGCCACCAGGTCGATCCGCGACGCCTCCAGGAATTCGGCTGGATAGACCGAGCCGGAATGCGGGGAATTGAAGATGATCGGCGCCCGCCACGCGGCCGGCTCCATGATTTCGAACGGGGGCGACACTTCGCCATCAAGCCGGGTCATCGTCGGGCGCCGTCCCTGGAATCCGCTGTTCTGGTCGCTTCGCCTCCGCCGGAAATGCGAAGGTTTTGTGGGGACGCATTGTCGGGTGTCGCAACCGTTCTGCCAAGCGAAAAAGGCTTCTCACCTGCAGGAACGTATCTGAAGGCCAAAAACCCCCGCTTCATTGCCTTGCGACCCGTTCCGGTACACAAATAGCGTGGCCGGCTGCCGATCGCGGCTGGCGGTCTTTCACCCCAAATTTACCCTCTGTCGGGCTTAGTGAACCGACTGATCCTCTTATTCGGATTCGACGACCCATCGCCATGCACAAAATCCTCCTCGCCGAAGACGACAACGACATGCGCCGCTTCCTGGTCAAGGCGTTGGAAAACGCCGGTTTTCAGGTTTCCCCCCACGACAACGGCCTGTCAGCCTATCAGCGGCTGCGCGAGGAGCCGTTTGAAATGCTGCTGACCGATATCGTGATGCCCGAGATGGACGGCATCGAACTGGCGCGCCGCGCCTCGGAACTCGATCCCGATATCAAGATCATGTTCATCACCGGCTTTGCCGCCGTCGCCCTCAATTCCGATTCGGACGCGCCGAAAAACGCCAAGGTGCTGGCGAAGCCGATCCATCTGCGTGAATTGGTCAGCGAAGTGAACAAGATGCTGGCGGCCTGATTCGGCCTTCCGGTCGCCGCAACGCCCCCCGCCAAGCCTCCTTGCCTGCCCGCTTTGGAGCCGATATACGGACCGAACCCGTCACAAGGTCTTGAGGGCGCGTAGCTCAGCGGGAGAGCACCTCGTTGACATCGAGGGGGTCACAGGTTCGATCCCTGTCGCGCCCACCAGGCACACTCTGTAGTTGTGCCGAATAATAGATACTCGCAATAACTCCGCGATGTCAAAGACGTGTCAGCCAAATTCTTTGGTTGGGGCGGTCTCTGGTCCTGCAATCGCCGCGAATGAGGCCGTTTTGCCCTCCGGTCTCCGCATCGAAAATTTCCGTTCCTGACTCGTGCGTCAGAGACGGGTTCGATGACTGGCTGGGAGGTTGGCAGTTCGGTCCCTTCCGTCTCCACCAGGCACACTCTGTAGTTGTAGGTATTATGATATACTCGTAATAGTCGCGCAATCTCAAAGACATGTCTGCCAAATTTTCTGGTTAGTGCGGTCTCTGCCTCTTCAATTGCCGCGAATGAG